>Ga0209983_1000002_pt1 | contig 40997 bp, 32 predicted proteins | sample InoplaM1SPM_FD_187590 | JGI IMG/M metagenome (GOLD analysis project Ga0209983, IMG submission 187590) | Arabidopsis thaliana rhizosphere microbial communities from the Joint Genome Institute, USA, that affect carbon cycling - Inoculated... | ecosystem: Host-associated > Plants > Roots >...
CGGCGGCCCGGCAGCGAACGTGCCGACGCTCTCCGGTTGGGGGCTGGCCGCCCTGGTCCTTCTCCTGGGCCTCGCCGGCTATTTTGTGATGCGGGGAACGACCGCGGGCTGAGCCATCTCCCCCCGGGCCCGGGCTGCCCCTTGCTTTCCGGGCTCAAGCTGCTATCCTGTCTGCCTCTCCGTAATCGCTCGCCTTTCGCACGCCTTCGCGCTCGAGGAAGTCCGACGACCCACGGGGAGGTCGGCACCGTCGAGCGGCGCGTCGGTGAATCGAATTAGTGAACGCCGGAAAGGATCTTGTCTCGATGAAGCTCTATGTCGGTAACCTTCCCTACAACACGACCGAGGAGGACCTCCGGAATCTCTTCTCGCAGTACGGCAGCGTGGACTCCGTGGCGGTCATTACGGACCGGGAAACCGGTCGCTCCAAAGGATTCGGCTTCGTGGAGTTCGGCAACGACTCCGAGGCGCGCAATGCGATCCAGGCGCTCTCCGGCCAGGAATATGGCGGACGGGCGTTGACGGTCAACGAGGCGCGGCCGAAGACTGCGGGCGGCGGTGGTCGTCCGGGCCGGGACCGGTACTAACCGGGTCGACGCGGCTCCCCCGGCGAGTTCGCCGGAAGACGCGACGTGATTTCCGAGGGGGGTTCGCCCCCCTCTTTCTTTGGGGACAGACCACGGTTTCCAGGTCGGCCTCGCCAACTGGCAGCCATTGCGGAAACCGTGGTCTGTCCCCGGTTCCGTTTGTGCCGGCGATCACAACCTTGATTGGAACGCCCCGTGCATGGGGTACGCTCCATGCCACGGGAGGGACTTCATGAAAAGCCGTATTTCTACGGTCCTCTTCTCGGTTCTCCTCCTGTTCGCCAGCCCGATGCCGGGGTTCGCGGAGACGCCGCTCGTCCCCACGATTTCCGGCAGTGAGCTGACGGCCAGGATCGATCTCGCGGGCGGCATCGCGGCCGATCTCACGATCACCTTCGAGAACGTCGTCGGGTTGAACCCCGGGGCGCTCGCGTTGACGGCGACCACCGTCAATCCGGGGGACCTCGGCCTCCTCGCCCGCCTGGGCTCGGGGGTTTCGATCCCGGCGGGCTTTCCGGTCGTCGTGCGGATCGAGCCGACCGCTTCGAGCGCGTTGTCGTTCGAGGGCGTCTACAACCTCTCCCTCTACACGCACAACCTGACGCTCGGAGCGAACTCTCCTCTGCGCCTGTACCGGGCGCCGGCCGGCGGGGCCTTCTCCGACATGACCGGGTACCTGCAGGCGGGCAGCGTCCGAGCGGGCGGTTCGGGACCCGGATTCTCCGAGTTCCTGATCGCCGCCGACACGCGCGCCGTCGATTCGGTGATCGTCGGGAAGTTCGACGCTCTCCAGAATCACCTGAACGCGAACGCGGGCGCGGTCTCGCCGGCCGTGGCGGCGGACCTCCAGCAGCGGTTGAACCAGGCCCGGGCGGCCTACAACACGGGCGCTCTCGCCGCCGCGATCGACACCGTCGCTGCTTTCGGGGAAGAGGTCAAGAAACAGAGCGGGGCGGCCATCCCGAACGTCTGGCGGGCGAACGGGGGACCGACCAACGTGGCGGGGATCCTCCGCTCGGCGGCGGACACGTTGAAGTACAGCCTCGTGTTCAAGTCGAACCTGACGCCTCTGCCCTAGGGGTCCCGGGTACCGTAGACTTCGGCCCCGTGGCCGCAAAATTGACGCTCTTCCCGTCCCGGGGAGCGTCTCGCCACTTCGTTCTGCGCGACGGCGAGAGCCGGCGGATCGGACGCGATCCCGGCGCAAGCGATCTCGTCCTCGACGACCCGCGCGTGTCCGCCCGACACGCCCGACTCGATTGGACCGGCGCCGGCTGGTCGCTCGCGGATCTCGGGAGCAAGAACGGGACTCTCATCGCCGGCTCGCCGGCCGAAGGGGCCCTGCTCCGGGACGAGGACTGGGTGAGCTTCGGCGGGCTCCTCGCCCGTTTCGAGCTCGTCTCGGAAGCCGACGTCGCCGATCTCGAGTCGGAGCGCACGCGCCGCCTCCAGACCTCGGTCGAGATCACGCAGGAGCTCGCCCGGGAACGGGACCCGCGCGCCCTGCTCCAGCGGCTGCTGCAGTCCGTGCTCTCCCTGACCGGCGCGGAGCGCGGCTTCGTCCTCCTCTTCGGCCCCGGAGGGTCGCTCGAAGCGGAGGTCGCCTCGGGCTTCTCGGCGGGGGCGCTCGACGAGCGATTCGAGGGGAGCTTCGGGGCGATCGAGCGCGCGCTCGAAACCGGGGCATCCGTCGTCGTCTCGGACGCGGTCTCCGACGCATTTCTCGGACGGCGCCCGAGCGTCCTCGAGCTCGGGATCCGGACGCTCGCCTGCGTCCCCCTGCGCGCGGAGGACCGGGTCATCGGGCTCGTCTACGTCGATGGGAGGAAGCGCGGAGGCGTCTTCACCGAGCTGGATCTGGAGATCCTGGAAGCGCTGTGCGGCAACGTGTCTCTCGTTCTCTCCACGCTCCGGATCGACCGCGAGATCCGCGAGCTCCTGGGTGCGGCGCCCGAGTCACGCGCGGAGGATCGCCGATTTCTGGAGGCGCTCGAACGGCGGGTCCTCGACATCGCGCGCAGCGCGCCCTCCGTGCCCGCCGTGGCGCCGGGAGCTTCGCCCGGGCCGTGAGCCATCGGCGGCGGCCGCTCGAGGGATCGAAGCGTGGCTGACCCGCACTCCGGCGAACCTCCGGGCTCGACCCCGACCTCCTCCCCGGGGGTGGCTCCGACACTCACGAGCGTCGACGTCATGCGGCGGTTCGCGCCCGGGACCCTCGTCGCCGGGCGGTACCGTGTGATCGCGGTCGCCGGAGTCGGCGGAATGGGAGTGGTCTACCGCGCGCGCGACGAAGAGCTCGGCGTCGACACGGCGCTCAAGGTCCTGCGGCCCGACCTCGGAGCCGACCCGAAGGTCGTCGAGCGGTTCCGGTCGGAGCTGCGCCTCGCGCGGGAAGTCACGCACAAGAACGTCGTCCGGATTCACGACATCGGCGAGCACGAGGGCCTGCGCTTCCTGACGATGCGTTACGTCGAGGGCCGGTCGCTCCGGGAAGTGATCGAGCGGGACGGCCCCCTTTCTCCGGACCGCGCGGTGGCGGTCGCGCGGCAGGTCGCCTCGGCGCTCGAGGAGGCGCACCGGGCGGGCGTCATCCACCGTGATTTGAAGCCCGGAAACATCCTGCTCGGTGAAGACGACGTCGCGTACGTCACGGATTTCGGCGTCGCGCGCTCGGTCGGCGGCGACGGCCTCACGCGCGCGGGCGCCGTCGTCGGGACGCCGGACTACCTCTCGCCCGAGCAGATCGCGGGGGATCCTGCGGATGCGCGCACCGACCTCTACGCGCTCGGCATCGTCCTGTTCGAAATGCTGACGGGCGAGCTGCCATTCCGCTCCGGCTCCCAGGCGGAGATGCTCGCCCAGCGGCTCGCCGGGCGCCCGCGCGACCTGTCGGACACGGGCGTCCGCGCGCCCCGATGGCTCGAGAAGGTGGTCCGCCGGCTCCTCGAGCGCAGTCCCGCGCGGCGGTATCCGTCGGCGGCCGCGGTCGCCGCGGACCTCGACCGCGCGCGGGCGCCCCGGCCGAAGGTGCGCCTTCGACTCGCGGCGGCGATCGCGGCGGGGGTCGTCGCGATCGCGCTCGCGTTCTGGACGGCGTCCCGCCCGCGCACCGGGCCGGGGCCGCGGCCGGAAGAGCCCCACGTTCCCGCGGCGCCGGCGGCCCGCGAAGCCGTCGCCCTCCTGCCGCTCGCCGACGAGACCGCGGATCCCGAACTCGCGTGGACGAGCACCGGGATCCCCGAGATGCTCGCCGCGAATCTCTCGGAGACCGGGAACCTCCGCATCCTCGATTCGCTGCGGGTCCTGCGGAACCTCCGCGACCTCCATCTCGCTCCGGGCCGGTACGACGACGCCGCGCTCACCGAGCTCGCCGAGCTCTGGAACGCCGGACGCCTCGTGACGGGGACCGTCCGCCGCGCGGGAAACCGGCTACGCGTCGATCTGCGTCTCGCCCGGGTCGCCCCCGGCGGCCTCTCGAGCCGGAACGTCTCGGCCGAGGCGGACGGAGCCGAGGGACTGTTCGCAGCCGTGCGGGAGCTGGGCGATCGGGTCCGCGGCGAGCTCGGGGTCTCGGGCACGGCCGCCGTGGAGAAGCCGGTCGCCACCGCTTCGGTCACGGCCGCCCGCGCGTACGAGGCGGGGCGGCAGCGGCTGCTCGCCGGCGACGACCTCGGCGCGGCCCCGGCGTTCGAGCAGGCCGTGGCGGCGGATCCCGGATTCGTCGCGGCGCTCGAGAGGCTCGCCGAGACGTACCAGAACCTCGGGCGCCAGGAGAAGGCGGCCGCGGCGGTTGCGCGGGCGCTCGCGGCGGTCGGCTCGGAGGAGAGCCGCCTCGCCTTCCGCGTGCGGGCGCGCAGCGCGCTGCTCGAAGGCAAGCCGGAGGAGGCCGAGAAACACTTCCAGCAGCTGCTCGCGCGGTATCCGTTCGACGCCGAGCCGCGCCTGGATCTGGCCTCGGCGCAGGCCGCCCAGGGGCACAACTCGGAAGCGGTCGCGACGCTGAAGAAGGCGGTCGAGCTCGACCCGGGCGATCCCCGGGCGTGGTTCCAGCTCGGGAAGAACGCGATCCTGGCGGGAGACAGCGCGCGCGCCGCCAGCGACTACCTCGTCCGCGCGCTCGCGCTGCACACGCGTCTCGAGAACGAAAAAGGAAAGGCGGACGTGCTGAACGCGATGGGGGTCGCGCACCAGCAGCTCGGGGAGTATCCCCACGCGCTCGAGCGCTACACCGAGGCGGCGGGCGCGCGTGGAAAGATCGGCGACGACCGGGGCCTCGCGTCCACGCTCCGCAACCGGGCGATGGTGAACGTGTCGCTCGGGAGATCGCGCGACGCGGAAGCGGACCTCGAACGCGCGCGCAAGCTCTTCGAAAAAATCGGCGACCGCGGAGGACTCTCCGACGTGATGAACGACTTCGGCCTCCTGCACGAGGGGCGGGGCGCCTACGCGCGCGCCCTCGCCGACTACCAGGACGCGCTGAAGATCCGGCGGGGCATGGGGGACGAGAGGCTGCTGGCGCAGAGCTACGACAACGTCGGCTACATCTACTACCTGCAGGGCGAGTACGACAACGCCGTCGTCTACTGGAAGCAGGCGCTCGACCTCCGCCGGAAAATCGGCGAGAAGAACGGGATCGTCCTCTCCATCCAGAACATGGGTTTCCTTCAGACCGCGCAGGGGGAGTGGGACGAGGCGATGAAGTCGTTCATGGAGGCGCTGGAGGACAGCCGCGCGATCGGGTTCAGAAACGCGGAGGCGATCTCGCTCGGGAACATCGCGACGCTGTCGGCGTATCGCGGCCGCTTCGGATCCGCCCTCGACTCCTTCGCCGCGGCCCTCGCAGTGCTCCGGCCGCTCGATCTGAAGCCGGCCCTCGCCGAATTCACGCTGAAGGAGGCGGCCGTGCGGCTCGAGCTCGGTCAGCTCGAGGAGGTGAATGCCCGCCTCGCCGCGGCCGGGGCGTGGTTGAAGGAAACGGAAAACCGCGAGCAGGCGGCGGACCTGGAGACTCTGCGCGGCGAGTGGCACGCGGCGCGCGGCGAGGCGGAGGCGAGCCGGCAGGCGTTCGCGCGCGCGATTTCGCTCGCCCGGGAGAGCGGCAGCCGCGCCACGCTCCTGCACGCCCGGATCGCGGCCGGTTCCACGTCCGGGGACACGGCGGAGCTCGGCAAAGCTCTCGCCGAAGCGGAGTCGCTCGGCCATGCCCTGCTGACGGCGCGCGCGCTCGAAGGGCTGGCCCGCGCCGAGCTCCCGCGCCATCCCGCGCGCTCGGAAGGGCTCGTGCGCCGCGCGCTGACGATCGCGGACCGTTCGGGCTGGGAGGCGGGCCGCTACCGCCTTCACTCGCTCCTGGCCCGGACCCTCGAGGCGCGGGGCGATGCCGCCGGCGCGAAGGAGTCGTGGAAGCGGAGCGCGGAATCGGCGCGCCGGCTGGGGGAAAATGTCCCGAGCTCGATGCGGACGTCTTTCCTCGCTTTGCCCGCGGTCCGGGAATCGCTCGCGCACGACGCGCCGGAACGATCGTGAGCGACCCGGTCCCGGCGACCGACCGCCTCGATCGGATCGCCGAGCAGCTCTCGCGCATCACCTCGGAGAACGCGCGGCTCCTCGAGCGCGTCGCCGAGTCGGAGCGGCGGTTTCGGCGCATTTCGAGGGGCGTGCTGCGCCTCCAGGAGGAGGAGCGCGGCCGGATCTCGCGCGACCTGCACGACGGCATCGGGCAGCTCCTGACGGCTTTGAAGATTCAGCTCGAGCTGCTCGAGAGGGAGGCCGCCGCGATCCCCTCGCTCGCCGCGCGCGTCGCGGGCGCGCGCGAGCTCGCCGACACGGCGCTCACGGAGGTGCGGCAGCTTTCGCACGTCCTGCGACCGCAGATGCTCGACGACCTGGGGCTCGAGCCCACCCTGCGATGGCTCGCGCGGACCTTTCAAAAGCGTACGGGCATCGCGGTGGACCTCGTCTTCGAGGGAGCCGAAGGGCGCTCCGACGCGGACATCGAGACGCTCGTGTACCGCATCGTCCAGGAGGCGCTCACGAACGTGGCGCGCCACTCGTCGGCGGCGAGGGCGACCGTGCGGCTGCGCCGCGATCCGGAGCGCCTGCGGGTCGCAATCGAAGACGCGGGGTCGGGCTTCGCGCCGGAGCCGCTCCTGTCGACGGGAGACGACGACCGCGGCTTCGGGCTGCGCGCCATGCGCGACCGGGTCGAGTTCGTGAGCGGGCGTTTCTCGATCCGGTCGGCGCCGGGAGAGGGAACCGTCGTCGAGGCCGAGGTCCCGCTCCCCGGAACCGATCGGGGTCGGTCGTGACCGCGCGCATCCGCGTTCTCGTCGCCGACGATCACACGATCGTGCGCCAGGGGCTGGTCGGAATCCTCCAGGCGAGCGCCGATATCGAGGTCGTCGGCGAGGCGGCGGACGGCGCCGAAGCCGTCGAGAAAGCGCAGAAGCTGAAGCCGGACGTCGTCGTGCTCGACGTCAGCATGCCGCACCTCTCGGGCCTCGAGGCGGCGCGCCGGATCCGCGAATCGGTGCCGGCGGCGCGCGTCCTGGTGCTGACGATGCACGACGACGAGGAATACGTGCTCAAGATGGTGCGGGCCGGCGCGTCCGGATACCTCCTGAAGGACAGCGCCGCCTCCGAGCTCCTCGCCGGAATCCACGCGCTGAAATCGGGCAAGGCTTACTTCGGCCCGCACGCGAGCCGCGCCCTCGCGGAGGCGTACCAGAGCGACCGGCCTCTCCCGGCCGATCCCTTCGAGCGGCTCACCGACCGCGAGCGCGAGATCTTCCAGCTCGTGGTGGAAGGGAAGACGAACGCGCAGATCGCCGAGATGCTCTTCATCAGCCCGAAGACCGTGGACAACCACCGCACGCGGATGATGGAGAAGCTCGGGATCCACGGGACGGCGGAGCTCGTCCGCTTCGCGGCGAAGCACAAGCTGCTGAGTTGAGGAGGGCCGCGGCAGCGTCGGCGCTTCTTCTGGTGGCGCTGGGCTGCCGTGAGGGTGGCGCGCCGGAAAAGCGCCCGTCGGACGCCGCGCCCCCTTCGAGCGTTCTCCTCGTCACCCTGGACACCCTCCGGCCCGATGCGCTCGGCTGGATCGGCGGCTCCAACGCGACCCCCGCCCTCGACCGGCTCGCCGGGGAGGGCTTTCGTTTTCCGGCGGCCGTCGCGCCGGTGCCGCTCACGTTCCCCGCGCACGCCGCGATCTTCACCGGCGTCCTGCCGCGGCGGCTCGGCCTGACCGACAACGGGCAGGCTCTCGGCGCAGGTCCGCCGACGCTGGCGGAACGGCTGCGCGAGCGCGGCTTCGCGACGGCCGCGTTCGTGAGCGGCTATCCGCTGGCGCGCGCGTTCGGTCTCGACCGCGGCTTCGACACCTACGACGACCGCTTCTCCGCGGGCGAAGGGGAGTCGCTCGAACGCCTCGCGCCGGAGACGACGGCGGCCGCGGCGGCGTGGCTCGCATCGGCTCCGCGGCCGTGGTTCCTCTGGGTCCACTACTACGACCCCCACTACCCGTACGACCCGCCCCGCGAATTCGTCCGCGCCGGGGCGCGCGGCGCCTACGACGGCGAGGTCGCGTTCGCGGACCGGGCGGTCGGGGATCTGCTCGCCCGAGGCGAGGCCGCCGCGTCGGGCGCGCCGCTGCTCACGGTCTTCGCGGGCGACCACGGCGAGAGCCTGGGCGAGCACGGAGAGGGCACGCACGGATTCTTCGTCTACGACGCGACGGTCCTCGTGCCGCTCCTATTCCGCCTTCCGGGAGCCGTGCCGTCCGGCGAGAGCCGCGCGTCCTCCCGGCTCGTGGATGTCGCGCCCACCGTGCTGGAACTCGCGGGCGCTCCCGCGCTCGGGAACGTCGACGGCGTCAGCCTCGTGCCGACTCTTCTCGGCCGGGGACAGACCATTCCGCCGGCCTACGTCGAGACGTTCCAGCCCTGGCTCTCTTACGGCTGGGCGCCGCTCAAAGCGCTCCGGCAGGGGAGCTGGAAGCTGATCTCGGCCCCGCGACCCGAGCTGTACGACCTCGCGAGCGATCCGCGCGAGCAGAAGAATCTCTTCGAGTCCCGGCGGGATCAGGCCCGCGAGCTCGAGGTCGCGCGACGGCGCTTCGAGTCGCTTCCGCCGATCGGCGCCGCCGCGAGCCCGGCGGACGTCGAAGCGGTGGCGAAGCTTCGCGCTCTCGGCTACGTCGGCGCGGGCGGGGGGTCCGGTGAGCCGCCCGAGTCGGGGCTGCGGGACCCCAAGGACGGGCGCGCGCTGCGCGACCTCCTCACCGAGGCGGACGCGCTGTTGCGATCGGGCAGGGCCGCCCGCGCCGTTCCGAAGTTCGACGCTGTGCTCGCGCAGGACCCGACGAACCGTTTCGCGCTGCTGCGCTCGGGCGTCGCGCTCCTCGAGGCGGGCGATCCCGCGCGCGCGGCCGCGAGGCTCGCGAAGGCGGTGGACGCGAACCCCGCGCAGCCGGAGGCGCGCTCCGCTCTCGCCCGCGCCCTCGTCGCGAGCGGAGAACCGGCGGACGCGATTCCCCACGCGATGGAGGCGGCGCGCCTCCAGCCGAGGCGCGGATCCGCCTGGGCCGAACTCGGCACCGCGCTCGGCCGTTCCGGGAAGGTCGCCGAAGCGGTCGGCGCCTTCCAGCGGGCCGTCGAGCTCGAGCCGCAGAACGCGGCGCTCCTCGCGCGGCTCGCCTTCGCCGAGCACGCCGCCGGCCGGATCGCCGACGCCGCGCGGGACCTCGGGCGCAGCGCGGCGCTGTCCGGAACATCGTTCGCGCACGGCTCGGCGCTCGGCGTCCTTCTCTTCGACGCGGGGCGTCCGGAAGATGCGCGCCGGTGGCTCGCGGCCAGCCGTCCCGAGGATCCCGACTTCGCCGAGGCGCGGCTGCGACTCGCGCTTCTGGAGGCGCGCAGCGGAGACCGGGACAAGGCCCGCCGGGCGCTCCAGGAAGCGCTCGCGGCCGCCCCCGCGCTCCGCGCCCGGGCCAAGAGCGACGCCCTGCTCTCGAGACTCCTGCCCTAGCCGCGCGAAAACGGCGCGGTGATTCCGCGCCGACCCCGGAAAATGAGCGTTCGTCCCCCTCGTCTCTGAGGGGGTCTCCTCATTGTTCGCCGCCCCCGCGGGTTCCAGAGTGCGGGCGATGCCACACGAGGAGGAGAAATGACTACCCGCAACATCATCGCGACCTGCGCTTTGGCCCTCACGGCGACCGCGGCGCTCGCCCAGGTCCCGCCCGAGGGAGATCCGATCGCCGCGCGGACCTACGCGGCTCCGGGTCTCGCCATCCCGAATGCCCACCAGCCGCTCTCGAAGCTGCCGGCGGACCTCGCTTCGCGACTGCAGCAGCAGTTGACGGCGCTCGGCGTCTCCGGCGCGTACGCCGGCTACGACCTGCGCGGCGGTCACTTCGGCACGCTCTCTCCCGGCAAGCCCCTCGTCCCCGGGGCCGGCGTCGGCAACACGCTCACCTGGGCCGCGCTCGGCTCGGGCGCTCCGGCGAGCGACGCTGCGTACAAGCTGCTCGCCTGGCAGGCCCTCCGCGGGTGGCTCGACGCGAACCGCGCGATCCTCGGCATCGACGGCGCCGAGCTCGGGACGCCGACGATCTCGAGCTTCGAGAACCGGCGCCTCGTTCAGATGAGCGCGAATCGCGTCGTCAACGGCGTCCCGGTGCGGACGAGCTTCGTCCAGGCCACCCTCAACAACGGGAATCTCGTTCTCTTCGGAAACTACAACTGGGGTCCGGTCGACGTCTCGACGACTCCCGCGACCTCGGGCGATCAGGCCCTCTCCGTCGTGGTTTCTCATCTCGCCGGATTCTCGATCGTTCGAGCGGACCGGCCGGAGCTCGTTCTCCTTCCGTTCGCGAACGGCGACGCCACGCTGGCGAACGAGGGTCAGGGTTATCGCTACCGTCTCGCGTGGGAGGTTCACCCGGAAGTGCGCGGGAGCCGCGGCGGCTGGGAAGCGTACGTCGATGCGCACAGCGGCGAGCTCCTCGCTTTCCACGACCGGGCCCAGTACCTCGACGCGAAGAAGGTGGTCGGCGGCGTCTTCCCGCTGTCCAACGACGGCAACTCTCCCAACGGCATACCCGACGGCGTCGAGCAGCCGGGGTACCCGATGTCCCATGCCTACGTCTTCGACTCCCAGGGCAACCAGCTCGAGGCGAACAGCGAAGGCCTGGTGTCGGTGGACGGCGAGTTCTCGACACCGCTCGCCGGGCCGTTTCTCCGGATCATCGACACGTGCGGAGAGGCGGACGAGTCCACCCTCTGCTCCGCCCTCGACCTCGGAACGAGCGCCGGCACGGACTGCGCGGTTCCCCCCGGCCATTCGGTCGGCGACACCCACTCCGGGCGCACCGGCTTCTACGAGCTGAATCGAGTGATGGACCAGGCGAAGAGCTGGCTCGGGCCCGAGGCCCACGCCACGACGCCGGCCGGCTGGTTGACCCGGCAGCTGCCGGCCAACATGAACGTCAACCTGACCTGCAACGCGAACTTCAATCCGATCAACCTCGACGACCCGACCGTGGGGATCATGAACTTCTTTGCCAGCGGACCGCACGCGACGAACCCGGCCATCGTCTGCCGCAACACGGGTGAAATCGCAGCGGTCTTCGACCACGAGTGGGGACACGGCCTCGACAGCTTCGACAACTCGGCGGGCGTCTCGATGCCCGGCGAGGCGTACGCCGACATGACCGCGATCCACCGACTGGACGAGTCGTGCATCGGCCGGGGCTTCTACCTCGACAACCCGCGCGGCGGCGTCTGCGGCGGCGACGGCGATCCGTGCGTCGAGTGCAGCGGAGTGCGCGAGGCGGACTGGAAGAAGCGGCAGTCGGGCAAGCCCCACGACATTTCCTGGGTGCTCGGCCAGAACCCGACGGTTCCCGGCTCGTGCCCGGTGAGCCCGGTCAGCGCGCAGCCGATTTCGCCGACCCCCTTCAACTCCGGTCCCTGCCTGCGAAACACGCACTGCGAGGGCTCGATCATCACGGAGGCGGTCTGGGATCTCCTGAAGCGCGACCTGCCCTGTCACGGCGCGCGCTGGGAGAGCTTCTCCGGAGGGGCCGTGTACGGAGGACGATGCACGAACGGGGCTCCCGCGACGATCGACGAGAACTCGGCGCTCGTTCTCGGCACGCGACTCTTCTATCTCGCCTCCAACGGGATCACGCTCGGCTACCAGTGCGATCCCTCCATCGGCGGCTGCACCGCCGGGAGCTGGTATCTGAACTACCTCGCCGCGGACGACGACGACGGTTCTCTCGCGGACGGCACCCCGCACATGGTGGCGATCAACGACGCGTTCCTGCGCCACGGGCTCGCGTGCCCGCCGCAGGCTCCGCCGGCCGGAGCCGGAGTCATGAACTTCGGGTGCGTCGCGACGCCGGCCCCGACGGTGAAGTCGACCGTCACGGCCACCGCCGGCGTCCGCAGCGCGACGATCACCTGGACGCCGGTCGCGGGCGCGGGCAAGTACTGGGTGCTCCGCACCGACGGAGTCCACGGCTGCAACTTCGGAAAGACGCGGGTCGCGGAAATCGCCTCGACCGCGCCTCTCACGTTCACGCAGACCGATCTCCTCGACGGATTGACCTACTACTACAGCGTGGTCGGCGTCGGCGGCGCGGCCGGAGTGGGCATCGACTCGTGCGCCGGCGCGATGAGCGACTGCGCGGCGGTGACGCCGCTCGCGCCGGGCACAGCGTCGGGGCCGGCCCTCGCAATCGAGCCGAAGGGAACGCCGGTCATGGAGACCGGCGACGGCGACTCGTTCGTGGACAACTGCGAAACGGCGCGGATCGACCTGGACGTGGTGAACGGCGGCGGCGTGGGCCTGACCGGAATCCGCATCACCGCGATCCAGCCCTCCGCGGGTCAGACGCAGATCCTGACGCCTCTCCCGCTGGCGGTTCCGAACCTGCCGCACGGCTGCGGAGCCCCCGACGCGGCGACGCCGGCGAGCTTCCGGTTCACTGCCGGGGGCCTCGCGCCGCAGTCGACGCTCACGTTCCAGGTCACGATCACGGCGAACGAGCTGCCCGCCCCCGTCACCGCGACGATCACCGTCCCGGAGGCGGAGACGGACTGGACTCCCGGCAACGTGACGTACAGCTTCGAAAACGACACCCAGGGCTGGACCGTGACGTCCGGCACGTTCACCCGCACGGATACGGGCGGGGGAGCCAACGGACTGCAGAGCTTCTACATGGCTTCTTCCGCCGCGGACGACAGCGCCTGTGACGAAGTCCGGTCTCCGCGGGTGATCCTCACGGGCAGCTCGACGCTGTCGCTGTCCAACCAGTTCGCGATCGAGCCGGACAGCCAGGGGTTCTTCTACGACCGCGCGAACGTCGGTTTGATCGAGGAAGCCACGGGCTCCCGGACGGTGATCGCGCCGGACGGCGGCCGCGCGTACAACGCCTCCGGCGGAAACCCGGACGACAACGCGTGCACGAACCTGGAAGGCGGATGGGCGGGCGCGGGCCCGACGTGGATGCAGAGCTCGTGGTCGCCGGCCGCGCTCGGCGCGGCGAGCCTCGCCGGGATTCCGGTGCGGCTCTCGGTGCGATACGGCACCGACACGATCACTTCGCTCGTGGGTTTCTGGTTCGACGAGGTGACCCTGACGGACGTTCTCCTGCCGGGCCCTGACGCGCAGCCGGACGCCTGTCCGAAGGCCGACCTCCAGGTGACGAACGTCGTGGGCACCAACGCCCGACCGAAGGAGGGCGATCGCATCACTCTGACGGCGACCGTCACCAACCGCGGCAGCCTCGGCGCCGCCGCGTCGAAGACCGAGTTCCTGCTCGATGGATCGTCGGTCCTGGGCCTGCTCGACACGGCGGCCCTGGCCCCCGGCGCCTCGGTCAACGTCGCGGTTCCCTGGGATACCCGCGGCGTCAAGGGCGAGCACGTGATCCGGGTGACGGCGGACCGGACGGGACTCGTCGCCGAATCCGACGAGGGCAACAACTCGGCGAACTTCTCGGTCACGGTCCAGGGCAACAAGGTGAAGAACGGCTCCTTCGAGCAGTCGAACTCTTCGGGCACCGGCCCGGAGGGATGGTCCGGGTCGTCCACGGGCGCGGGAAGCGCGACGTGGTCCGACGGAGGCAGCGACGGGGGGAAGAGCGCGGCGACCGCGGGCAACGGAGGCAACGCGGCTCTTTCGGGCGCGCCGTCCTGGACGAGCGATCCGATCACGGTCACGGCCGGCGAGGTGCTGACGCTCTCGCTGTCGGTCCAGTCCGTCGCCGCCTCCTCGGCGCCGACGGCGGGCCTGGCTTTCCTCGGCGCCGCGGGCAACGTGCTCTCGACGGTCAATCTGATAACGGCGCCCCTGACGACGGCCGGATTCACGAAGCTCCAGCAGACGGTGACGATCCCGGCGGGCGCGACGCAGGTGCGCGTGAAGCTCTCCGGATTTTCTCCGACCGATACGCGAACTTCCGGGACGGTGAAGTTCGACGACGTGGGGTTGTTCGGAGAGTAGTTTGGCTCAGTCATAGAAGAGGGGTCAGGCTAAAGCCTGACCCCTCTTTTTTTTGAGGCCACGCCCCGGCGTCTTATGAGGGGGTCCCCTCATTGCCCGGACCTCCCGGCGGCTGGTTCGATGCGGGACGAGGAGGAGGACCCGATGCCACGACCACAGCCTCGCATCCCGACGCTCACCCGTCTCCTTTCCGCCCTGCTGCTCGCGACCGTATCCGTGTCTTCGCTTCACGCGATCACGAAGCCGAAGAAGGAGTCGGCACTCGACAAGCTGGCGTTCACGCGGCCCGAGATCCGCGTGCCGTCGATCCTCAAGCCGACATCGGCGCTGTCGGCCGAGATCGCGGCGAAGGCCGGCCGCGACCTCGACCTGCTGGGAGCGCTCGAAGCCGTCAAGCCCGTCGGTTATTACGATCTGCGAGCGGATCGCTTCGGCACGATCGTGCTCTCGAAGCCGCTCCTGCCGAAGGGGATCGTGACGCAGGGCTCCGCCTCGGGCGACGAACTCCGCGCGACCGTCTGGTCGGCCCTCCAGGAATATCTCTCCGCCCACAGGGGCGCGCTGCGGATCGATTCCTCCGAACTGGCGTCGAAGCCCGGGATAACGGTTCTCGAAGGAGGGCGCGTGATCCAGGTCCACGCACCGCGCGTCGTGGATGGAATTCCGGTGCGCGGCGGCTACCTGACCGCCGTCGTGAACAGCGGAAACCTCATCCTCCTCGGCATGAAGGCCTGGGGGGACATCTCTGTCTCCACCCAGCCGTCGGTCGCCGAGGAGGCCGCCGTCCGCAAGGTCGCGGAGCACGTGCGGCCCCACGCCGTGTCGGGCTTCTGGCGGCCCGCTCATCTGGAGATCCTCCCCACCGCGGTCGAAGGGGACCTCGCCGCGGTGAAGGCGGGCCAGGGCTACGCCTTCCGGCTCGTCTGGGTGGTGAGCCCCCGGATCGCGGGCGATCTCGGATCCTGGGAAGGCCTCGTGGACGCGGCGACGGGAGAGCTGCTCCAGTTCGCGGACCGCAACAGCTACCTCGACCGGAAGATCCGCGGCGGCGTATACCCGATCTCCAACGACGGCTCGACGCCGGAGCAGGCGGGATGGCCGATGCCGTTCGCCGACGTCGTCCAGCCGTTCGGCACGAGCTTCCACGCCAACGGAAACGGCCTCGTGGACGACGCCGGGGGCCTTCTTCGGACGACGCTCTCCGGACGTTTCGTGCGGATGAACGACCTGTGCGGACCGATCGACGAGTCGCTCGTGTGCGGCGACCTCGACCTCGGCGCGACGCCGGGAACGGACTGCGACGTTCCACCCGGCCATTCGCCGGGCGACACGCACTCGTCGCGGACCGGGTTCTACGAGTTGAACCGCCTGAAGCAGATGGCGCGCGGATGGCTCCCAGACAACGCGTGGCTGGACGAGCAAGTCACGGCGAACATGAACATCCAGAACTCCTGCAACGCGTTCTGGGACGGCTCGACCGTGAACTTCTACCGCTCGAGCGAGGAGTGCCGTAACACGGGGGAGATCCCGGCGGTCTTCGACCACGAGTGGGGACACGGCATGGACGACAACGACGCGCTGCCGGAGATCTCTTCGCCCGGCGAGGCGTACGCCGACATCGTCGCCATGCTGCGCCTGAACACGTCGTGCATCGCCCAGGGATTCTTCAAGACGGGAACCTGTGACGGCGCCGGCGACGCCTGCACGGAGTGCACCGGTGTCCGTGACGCGGACTGGACGAAGCGCGAGTCCGGAATCCCGCACGACATCAAGTGGATCCTGAGCTCCTATTTCACGAACCCCGGAATCCCGGGGGTCCTCGCCCCGGGAGGGTGCGTCGGCTACACCGGCGTTCCGCCGGACATCCCGACCGTCTCCGCGGGCCCGTGCGGTCTCTCGACCCACTGCGAGGGAAGCGTGGTCAGCGAAGCGATCTGGGACCTCGTCCACCGGGAGCTCGCGGGTCCTCCCTTCAACCTCGATGCGAATACGGCTCTCAATCTCGTCGCCCGCCTCCAGTACCTCGCGGCCGGCAACATCGACAGCTGGTACCAGTGCGTCGAGGGAGGGATCGCGGGGTGCGGGGCCGACAGCGGCTACATGAGCTACCTCGCCGTCGACGACGACGATGGAAACCTCGCCAACGGAACGCCGCACATGACGGCGATCTACAACGCCTACAACCGCCACTCCATGGCGTGCCCGACGCCCGCTCCCGTGACCTTCGGTTGCGCGGTGAAGCCCGCCGCGGCGCCGAACGTCACGGTGACCGCGCTGCCCCAGGGCGCGCGGGTGAACTGGAACCCCGTTCCCAACGCCGTGAAGTACTGGGTCTTCCGGGGCGACGGAATCTCCGGGTGCGAGATCGGAAAAGAGAGGGTCGGCGTGACGAGCTCGACCGAGTTCGTGGACACTGGCCTCCTCGACGGGCGGACGTACTTCTACACGGTCGAAGCCGTGGGAGCGAGCGACTCGTGCCGCAGCAACGCGAGCGCGTGCGACAGCGTCGTTCCGACCGCAAAGGCCGTCGAGACCGAGACCCAGCTCGCGTTCCGCGAGGTCGCGGGGGCTCTCGCCATCCAGAGCGGCGACGGCGACCCGTTCCTCGACAACTGCGAGACGTCCCGCTTCTCCTTCCAGGTGGAGAACGCCGGAACCGTGAACCTCCAGAACGTCCGGCTGGCGCGCGTGACGCCGCTTTCCCACCCTTCGACGCAGGTGTTGACGCCCCTGCCGCTGACGCTGGCGAGCTCGCTCGCCGGAGGGATCTGCGGCGGGGCGGCGGTCGTGCCCGTGAGCTTCACGTTCGTGCCCCAGGGCCTGCAGGCGAACGAGCCGCTCGACCTCGAGTTCGAGATCCAGGCGGGAAGCAGCCTCGGCCCGGTCTCGCTCGTGGGCCGCGTGCGCCTCGAAGGCACCGAAAGCGACTTCCAGTTCTTCGCGTCGAAGACGTTCTCGTTCGAAGGTGACCTCGAAGGATGGGGGATCGCGAGCGGCGTCTGGACCCGCCAGAGCCCCGGAGCGAACGCGACGCTCACGCACGTGGCGTCCTCCTCTCTCGAGGAAGGGCACTGCGACCAGATTCGTTCCCCGGAGATCAAGCTGACGGCTTCCTCGCGGCTCTCGCTGTACAACCAGTTCTCGACCGAGCCGGGAACCGGCGAAACCGGTTTCTACGACCGCGCCAACGTCGGCATCTTCGACGTCGCGACGGGCGGTCGCGCCACGATCGCCCCCGACGGCGGCCGTACGTACAACGCCTCCGGGCCCAACGGGGTCTGTGCGACGTCCGGCCAGCCGGGCTGGGCCGGAGCCGGTCCGGGCTTCCTCGAGAGCACGTGGTCGGAAGGCGCCCTCGGGTCGGCGGCGCTCGCCGGGAAGCGCGTGCGCCTCGACGTCGCCTACGGGACGGATCCGCTCGTTCAGGGCGCGGGCTTCCAGTTCGACGAAGTGACGTTGACGGATTTCGAGCTCCAGGTGGCAGACGCGAGCTCCGACGCGTGCATGATCGTTCCGCCACCGCAACCCGACTTGAAGGTCACGAACATCACGACGTCCGCCAACCGGGCGCGCGAGGGGGAGAAGGTCACCGTGACAGCGACGGTCCGGAACGAGGGGAACGGCGACGCCGCCGCGACCCAGACCGAGTTCCGCCTCGACAACACGTCGATCCTCGGTCGTGTCGCCACGGGGTCTCTTGCCTCGGGGGCATCGATCGACGTCTCGATCCAATGGGACACGCGCGGGGTCAAGGGCGCTCACTCGCTGTCCGCGACGGCCGATGCCGCGCTGGCGGTGTCCGAATCCAACGAGAGCAACAACACGTCGTCTCTGGCGGTGACGGTCCAGGGAAACAAGGTGAAGAACGGCTCGTTCGAAGAGCCGAGCACCTCCGGCAGCGGTCCCGACGCGTGGGCCGGTTCGTCCACGGGGGCGGGAAGCGCGACGTGGAGCGAGGAGGGCAGCGAAGGGAGCCGAAGCGCGTCGACGACGGGCAACGGGGGCAACGCGGCCCTCGCGGGAGCGCCGTCGTGGACGAGTGATCCGATCGCGGTGACCCCGGGCGAAGCCCTGACGCTCGCCGTTTCGATCCGTGCGGCGAACGCGTCATCGGCCGCGACTGCTGGTCTCGTCTACCTCGGCGCGGCGGGCAACGTCCTTCAGACAGTCAACCTGATCACCGCGCCTCTGACGACGGCCGGCTTCGCGAAGCTCGAGCAGGCAGTGACGATCCCGGCGGGTGTGACGCAGGTGAGAGTCAAGCTCGTCGGGTTCTCACCGGCTGATCTCCGGACCTCCGGCACCGTGAAGTTCGACGAAGTGGGGCTTTTCGGCGAGTAGCGAAGTCGCTCGGTCAGCGAAGAGGGGTCAGGCTGAAGCCTGACCCCGCTTTCTTTGTGGCGGGCCCGAAAGGGCCCGCTTTTTTTGGAGCCGTCGCGGCGTTGCGTAAACTTCGGAGGATGAACGCCGTCCGCCTCGAGCGCTGGCACCCTTCGGACGGGCCCCTGACCGAGAAACGGATGATGGGTCTGATGCAGAGCGAGGGCTACGAGGTCGCGTGCTACGCCTACCGGGCGGGGACGGTGTTCCCCGAGCACCAGCACGGCCAGGACAAATGCGACGGCGTGGTCGAAGGCGTCCTCAAGATCACCGTCGGTGACGCCGCCTACGACCTCGGACCCGGTGATCGCCTCTATCTGCCGGCCGGAACGCGCCACGCCGCCGAGGTCGTGGGCGCGAAGACGGTCGTGTCTCTCGACGGCACCCGCTGGTAGAAAAAATGAGGGGATCCCCTCATTGTCATGCCCGTCTCGTCTCCCTATCGTCGGAAGCGTGAGAGGGAACTCCGGCACGGACTAGATCCTCCTCCCCGTGGCATCGGGGGGCGGGCCCTCGGGCGTTTCGCCCGGGGGCCCGTTTATCCAACCGGAGCTTCGAGGGCACCCCACCCTCCAGCCGGCGGGCCCGCGAGGGCCCGCTTTCTTCTGGCCCGCGACCGCGGAGATAGACTCCCGGCAAACGGAGCTCCCATGCCTTTGACCGCGGCGGAGCGGCAGGATCTCATCCGCCGATACGAGAACGGGCCGGCGCGACTGCGGGCGGCGCTCGCCACGGTTCCGCCCGAGGCGATGAAGTGGCGCCCCGCGGCCGGAAAGTGGTCGGTACACGAGGTGGTCTGCCACCTGGCCGACTCCGAGACCAACGCGGCCCTCCGCATCCGCTATCTGACGGCGGAGGACAAGCCCCTCATCGTCGGCTACGACCAGGCGCGCTGGGCGCAGGTGTTCGACTACCACGCCGCGCCGATCGAGCCGGCGATCGCCGTGGTGGACTCGGTCCGCGCGAACACAGCGGCGCTCCTCACGAGGCTGCCCGATGCGGCGTGGTCCGCGGAGGGGGAGCACACCGAGTCCGGCCGGTACACCGTGGAAGACTGGCTCCGGATCTACGCCGATCACATGGAGAAGCACTCCGGCCAGATCGAACGAAACGTCGCCGCCTGGCGGGCGGTGAATAAGGAAAGGGAGTGAGCATGGGGATGGTCCGTGAGTTCAAGGAGTTCCTCGTCAAGCAGAATGCCCTGGCGCTGGCGGTGGCCGTGATCATCGGCGCCGCGATCGGGAAGGTCGTCTCCTCGATCGTGGACGACGTGATCAACCCGATCATCGGCATGGCGCTGCCGGGCGGGAGCTGGCGCGAGGCGAAGATCGTCCTCTCCACCTCGACCGACGCGACCGGCAAGGTCGTCGAGAACGGCATCACCTACGGCCACCTGATCGGAGCGCTCGTCGACTTCGTCATCATCGCCCTCGTCGTCTTCATGATCATCAAGTTCGCGATGCCGAAGCCCGAGGCCGCGCCGGCGACGAAGGAATGCCCGCAGTGCAAGACCCTGATCCCCGCGTCCGCCACCCGCTGCAACGCGTGTACGCAGCCGGTGGCGTAGGAGTTAAGATCGAGTCGTTCCGGGTGGAAGGTTCGCGTGCGGGCGGGGCGATGGCCCCGCCCAATTTATTGCAGGCCCTTTATTTGGGGTCAGGTCTCCACATGCCACGTGGCAGCCTGGCCCTCAATGTGGCAAGTGGAGACCTGACCCTATTTCAGCAGCTCTCTCCCCACCCTCGCCGCCTCGTCGAGCAGAGACGTCAGGTCCTCCTCCGCCGTCCGGAAGTTGACGATGCACACCCGCATCGCCGCGCGCCCCTTCAGGATCGTCGGCGCGAGCAGGAACGAGCCGTCACCGACGAGCCGGTTCACGATGCGCCGGTTCAGCCGATCGATCTCCTCATCCGGGAGGCTCGGGCGCTCCGGCCGGTAGCGGAAATTCACGATCGAGAGCACCTGCTCGGCCATCCGCTCGAAGTCGGGTCGCCGGTCGACTTCCCCGGCGAGGAAGCGCGCGAGCGCGACGTCGTTCTCGATCGAGCGGGCGTACGCGTCGGCGCCGTGCGTCTTCAGCCCCATCCAGACCTTCAGAGCCTTGAAACCGCGCGAGAGCTCCACGCCGCGCTCGGCGAACCAGACGGGCCCCGGGAAGGGGCTCTCCGGATCGGTCGCGAGGTACTCCGGGAACTTGCGGAAGGTGGCCGCGAGCCGGCCGGGCTGCCGCACGAGCGTCGCCCCTGCCTCGTACGGAACGTACAGCCACTTGTGCGGATCCGCCGCGATGGAGTCCGCGCTCTCCATGCCGGCGAAGAATGGCGCGAGCCGCGGCGAGAGTCGCGCCATGGCGCCGTACGCGCCGTCGGCGTGAAACCAGAGGCCCTCGCGTCGGGCGAGGTCCGCGAGCTCTTCGAGCGGGTCGATGGCCCCGGTGTTCACTGTGCCGGCGTTGCCGACGAGGATCGCCGGAGTGAGCCCGGCACGCCGGTCTCCGGCGATCGCCGCCTCGAGGATGTCGAGTCGGATTCGGAAGCGATCGTCCGTCGGGATCTTGCGCAGGTTCTTCGTCCCCATCCCGAGGAGATCCACGGCCTTGTCCACGCAGTGGTGAACCTGGTCGGACGCGTAGACCGTCAGAACCGGCCGCCCCTCGCCCGCGAGGCCGTCCTCGCGCACGTTGCCGGGCGTCACGGCGCGGCGCGCCGCGGCCAGGGCGGTGAAGTTCGCCATCGAACCGCCCGACACGAGGATCCCCTCGGCGTCGGGGGGGTAGCCGACGATCTCGGCGAGCCAGCGCATGACCTCGTTCTCCACGTGGACCGCGGCGTGATCTCCCCCCCAGCAGTTCGGGTTCATGGCGGCGGCGAGGTAGTCGGCCGTAACGCCGACGGGATCCGCCGTCGCGTTGATGAACCCGAAAAAGCGCGGGTGGGAATTGCCGAACGGAAACGGCATCACGTGCTCGCGCACGAACGCCAGAACCTCGTCGAACGGCCGTCCCACGCGCGGGAGCGGCTCGCGGAAGAGCGAGGCGTCGCTCCCGACCTTCCCGAACACGGGTCGGGACGTCAGCTTTTCGCGATGCTCGGCGACGGCGTCGGCCGCGAGGTTACCGAGCCGGCGGACTTCGTCGGAGGAAAGATCGAACGAAGGGCGCTTCATGCGCCCATTGAATCACCGCCCCCCGACTCCTGGTGTGCGGAGCGGCTACTGCGTGCCCATCTGGGCCACCCCGCAGCCCAGCCGTCCCCCGGCGTTTCCGGTCGGCTGCGTGGTCAGGTCGTCGGCCTTCTCGTGGAAGATGACCGCTTTGCCCACGACGGAATTGGGTCCGGGCCGCACCGTCAGGAGGTCCGAGACCATCTCCAGGTGCCCCGTCCCGTTCGACTCGATCGTGATGTTTCCGAGGTCTCCCGCGTGGCGCTGCGTCGCGGAGGGTCCGGCGTGGGGCATCCCGCCCGGATTGAAGTGGCCGCCCGCCGACGACGCGTCGGGAGCGGAGCAGTCCCCCTTCTCGTGAACGTGGAGACCGTGCGTCCCCGGAGGCGCGTTCTCGATGTGAACGACGACCGCGACCCCCCCCGTCGAGCGGTCGGTGAAGGTCGCCCACCCGCGGACGTTCGACCCGCTGCGCGGCTCGATCGTGGCGCGCGCCTGCGGACCGGCCGCGGGCCTCGGCGTCGAAGCGCAGCCCGCCAGCGCGAACAGGCCGGCCGCGGCCACGGCGGCCGCCGCAAGCGTTCCTCTTCTCATGTTCATTCTTTCCTCCTTCACATTCCCGATGATAGAAGATTCGCCTGCAAGCGGCATTCCCGCGCCCGACGCGCGGGCGTCGTGACGAAAGGACGGGAATGAGGAAACCGATACGGCTCGCACTGGCATTGCTGCCGCTCCTCGCGGCGGCGTCCGCGCCCCTCGCCGCGCAGAAGGTGAACGCGATCGAGAAGCGCCTCGGCAACGGCATGGGGCTCCTGCTCGTCCCCCGCGAGGGGGAGACGACCGTCGCCGGCGGCTGGGTCGCCCACGTCGGGAGCTCGAACGAGCGACCCGGCATCACCGGGATTTCGCACCTCTTCGAGCACATGATGTTCAAGGGAACGCCGACGATCGGGACGAAGGACTACAAGAAGGACGTCGCGATCATCGCGGAGCAGGAGAAGGTGCGCGACGAGATCCGCCGGGAGGAGGCGAAGATGCGCGCGGCCTACCGCCGGGGGGAGATCGACGACCTCCTGAAGCCGGAGAACAAGACGCCGCGCCTGCGCGAGCTCGAGAAGAAGTTCGACGAGCTCATCGCGAAACAGCGGGAGGTGCTGGTCAAGAACGAGTTCGACCGGATCTACACGACGGCCGGCGGCTCCGGCATGAACGCCTTCACGAACGAGGACATGACCGGGTACTTCATCACCGTGCCGGCCAACAAGCTCGAGCTCTGGATGTGGATGGAGTCCGAGAGGCTCCTCCGCCCGGTCTTCCGCGAGTTCTACGCGGAACGTGACGTCGTCTTCGAGGAACGGCGGTTGCGCACCGAGGCGACGCCGCTCGGAAAGTACGAAGAGACCTTCGAGTCCATGTTCTGGGAGTCGCACCCCTACGGCTGGCCGGTCGTCGGGTGGCCGTCGGACATTCCCGCGATCACCAAGGCGCAGGCGGACGCGTACTACTCGACCTACTACGCGCCGCAGAACATCACGTTGATCCTGGTCGGCGACCTCGATCCGGAGAAAGTCGCCGCGACGGCGGAGCGCTACTTCGGACGCATACCGCGCGGCAAGACCGCCGTCCCCGACGTCGTCACCCTGGAGGTTCCCCAGCAGGCGGAGAAGCGGCTGAACGCGGAGGCGGAGGCCAATCCCCAGGTCGACATCCTGTGGCACACGGTGCCCTTCGGCCACGCGGACTCGTATCCCCTCCAGGTGCTCGCCCAGATCCTCTCGACGCGCACCGGCCGGCTCTACAAGGGCCTCGTTCTCGGGTCACAGGTCGCCACCGACGTGTCGGCGCGCCAGGAGTCGCGCAAGTGGGCGGGGCTCTTCAATGCCGGCGGCGAGGCGAAGGAAGGCCATCGGCCCGAGGAAGTCGAACAGGGGATTTACGCCGAGATCGACAAGCTGAAAAAAGACGACGTCCCCGCGGAGGAGCTCCAGAAGGTCAAGAACAACTTCGCGGCCGCGGAGTATCGGAGGTTGTCGTCGAACTTCCCGATCCTCGTCCAGTTGATCGTCAACGACGGGTGGGGCGACTGGCGCGAGATCAACGAGGCCGGAACGAAGGTCCAGGCGGTCACGGCCGCGGACGTCAAGCGCGTCGCCAACAAATACTTCACGCGCGAGAACCGCGCGGTCGCGACCTACACGCGGAAGGCCGGAAGCGCGGTTCCGGACGACCCGGACCTCGCCGGTCTCGACGACCGCGGGAAGACGATGGTGCGTCAGGTCATGCAGAGGCTCGAAGCGGTGGACGATCCCGAGAAGCTCCGTCAGATGGCCGCGCAGATGGACGCCGGGGCGGGATCGGTGCCCCCGGAGATGAAGCCCGCGCACGACGTCGTCCGCAAGAAAGTCGAGAAGCGCATCGGCGAGCTCGAGAAGGCGAAGGGGAAGAAGGGATGAACAGGAACAGAGTCGCTTCCGTCGCGATCGCCGCGATTCTAGAAGCGTCGCAGGCCTTCGCGCAATCCGCCGCCGCGCGGTCGTCGGCCCGCCCCGCGATTCCGGCGCGCCCCGAAAAGCTCACGTTTCCTCCGCTCGTGTACGAGCCGCCGGCGCCCGCCGACTACCGCGTGAAGCTCGCGAGCGGTCCCGTCGCGTACGTCGTTCCCGACCGGGAGCTGCCGCTCGTCAACCTCTCCGTGTTCGTCCGCGCGGGCCAGCACCTGGTCCCCGCCGGCAAGGAGGGGCTCGCGGACCTGGCCGGGTACCTGCTCGCGCGGGGCGGCACGAAGTCGAAGACGGCCGAGGAACTCGAGGAGCGGCTCGCGTTCCTCGCCGCGCAGTTGAACTCGTCGGTCGGGGAGACCCAGGGATCCGTGTCGCTGAACCTCCTGTCGAAGGACCTCGACGAGGGCCTCGCGATCCTCAGGGAAGTGCTCTCCGCGCCCCGCTTCCAGGACGACAAGATCGCCCTGCGCAAGGACCAGATGCTCCAGGGGATGAAGAAGCGCAACGACGAGTCCGCCGCGATCGAAGCGCGCGAGCGGGGCGTGCTCTCCTTCGGCGGGGACTTCTTCGCCAACCGGTTCGAGACCGAGACGTCCGTCAAGTCGATCACGAAGCCGGACCTCGAGGCCTTCCACCGGAAGTGGTTCCACCCGGCGCAGTTCGTCGTGGCCGCGAGCGGGGACTTCGACCGGGAAACGATGATCGCGAAACTCGAGAAGCTCTTCGCCGACTGGCCTTTCCGGGGGGAGACCGCTCCGGCCGTCCCGACGAACACGGCCTTCGCGCAGCCGGGCGTCTACGTCGTCGACAAGGACGTCAATCAGGGCCGCGTCTCGGTGCTGCTTCCCGGGATCCGGCGGGACGACCCGGACTACTTTCCGGTCCTCGTGATGAACGACGTGCTCGGCGGCGGAGGGTTCACGTCGCGGATCACCAACCGCGTGCGGTCGGACGAAGGGCTCGCCTACAGCGCGGGCTCGGCGTTTCCCGGCGGCGTGTACTACCCGCTCACCTTCCGGGCCGCGTTCCAGTCGAAGTCGCGAACCGTGCCCTACGCCACGGCCGTCGTGATCGAGGAGATCAAGCGGATCGCGTCGGAGCCGGTTTCCGCAGAGGAGCTCAACACGGCGAAGAAGTCCTTCACCGAGACGTTCCCGCGGACCTTCGCGACGAAGGCGCAGGTCGCGGCCACGTTCGCGCAGGACGAAATCACGGGCCGGTTCGCGACGGACCCCGACTACTGGAAGAACTACCGCGCGAAAATCGAGCAGGTCTCGGCGGAGGACGTCCAGAGAGTCGCGAAGAAGTTTCTGGCCTCGGACAAGCTCGTCATCCTGATCGTGGGAAAGAAGAGCGACATCCTCGCCGGAGACCTGAAGCACGCCGTCGATCTGCCGGCACTGGCAGGGAACCGCCTGGTCGACCTGCCGCTCCGCGACCCGATGACTATGAAGCCCTTGAACTGACGCGGGGTCAGGTCTCCACTTGCCACATGGGTCGCTAAACCATTGATTGTAAGAGGTCCAGAGGGTGATGAAGATCTTAAGAGCCGCCTAAACTGCCCGATCTCAGAGAGATAGACGCCAAAGTGGTAAATGGAGACCTGACCCCATGACGCCTTTGACCGAATGACCCCCCACGTGCCGCCGGTCGAGGTCTCGCGCCTTCTTCTGCTCGCGTTCGTCGCCGTGGGGGCCGTGGTTTCGATCGCGGCAGCCGCGCCGGTCTCGACCTTCGCCGGAGGCTTCGCCGCGGGGGCGGGCACCGTCGTCGTCCTGTCCTTTCTGACCCATCCTCGCCGCGGCCCCGCGCCGTCGGACGAAGAGGAGACGCGATGAGAGTTCTCGTCGTCGAGGACGAGGAGAAGATCTCCCAGTTTCTCCGAAAGGGCCTCTCGGAGAAGGGTTACTCGGTGGAAGCGGTGGGGGACGCGGACGCCGCGCTCGAACGGTTGGAATCCGGTGCGTTCGATTTGTTGATCCTCGACCTCCTGCTGCCCGGTTCGCGCGACGGCCTGGAGCTCTGCCGCGAGATCCGCGCCCGCGGCATCCCGTCGAAGATCCTCATGCTGACGGCGCGCGACACGGTGGAGAACAAGATCGAGGGGCTCGACGCCGGCGCCGACGACTACCTCGTCAAGCCGTTCTCGTTCCGGGAGTTGCTCGCGCGTTTGCGCGCGTTGTCCCGCCGCACCGAGCTCCCGGAGCCCGGCCCGTTGACGCACGGCGAGCTGACGTACGACCCCGAGTCGCGCGAAGTGCGCCGCCGCGGCGAGGTCATCCGTCTGACGGCGCGCGAAGGCGCCCTCTTCGAGCTTCTCCTGCGGCGGCGGGGGAGAGTCGTCTCGCGCTCCGAGATCCAGGCGCGGATCTGGGAGGACTCCTTCGACCTCTCGACGAACATCATTGACGTTTACATCAACGCCCTGCGGCGAAAGCTCGACTCGGGGGAGCGCGAGAGGCTGATTCAGACGGTGCGTGGCGTCGGTTACCGGCTCGGAGAGCCGGGGGAACCCGCGCGAGAGACCGGAGACTAGTCATCGCGCCCGTTTCGCACCGGGCGTCCCGCTGGACCCTCGCGGCGGCGCTCTTCTTCGGCGCCGCGGGAACGCTCCTCGTTTTCGCGTTGACGCTGTCCCCGAGCGGAGCCCTTCTTCCCGTGGCCGCGGGGCTCGCCGCCCTCGCGGTGCTCGTATTCCTGGGCGGCCGGCTCGCCGCGCCGCGCCCGCTCTCGGACTCCCCGTCGGGCGCGGGGCCCGCCGGCCCTCCCGTGCAGGAGCGGGAGAGCGCGGACCTCGAGAAGTTGCGCGACCGGCTGACCGAGACGGAAGGCCGCCCATTGAAGCGCATCCCGGCCGGCGACCTCTCGTCGACCGCACAGGAGGTCGTCGAGAGGTTGAACGCGCGCCTGGACGCGCTCGCCGGGACCGAGAAGGAGCAGCAGCAGTTCATCGCCGACGTCTCGCACGAGCTGCGCACGCCGCTGACGGTTCTTCGGGGCACGCTCGAGGTCGCCCTCGAAGAGGACCGCTCCCCCGAGGAGTACCGCGAGGCGATCGGCAATGCGCTGCTCGAGATCCGTCACCTCGCGCGCATCTCCCAGAACATCCTCTTCCTCGCCCGGGGCGAGAGCGGGCGCGTGACGCTCTCGTTCTCGAACCAGGACCTGGCGCGTTTCGTGGCGGAGGTCACGCGCGAGCTGCAACCGGCGGCCGGCGATCACGACCTCGATCTGTCCGTGGACGTCCCGGAAAGGCCGGTCATCGCATTCGTCGACCCGGGGCGGATGCAGCAGGTCCTTCACAACCTGATCGAGAACGCCATGCGCTACACGCCGCCCGGCGGCTCCGTTCGTGTCCGCCTGTCGACGACCCGCGACGAGGCGCGCATCGAAGTTTCCGACACCGGGGTGGGGATCCCGGAAAAGGATCTTCCGTTCGTTTTCGAACGCTTCTTTCGCAGCGATCGAGCCCGCCGCGCCTACACGGGCGGGTCGGGGCTGGGGTTGTCCATCGTGCGGTGGATCGTGGAGGCGCACAAGGGGAAGGTGGAGATCGCGAGCGAGGTCGACCGGGGCACCACCGTGAAAGTGAAGCTGCCGCTCGTCACGTGAGCAGCGCAACCCCTTGCTAGAGTTCTCTCGATGAACCCCGTCTTCATCCTCTCCGCCGCCCGAACGCCGATCGGCCGGTTCGGCGGCGCTTTCGCGTCCCTTTCCGCGGCGGACCTGGGCGAGGTCGCCGCGAAGGCGGCGCTCGAGCGGTCCGGGCTGCCGGCGGCCGCGATCGACGAGACGATCTTCGGTCACGCGCGGCAGGCGGGGGGAGGTCCGAACACGGCGCGCCAGGTCTCGCATCGCGCCGGCGTCCCCGACTCCGTCCCCGCGTACACCGTGAACAAGGCGTGTGCCTCGTCCCTGAAGGCGCTCACGCTCGGCGCGCTGTCCATTGCGGCGGGAGAGAACGAGGCGGTCCTCGTGGGCGGAACCGAGTGCATGTCGGCGACGCCCTACCTCCTGCCGCGGGCCCGCTTCGGATCTCGGATGGGCCATACCGAACTGGTCGACGGGATGTATCGCGACGGGTTCCTGTGCCCGATCTGCGGCCAGCTCATGGGAGAGACCGCGGAGAACCTCGTCCGCGAGTACGGGATCCGGCGCGAGGAGCAGGACGCCTATGCGTCGGAGTCTCAGCGGCGTGCCGCCGACGCGATCGCCTCGGGGCGTTTTGGCGACGAAATCGCGCCGGTGACCGTCGCCGGGAAGAAGGGTCCGGTGACGGTCGAGAAGGACGAGCACCCGCGTCCGGACACGACCGCCGAGTCGCTCGCCCGGCTCCCGCCCGTCTTCGATACCGAGTCGGGCTCCGTCCATGCCGGCAACTCGTCCGGGATCACGGACGGAGCCGCCGCGCTCGTCCTCGCGTCGGAGAGACAGTCGCGCCGTGCCGGCGTGGAACCGCTCGGCCGCGTCGTCGCGTGGACGTCGGCCGGCGTCGAACCGGCGCGAATGGGCATCGGCCCGGTCCCGGCGCTCCGAAGTCTTCTCGAGAAGCAGGAGCTCTCGCTCGCCGACGTGGACCTGATCGAGCTCAACGAGGCGTTCGCAGCGCAGGTCATCGCGTGCGCGCGTGAGCTGCCGTTCGACCCGGCGCGACTGAACGTCAACGGCGGGGCGATCGCGCTCGGCCACCCGATCGGCGCAACGGGTGCGCGAATCTCGACGACCCTGCTTCACGAGATGAAGAGGCGAGGCGCGAAGCGGGGCGTGGCGACTTTGTGCGTGTCCGGCGGAATGGGGATGGCGGTGCTCTTCGAGCGCCCTTAGTCGCGCAATCTAGAATCCTCTCCATGCGCATCGCTCTGACGCTCGACCGGGACGTGCCCGAGGACAACGACTACCTGCGCGCGCTGCTCGAGGCGGGCGCGCGGCGAGAGGAGATCGTCGTGCTCCGCCCGGGCGACCCCATCGGCGGCGAGTTCGACGGAATCGTGATCGGGGGCGGTGACGACGTCGATCCCGCGCTCTATGGCCGCGACGTCCTCCCCGGGGCCGGGGTGAAGGTGAACGCCGGGCGCGACTCGATCGATTTTTCGGTGTTCGAGGAGGCGTGGCGCGCGCGCGTTCCGGCGCTCGGCATCTGCCGCGGGTTGCAGGTGATGAACGTCGCGCGGGGCGGCACGCTGATCCAGGACCTGCCTTCGGAGAGCCCCTCCGAAATCACGCACCAGCGGCGAAAGAAACCGAACCGCCGCGACCATGCGGTCACCGTCCGCGCCGGCACGCGGCTCTCCGAGATTGCGGGAGCTCCGCAGATCGACGTCAACAGCCGCCACCACCAGGCGGTCGAGCATCCGGCCGCGGACTTCGTCGTCAACGCCACGGCGCCCGATGGCGTGATCGAAGGTCTCGAAGCCCGCGACGGCCGCTGGCTGGTCGCGGTCCAGTGGCACCCCGAAAACCTCCACGGCGATCCGGCGTCCCGGCGGCTTTTCCGCGAGTTCGTGGAGCAGGTTCGCAAAAGAAACGGAAATTCCGGGCCCACCGGATGATGTTCTCCGGCCTTCGGGGGATCCCCCCGTAACACCCGAAGGAGCCGTACGCATGAGATCCCGCCTCGTTTTCCTCGCGATCGTGTTCGCAGCCGTCCTTTCCGCGGGTCCCGTCCGCGCGCAGGCAACCGTCTCCGTTCAGAAGGTCGCCGACGGCGTCTGGGCGGCGCAACCCGGGAGCGGAGCGAACGTCGGCTGGTTTCTGTACGGCGACGGCGTGGTCGCGGTGGACTCCGGCGGCGATGCCGCGACGGCGCGCGAGATCCTGAAGCAGATCGCGGAGACGACGGGCGGCAAGCCGGTCCGTCATCTCGTGCTCACGCATGCGCACGCGGACCATTCGAGCGGCGCGCGGGCGTTCGTGGCGGCCGGAGCTCAGGTGATCTGCCAGGAGAACGCAGCGGCCCCGATCCTCTCGTTCATCACCCAGGCGACGAACGATCCGGCCGATCCTCTCGCCGGCAAGCGCAACGCGTCGCCGATGCTCCTCACGGTTTCCGAACGCCTGATCCTCTTCGACGGGCGTCATCGGGCCGACATCCAGTGGCTCGGCCCCGCGCACACCAAGGCCGACCTCGTCGTGCTCCTGCCCACGGAAAAGGTCCTCTTCGCCGGTGACGTCGCCGCGAACGGACGGCTCCCGGACCTCCACCTGCCCGACGCGGACGCGACCGCGTGGGCAAAGGTCCTTCCGCGGCTCGCCGCCGTCCCCATCGAGAAGATGGTGCCGGGCCATGGCGCGGTCGGGCCTACGACCGGCATCGCAGACTCGCTTGCCTACCTGCGCGGCCTGGACGTCGTCGTCAAGAAGCTCCTGCGCGCGGGAACTCCCGAGGAGTACCTCGAGATCAACCTCCGCAACCCGGACAACCAGATCCCGAACGTGCCGCTGTCCGAAGCACACCTGCAGAACGCTCGCGCGATGTTCCACCGAGAGAAGGAGAAGCTGACGAAGCCCGCAGCCACGCCGGCGCGCCCGGGACGGGCTCCGTCGCCCCGGCCAACCCCTCGCCGCGCCACGGGTTCGTGAGATAAGAAGAGGCGTGCCCCTCCGCCTCGCCACCGCCTCGGGGCTCGCCGATCTCGCGATCGACATTCCGCCCGTCAACGTTCTGGACGGCGCGTCGCTCGAGGAGCTCGCCCGGCTCGTGCTTCAGGCCGGCGGCGAGCGCGTCCTCGTTCTGAGAGGCCTGCCCCGTGCCTTTTCCGCGGGCGTCTCGATCGCCGAGCACGCTCCGGAGCCGGCCGCGATCGACGCGATGCTCGCGGCGATGCGCGGGGCGTTGAACGCGCTCGTCAAGACGCCGGCGATCACGATCGCGGCCGTATCCGGGGCCTGCCTCGGGGGCGGAGCGGAGATCGCGACCGCCTGCGACCTCGTTCTGACTGCCGACGACGCGCGCATCGGTTTTCCCGAAATCCGGCTGGCGTGTTTCCCGCCCGGCGCCACGGCGCTGCTTCCCCTTCGCATCGGCGGTTCCCGCGCCGCCGACTGGATCCTGACCGGGAGGACGCTCTCCGGACGGGAGGCCGCCGACGCGGGTTTCGCGGCGCGCTCCTTCCCGGCCGCCGACCTCGCGAAGGAGACCTCGCGCCTCGTGGAGCAGCTGCTGGCAACGAGCCCGGCGGCGCTCGCGGCGGCGCGCGACCTGCTCCGCGCGGAACGCCGGCGCGCGCTCGCCGAGGCTCTGCCGCGCGCGGAGGACGCCTACCGGATGCTCGCCGGCAGCGAGGATCTCGAGCGGGCGGTCGCGGAATTCGGGAAACGCGGAGCGCGCGACACGAGCGAAGTCATGCGGGAGCGACAGATCGGCGAGGACTGAGCCCCGGTACAATCCCGACGCGTGATCGTGTATCTCAACGGCCGGTATCTCCCGCGGGAGGAGGCCCGCATCTCGCCCGAGGATCGCGGATTTCTCTTCGCCGACGCGATCTACGAGGTCGTCCGCTTCGGAGCCGGCCGCCCGTACCGGCTGAAGGAGCACCTCGAGCGGATGGCCGACGGCCTGACGGCGATCCGGATTCCCGCCGATCCGTCGTTCTTTCCGGCCGTCGCGTCGCGCTTGCTCGCCGAGAATGGCCTCGACAAGGAGGACGCCCTCGTTTACGCGCAGGTCTCCCGCGGGGCGGCGCCGCGCTACCACGCGTTTCCACCGGAAGGCACGCCGCCGACGGTCTTCGCGTCCGCGCGCTCGACGGACCCGCCTCCGCCGCCTTCCGGCGGCCGCGCCATCCTCGTCCCCGACGAGCGGTGGGGAAGGTGCGACATCAAGAGCGTCATGCTTCTTCCGAACGTGCTCGCCTCGCAGAAGGCCCGCGAGGCGAACGCGATCGAAGCGATCCTCTTTCGAGACGGAATCGCGTGGGAGGGCACGAAGGCGAATCTCTTCGCGTTCGTCAACGGGCGGATCCGCACGGCGCCGCGGGGCCCGCGCATCCTCCCCGGCGTGACCCGGGGCGCGGCGATCGAAGCCGCCGCGGCGCTCGGGTATCCTGTCGAGGAACAGCCGCTCGCGATCGATGAGCTCTTCACCGCCCACGAAGTGTTCCTGGCCTCGACGACGTTGTGGACGTACCCGCTGGTCGAGATCGAGGGGCGCCGGATCGGCAGCGGGCAACCCGGCCCGGTCGCCGCGCGGATTCGGGAGGTCCTGCAGACGGAGTTCCGCGGCAGCTCCCTCTCCCCGCTCGCGGGGAGAGGGTCGGGGTGAGGGTCGGGCTTCAGTCGCTCGGGTATCGAACCTCGACCGTCGACGAAATCCCTCCTCGCGACGAGAACTTCCCCGTCACGGTCATCCGCTTGGGCCGGCAGGCGGTCACGCAGTCGGCGAGGATCCGGTTGACCGCGTTCTCGTAGAAGATCCCGACGTTGCGGTACGCGACGATGTAGAGCTTCAGCGACTTCAACTCGAGGCAACGCTCGGCGGGCACGTAGCGGATGGTCAGGGATCCGAAGTCCGGCAGACCGGTCTTCGGACAGATCGCGTTGTACTCCGGTATTTCCACGCAGATCTCGTAGTCCGGGTACTGGTTCGGCCAGGTCTCGATCGTCGGGAGCTTCGCGTCGAGACCCGATATCGCGTGTTCGTCGGTGTATTCGGGCACCCGGGAATGCTACCTTCCTTCCTCCAGTGACGGAGCTCATTCACGACGTCCGGACGACCCTGTCCCGCGCGCTCTCGGAGGCGGCCCGGTCCCTCACGGGCGAGACCGCGTCCGTGCGGGAGCTTCTCGCCTTGATCGGCGAGCAGGGGATGCTGATGTTCTGCATCTTCCTGACGATTCCCTTCCTCGTGCCGGTCTCGATTCCGGGAGTCAGCACCGTGTTCGGGCTCCTCGTGATCCTGATCGGCTACGGCGTCGCTTTGAACCGGATGCCCTGGCTACCCGACCGTCTGCTCGACCGCCGCTTTCCGGGGGCGAAGCTCGTCCCGGCGCTCGAGCAGGGGGCGCGCCTTCTGGCGCGGCTGGAGCGGTTTCTCCATCCGCGGTGGTCGGTCTTCGTCCGCAGCCCGTTCGCCAACCGGTGGAACGGCTGGATGATCGCGCTCGCCGGCGTGCTCCTGATGGCGCCCTTCGGCCTCGTGCCGTTCTCGAACACGCTCCCGGCACTGGCCGCTCTATTTCTCGCGGCCGGCATGCTCGAGCAGGACGGACTGTTCGTCTTCCTCGGCTACGGGTGGATCGTGGCCACGATCGTGTACTTCGTGGTGCTCATCGCGGCCGCGATCGCAGCCGGGGTGGGTCTCACGCGGGTTCTCGCCCCCGGCCTCCTCTTTTTCTGAAGGCGGAAAGCGATCGCTCCGCCGCGGTCAGGCGACGGCGGAGACGCGGGGCGCGTGTTCGGGAACGACTCCGTCGCGGATCTCGCGAAAGAGCGCGGCGATCTCCTCGCCGTGGGCGCGGTCGTGTTCGGCCATCATCCGCGGCACGTCGGCGAGCGTGACGGTTCCCACGCCTTCCTGTTCGCCGCTGCGCTTCCAGTCGGCGCCCGAGACGTCGCGCAGAGCTTCGATGTTGCGCCGGCGGGCGGTTGCGAACGCGAGGAGGCCCTCCGCCAGGCTGCGCCGCTGATACTGGCGCTCGCGGGCGACGCGGCCGCCGTCGAAGTTCGAGAGCCGGGGTTCATCCTCCGTCAACAGTCTCCGGATGCGCGTGCCGTACGCTTCGCGCTCGAGGTCGGCGAGATGCCAGACCTGCTCCACGAAGGAAAAGCCTCCGGCCGTGCCGCGCTGTCGCACCGTGTCCTCCGGAAGCTCCGCGGCCGCGCGCGCCAGGAGGGCGGGCGTGGATTCGAGGGTGAGCAGGAGCGTTTCGAGTTCGCGCTTGTTCATGGTCGTGACTTCCACCTTCCACTACGCATTGGACGCGCGGAAAGTTTCCCGGTTTGCTCGGAAATACCGCAAATCGTGCCCCGAAGCCCGGGGCGGACGGGGCTAGACTCAAACAATGGGCCTCGACGCGATCCGGTCCTTCTTTTCGTCGAAGCGATCCCCGGCTGCGCAGGATTCGCAGACCGACCCGATCGCGGTCGCGGCCTGCGCGCTGCTTCTCGAGATCGCGCACGCCGACGAAGGCCTCACGGCCGAAGAGCGGGAGCGGATCGCCCGGCATGCCCGGGAAGACCTCGGTGTCGCGGAAGACGACGTCAAAGAGGTCCTTCGTCTCGCGGAGGAGGCGCGCCGGGAGAGCGTGGACCTCTACCAGTTCACGAGGCTCGTGACCGAGGGGTTCTCGCGGGAGCAGCGTCTGCGCCTGATCGAGGCGATCTGGGGCGTCGTCTACTCCGACGGGGTTCTGACGGCGGTCGAAGGACAGCTCGCGAGGCGGATCGCGGAGCTCCTCGGCTTCCAGCACCCCGAAGTTCAGGCCGCCCGCGAGCGCGTCGCGGCGAAGAAGAGCTAGAACCGGGGAAGGACGCGCCTCTCCGCCGGAATTCTCTCGAAGGGTTCCGGCACCGACGCGGCCACGTACGCGAACACCGCGACGGCCGCGGTCATCGAGTCGAGCTCGTTGCGATCGATCTTGTCGAGCGTGTCGTTCGCCGTGTGGTGCCAGTCGAAGTAGCGCGACGCGTCCTGGCGGACGCTGAAGAGGGGCACGCCCGCGAGGACGAGCCGCGAGATGTCCGCGCCGCCCGCGCCTTTGGACGAGACGTCGCCGCCGCCGAGCGGCGCGAGGAGCGCCGCGATCTCGCCGACGAGCGGCTCGGCGGAAGGCCCCGCGTTCCACGAGAAGCCGATCGGCCGCCCGCCTCCCATGTCCGACTCGAGCGCGGCGACGTGCCGCGCGAGCTCGTCGGCGTGGTCCTTCGGGTACGCGCGTCCTCCGGCGAGGCCGTTCTCCTCGTTCGCGAACAGAACGACCCGGATCGTCCGCCGGGGCCTCGGCGTCACGGCCGCGACCAGCCGGGCGGCCTCGATCACGACGCCGCATCCGGCGCCGTCGTCGATCGCGCCCTCTCCCAGGTCCCAGGAGTCGCGATGGCAGGCGAGGAGGACGATCTGCTCCGGCGATCCGACTCCCGGGATCTCGCCGACGACATTGGCGGATTCCGCGACGCCGCGGTCGCGGCAGCCGAGCGTGAATCGCACTCGCACGGGCTTGCCCTCCCGGACGAGCCGCTCGAGCAGATCCGCGTCGGGATTCGACACCGCGGCCCCGGGGATCTTCCCAACCCCTTGCTCGTAGCGCAGCGATCCGGTGTGGGGCGTCCGGTTGGAATCCGTCCCGATGGACCGGATGAGCACTCCGGTCGCGCCGAGCTTCGCGGCGCGGGAAGCGCCGGCGCCGCGTACCGTGACCGCGTCGCCGTACCCGGAGCCTTCCGCGCTGCGTCGCATGCGCCGGTTGAAGAAGACGATCTTTCCCCGCACGTCCGATTCCTTCTTCGCCGCCAGCTCGTCCAAGGAAGCGACTTCCAGGACCTCGGCTTCGATCCCGCCTCCGGGGGTCGGCACGCTGCCGCCGAGCGCCGTCAGGAAGAGCTTGTGCGGGTAGGGGGCGGTCACCTCGCCCGTCTCGACGCCACGCTCCCAGAAGGGAACGGTCACCTTTTCGGCGCGGACGTTCGCGAACCCGAGCGCCTTCAGCGTGTCCAGCCCCCAGGCGATGGACGCCCGGTCCCCGGGAGAGCCCGCCAACCGCGGCCCCGAGGAATCGATCAGGCTCCGCACCCAGTCGAGCGCTCTCGTGCCGGCGAACGCCTTCTCTCTCAGGGCCTCCACTGTGCTTCGAAGCTCGGGAGCGAGAACCGGGGTCGAATTCGCGGCCGGAGAGGAGGGGACGAAGAGGGTCGCGGCGAGGATGAGTATGGCGGCCGTGCGTTTCAAAGCAACTCCTTCCGGTTTCGAGCCGGCGAGATCGTACCAAGTGCCGGGAAATAGAATCCGTTCGTGGCCACGGAAAAGACGGAGGATCGGACCCTCGAGCTCGTCTCGGAGTTCGGGGAGAACGCCCGCTACGTTTCGGAGCTGCTCGCCCGCTACCGGGTGAACGCGGAGTCCGTCGACGAGGAGTGGCGGGAGTTCTTCCGCGAGCGGCTCGGAGAGTCCGCGCCCGCTCCGGCGCGCCCGGAAGGGGCGGCCGGGAGCGCGCCGGCTCGGACGGCCCCGGCATCCGCGGCTGCGCCGGCTCCCGCGGCTCCGGTCGCGGCGCCATCCCCCCGTCCCGGAGAGCTGCAGCCGCTCACAGGGGGCTCCCGGCGGATCGCCGAGAACATGGAGGCGTCGCTCGCGGTCCCGACGGCGACGTCGCAGCGGCAGATCCCGATCAAGCTCGCCGAGGAGAATCGACTCCTCGTCAACGAGTACCGCGTCGGAAACGACGAGCCGAAGATTTCGTTCACGCAGTTGATCGCGTGGGCCGTCGTGCAGGCGATGAAGAGCTTCCCCCGCGTGAACGACGCGTACGACGTTTCGGGCGGCAACCCCGTGCGCGTCAAGCGGGACGAGATCCGGTTCGGCCTCGCCGTCGACGTGGAGAAGGCGGACGGTTCGCGCACTCTGCTCGTGCCGAACGTCAAGGCCGTCGAGAAGATGACGTTCCGCGAGTTCGCGGCGGCCGCCGACGACGTCGTGCGCCGCGCGCGGTCGGGCAAGCTCCAGGTCTCCGACTTCGAGGGGACGACGGTGTCGCTCACGAACCCGGGGACGCTCGGGACGACGGCCTCGGTGCCGCGCCTCATGCCGGGGCAGGGTCTGATCGTCGCGACCGGCGCGATTGGGTTCCCGGCGGAGTTCTCCGCGATGGCCCCGGAGACGATCTCGCAGCTCGCGGTCAGCAAGGTGCTGACGTTCACCTCGACGTACGACCACCGGATCATCCAGGGGGCGGAGTCCGGAGCGTTCCTCGCGCGCATCGAAGAACTCCTCCTGGGGAAGGACGGCTTCTACGAGGAGATCTTCCGCGACCTCGGCGTTCCCCATCCCCCCTACAAGTGGGCCGTCGACCGCAATCCCGCGTTCGGGCGTCGGGAGGAAATCGAGAAACAGGCGCGGGTGCTCGAGCTCATCAACGCCTACCGGGTGCGCGGTCACTTGATCGCCGACGTGGACCCTCTGCGCATGGTCCCGGTGCAGCACCACCCGGAGCTCGACCTCGACACGTACGGGTTGACGATCTGGGATCTCGACCGGGACTTCTGGACCGGGGGCCTCGCCCGGCGCGAGCACATGCCCCTGCGAGAAATCATCGCGCTCATGCGCCGCGTCTACTGCGGCAAGGTCGGCGTCGAGTACCGGTTCATCTCCAACCCCGTCGAGAAAGAGTGGATCCGCCGACGGGTCGGCGCGCCGCCGGAGCCGCTTCCGCCCGAGGTACGGAAACGCATCTTCGCGAAGCTCCTCGCGGCCGAGACGTTCGAGCGGTTCCTCGGCACGAAATACCTGGGGCAGCGCCGCTACTCGATCGAAGGGTGCGAGACCGCGATCGCGATGCTCGATCAGCTCATGGAGGGAGCCGGGGAGCGGGGCGTCGAGGAGGTCACTCTCGGCCTGACGCACCGCGGCCGCCTGAACATCCTCGCCAACGTCGTCGGGAATTCGACGGAGCGCATCTTCGCGAGCTTCGAAGGCACCGTGCACCCCGACTTTCCCGCGGACGAGGGGGACGTCAAGTACCACCAGGGCGCGGAGGGAGAGCACGAGACCGTGAACGGGAAGAAGGTGGCGATCACGGTCCCCTCGAACCCGTCGCACCTCGAGGCCGTGGACCCGGTGGTCGAGGGCATGGTCCGCGCGAAACAGGACCGGCGGGGGCACGGCCCCGACGGGTGGCAGCGCGTCCTCGCGGTCATCACCCACGGCGACGCGGCGTTCGCCGGGCAGGGGATGGTGGCGGAGGTCTTCAACCTCGCGCAGCTACGGGGCTTCCGCACGGGAGGATCGATCCACCTGATCGTCAACAACCAGATCGGCTTCACGACGCCGCCCGCGTCGGGGCGCTCCTCGCTGTACTCGACCGACGTCGCGAAGATCAACCAGGTCCCGATCTTCCACGTCAACGGCGACGACCCGGAGGCGGCGTACCGCGTCCTCCAGATCGCGCTCGACTACCGCCAGGAGTGGCACAAGGACGTCGTGCTGGACCTGATCGGCTTCCGCCGGCACGGGCACAACGAGGGGGACGAACCCACCTACACCCAGCCGCTCATGTACAAGCGGATCCAGGAGCATCCCGGAGTTCGCGCCCTCTACGCGCGCAAGCTCGTGAAGGAGGGGGTGCTGACCGAGTCCGAAGCCGCGGAGATGGAGGAGCGCGAGAAGGCGGAGTACGAGTCCGCACTCGCCAACGCGAAGGAGGTCGCGAAACTCCAACCCGCGGAGCCCGCGCCCGCTCCGTCTCATGTCTCCCGTCTCACGCCTCACGACGTGGAGACCGCCGTCCCCGCCGAGACGCTTTCACGCGTGGGACGCGTCCTGACGACCGTGCCTCCGACCTTCCACCTGAACCCGAAGATGGTCTCGCAGCTCGCGCGCCGGGCGAAGATGGCCGACGGCGCGCAGCCGCTCGACTGGTCGACCGCGGAGGCGCTCGCGTTCGGAGCGCTCCTCATCGAGGGAACGCCGGTCCGGCTGACCGGGCAGGACACGAGCCGCGGGACGTTTTCGCAGCGGCACATCGTGTTCCACGACGCCGTGACCGGCGAGACGTGGACGCCGCTCTGCGACCTCCAGCCCCGGCGCGCGGGGTTCTCGGTCTACGACAGCCCGCTGTCGGAGGTGAGCGTTCTCGGCTTCGAGTACGGCTACAGCGTCGAATCTCCCGAGACGCTCGTTCTCTGGGAGGCGCAGTACGGTGACTTCGCCAACGGCGCGCAGGTCGTCCTCGACCAGTTCGTCACCTCGGCGGAAGACAAGTGGCAGCAGAGCTCGCGGCTCGGGCTACTCCTGCCCCACGGCTACGAGGGGCAGGGCCCCGAGCACTCGAGCGCGCGTATCGAGCGGTACCTGCAGCTCTGCGCGGAGGACAACCTGCAGGTCGCAAACGTCACGACGCCGGCCCAGTACTTCCACCTGCTGCGGCGCCAGATGCGCCAGCCGGCGTCGAAGCCCCTCGTGCTCTTCACTCCGAAGAGCCTCCTGCGGTTCCCGGCGTCGTTCTCGCCGCTCGAGGAGCTGACCCGCGGGGCGTTCCGGACGGTGCTCGATGATGCGGAGATCGCCGACCGGTCGCTCGTGTCGCGCGTGCTCCTCTGCAGCGGAAAGATCTATTACGACCTGCGGAATGCGCAGGAGCAGAAAAAGGCCAACGCCGTCGCGATCGTCCGACTCGAGCAGCTCTATCCCTTCCCGGGGGACGTGCTGCGCGAAACGCTCGCGCGCTACGACTCCGCGCGCGACTTCATGTGGGTCCAGGAGGAGCCCCACAACATGGGGGCCTGGTCGTTCGTTCGACCGAGACGGTCCGAGTTCCTCCCCTCGGGCGCGACGTTCGGTTACGCCGGCCGCGCACCGTCGGCGTCGCCCGCGACTGGGAACGCCGCCGTGCACAAGAAGGAGCTGGAGCAGCTCATCTCGGAGGCGTTCGGGCGGTGACTGGCATGTGGAGGGCGGTGGCGGGGATCGGGACTCTGATTCTGGCCGTGGCTTGTACCTCGGCGACACCCGCCCCTCCCGAATCGCCGTCCTCTTCGAGCGAAGGGCAGAACTGCGAGACCGCCGTTCTCATCGACGCGCCCAACGAACGGGAGGGTATTGCGGCCGAGTACGAGTGGATCGCCCGCCGCTTCCCGGGCTACAGGAGACTCGGACAGTCGCTGGGGGCCTGCAAGGGATTTCGATCGGACGTCGTCAACATCGAGACCGCCGCCGGGGAGAAGCGATCGATCGTGTTCAACATCGAGAGCTTCTTCGGCAAGTGGTGAGGGAGGCTATTTCCGGCGCTTCGGCCGCATCTTCTCCAGCGCTTCCTTGAACATCTCGCGCGGGATCTTGCGGTAGTCGGAAAACTCTCCGGCGCCGGCGAGCCATTCGCCGCCGTCCATCGTGATGCAGTCTCCGGTCTGGTACGGGCAGAGGTCTGAGAGCAGGAACACGACGACGTTCGCCAGCTCCTCCGGCGTCCCGAGGCGGCCGAGCGGAATCCGTTCGAGAGTGTTCTTCTCCGCCTGGGGAAAGGCCATGAGCCGCGACCACGCGCCTTCGGTCGGGATCGGTCCCGGCGCGACGGCATTCAGCCGGATCCCGTGCTCCCCCCACTCGACGGCGAGCGAGCGCGTCATGGCGAGCACGCCGGCCTTCGCGCAGGCGGAGGGGAGCGCGAACCCGGTGCCGGTCCACGCATAGGTCGTCACGACCGAGACGATCGAGCCGCGCGCCTTCCGCTGGAGGAGGTGCCGGCCGACGGCGAGCGTGCACCAGACCGACCCGTGGAGCACGGTTCTCACGACGGCGTCGAAGCCGTTCGGTGTCAGGTCTTCCGAGGTCACGAGGAAGTTCCCCGCCGCGTTGTTGACGAGCGAATCGACCTTGCCGAACCGCTCGACGGCGTGAGCCACGAGGGCGTCGACTTCCGCCGGCTCGCGGACGTCGGCCGGCTGGTAATCCACCTCGCCCCCCTCGCGGGCGACGGCGCGGATCTCCTCCGCGGCCCGCTCGAGCCGGTCGAGCGTGCGGCCCGCGATCGTGACCTTCGCGCCGTACGACGCGAACTTCTTCGCCATCGCGAGCCCGAGGCCCGAGCCGCCGCCGGTCACGAGGACCGATCTTTCCTTGAGGATCTTCGTATCGAACATGAGGCGCTACGATAGAACGGGAGGGCGTGATGGCCAATCAGGATTCGGACCGGCGGTCGCTTCTGGGAAG
>Ga0209983_1000003_pt1 | contig 27434 bp, 21 predicted proteins | sample InoplaM1SPM_FD_187590 | JGI IMG/M metagenome (GOLD analysis project Ga0209983, IMG submission 187590) | Arabidopsis thaliana rhizosphere microbial communities from the Joint Genome Institute, USA, that affect carbon cycling - Inoculated... | ecosystem: Host-associated > Plants > Roots >...
CGGAAACGCCGCATTCCGCGAGACGGGAGAGGTGCGCCCGCACGAGCGGCACGTTGAGATAAGGGAAGAGAGGCTTCGGAACGGTTTCGGTGACCGGCCGAAACCGGACGCCGCGTCCGGCGGCGAGGAGCATGGCCTTCAAAGCTCCCCCTCGGAGGTCCTCAGCGGTCCCCGAAGACCATGTCCTTCGGCAGCGTCGGGTCTTCGCTTCGCCGCCGCCGGTAGAGCTCGGCGTAGGTGTAGGGAACCGCTTCGGAGAAGTCGAGGCCGAGCCGCTGCACGGCGCGCCGGATCGCGGGGGGTTCCCCTTCGACTTCCGCGAAGTGCCCGATCGGCGTTTCGTCGAGTGCGATGGTGCAGCCTTCGAGCCTCCATTCCTCCCGCTGCTTCTCGTATCGGAACCGGCGTTCGAAGCCGAGTACCTGGAGGATCCGTTCCGTCGCCGCCGGATCGGAGACGGCGGTCTCGCGCTCCTCGCGGGTCTTGACCCCCATCTCGAACCGCGGCGGGCCCTTGAAGGTGAGCGTCGCTCCGTCGTCCGTCCGCCGAAGCCGCAGCGCGCAGCCACGGTTCGCCAGCTCTCCGTCGCCCCGGTCGTAGAGATCGTTCGACTCGAAATGTCGGGGCGTGACGGGCTGGGCCCCGACCGCGTGAAGTCGCTGCCGGACCGCGCCCGGATCGCGCACCGGGAGCTTGACCTCCACCTCGAGATGCCGGCCGGATTCGACCATCGCCGTCATGGGAGGAGCCGCCGGGCGATCTCCTGCGCGCGCTTTCCGTCCACGCGTCCCCGGTGCGCCGCCATGAGCTCTTTCATGACGAGCCCGACGTCGCGAGAGGCCGCAAAGCCCTTCTCGTCGATGATCCGGCGGATCTCCGCCTCGACCTCGGAGTCGGAGAGGCCGGCGGGCAGGTAGGCCTCCAGGAGGGCGAGCTCCTCCGCCTCCGCGCGGGCGAGGTCCTCGCGTCCCCCCTTCGTGTACTGGTCGATCGATTCGCGGCGCTGCTTGACCGCCCGGCGGATCACGGCCTCGATCTCTCCGTCGGTCAGCTCCCGACCCGCTCCGATTCTCTCGTTCTGGAGGGAGGAGAGGAGGAGCCGGAGGGTTCCGACGCGCCGCTTTTCGCCCGCCTTGAGCGCCGACTTCAGATCGCTTTCGATGCGGGCGCGCATGCGCAAACAGTACCGCAGTCACCGACAGCCTTCACGCGATCGCTGTAGCCTGTCCGCAGTGGAACGCTTCCTCGTCGGGACGGCCGGGCACATCGACCACGGGAAGACCGCGCTCGTTCGGGCGCTGACCGGGATCGACACCGACCGGCTGCCGGAGGAGAAGCGGCGGGGCATCACGATCGATCTCGGCTTCGCGCACGCGGAGTGGGAGGACGTGAGGGTTTCGTTCGTCGACGTGCCCGGCCACGAGCGATTCGTCCGCAACATGCTCGCCGGCGCCGGCGGGATCGACGCCGTTCTCCTCGTGGTGGCGGCGGACGAGTCGGTGATGCCGCAGACGCGCGAGCATTTCGAGATCGTACGGCTCCTCGGCATCCGCCGCGGGCTGGTCGCGGTCACGAAGATCGATCGGGTCCCGCCGGACTTGGTCGCGGTCACGATCTCGGACGTCCAGGAGCTGATCCGCGGCTCCTCCCTCGCCGATGCGGAGATCCTGCCCGTGTCCGCGCGGACCGGGGAGGGGCTCCCGGAGCTGAAGCGCGCCATCGTCCGCATCGCCGGTCGCGGCCACGATCCCGAGCGCGAGTCGCGCGGCGTGCGGCTTCCGATCGACCGCGCGTTCACGATCCCCGGCTTCGGCCCGGTCGTCACGGGCAGCCTCGTATCCGGGACGGTCTCGCGGGAGCAGAAGCTCGAGCTCCTTCCGAAGCGCCGGCCCGTCCGGGTGCGGCGCGTCGAGGTCCATGGTCGCGAGCGTGGAGAGGCGCGGGCGGGAGAGCGCGTGAGCGTCAACCTGGCGGGGGTGGAGCTGTGGGAGCTCGAGCGGGGACTCGTCCTGGCGACTCCGGGAGCCTTCGCGACGAGCGCGGTCCTGACGGTGCGGCTCGAGCTGCTACCGTCGTCGCCACCGATCGAGAGCGGAGACCGCGTCTCGTTTCACCATCTGTCCTCCGAGCAGCGCGCGCTCGTGCGCGTGCTCGTCGGAACGCGGATCGACCCCGGCGGTCCCGGCCACGCGCAACTCCGTCTGTCGTCGTCGGTGGCCGCGGCGCCGGGTGACCGCTTCGTGATCCGGAGGCTCTCGCCCGTGACCACGATCGGCGGCGGAGTCGTCCTCGATCCGCTCGCTCCGCGCTTCTCGAGCCGGGCGCCCGCGGAGGTCGCGGAGGTACTCCGTCGGCTCGAGAGCGACGACATCCACGACCGGCTGGAGCTCTGGATCGAGCTGGCGAGGGAATCCGGGATCGGCGAGGAGACGCTCGCGACCCGCTCCGGCGTCTCGACCACCGAGATCCGCGAGGCGCTCGCGGGGCCGATTGCCGCCGGGCGCGTGAGCGCGCTGCGCCACTCGCCGGAGCAATACGTAAGTACTGCGGTGCTCGACCGGCTCGTCGAGCGCGCGCGCATCGAGGTCGCCGCGTACGTCGACTCGGAGGCCGGCGCGCTCGGGATTCCCCGCCGGACGCTGCTCGCGCGGCTTCTTCCGGAGGCCGACGCCCCGTGGGCGGAGGCGGTCGAAGGGGCGCTGGCGGCGCGGGGCGCGTTCGTCGTGGCGGGCGACGAGGCGCGGCCGCCGGGACGCGACGAGCTCGTCGGCGGAGAGCGCGAGCTCTCCGAGAGGATCGCGGCGGTCTTTCAGGCGGGCGGCCTCGCGCCTCCTTCTCCGGCCGAGGTCGCCCTAGCGGTGCGGCACCGGCCGAAGGTCGTCGACGGCCTCATCGGCTATCTCGTGAAGCGCGGCACGCTCGTCCGGCTGCCCGGCGGCTGGATCATCGCGCGATCCGCGGTGGACGGCGTCGTCGCCCGACTCCGATCGTCGGGTCGCCGGAGCTTCCCGGTCGGCGAATTCAAGGAGATGTTCGGCCTGACGCGGCGGCTGGCGATCCCTCTACTGGAGCACCTGGATGCGGAGAAGGTCACGCGCCGGGTCGGCGACACGCGGGAACTGATGCCGTGGCAAAGCTGAGCGCGATACGCCGACTACTGAGCGCGGTTGTGTAGGCTTCGTCGAGATGGCCCTCGTCGCCCGAACGCTCCTCGGCCGTTACGAGGTTCTCGCGCCACTCGGGGCGGGCGGCATGGGCGAGGTCTACCGCGCGCGGGACCTCCGACTCGGTCGCGAGGTCGCGGTCAAGATCCTCCCCGAACATCTCTCCCAGGACCCCATTGCGCTCATCCGGTTCGAGCGGGAGGCCCGCGCCGTCGCCGCCCTCTCCCATCCGAATCTCCTCGCGATTTACGACTTCGGCGCGGACGGCGGAGTCAACTTCGCGGTCACCGAGCTTCTCCGGGGTGAGACCCTCCGCGGCGCGCTCTCGGCCGGCGCGATGCCCTGGCGACGCGCGATCGAGGTCGGCGCGGCGCTCGCCGACGGCCTCGCCGCCGCCCACTCGCGCGGCATCGTTCACCGTGACCTGAAACCCGCCAACATCTTTCTCACCGAGGAAGGGCGCGTCAAGATCCTCGACTTCGGCCTCGCGCGCTGGGTGCAGAATCCAGCCGACGGCGATCCCACCTCCGCGCCGACGACTCCCGACCCGACGCGCCCGGGCACGGTCCTCGGAACCGTCGGCTATATGTCGCCCGAACAGGTCCGCGGCGAAACGACGACCGGATCGAGCGATCTCTTCGCCTTCGGGTGCGTCCTCCACGAGATGCTCACGGGCCGCGCCGCCTTCTCGGGCGCCACGGCACTCGAGCGGATGGCCGCGATTCTGCGCGACGAACCGCCGCCCCCATCGCGGCTGGCTCCCGACGTTCCGCGCGAGCTCGACCGCGTGGTCGCCTCCTGCCTCGAAAAGAGTCCGAGCCGCCGCCCCTCCTCCGCGGAAGAGCTCGCGGGGTCGCTCCGCGGACTCCTCTCCGTCTCCGGCACCGATTCGACGGTTGCGGCGAGCGGGGCTCGCGCCGCCGCGGCGAAGCGCGGCTCCCGGACGAAATCGCTCGCGATCCTGCCGTTCGTGAATCCCTCGGCGGACCCGGAGATGGACTACCTGAGCGAAGGAATCACGGAGAGCCTCATCAACGGCCTGTCCCAGCTGCGCAAGCTGCGGGTGATGGCGCGCAGCACGATGTTTCGTTACCGCGGCGACGCGGATCCGCAGCAGGTCGGGAGGGAGCTCGGCGTCGGGACGGTCCTTTCCGGCCGGGTGACGTCGCGGCCCGGCGTGCTCTCGATCAGCGCCGAGCTCGTCGACGCCTCGAACGGGTGGCGGCTGTGGGGCGCGCGGTACGACCGTCCGCCTGCCGACCTCCTCGCGGTGCAGGAGGAGATCGCGCGCGAGATCACGTCGAACCTCAAGCTGACGCTCGAGCCCGAGCAGAAGAAGCGCCTCGCCCGGCGGTACGAGGCGAACCGCGAGGCGTACCCGCTGTATCTGAAGGGTCGATACCACTGGAACAAGGGAACCGTCGCCGGATTCCAGAAGGCGATGGAGCTCTTTCACGAGGCGATCGAAAAGGACCCGGCTTACGCGCTCGCGTGGACGGGCGTGTCGGACTGCTACGCGATGCTCGGGATGGACCGGTACGCGGCGTTGCCGCCGCGCGAGGCGTATCCAAAAGCGAAGGCCGCCGCCCGGAAGGCCCTCGAGATCGACGACACTCTTGCCGAGGGACACACGTCGCTCGCGTACGCGCTTCTGATCTCCTGGGAGTTTGCCGCGGCGGAGGAAGAGTTCCGGCGCGCCATCCAGCTCAACCCGGGTTACGCGCAGGCGCATCACTTCTACGGGTTCCTGCTGTCGGCGCGCGGCCGGGCCGACGAGGCGCTCGCCCAATTCCGGCAGGCGCTCGAGGCCGATCCGCTGTCCCTCATCATCAACGCCGACTACGGGTGGGCGTTCTACTGCGCGCACCGTTATCCCGAGGCGGTCGAACAGCTCGTCAAGACGATCGACATGGATGCGCGGTTTCCGCAGTCGTACCTGTGGCTCGGCCTCGCGCACCAGGCGAGCGGGCAGTTCGAGCGATCGATCGGAGCCTTCGATGAGGGCGTGCGCCTCACGAACGGAAACCCGACGTTCGTCGCGGGCAGGGGGGTGTCCCTCGTCGCCGCCGGGCGACGCCCGGAGGCCGAGGCGATCCTCGCCGACTTCGAGGAGCGGGCGAAAACGCAGTACGTCCCGATGGCGTCGATGGTGCAGATGAACATCGCCCTCGGTCACATCGACCGGGCATTCGAGTGGCTCGAGAAGGCCGCGGACTACCGCGCGAGCTTCATGCTGCCGATCCGTGTCTACCCGTTCTTCGATCCGATCCGGTCAGACCCGCGGTTCTCCCGACTCCTCGAGACGCACGGGCTCGCCTAGACTCGCCCGTGCCGCGCTCTGCGCGTCCCTCTCGAACGAGATCGCGAGGTAGGCGTCGCGGTGCGAGAGCCCGGCGAACCGCCGCCCGAGGTACTCCCCGAGATAGCGGCCGAGGAACGCGGCCATTCCGTAGCGGCGGTACTGCCGGACATGGGTGAGCTCGTGCGCGAGGAGTTCCGCCGCGGAATCCGCGTCCCCTTCGAGAGCGCCGTGCGCCGACGGCGCGAGGAAGATTCGCCGGCCGAAGACGATTGCATGGGAGTCTGCGAGCGACGTGAGCAGCCGCGCGAGGCGTCCGGTGTGGACCCGCGCGCGACGCAGCTCCACATCGAAGCCGTCCCGGAGCTGATCCGCGATTTCCGGCGTGATGCGCGTGGCGCGCGGACCTAAGACCCGAAGAGCGAGCGCCGCAGCGAAGCGATCTGCTTCAGCTCGACCTTGTAGGCGACCTGGCCCGAGAGGTTGAGCTCGTTCCAGGAGTCGACGGACCCGCCGCCCGCGCGCGCCGGCCGGAACGCCCAGGTGGAAATCGCGCGGCGCAGGTACGGGAGCAGGATCGGATCGCTGATCTCGAGCGGGATCGCCTTCTCGACGATTCCCGTGGAATTGACCTTGACCCACAGGCGCGCCGAAAACGGGCCCTTGTACGAGTCCGCGTCCCAGGGGGTTTTCTTCGGCATCGGGGGTGAGTCGACGGACTCGAGGGGGACGCCGCCCTCGGGCGGATTTCCCTTCCGCGTTTCCAACCAGGCGTTGTCGGGGAGCCAGGGGTACGGTCGGGGAATCGGCGACGACGGAGTCACGGGCGTCAACGTCGTCTGCACCGAGCGGGGCGCATCGATCTGGACTTCGATGTCCAGTCTCATCGCCGCCCACGTTTCCACGTTCTCGGGTCCTTTCCGGGCGGGATCGAACACCCAGCGCGAGAGCGACCTCTGCACTTCGCCGCGCAGCGACGGGATCGGATCTCTCTGCTCCCGGACGCCCATGACGCGGCCGGTCGGGTCGATACGCGCGGCGACGTAGGACGCGCCGTTGACGACTCCGTCGACGAAGGCGGGTTTCGGAGGCGTCGCCGCCGGGACCTCGGCGGCGAGACCGAACGGGTTGTCGGGCGGCGCCTGCAGGACGGCCAGCATGGGAGCGTCGGTCACGCGCGCGGGGGGTGCGGCGGGCGCAGCCGGCGCCGCGACGACGGCCGGCACGGGAACAGCGGGAGGCGCCGCCGGCGGTGGTGCGGTCGTCGAGGGCGCGGCCGGCGGAGGTGCGGCCGTCGATGGCGCGGCGGTGGGAGCCGGAGTCGGAGCAGCTTCGGGAGCCGCCGGTGGCTCCGGCGGCGGCTCGGGGGGAGCCTCGACCGACGGTGTGGGAACCGGCGTCGGCGAGGGCTCGGCTTCCTGCGCGAGCGCGGCTCCCGCGGCGAGCGTGACGGCGGCGACGGCCCCCGCGAACCAGATGCGTCGTTTCATGGGATTGCCGCGGAAGTATAGCGAAATGTGACCGGGGTCACTCCGGGGTAGATCCCTCGCGATCACGCGCTCGGGATGACCGCTCGCCCGGCGAGCGGTCACTTCTTGGCGTTCAGCCAGTTCTCCCCGGCGCCGACGTCCACGGCGAGGTGGACCCGGAGCTGCGCCGCGCCCTCCATGACCCGCTGGACGAGCGCGGAAACCTCCTCGACCTCCCTCTCCGGCGCCTCGAGCACCAGCTCGTCGTGCACCTGGAGGAGCATCCGGGTCTCGAATCCGCCGTCGGCCAGCGCCCGATCGAGCCGGACCATCGCGATCTTGATGATGTCGGCCGCCGATCCCTGGAACGGGGCGTTCAACGCCATGCGCTCGGCGTTCCCGCGAACCATGCCGTTGGAAGCATGGATGTCCGGGATCGGCCGTACGCGTCCGAAGATGGTCCGGACCTCCTTCGTGCGGCGGGCCTCCTCGAGGATGCCGTCGAGCGTCCCGCGGACTCCCGGGAACTGCGCGAAGTAGGACTCGATGTAGCTCTTCGCCTCCGCGGTCGGGACGCCAAGGTCCTTCCCGAGGGTGAAGGCGGCCATCCCATACAGAAGGGCGAAGTTGATGCGCTTCGCGGCGAACCGCATTTCCGTGGACACGAGCTCCGGCGCGACGCCGAAGATTTTCGACGCGGTGGCCCGGTGGATGTCGTCGCCCCGCTCGAACGCGGCGATCAACGCGGCGTCGTTGGAGAGGTGCGCGAGGATGCGCAGCTCGATCTGCGAGTAGTCGGCGATGACGAGCTTGCGTCCGGGCGGCGCGACGAAGGCGCGGCGGATCTCGCGTCCCGCCGCCGTCCGGATGGGAATGTTCTGGAGGTTCGGATCCGACGACGAGAGCCGCCCGGTGGCCGCGACCGTCTGGTGGAAGGAGGAGTGCACCCGCGAGTCGGAATCGGCGAGCAGCGGCAGGGCGTCCACGTACGTGCCCTTCAGCTTCGAGATCTCGCGGTACTCGATGACGAGGCGCGCGATCGGGAAGCCCTGCTCGGCGAGCTCGGTCAGGACCTCGACGCCCGTCGACGAGACCCGCGTCTTCGCGGTCTTTCTCCCGACGGGATATTTCATCTTCTCGAAGAGGATCTGTCCCAGCTTGACCGGCGAGTTGACGTTGAACTGCTCGCCCGACTCCGCCCAGATCTTCTCCTCCAGCGCGCGCAGGTCGCGGTCCATGCGCGCCGACATTTCCTTCAGGTACGGGAGGTCGACGCGGATCCCCGCGTGCTCCATGCGGGCGAGGACCGGAGTGAGCGGCCGCTCGATCTCCCGGTAGATCTTCTCGAGCTCCGGCCGCTTCTCCATCTCGGGGCGAAGCCGCTCCGCCAGCGCGAGGGTCCCGGAGGCGCGCTCGCCGAGCCACCGATCCGCGGTCTCGACCGCGTACCCCTCGGGCAGGCTGCAAGCGACGATCCCCGCCTCCTTGTCGGAGGTCACGCGGTGGCCGAGGCGCTGGAACGCCATCACCTCGAACTCCGAGCTGCCCGCGCCGGGCGAAAGGACGTACTGCGCGAGGCAGACGTCGAAGACGTCTCCGACGACGGCGGAGCCCTCGCGCTCGAGCAGCGCGTCGAGAGGCTTGGCGTCCGCGATGGCGACCGGGCGGGCCGGACGGTCGACATCCCGCCACCGCCGCGCGATCTCCGCCGGAGACTCCTCGGCGATCTCGACGTTCTCCCCGTCCGAGACGGCGAGGAGCATGCCGTCCTTCGCGGAGAGCAGGGCGACCCCGAGGGGCGCGTCCGGCCCGATCGAGAATCGTTCGCCCGGCCGGCGGCGGACGGCCGAGATCTCCGGCCGCACCGCGGACTCGTCGTGGATCTCCGCGGCGAGCGAGTGGAACTCGAGCTCCACGAAGAGGTCCTTCAGCCTCTTCGAGTCGGCCGGCGCGCAGCGGAGCGCGTCCGGCTCGAACGGGATGGGCAGGTCGGTCGGGATCTCGACGAGCCGGCGCGAGATCACCGCGTTCTCGCGGTGCTCGCGGAGGCTCTCGCCGACCTTTCCCTTGATCTCCCCGGCGCGCGCCAGAAGGGTCGGGAGATCCCCGTACTCCGAGATCCACTTCTTCGCGGTGACTTCCCCGACACGCGGTACGCCCGGGATGTTGTCCACGCTGTCGCCCATGAGCGCGAGCACGTCGGCGACCTGTTCGGGGGCCACGCCGAAGAACTCCCGAACCCCCGCCGTGTCCAGGAACTTCTCCCGTCCCGTGTGAAACACGCGGACCCGCGGGCCGACGAGCTGCAGCATGTCCTTGTCGGCGGTGACGATCACGACGTCGAACCCCATGGTCGACGCCTTCTTTGCCAGCGTGCCGATGACGTCGTCGGCCTCGTAGCCGGGGAGCTCGAGGACCGGAATCCGGTACGCGTCGAGGATCTGCCGGATGACCGGCACCTGGGAGGCGAGGTCGTCGGCCATGGGCTGCCGGTTGGCCTTGTACTCGGCGTACTGCTCGTGGCGCAGCGTGCGCTGCGGGCCGTCCCAGGCGACGGCGAGGTAGTCCGGGGTGTGCTCCCGGAGCATCTTGCGGAGCATCGTCACGAAGCCGTAGATCGCGTTGGTCGGGCGGCCGGCGGCCGTGGAGAGCCGCTGGATCGCGTGGTAGGCGCGATGGATGTTGGACATCGCGTCCACCAGGTAGAGCTTGGGAGCGGCCTCGGCCATCGCGGCGATATTAGTCGCGGGCGAAACCGGGGACAGACCACGGTTTTTCGGAGCAGAAAGCCCCTGAAATCGCGCCTTTTCGAAAACGGAGAGGGGAGAACGAACCGCGGAGAACCAGCCCCACTCGAACCTAACCGACGCTGTCCGAACCGATTGCGAGGAAATGGCAGCGGCAGAAAAGAAAAACGCGCGACCCGTTTCCGGAGTCGCGCGAATCAATAGAGGAATAGTAACAAACGGGCACGGGCGTGTCAAGCGAAACGCGCCGCGATCTCGCGGAAGAGCGAAGTCCCGAGCCTAGAGTCGCTTGCGGACGATCGCGAGGACGCGTTCGCGCGTGCGGGTCGCTTCACGGGCGATCCGCTCGGACTCTTCCGTCATCTGCGCCGCGAACCGCGAGTCCTCCGCGCCGGAGAGGTTGATCGCCACGTTCAGGAGCGCGCCCTGCACGGCCGCCTCGAGGAGGAGCGCGGCCGCTCCCGCGTCGGAGGCCGCGTTGGGGTTCCCCTTCTCGGCGAGCTCGGGGATTGAAGCGAGCAGTCCGCCCGCTTCCCGCGCGGACCGCATCGGGACCTCCGCCGCGAGACGGTTCGTCTCGGCGATCCGGCGCGATCGTTCCACCTTCTGCTCGTCGGTGTCCTTCGGCAATCGCCGCGCCGCCACGACCGCGTCGTAGGAGTCCGAGTCCTCCTGGGCGAGCCGCAGGAGCGTCTCGCGGGTGGACGCCGCCGCCTCGCCGATGGGCCGGACGGCGTCGTGCGACGCCGAGTATTTCTCCTTCGCCAGCGTCAGCGCCGCGACCATTTCGGCGAGCGACGCCCCCATCGCTCCGGCGAGCGCCGCGGCGGTCCCTCCGCCCGGCGTCGGGGCGTCCGACGCGAGGGCGCCGACGAGCTCGTCGAAGGGGAGCTTCTCGAAGTTCACTTCTGGACGACCACCCTGCCGCCGCGGACGACGGTCCCGACCGCGTTGACTCCCCAATGGTAGACGAGGTGCCGGTCGTCGGGGGCGTCGAGGACGACGACGTCCGCCGTCTTTCCCGGCTCGAGCGAGCCGATCCGCTCGGCGAGGCCGAGTGACGCCGCCGCGTTCAACGTCATGCCCGTCAGCGTCTCTTCGACGGTCAACTCCGAATCGAGGCAGGCGTGCGGCGCGACGGCCGCCAGGGATTCCGTGAAGCACGTACCCGGGTTCGAGTCGGAGGCCACCGCGATCGGCACGCCCGCCTCGATCATGGAGCGCGCGGGGGCGCGCCGCGAACGCATCCACCAGGCCGTCCCCGGCAGAACCACGGCCACGGTGGGCGAAGCGGCGAGCGCCGCGATCTCCTCGCCGCCGGCGAAGAGGAGGTGATCCGCGGACGCGGCGCCGAGATCCGCCGCCAGGAGTGTCCCGCCCGAGCGCGCGAGCTCGTCGGCGTGGATCCGCAGCCCGAGCCCAGCGCCCCGCGCGGCTTCGAGGATCGTCCGCGACTCCGGGACGGTGAAGACCCCCTCCTCGCAGAAGACGTCGCAGAAGCGCGCGAGACCTTCCCGCGCGACACGGGGAACGATCTCCTCCGCGACGATCCGCACCCACTCGCCGCGCCGGTCGCGGAACTCCGGCGGCACCTCGTGGGCGGCGAGCAGCGTCGGGACGATCGCGGGGAGGTCCGCCTCCCGCCCGAGGTCCCGCAGGAGACGCAGAGCCCGCAGCTCGTCGGGGACGGTCAGCCCGTAGCCGGACTTGGCCTCGACGGTCGTCGTGCCGTGAGCGAGCATCCGCCGAAGTCGGCGCCGGACGGTCGTGGAGAGGTCCTCGTCCGAGGCGGCGCGGGTCGCGCGGACCGTCGCGAGGATGCCGCCCCCTTCCGCCGCGATCTTCGAGTAGCTCTCGCCGGCGAGCCGCCGGCCGATCTCCTCGCCGCGGTCGCCCGTCCAGACCGGGTGCGTGTGCGCGTCCACGAAACCGGGGAGGAGCGTCCGGCCGGCGGCGTCGACGGTGACGTCAGCCGGGCGCCCGGCGTACTCGCGCCGGTAGTCCGCGTCGGTCCCGACGAAGACGAGGACGCCGTCCTCCGCGCGGAGCGCGGGGTTCCGGATGCGGAGGACCTCGCGCTGCTGTGCGCCGCGGCGGGCCGTGGTGCCGAGCGGCGTGGCGAGAGACGCGGCGCCGCGGATTTCGAGGGACCGCAACGGTGCGTTCACGCCGAGAGACTACCCGAGCCGTGACGCACCCCCTCTCCCCGTCGGGGAGAGGGTCAGGGTGAGGGGTGCCGACCGAGCGAGCTGCTCTACCCCGGATTGCGCCTCAAGTACGACAGCGGCCGGTCCAGCTCGTCCTGCTGGCGGTCCATTTCGACCGCCTGCTGGAAGAGCTCCAGCATCTTCTGGATCTCCAGCCGGAAGTTCGCGCGCTGCAGCTTCAGGTCGTGGATCGCCTTCTCGATCTCGGCCGCCCGCTGGAGCGCGCTGTGGGTCAGGCGTTCCGCCGAGTCTTCCGCCTCCTGGATCATGAGCTCGGCCTTGGTCTGCGCGGCGCCCCGGATGTCGTCGGAGGCGCGCTGCGCCGAGAGGAGCGTGTCCTTCAGGATGCGTTCGCGCTCGCGGTGATCCGCGTTCTCCTCCTCGAGGCCGCGGATTCGGCCGATGAGGCCGGCGTTCTCGCGGGCGAGCGCTTCCATCTCCTCCGCCGCCATGTCGAGGAACGCTCCGACTTCGTTCGGGTCGAGGCCCTTCCACTTTCGCGAAAAGCGATGTTTCTGAATCTCGAGGGGCGTCAGTCTGGGCATGTGAATTCCTCCGGAAGTCGTGACATCAGAAAGCGCGGGCCGCGTTCAGGAAAAGGTTCGAGAGGAAGACCTTCAGAAAGAGGATCAACAGGATGACGAGAATGGGCGAGAGGTCGATTCCGCCCGTTTTCTGCGGGGGCAGGATCTTCCGGAAAGGCCGGAGGATCGGCTCGGTCGTGCGGTAGAGAAACTGCACGATCGGATTGCGCGGATCGGGGTTCACCCAGGAGATCACCGCGGTGATGATCACGAGCCACTGCACGACCGTCAGGATCGCGAAGAAGACCTCGAGCATCGCTCGCAGAAATGCGCCTCCGACGTTCACGCGGCACTCCTCGAACCGAAGAGCGCCGTGCCAACGCGGACCTCGGTCGCGCCCTCCTCGACGGCGACCTCGAAGTCGTGGCTCATCCCCATCGAGAGCTCGGGCATCGCCCGGCCCGAGACGTCGGCGAGCCGGTCACGGATTTCGCGCAGCCGCCGGAAGTAGGGCCGCGCCCTCTCCGGGTCCGGATCGAAGGGCGGGACGGCCATCAACCCACGCACGTCCAGGTGCGGACAGGCGAACGCGGACCGGGCGAGCGCCTCGACCGCCTCCGGAGAGGCGCCCGACTTCGACGGCTCCATCCCGACGTTCACTTCGAGCAATACCGGCATTCGTCGTCCCTCCGCGGCGAGCAGGTCCTCCAGCCGCGCGGCGAGTCGTTCCCGATCGAGGCTTTCGATGGCTGAGAAGAATTGTAGCGCCGCCCGGGCCTTGTTCGACTGCAGAGGGCCGATCAGTCTCCACACCAGGGCCGGGAAATCGACCCGGACCGCCTCGATCTTGCGTGCGCCCTCGGCGACCCGATTCTCGCCGAAGAGGGTGAAACCGGCCCGGGCCGCGCGAACCACGAGCTCCGACGGGTGCCCCTTGGTGACCGCGAGGAGGGCGACGTCCTCGCCCGCCCGGCCGGCGCGTTCGGCGGCCCGGGCGATGCGGGATCGGATCTCGGCGCGCCGGGAGGCGAGCTCCTCCTCGCCCGGGAGCCGGCTCAAAACCGCGCGGACTTCTCGCTCGCGTCCGCGCCCTTGTTCGCGAGGCGGTCCGCCTTCGAATTCTGCTCGCGGGGAATGTGGGTGATCGCGAAGCTGCGGAACTTCTTCGCGCGTAGGACCGATTCGGCGAGCAGCGGTTTCAAGTGCTCCGCGCGCATCTTGAAGGTGCCGTGCATCTGCTCGACGAGCAGCCGGCTGTCGGAACGGATTTCGACCTCGTCCGCCCCCGCCGCTTCGGCGCGCTCGAGCGCGAGGAGGAGCGCGCGGTATTCCGCGACGTTGTTCGTGGTGGATCCGAGCGGCTCGTAGAACTCGAGCGCCGGACGGTTGCGCTCCGGCTCGACGAAGACTCCCGCGCCGGCCGGACCCGGATTGCCGCGCGCGGCGCCGTCGATGAAGGCCCGGAACTTCACGTCTTATGATCTAGGACCGCTGCATGTCCCAGTAGAGGATCCTCTTGCAGCTGTCGCAATAGATGATCTCGCGGCCGGCCTTCAGCGCCTGCAGCGCGGCGGGGCGGACCTTCACGTGGCACGCCGAGCACGAGTTGCCCGACACGAGCACGATCGCCAGACCGCCCTTTTTCTCCATGAGCCGCTGGAACTCCGAGCGATCCCGCGGGTGCATGGACGCCTCGAGACGCTTGATCTCCTCCTGCGCGGACGCCAGCTCCTCGTTGATTGCCCGCTGAGCCGAACGCCAGTCCTTGAGCCGCTCCTCGTGCTGCTCGGTCTCGAGCGGGAGCATCTCCTCGCGGGTGACGAGATCCTTTGCGGCGTTCTCGAGTTCCTCGTCGAGGGTCAGGATCCGATCTTCCGCGCTCCGAACGAGCTTCTCGACGCCGTCGATCTCGTTCAGGACGGCGCCGTACTCGCGCTGGTTCTGGACCGCGCGGAGCTGGGTCTGATACTTGCGGAGCTTCTCGCGATGCTCCGAGAGCTCCGCGTGGGCTCGGCGCCGCTCCACCTCGGCCTCGGCGCGGCGCTTCTTCAGGCGATCGACCGCATCGACTTTCTCGCGGAACTCGCGATCGACCTCGACGAGCTCGGAGGGGATCGTGTCGCGCTCGAGCTCCCGGGCCCTCACGAAGCGGATCCGGTCCTGGAGCCGGTAGAGCTGCTCCAACGGCGTGTTCATCGGGAGCTCTCCCGCGGAGGGGCAAAAACCGGGGACAGACCACGGTTTTCGGTTGCGTGAGGACAGGAGGGAGAGCCGGTGAAAACCGTGGTCTGTCCCCAGATGAAAAAGGGTGTTCCTGTAGTGGAACACCCTTTCGGAAAAGACGTTGTCGGCTCTCTTCGGTTTCGGATCGAACTCCTCAATCGCCCTCGCCCTCTCAACGGCCCTTGGTGGGTCCACCCGGATTCGAACCGGGGTCTGACCGGTTATGAGCCGGTGGCTCTGGACCGCTGAGCTATGGACCCCGGCGCTCGATTGCGCCGGTCAAATATATAGCGAGTTACCGGATCGTTTCCAGGAACGGCTTCAGCTTCTTGGCGCGCGACGGGTGCCGCAGCTTCCGGAGCGCTTTCGACTCGATCTGCCGGATCCTCTCCCGGGTGACGTTGAACGACCGGCCGACCTCCTCCAGCGTGTGCTCGGAGCCGTCGCCGACGCCGAACCGCATCTTCAGGACCTGTTCCTCCCGCGGGGTCAGCGTCTTCAGGACGCGCCGCGTCTGGTCCTGGAGGTTGGACACGAGCACCGAGTCGATCGGCGACAGCACCTGCCGGTCCTCGATGAAGTCGCCCAGATGCGAATCTTCTTCCTCGCCGATCGGCGTCTCGAGCGAGATCGGCTCCTGCGCGATCTTCATGATCTTGCGGACCTTCGAGACGGGCATGTCCATCCGCTTCGCGATCTCTTCGGCGTTCGGCTCGCGGCCGAGCTCCTGGACGAGCGAGCGCGACGTGCGCGTCAGCTTGTTGATCGTCTCGATCATGTGGACCGGGATGCGGATCGTCCGCGCCTGGTCCGCGATCGCGCGCGTGATCGCCTGGCGGATCCACCACGTCGCGTAGGTCGAGAACTTGTAGCCGCGCCGGTGCTCGAACTTCTCGACCGCCTTCATGAGGCCGATGTTCCCCTCCTGGATGAGATCGAGGAACTGGAGCCCGCGGTTCGTGTACTTCTTCGCGATCGAGACGACGAGGCGCAGGTTGGCAACGATGAGCTCGTGCTTGGCCTGGTCGGCCTCCTCTTCCCCCTCGCGCACCATCCGGAGGGTCTTCTTGACGTCCTCGTGCGAGACGCCGAACTTCTGCTCGAGCTCGCGGAGCGTCTTGCGGTATTTCGCGATGCGCCGCTTGTAGAAGTCGATCCGGGTGGCGTTCTTTTCCTTCTTGAGCGTGTTCGTGTCCTGGCGGATGGTCGACTCCGGCACCGACATCTGCCGGTCGATGTCCCTCAGGATGCCGATCGCGCGGTTCAGCACCGCGGGCGTGAAGTCGGCGGCGCGAATGAGCTTCGCCATGTCGGCGATTCGCTTGTCGATCGAAGCCTCGATGCGCGCGAGGGCCTTGGTGCCCTTCTTGATCGTGCGCGCCTTGAACTTCATCCGCTTGATGTCTTTGTCGAGGCCGCCGATCTTCTTGAAGCTGGCCAGCACCGACTCGATCCGCTGGGCGGCCCGGTCGTCGAGGTCCTCGGCGTCCTCCGGGATGTTGACGAGCTCGTTGACCATCCGCGAGTCGCGTCCCACGTTCTCGAGGAGCTTCAGAATTTCCTCGAGGACGATCGGGTTGCTCGCGAGCGCCTGGTAGATCTTCGCCTCGCCCTGCTCGATGCGCTTGGCGATGCGCACCTCTCCCTCGCGGTCGAGGAGCTTGACCGTCCCCATCTCGCGCAGGTACATGCGCACCGGGTCGTTGGTCTTCTCGACCGCCTCGCGGGCTTCCTCCGCCGTCTCCGCGTCGAGCGCGGCGCGCTTCCTCGCCGCGCGGTCCGGATCGGTGACAATCTCGATCCCGAGGTCGAAGAACCGCTCGTAGACCTGCTCGAGCTCGCGCGGGCTGCCGACGAGCTCGTCGGAGATCACCGTCTGGATCTCCTCGTAGAGCAGGTAGCCCTTGTTCTTCCCCTCCTTGAAGAGGATCGAGACCTCCGGATATTTTTCTTCGACTACCAAGTTCATTCCTTTCGCCCGGGTCGTCAACGCCCGAGCTCCACGATTCGTTTCCCGATTTCCTGCGCGCGCTGCATCAGCCGTGACACTTCCTCGTTCTGCCCGCTCTCCTCGGCCTGACGGATCCCCCGGATGAGCGCACTTTGCTCACGCCTCAAATACTTCTTTTCGAGCTCCCTGAGCAGCCGCCGCACGTCCTCTTCCGTGGGCTCCGGACTCTCGTCGAGAGCCAGGCGGGATATGAGGGAGATGTCGCTTGGTTCCCTAAGGTGAGCCAGATGCTTCTGAAAATCAATCGCTCCCGAGCCGCTTTCGCCCTTTCCGAACGTTTCGACGAGGCTCCGAACACCCGGATGAGTGACGTGTTCTGCCCGTAACTGCCCCCGAATCAGAGAGATTGGTTCCCCACCCCGGACGAGGAGCCGGAGGAGCCGCAGCTCGGCCGGGGGGATCTCCCCGCTATATAACACCGATCCATTTCCGGGCGTTCCCCGGGCCGGGAGGGCCGGGTCGGCCGCGCGCGCCGGGGCCGCCGGGCGCCCGGCCGGCCCCTCCGGAGCCCGGTTGGCCGGGTGGCTCGACCACAGGACTTCGACGGGGACGCCCACGTCGTGCGAGACGCGCCGGAATTCTTCGTACCGCAGGATCCGGTCCGGGATCGCCGACAGGATTTCCAGGATCGCGCGGATCCGGTCCTTCTTCTCCTCCGCCGACAGCCGCGGCTCCGAGGGCCGGAGCTCTTCGAGCAGCCAGGGCAGGTAGCCCGGCGCCTCGTCGATCGCGCGCGCCAGGGCCTCCGGCCCTTCGCGGCGGCGGACGTCGTCGGGATCCTCGTCGGCCGGCAGCCGCGCGACCGACACCTCGAGGCCCTGCGCGAGCAGGTGCGTGAGCGCCACGCGCGCGGCGTTCCGGCCGGCGGAGTCCCCGTCGTAACAGAGGACGACCCGCGGCGCCAGCCGCTTCAGCTTCGCCGCCTGCTCGGGAGTCAGAGCGGTGCCCATCGACGCGACGGTCTCGTCCACGCCCGAGAGATAGAGGGCGAGGTGGTCGAAGCAGCCTTCGGCGAGAACGGTCCGCTCCCGCCGGCGGATCGCCTCGCGCGCGTCGGTCAACGCGTAGAGCAGCCTCTTCTTCAGAAAGACGGGGGACTCCGGAGAGTTCAGGTACTTGGGTTCGTCCTCGGGCGAGAGCGCGCGCCCGCTGAAGCCGACGGGCCGTCCGCGCTCGTCGCGGATCGTGAAGAGCAGCCGGTGACGAAAACGATCGTACGAGCCCCGGCCCTCCGAGCGCGGCTGCAGCAATCCCGCCTCGACGAGGACACCTTCCGGCCACGCGCCGCCCAGACCCTTCGCGAGCGTCTCCCAGCCCGGCGGGGCATAGCCGACGCCGAGAGCCTTCGCCACCGCGGCCGGGACGCCGCGCTCCTCGAGATACGTCGCGGCCCGGTTTCCGGGTTTCGCGAGCTCGGCCGCATAGAAGCGCTGCGCGGCGGCGACCGCGGCGTACAGCTTCTCGCGCTCGCCGTCGCGGGGTCCGCGCGAGACCCGCTTCGGGATGGCGACGCCGAACCGCGACGCGAGCGCCTCGATCGCCTCGGGGAAGTCGAGACGATCGATCTGCCGCACGAAGTGAATGACGTCTCCGCCCGCCCCGCAGCCGAAGCAGTGGTAGAGACCCTTGTCGCGGTCGACCGTGAACGACGGCGTGCGCTCGTTGTGGAAGGGGCAGAGTCCCTTCCACGCCCGTCCCGCCTTCTTCAGACGCGTGTGCTCGCCGACGACCTCGACGATGTCGGCGGCGCTGCGCAGCTCCGCCAGGACGTTGTCGTTGATGTCGAGGTCGCTCATTTGATGTCCACGATCGTTGCGCCGTTGCCCCCTTCGCGCGGGTCCGCCGCGCGAAGCCGCGAGACCGAGGGATGCTTCCTCAGATGATCTCTCAATCCCTCCCGCAGCCGGCCCGTGCCGTGGCCGTGGACGACGCGGAATCGGTCGGCTCCGGCGGCGAGCGCCCCGTCGAGCGCTTTCTCGACCTCCTCGATGGCCTCGTCGAGCCTCCGGCCGATGACGTTGACCTCGGGAGGCGACCCGGGTTCCTCACTCCCTCTCCCCGCGGCGCGGGGAGAGGGTCGGGGTGAGAGGTGCTCGGCGACGCGGCCGGCCGTTCTCTCCAGTTCCTCGAGCGGCACCCGCATCCTCTTTCCACCGACGGAAAGCCAGGCCGTTTCTCCTTCCACCGACTCGACCGCCCCCTCGGTCCGGGTTCCGCGCAGCCGGGCGCGGTCGCCCGGTACGAGCGCCCGGGCGCGCGCGATCCGGTCCTCGCGCGCTTCGAGAACCACATCGACCGCGGATTCGGCCTCGGCTCTCGCGAGCAGGTGCGCGGCGGATTCCGTCGCGCGGCGTGCGGCGTCCTCCCGGATCGCCTCGATCTCGGTCTCGACGCGCCGCGCGAGCTCCTTCGTCGCCCGCTCGAACCCGGCGAGCCCGTCCTCGAGCATCCGTTCGCGCTGTCTTGCGGTTGACGCGCGCTCGGCGGCCAGCCGCTCCGCCTCTTTCCGCGCGGCTTCCCTCTCGAGGTTGAGCTCCTGCTCCGCGGTCCGCAGCCGCTCGAGCGCCGCCTCGGCGTCGGACTCCGCCCGGTCGCGCCGCTCCCAGGCGGCGCCGAGGATTTCCCGTGCGCGAGCGAGAACTCGCTCCGGCAGACCCTGCCGCTCCGCCACGGACAGGGCGCGGCTGCGCCCCGAGAGACCCGGATGGAGCCGGTACGTCGGGCGGCCGGTCGCTTCGTCGAACTCCATCGCGGCGCCCACCGCGTCGGATCGGGCTTCCGTGAACGCCTTGATCGCCGAGAGGTGCGTCGTGACAATCGCGCGCCCGCCGCGCGAGAGGTACTCCTCGAGGAACGCGACCGCCAGCGCCCCCCCTTCCTCCGGATCGGTCGCGCTGCCGATCTCGTCCACGAGCGCGAGCTGGTCGGGCGCGCCGGCCTCGAGGATGGCGGCCAGGGTCTCCATCGAGGAGGAGAACGTCGAGCGGTCGGCGAGGATCTGCTGTGCGTCCCCGATCTCGGTCGAGATCGCGCCGAAGACCGGCAGCCGCGTGCCGGCCCCGGCCGGGACGGGGATTCCCGCCTGCGCCATGAGAGAAAGCAGCCCCGCCGTCTTCAGGACGACCGTCTTGCCGCCGGCGTTCGGGCCGGACACCACGAGGAGCCGCGTCTGCGGTTTCAGCTCGAGGTCGAGCGGCACGGCTTCCTTCGCGGCCCGCGTCTCGCCGAGCGCACGCTGCCGCAGGCCGGAAAGCCGGGCGTCGAGGAGGGGGTGGCGGGCGCGCACCAGCGCCCACGTGCCGTCGTCGGAGAGCTCCGGCACGCGCGCGTCCGCGAGCGCCCCGAACTCCGCGGCGGCTTCGAGCGCGTCGAGCTCCGCCACCTGCTCCACCGCGGAGACGAGGTCCTCCGTGCGGTCGAGCACGGCGCGGCCGAGCGACGTCAGGAGCCGCTCCACTTCGCGGCGCTCCTCGGCGACCGAGAGAGCGAGCTCGTTGTTGGCTTCGACGACCTCGAGCGGCTCGATGAAGATCGTGTGGCCCGACCCGGATCGGTCGTGCACGATTCCCGCGACGCGCGAGCGGGCGGAGGCGGAGACCGGCAGGCAGTAGCGGTCGTTGCGGAGGACCACCACGGCGTCGGCGAGCGCGTCCCGCCGCGTCTCGAGCATCTTCTCGAGCCGCGCCGCGACCTCCGAGCGGCGACGCCGGAGACGGCGGCGCAACGAAGCGAGCTCGGGCGAGGCGTCGTCCCGCACCGCTCCGTCCGGTCCGATGATGCGCGCCGCGGCGTCCACGAGGTCCTGCAGGTCCGGCATCCGCCCCGCCCGCTCGGAGAGCTCGGGAGTTTCGACGCCGGCGAGCGCGCGCCGGACGGCTTGTGCGGCCTTCGCCGAGACGACGATCGCGCGGAAGTCCTGCGGGCTCGCGGCGCCGCCGGCGCTCTCGAGGAGCGCGAGCGGGCCCGCGACGCCGGCGAGACCGCCCAGCGGAAGTCGTCCTTCTCGCGCGCGGAACTCGATCAGCTCCGAGAGCGCGGCGAGGCGCCGTCGGACGGACGGTTCATCCCAGGAAGGTCGGATTCGGAGGACTGCCTCCCGGCCGGGAGGCGTGCGGGCGAGAGCCGAAACGAGCTGGAGGACGACGTCGAATTCGAGGGACCGGAGATCGACGTCGTCCTCCGCGGGATCCGTCGTTACATCGTCGCGCGACGCTCTTCGGAGAGCTTGCGGAGCATCTTCTTCCGAGCCTGGATCGCCTTGCGCTTCCTCTTCGCGCTCGGTTTCTCGTAGTGCTGACGCTTCTTCAGCTCCGAGAGGATGCCGGATTTCTCGCACTTCCGCTTGAAGCGGCGCATCGCGTTCTCGAAGGACTCGTCTTCCTTGACGTGGACGAGAGGCACGAACATTCACCCCCTTCACCGTGGGTTGGGACCGATCGGCCATGTTATCCCGGCGACCCCCACCTGTCAATTGAAATGCTTTGCGCGCAACGACTTAGCGTGATTCCGAGGGCCATCGGCAGGGCATGTTCCGCTGCGCGGGGACCCAAACGTCGGCGACGTCGAAGTCCTTCCGCGATTCTACTTTCCCCAGGGCTTCGCGGGCGTCGGACCCGGTCCTCGGGTCCGAAAGCGGCCCGCTCCCGGTCCCAAATTGCGGGTTGGAAAAGGGTTAGCGTTTGACGGATTCCGAAACCCACCCCGATAATTCGGGCCCATGGGCGAGCGGCGGGACACGGGCCCGGACCCGTCCCGGGCGGAAGGCGAGGTCGCGGAGGCCGCGCGGCGGCTCGACCAGGCAACGGCGCAGGTCGAAGCGCTGACCCGGTTTCTCGAGGAGTGCCGGCGCCACGCCTCGCGGGTGGCGCTCTTCGTCGAGCGTCGCGGCCGGTTCGAAGTCTGGAAGTCCCTCGGTCTTCCCCGCGACGCGCGTCCGGCGCTCGTCGAGGCGAACGGGCTTTTCGACCGCGTGCGTCTCGGCGCGCCGATCCGGCTTGCCGCCGGAAACGCGGTTTCCGCGGCCCTCGGAGCGGCGGACGCCCGCGACGCGGTCCTCGTTCCGTTCGTGGTCCGCGAGAAGATCTCCGGCGCCGTGTACGCGGACGTCGCGGGCGACGACGTCCGTCTCGACGGGGACGCCGTGGCTCTCCTGACGTGGATCGCCGGCCTGGTGGTGGACCGGATCGCGCGGCGCAAGCTCGTTCCCTCCCCGGCGCTCCGCCCCTTCTCCGGTGCGGAGGAGATCGCGCCTTCGGATGCGCCGCCGCCCTCCTTCGCCTCGACGCCGGCTCCCGACGCCCCCGCGGCTCCGCTGCCGCGGGCCGAGCCCTTGCCCCCGACTCCGGTGGCCGCGGCGCCGCCGTCGGCCGAGCCGGGGTTCACCGCCGGGCGCCCGCTCGCCGGGCCGCTCGCACCTCCCGCCGAAAGCGAGCGTCGCGACGAAGCCCGGCGATTTGCCCGGCTCCTCGCGTCGGAGATCAAGCTCTACAACGAGGACGAGGTCGCAGAGGGCCGCGCGCGCGGCGACCTCGCCGTGCGCCTCAAGGACTCGATCGAGCGGGGCCGCCGGCTCTACGAGGAGCGCGTGCCCGCGGACGTGCGGTCGTCGCGCGACTACTACTTCGAAGAGCTCGTGGAGGTGCTCGCGGGGGGCCGGCCCGAAGCGCTCGGATAACTGCCCGAATCTTGGCCGGGCGCCCGCGGTTCTCCTCTCGATGGGTCGAATCCGCTTCCTCCTCCTCTTTCCCCTGCTCCTCCTGCGGATCGGCTCGCCGGCGCTCGCCGACATCCCGATGCGCCCGGTCACGTCGGACTTCGACGCCGAGTTCGCGCGCGCCGCGGACCTGCTCGAGGCGGGAGACCGGGCCGCCGCCGAGACGGTGCTCGGGGAGATCGCCCGCAAAGCGGGTCAGCGGGCGTGGGACGCCCGCATCGCGTTTCTTCTCGCCGCCGACGACGAGCGCCGCAAGGACTTCGCGACCGCCGAGCGCCGGCTCGCGTCCGCCGAGGCCGCGGCGATCGGGCTCGAGCCCTATCGCCTCGATCGCCTGGGCCGAGTGCGGGAAGCCGCGGGCCGGGTACCGGATGCGATCGATGCGTGGAGGACGGCACTCGAAGGAGAGGAGCCCTTCGCGCGCCGGACGGCCGTGGGGCGGGACCTCGCCCGCGCGCTCGAGAAGGCGGGCCGCCCGCGCGAAGCGCTCGCGGTTCTCGAGCATGTCGCCGCCCGCGCGACGGGAACTGACGTCGCGGCAATCGGGCTCGAACGCATCCGGCTCGGCCAGGCCGCGAAGGACGCGGCGACCGTCGCCGCCGCCGCGCGAAGCCTGCTGCTGAGAGCGCCCTCCACGGACGCGGCGAAGTCCACTCCGGCGGCGGCGCGCGCAATTCTCCGTCGCGAAGAGAAGCGCCTTTCGGCTGCGGACCGAGCCCGCCGCGGTCGCGCGCTCGTGGCGGCCGGCGACGCGCGGCGCGGACATGCCCTCCTCGTGGAGCGTCCGTCGGCATGGCCCGCCTCGGACCGCGCCGCGAACGGTCTCGCGCTGGCGCGCGCTCTGTCCGCGATGGATCGCGCCGGCGCCGCGGAGGGGGCGGCCGCGCGGGTTCCCGCCGGAACGCCGCAGTGGTTCGACGCGACCCTCCTGCGGGCGGACCTCCAGCTCGCGCGGCTGCGCGCCAAGGGAAACGGCGCGGCCCTCGCGAAGAGCCCGAGGATCGCGCCGGTCCGGCGCCTGCTCGCGAGCGTTGCCGTCGCTTCCGCGCCGGCGTCGGCGCGGGCGGCCGCGCGCGAACGCCTCGTCCGGCTCTCCGCGGAAGCCGAGGACTTCGACGGTGCGCTCGCGCAGGCGCGGCTGCTCACGGCGGAGCTGCGGGGCACCGTCCGGGGCTTCGAGCCGATCTGGGAGCTCGCCTGGAAGAGGTGGCGCGCGGGCGACTTCGCCGGAGCCCGCCACCGCTTCGAGGCGCTCGCCTCGACCTACGACGACATCTGGCGCGACCGCCGGCTCGACTACTGGCGGGCACGCTGCCTCGAGAGAGAGAAGCGCAGGGAAGACGCCCAGGCGATCTACCGCCGGCTCGCGGCGGGGGATCCGCCCGACCTGTACGCGCACTTCTCCCGGCGCCGCGTCTCCACGCGCATTGCCCCCGCCGCGCGGCTCCTGCCGGATCCCTCCACGCAGATCGCGGAATTCCGCCGGGCGGACGAGCTCCTCCGCCTGCGGATGTTCGTCGAGGCCGCGGCCGAAGCGCGGGCGCTGCCGCCGACTCGCGGTCGCGACCTCCGGATCGCGGAAGCCGACTTCGCGCTCGGCCGCTTCTCCTCCGCGGCGGCCGCCGCCAAGCGCGCCTTCCCGGAGATCGGAACGGCCCGGGAGGGGCGCGTGCCCGACGGCTGGAGGCGGCTGCACTATCCAGTGGAGGACGGCGCGTTCCTTCCCGCCCGCGCCCGCGAGTTCCGTCTCGACCCGGCGGTCCTGCGCGGTCTCGTGCGGCAGGAGAGCGTCTTCGAGGCGGGTGCGAAGTCGCACGCGGGGGCGATCGGGCTGACGCAGCTCCTGCCCGGGACCGCAAAGCCGCTGGCCGAATCCGTGCTGCGCGTGCGCTACCGTCGCGCGTTCCTCTACGACCCGGGAGTCAACGCGCGGCTCGGCGCCGCCTACCTGCGCCAGATCCTCGATCGCTTCGGCGGCAACCTGCTCCACGCGCTCGCCGCGTACAACGGCGGACCCAGCCGCATGAGCCGCGTGCTTGGCGAAAACCGCGGCCGCGCGGAAGACGAGATCCTCGAGTCACACCCGTTCCACGAGACGCGGGACTACGTGCGGCGCGTGATGCTCTACGCGGAATCCTACCGGGAGCTGTACCCGACTCCCTAGGACCCTTCGAAGGCCCGCGTCGCGCCATAGACTTGCGGTATGGGGGCCGGCGTCGAGTTCCGCGTGAAGACCCGGAAGAAGATCGCGCGCGTGGACGTGACGAAAGAGGTCGAGCGCGCGGCGAAGGAGATCGGCGCAACGGCCGGAGCGCTGCTCGTCTCGGTGCCGCACACGACCGCCGCCGTCACGGTCGGCGAGACCTGGGACGATGACGTCACGACCGACGTCGAACGGGCGCTCGCGCAGTGGGTTCCCGACGTCCGGTTCGACCATGGCGAGGGAAACTCTCCGGCTCACTTCCTCTCCGAGGCGATCGGCATCTCGTGCCTCGTTCCGCTCGAGGACGGCAAACCGGTTCTGGGGCGATGGCAGGGCATCGTCCTGATCGAGCTCGACGGGCCTCGCGAGCGCACCGTCCGCGTTCGCGCCCTGGCGCCGGCGTAAGGGCGTGTCGATCCCGTGACGCCGCAGATCGCCTACGTCCTCGGGATCCTCGTCCTCGCGCTCGTCCTCTTTGCGTCCGATCGGATCTCCGTGGACGTCGTCGGCCTGATCGTCCTGCTCAGCCTCGCGATTCCGCGGGTGCTCACCCCGAAGGAGGCGCTGTCGGGCTTCGCCGACGAGACGCTCCTGCTGCTCATCTCGCTCTTCGTTCTGACGGCGGGGATCGTCAAGACCGGTCTCGTCGAACGGGTCGGGCTCTGGCTGGCGTCCGTCGGGGGCCGTAACCCCAAGGCGTTAACGCGGGTCATCCTCGCCTCGGCGGCCGGCGTCAGCTCGTTCCTGTCGAACACCGTGACGACGGCGGTCTTTCTCCCGATCATGATCGGCGTGGCGCGCCGGTCCGCGGTTGCGCTCTCGCGCGTGTTGATGCCGCTCGCGTTCGCGTCGATCCTCGCGGGCAGCGTGACGCTCATCGGCACCTCGACCAACCTGGTGATCTCGAGCCAGCTGCCGCGTTATGGTCTCGACCCCATCGGCTTCTTCGAGCTCTCACCGGTCGGGGCCGGGATCACCGTGATCGGGCTCCTCTACCTCTTCTTTCTCGCGCCGAAGCTCGTCCCGGACCGCGGCCAGCGCGAGATGACCGATCGCTACGATCTGCGGCGCTACCTGTCGGAGGCGCTGATCCAGCCGGGCTCGCGCCTCGCGGGGAAGTCACTCGCCGAGAGCCAGCTCGGATCCGCGATGAACCTGAACGTGGTGGGGATCGTGCGCGGCGAGCGTCGGACCCTCGCGCCGGGCCCCCAGGCGGTCCTGGCGGAAAACGACATCCTGATCATCGAGGGAAAGGCGGACGACATCCTCTCCGTGAAGGACGCGGGGGGGATCGAGATCCGCGCCGACGTCAAGCCGGCGCTGTCCGACAGCGACCTCGAGTCCGAGCGGATCCGGATGCGGGAGGCCATGGTGCTGCCGCGGTCGGATTTCGTCGGGCGGACCCTGAAGGAGTCGGGCTTCCGTGAGCGGACCGGCCTGACCGTCCTCGCGATCCACTCGGCCGGCGGCCCCGACCGCATCGAGAAGCTCTCCGGCATTCGCTTGAACCCGAGCGACGTCCTCCTGCTCCAGGGAAGCGTGGAAGCTTTCGAGCGCCTGCGCGGGGAGGGCGACCTCTTCCTCCTGGAGGACGTTTCCGCTCATCACCCGCGCCGGCGGAGGGCCCGCTGGGCCGCGGCGATTTTCCTGGCATCGATCATCGCGGGCGTCACCGGAGCGCTGCCGCTCACGCTCGCTTTCATCGCGGGGGGAGTCGCCCTCGTCCTGACGCGGTGCATGACCCCGCAGGAAGCGTACGAATCGGTCGACTGGCGGCTGATGGTCATGATCGCGTGCATGATTACCTTCGGGCTCGCCATGGAGAAGACGGGCACGGCGGCGTTCCTCTCGGAGCTCATCGTGCGGCACGTCAGCCCGCTCGGGAGCCTCCCGCTCCTCGCCGCCTTCTTCGCTTTCACGGTCCTGCTCACACAGCCCATGTCGAACCAGGCCGCCGCGCTCGTGATCCTGCCCATCGCCGTGACGGACGATCGCATCACGTTCCGCTACGTCGGGCTCGACGGGATCGAACAGTCCACCCACGTGGCGTTCTCGGAGCGGGCTGAGTCGATCGAGCCGGTCGACCAACCGCTCCCGGACGGCTCCGATTCCGGCGCGGCGATACGGCTGCGCTGGACGCTCCGCCTCGACCCGGGCGCGACGAAGATGCTCACCTGGACGATCTGGTCCACGGACCGGCCTGCGCCTGCGGAGCCCGCGGACGAGCCCACCGGGTCATCGGATCACGAGGCGATGTTCCCGCCGGTGCCGCGTGTGTCGGCAGACGAGGGAGCCGCCGCATATCACGCCTGGGAGCGCGGCACGACGTCGGTCGCGAGCGATCACGAGCTGTTCAACCTCGTCATCAAGCGGTCGGTATCGGATCTGCGCCTCCTCATCAACGAGGGACCAGGGGCGGATGAGCGATACGTTTCCGCGGGCGTGCCGTGGTTCGCGACCCTGTTCGGCAGGGATTCGATCATCTCGGCCTTCCAGGCCCTCGCGTTCCGACCCCAGATCGCGGTCGAGATCCTTCACGTTCTCGCCGACCACCAAGCGATGGAGGACGACCCGGCACGCGACGCGGAGCCCGGCAAGATCCTCCACGAGCTGCGGACCGGAGAGATGGCGCGCTCCGGCGAGCTGCCGCACACGCCCTACTACGGCTCGGTCGATTCGACGCCGTTGTGGCTGATCCTCCTCGGTGCGACGTTCGATTGGACCGGGGACCGCGGGTTGGTCGACCGCCTCTGGCCGAACGCGCTCGCCGCGCTCGAGTGGATCGACCGCTACGGCGACCACAGCGGCGACGGCTTCGTCGAGTACCAGCGCCGCTCGGAGCGCGGGCTCCTCAACCAGGGCTGGAAGGACTCG
>Ga0209983_1000004_pt1 | contig 26935 bp, 19 predicted proteins | sample InoplaM1SPM_FD_187590 | JGI IMG/M metagenome (GOLD analysis project Ga0209983, IMG submission 187590) | Arabidopsis thaliana rhizosphere microbial communities from the Joint Genome Institute, USA, that affect carbon cycling - Inoculated... | ecosystem: Host-associated > Plants > Roots >...
TAGAAGTCGCACCCGATCGAGCGGACGTCGACCGCGAGGCGCGGCACTGCCTGGGCTCCATCGACGAGCACTGGGACGCCGCGGGAGTGGGCGATCTCCACGATCCGTCGAATCGGAACGAGCGTGCCGAGGGCGTTCGAGACGTGGGCGACGGAGACGATCCTCGTGCGCGGAGTGAGGAGCCTCTCGAGCTCTTCCACCTGCACGGCGCCGGTCCTGTCGATCGGGATGACCTTCAGGCGCGCCTTCTTCTCCTCGCAGAGGAGCTGCCACGGGACGATGTTCGAGTGGTGCTCGAGCGCGGTGATGACGACCTCGTCCCCCTCGCCGACCCTCTGGCGGCCGTACGTCTGGGCGACGAGGTTGATGCCCTCGGTCGTCCCGCGGACGAAGATGATCTCGCGCGCTTCGGCGGCGTTCACGAAGGCGCGCGCCTTCTCGCGGGCCGCCTCGTATGCGTCCGTCGCCTCGACCGAGAGGAGGTGCACGCCGCGGTGGATGTTGCCGTAGGACTTCCGGTACATGTCCGCGACGGAGTCGATGACGACGCTCGGCTTCTGCGTCGTGGCGGCGTTGTCGAGGTAGACGAGCGGCTTCCCGTGCACCCGGCGCGACAGGATCGGAAAGTCGCGGCGCAGCGCGGCGACGTCGAGCGGAGGACGCTCCGCCGGTCGGACCGGTGCGGGGGTGCTCACGCGCCGCCTCCCGGAAGCCGCAGGCCGAGGTGTTCCTCGACGAGCGCCCGGAGCGGCGCGATGCGAATTCGCGACGACACGTCGCTCGCGAACGCATAGACGAGGAGGTCCCGCGCTTCGCGTTCCCCGATGCCCCGCGACCGCAGGTAGAAGAGCGCCCCCGCATCGAGCTGCCCGATCGTCGAGCCGTGCCGGCACTTCACGTCGTCCGCGAAGATCTCGAGAGCCGGCGTCGAGTTGACGAGCGCCTCTCTGGAGAGGAGAAGATTCTTGTTGGTCTGCATCGCGTCGGTCTTCTGCGCATCGGGGCGCACGATGATCTTTCCGTGGAACACGCCGCGCGACTTCCCGTCCATGATGCCCTTGTAGAGCTCGCGGCTGGTTCCGTGCGGCTTCGCGTGGTCGATCAGCGTGTGGTTGTCGAGGTGCTGGTTCCCCGACCCGACGAAGAGCCCGTTCAGGGTGCAGTCGGCGCCCTCCGCCGCCAGCCGGACGTTCAGGTCGTTGCGGACGAGCGCGCCGCCGAAGGTCATCGAGTGCGACGTGAGCCGGCTGTCGCGCTCCTGGAGCACTTCCATGGTGGCGACGTGGTACGCGGAGGTGCTTTCGCGCTCGAGCTTGTAGTGGTCGAGGATCGCTCCGTCGCCCAGGGCAACCTCGGTGACCGCGTTGGTGAAGTAGAGCTCGCCGGCCGTTCCGATGTACGTCTCGACGACCGACGCCTGGCTCCCGGGCTCGGAGACGATCAGGTTCCGGATGTGCGACATGGTCGGACCGAACACCGGCTCGGAGAGAAACACGAGGTGGATCGGTTCCGGGACGGCAGCGCCCTTCGGGATTCGGACGAAGGCACCGTCCTCCAGGAACGCCGCGTTCGCCGCGGCGAACGCGTTGCCGTCGCGGGCGATTCTCGCGAGATGGGGCCGGGCGAGCTCCGGCTCCGCCGTCAGGAGGTGCCGGAGACTCCCGACCTGGACTCCGTCGCGCGGCGTCGAGGAAAGGTCGGGCGCGTGACGCCCGTTGATGAAGACGAGCTGCGTGCCCTCGCGCGGCTCCTCGACTCGCCGGGGCCCCTCCTCCGGCGCGGAGACGAAGGCCGTCTTCAGGATCGGCGCGACGTTCGTGTACTTCCACTCTTCCTGGCGCATGGTCGGGAAGCCGATCTCGGTGAGACGCTCCATCGCGTCGCGGCGGATCTCGACCAGCCACTCCGGGTCGCGGGGAGAACGCCGCTCCCGGAACGTGTCGGCGAGCGAGCGCTCGAGAGCCGACCGGACAGTTTCTTCGACGACGGCTTCCATCAGCGGGCCGGGACTGCCGGCAGCGGCGGCTCCTTCTCGAGCCACGCGTAGCCCTTCTCCTCGAGCTCCAGGGCGAGCTCCTTGCCTCCCTCGCGCACGATCCGGCCCTCGACCAGGACGTGGAGGAAGTCGGGGATGATGTAGTTCAGGAGCCGCTGGTAGTGCGTGACGACGATCATCGCGCGGTCCGGCGAGCGCAGCGAGTTGACGCCGGACGCGACGATCCGCAGCGCGTCGATGTCGAGGCCCGAGTCGGTCTCGTCGAGCACCGCCAGCGTGGGATCGAGGATCGCCATCTGGAAGATCTCGTTTCTCTTCTTCTCGCCGCCGGAGAAACCCTCGTTCACGGGGCGTTTGACGAGCTCCTCGTCGATCTCCACGAGCTTCGCCTTCTCCTTGACGAGCGAGAGGAAGTCGAACGCGTCGAGCTCGGAGAGTCCCCGGTGCTTCCGGATCGCGTTCAGCGCGTTCTTCAGGAAGTAGACGTTCGACACGCCCGGGATCTCGACCGGGTACTGGAACGCGAGAAAGATTCCCTCGCGCGCGCGGATCTCGGGCGCCATCGCGAGCAGATCCTGTCCCTTGTAGAGCACGCGCCCCTGCGTGACCTCGTAGCCCGGACGCCCGGCGAGAACGTGCGCGAGCGTGCTCTTGCCCGAGCCGTTGGGGCCCATGATCGCGTGGACCTCTCCCGAATCCACGGTCAGGTCGACGCCGCGGAGGATCTCGTTGCCCGCGACGTTCGCGTGGAGGTTTTCGATCTCGAGGAGCGCCATCAGCCCACCGACCCTTCGAGCGACACGCCCAGGAGCTTCTGCGCCTCGACCGCGAACTCCATCGGGAGCTCCTTGAAGACGACCTTGCAGAAGCCGGACACGATCATGTTGGTCGCCTCCTCCGGAGAGATCCCGCGCTGCTGGAAGTAGAAGATCTGGTCCTCGCCGATCTTCGACGTGGAAGCCTCGTGCTCCATCTGGGCCGTCGAGTTCAGCACCTCGATCACCGGGAACGTGTGCGCCCCGCACTTGTCCCCGATCAGCAGCGAGTCGCACTGCGAATAGTTGCGGGCGTTCTCGGCCTTCCCGAGGATCTTGACGAGGCCGCGGTAGGTGTTCTGCCCGTGCCCGGCCGAGATGCCCTTCGAGACGATCGTCGACTTCGTGTTCTTCCCGATGTGGATCATCTTGGTGCCCGTGTCGGCCTGCTGGAAGTTGTTCGTGACCGCGACCGAATAGAACTCGCCGACCGAGTCGTCGCCCTGCAGGATGCAGCCCGGATACTTCCACGTGATCGCGGAGCCCGTCTCGACCTGCGTCCAGGAGATCTTCGAGCGGCGCCCCAGGCACTTCCCGCGCTTCGTGACGAAGTTGTAGATGCCGCCGCGTCCCTGCTCGTCGCCCGGATACCAGTTCTGAACCGTCGAGTACTTGATCTCGGCGTTGTCGAGCGCGACGAGCTCGACGACCGCCGCGTGGAGCTGGTTTTCATCGCGCATCGGGGCGGTACAGCCTTCGAGATAGCTCACGTACGCGCCCTCGTCCGCGACGATGAGAGTACGCTCGAACTGGCCGGTCTTCGCGGCGTTGATGCGGAAGTACGTCGACAGCTCCATCGGGCAGCGGACGCCCTTCGGCACGTAGACGAAGGAGCCGTCCGTGAAAACCGCCGAGTTCAGCGTCGCGAAGAAGTTGTCGGTGTAGGGGACGACGGATCCCAGGTACTTCCTCACGAGCTCCGGGTGCTCGCGCACCGCGTCGGAGAACGAGCTGAAGATGACCCCCGCCTCGGCGAGCTTCTCCTTGAAGGTCGTCGCGACCGACACGCTGTCGAAGACGGCATCGACCGCGACGCCGGCGAGCTTCTCGCGCTCGCGCAGCGGGATCCCGAGCTTCTCGTAGGTCTCGAGAAGCTTGGGGTCGACCTCGTCCAGGCTCTTCGGCGCGTTCGCGTTCGACCGGGGCGCCGAGTAGTAGATGATCGACTGGTAGTCGATCGGCGGGTAGTGGACGTTCTGCCAGGTCGGCTCCCGCATCGTCAGCCAGTGCCGGTACGCCTTCAGCCGCCACTCGAGGAGCCACTCCGGCTCCCCCTTCTTGGTCGAGATCAGCCGGATGACGTCCTCGGAGAGACCCGGTGCAACGGCATCCGAGTCGATGTCGGTGACGAAGCCCGCCTTGTATTCGCGTTCGACGAGAGATCTCGGATCGGTGCTCACGCTCGGAGCTTACGCAATCTATACTTAAAAGTCCAATTAGCAGTGTTGTCAGTAAGTCGCTGCACTCGAGTTAGTTAGAGGCGTCTGACGTAGACTCGGACCATGACGAGTTCCGGACCGCGACGCGTCGCTGTCCCCCCCGCCAGGCCACTCGTCGTCTTCGACGGCGACTGCGGGTTCTGCCGGTTCTGGATCGAGCGGTGGAAGAGCGTCTCGGGCGGCCGCCTGGACTATGCGCCGTACCAGGAGGTCGCCGGGCGCTTTGACGAGATTCCCGAAGCGGAGTTCCGCCGCGCGGTCCAGCTCGTCCTTCCGAGCGGGGAAGTGTTCGGCGCGGCGCACGCGGTCGTCCGAGCGCTCGCGGAGATCCCCGGAAAAGGACACTGGCTCACGCTCTATCGGGTCCCGGGCATCCGCCCGATCGTCGAACTCGCCTACCGTCTCACGGCCGCGAATCGCGGCCTCGCTTCGCGCTTCACGCGGATCCTCTGGGGCGGCGTCTCGGCGAAGCCGACGTACGCCCGCGCGAGCGCTCTCTTCCTTCGACTCCTCGCACTGAGCTACCTCGCGGCGTTCGTGTCCCTTTGGGTCCAGGTCGACGGGCTCATCGGGCCGCGCGGGATCCTCCCCGCGGACCGCTTCCTGGAATGGGTGCGGGGCCAGACGGGGAACGAGCGTTACTGGCTGGTTCCGACGCTCGCGTGGCTCTCGCCCGGGGCCGGCATGCTCCACTTCCTCTGCGGGGCGGGCGCCGTGGTCTCTCTGGCCGTGCTCCTCGGGATCGCCCCGACTCTCGGGCTCTTTCTCGCGTGGGTCTTATATCTCTCGCTGTCCTCGGTCGGGCAGATCTTCCTCGGATACCAGTGGGATGCGCTGCTGCTGGAGACCGGTCTGCTCGCGATCTTCCTGTCGCCGCCGGCGTGGCGGCTGAGGTTTTCCTCCCTCCGCCCGCCGTCCGAGACGACGCGCCGGCTCCTGCTCTGGCTGCTCTTCCGGCTGATGTTCTCGTCCGGCGTCGTGAAGCTCGGGAGCGGCGATCCGGCGTGGCGGTCGCTCACCGCGCTGCGCCACCACTACGAGACGCAGCCGCTCCCGACGTGGCTCGCGTGGTTCTTCCACCAGCAGCCGCTCTCCTTTCAGGAGATCTCCTGTCTGTTTCTCTTTTTTGTCGAGCTCGCCGTGCCGTTCCTGGTCTTCCTGCCGCGGCATGGGAAGCTCGTCGCGTTCGCCTTCCTCGTCACGCTCCAGGTTCTCATCGCGCTCACCGGCAACTACGCCTTCTTCAACCTGCTCGCGGTCGCGCTCTGCGTCCTGCTGATCGACGACGCGGCGTTCTTCCGCCTGTCATCCCGAGCGAAGCGAGGGAGCTCCCCCTCGGGCGGGGAGGACGCGACGGTCCGCCGCTGGCCCCGAGCGTTCCTGCTCCCGTTTGCGGCCATCATCCTGTTCGCGAGCACGGTGCAGCTCGCGCTGACGATCCTCCGCTCCACGGGGAAAATCCCCCGGCCGGCGATCGCCGTCGTCCGGTGGATCGAGCCGCTCCGCAGCGTCAACCGCTACGGTCTCTTCGCCGTGATGACGACGCGGCGTCCCGAAATCGTCGTCGAGGGGAGCGACGATGGGAGGACGTGGAAAGAGTACGAGTTCCGCTGGAAGCCCGGCGACCTCCGGCGGCCCCCCGGATTCGTCGCACCGCACCAGCCCCGGCTCGACTGGCAGATGTGGTTCGCGGCGCTCGGCTCGCTCGAGGAGAACCCGTGGTTCCTGAATTTCCTCGCGAGGCTCCTGCAGGGGGAGCCTTCCGTGGTGCGCCTGCTGCGGACGAATCCTTTCCCCGCCGGTCCGCCGCGCTACGTTCGCGCGCAGCTCGACGACTACCACTTCACGGACCGCGCGACGCGCCGCTCGAGCGGCGCCTGGTGGCGACGCGAGCCGCTGGGTCTCTACTGTCCGGTCGTTTCGCGGGAGATGCTGCGCTGATCGCGTAAACCGGGGTCTGTCCCCGGTTTGGTCGTCTTGGGGAGGACTCGATCTAGACCCCGAACCGCTCCGGCTTCCACGCGAGGCCGAGCTCTCCGGGCGGCGCCATGTAGCCGAGCAGGGCCGACGACGCGACGACAGCGGGGCTCGCGAGATAGCCCTCGCCCCCGAGGCCCATCCGGTTCTGCCAGTTCCGGTTGAACGACGTGATCGCTCGCTCGCCTTTCGACAGCGCGTCCGGCCCCTGCCCGAAGCACGGGCCGCACCACGACTGACGGATCTCGCCCCCGACCGACCGGAAGACCTCCGCGACCGACTCGCCGCCCAGGCGCGGGTCGGCCATCTCGATCTGCCGCCCGACGCCGCCCGATCCCGGAAAGACCGCGAGCGACTTCGCGACTTTACGGAAACCCTGCTCGCGCGCGGCGCGGAACACGAGCGCCGCGGAGAGCAGGTCGTCGTAACTGCCGTTCGTGCACGAGCCGATGAGCGCCTTGTCGAAGGGGAGCCGTTCGCGCGCCACCTCGTCGGCGGGGTACGCGTTGCCGGGGGAGTACGGCTTCGCGATCATCGGCGCAACCGAGTCGAGTGAGAGCTCCTCGTCGATCTCGTACGCGGCGTCGGCGCCCGGCGTCACGCGCGGGTAGGGGAGCGTCTCGGGAGCGATTCCCTTCTCGCGGTACCAGGCGTCGGTCAGTTCGTCCTGGGCGAAGATGCCGTTTAACGCCTCTCCCTCCGCCATCATGTTGGCGATCGTGTTGCGGTAGGCGACCGGGAGCTGCCTGTCCGCGTCCACGAACTCGACGGACATTCCCCCCGACTGCTTCGCGCCCCAGCGACGCAGGAGCTCCAGCACGATGTCTTTCCCGCTCACCCATGGATTGAGCGTTCCGCGAAAGACCACCCGCCGCTGCTTCGCGAGCGTGAAGTAGATGTATCCGGTCGCCCATCCGAACCCCAGCGTCGTCGAGCCGACGCCGAAGCCGACCGCCCCGTAGGCGCCGTACGCGCGGCTGTGCGAGTCGGCGCCGGGGATGAACTGCCCCGGCAGGACGAGCCCCTGCTCCGGGAAGTAGAAGTGGAAGATCCCGTCGCCCGGCGTGGCGTACCAGGGCTTCTCGATTCCGTGCAGCCGCGCGAACTCGCGGCCGATCGCGGTCTGATGCTCGTCGGCCTCCTTGCCCGTGAAGACGAAGTGGTCGTTGGCGATGGCGGCCTGGCGCGGAAAGATCGTGTTGCCGCCGGTGATCTGGTTGAACGTGTGGATCGCGAACGGCGCCGTCCCGTCGGAGGCGGGCAGGAGGTCCGCGTAGACGCGCAGGGTCGCTCCGGGGGCGACCCGGGCGTCCTTGTCCACACGGTGCGCCCACACGATCTGCGCGGTGGCTGTCATGCGCCGCGCCGTTTCGGGGTCCGGCCAGGAGACGTCCGGCGCCGTTTCGACGGAGCGGCGGAACTCGCGCCGGCCCACGGCGAAGATGCCGCCGCTCTTGCGGATCTCTTCTTCCTTCGGCGTGAGCGGAACGGGGTCGTAGCTTTTCCCCCGGGTCTCGTTCGTCAGGCGGCGCGTGTCGGGGTCGAAAGAGAACTCGTCGCCGTCCCGTGCGTCGGCGACGGCCTCCGGGCTCTGAACGACGTGGAGCCCGAGGTTGAACGCGTTGCGCCGGAAGATGTCCCCCATGTTCGCCCCGCAGACGACGACGAGCTCGAGCCCCACTTCCTCGGCGACGCCCTTCAGGCCCGCCGGGCTCATCTCCCGCGACGAGCCGATCGCGAAGCGGTCTCCCGCGACGAGAAACGTCTCTCCGCGATGGACCCGCTCGCGGAAGTCCGGCATGAGGTACCGGAACGCGCCCGCCTTCCAGCGCTCGTCGAGCCGGTCGAGGCTCTCGGAGACGCAGTCCGCCGCGGGGGTGATCTGGTCCGTGTCGATGGCGTCGCGTTTTTTCCCGGGGACCTTCGGGTCCCAGAAGACGAGCGCCTTTCCGCGGATGGTCCGGGGAGGCCCCTCGCCCGCGGCGTCCGACGCGCGCGGGCCGGGCAGGCTCTCCGGCGTCACGCCGGGCTTCAGAGGCGCGGGCTCGATCCGATGCATCCCGGCGGAAGATAACTCTGTCGCGGTCCGGCGCATTCTCCTTCCCCGCGCGGTCGGTGTTCCGGCTGCGCCGGACCGAGGAGAGAACTAGAAGCATCTCGGCTACACTCCGCTCCGAAAGCCTTTCCCATGTCTTCCCTTCGGGTCGTCATCGTCAAGCCGAGCAAGTACGCGGCCGACGGCTTCGTCGAGCGCTTCCGTCGCGGGTTCATGCCGAACACCACGGTCCCGTACCTCGCGAGCATGACCCCGCGCCGCGTCGGAGAGGCGCGGTGCGACGTGGAGACGGTCGACGAGTACGTCGAGACCGATCTTCGATACCTCGACCGCTTCGAGCCCCGGCCGGGCGAGAGGACGCTCGTCGCGCTCGTCGGCGTCCAGAGCCACCAGCTCCACCGCGCTCTCGATCTCGCGGCCTACGCGCGAAGCCGCGGGGCCGAGGCGGTCGTCGGGGGCCCCCACCCGATGACGTGCGACACCTCCATGCTGCAGGGGCGCGGGGTCGCGTTCGCGCTCTCCGAGGCGGAGACGATCTGGCCCGCGATCCTCGCGGACGCCCTCACCGGAGAGATCGCGCCGGCGTACGGGCGCGAGCAGCGATGGGGAGAGCTGCTCGCGCCGCCCGTGCTCGTTCCGCCTTCGAAGCGCAACCTCGCGCGCTATGCGGTTCCCATGCTCGGCATCTATCCGGCGCGCGGATGCCCGTACTCCTGCAACTTCTGCTCGGTGATCAAGATCGCGGGACACCGTGTCCGCAGCCAGCCGGTGGAGACGACGCTCGCGAGCCTGCGCGCCGCGAAGAAGGCCGGAGTCCGCTTCGTGATGTTCACGTCGGACAACTTCAACAAGTACGGGGAGGTGAACGAGCTCCTCGAGGCGATGATCGCGGAGCGGATCGAGCTTCCCTTCTTCGCGCAGTGCGACGCGCAGATCCACCGGCAGGAGGACCTCGTCGAGCGCATGGCGCGCGCCGGGTGCCACCAGATCTTCGTCGGCGCGGAGTCGTTCAACCCGGAGACGCTCCGCGGGGCGCACAAGTTCCACAACGACCCGGCGCGATACGCGAAGATCGTCGCGCTCTGCCGGGAGAACGGGATCACCAGCCACTTCTCGAACATCCTCGGTTTCCCGCCCGACACCGAAAAGGGGATCCTGGACCACCTCGCGACGCTGCGGGAGCTGGCGCCCGACGTCGCGTCCTTCTACATCCTCACGCCGATACCCGGGACCGAGCAGTACGCGGATTTCCGGCGCGACGGATGGATCACCGAGCGGAACCTGGACCGTTACGACGGCACGTGCGTGACGTGGCGGCACCCGAACCTCCCGGGAGACGCGCTGCCGAAGCTTCTTTTCCGCTGCTACCGGGAGTTCTACGGAGTGCGGGACGTCGCGGGAAAGCTCGCACGGCTCTTCCGTGGCCGTCGCGACTTCCGGCTGTTCAGCGCCCTTTTCGCGGTCTTCGGATTGTCCGCGATGTCGCGCCTGGCCTCCGCCCGCGGCCTGCACCCGATGGCGGGAGGGGTCGCGCGGGTACGCCGGGACGGCGCCTCCGACTACGCCGCGCTGAGGCGACGCGTCTTCGGCCTCGACCTCGCGCCGCTTCCCGACGGCCTCGCCCTGTCGCGGGCGGACGAGGAGACGAACCGGCGCGCGAAGCTCGTTACGGCGTAGGGGTCAGTTCTCCTCGTCGCCGCCGAGGCTCCTCACCTTCGAGAGAGCCTGTCGGTAGCGCGGGTCGCCTCGCAGGTTGTCCAGGTCGTCGTCTCCGCGCAGCGTCCCCTCGCCGTCGAACCCCGCGTCGAGCGCCTTGAAGAGCCACGTGAACGCGTCGTCCTTGCGGTCCATGAGCGAATACGCGCAGGCGAGGTTGTACATCGTGGTCGCCGGGCGGTAACGGAGCGCGAGCGCCCTCTGAAACGCTTCGACCGAGGCCTCGGCACGCTCCCCTTCGATGCGCGCGTAGCCCAGGTTCGACCAGGCGCGGCCGCTCTGGGGATGGCTCTGAACGTACTGCGCGAAATGCTGTTCGGCCTCGCGCCAGGCGTTCCGCCGTCCGGCGCGCGTCCAGGACTTCATGCTTCCCGCGTCTTCGAAGCGATGAAGCTCGAGGTCCTGGGCCATCCGGAGCAGCTCGCGATACCTGGGCTCGCCGCGCACGTTGTCGAGGTCGTCGTCCTTGCGGAAGAGTCCGACGTCGTCGAATCCGGCCTCGAGCGACTTCGCGAGGTAATCGAGCGCGCCGGCCTTGTCCCCCTTGAGCGAAAGCGCGCACGCCGTGTTGTAGAGCGACGCACCTTCCCGGTACCCGCGAGCCGCCGACGTCTGAAAGGCCTGCGCGGCCGCGTCGTACCGCTCCTCATCGAGGAGCTCCTTGCCCAGCTCGTAGAACCGGCCGCCCTTCACGGTCCGGGAGGACTGGAGCTCGCGGACTCGCTGGACAAGCCGATCCGCGCGATGCCGGCTCGCCTCCGTCTTCTCCGCGCGCGCCGACCGCCGGAGCTCGGCGAAGCGCGGGTCGGAGCGGATTGAATCGAGGTCGTCGTCCTTGTCGATGTAGGAGGAGAGCTCGAAGCCTTCCTCGACGGACTTCTTGAGCCACTCGATGGCGCGGTCGGCGTCGCCCTTGCGGGCATAGCCGCACGCGATGTTGTAGGTCGCGGCCTCGACACGGTTTCCCTCGTCGATCGAGCGCTGGAACGCCGCGATCGCCTCGTCGTAACGCTCGTCGTTGTGGAGCTCCATGCCACGCGAATACCAGTCGCCGCCGTGCTTCTCCTTCTTCTTCCAGCCGGCTTTCACGAAACCGGCGAGGTCCGCGGCGACGTTCTCGACCGCGACGACCGCTCCGGCCGGGAGCTCCGGGCTCTCGGGAGAGACGGAAGACTCCGACACGAACATCGACGACTGTTGGCCGACCTTCTTGTCCCGGTCGACCGCCGGCTGCGCACCGGGCTGCTCCTTCTTGCCGTCGCACGACGACGAAGAGGGCGCAGAAGACGACGGCGAAGGCGGCGGCAACGAGTCGAGCTGGTCCGCGGCGGTGGCGAGATCGATCTCTTCGGTCCCGCGGTCGGAGGAGGCCATCGCCTCGGCCGGCGTCGCCCACGGCTGGAAGACGGCGAGCGCCGCCACCAGCGTGACGAGAGCGACCGCGGCGAACCGCGCCTCGCGTCCCGAGACGACGGAGCGGGCGATCGCCGGGTCGAGGATGGCGCGCATCCGGCCGTCCCAGTACGAGCGCCGCGCCATCGCGACCGCGGGAAGCGCGCGCTGACCCGACAGCCGGAGCGAACGGATGATCGAGAGGAGGTGCGCGGCGTACACCGATGGCCGCGTCCCGGCCGCGAGCACGAGGTCGTCACAGGCGCGTTCGCAGTCCTTCTGCATCTGCACGCGCGCCGTCCAGGCGAGCGGATGGAACCAGTAGAGAGCCGCGGCCGCCTGAACGATCAGGAGCGCGACCCAGTCTCCGCGGCGCACGTGCGCGAGCTCGTGGAGGAGGACGACCCGGCGCCGCTCGTCGTTCCAGCGACGCGCCGCATCCGGGAGCAGGACGACCGGCCGGCGCATTCCGACCGTGACCGGCACGGCGAGCTCCGAAGAGAAGAGCAGCCGGACGGGGCGCCCGAGGCCGAGCTTCCCGCCGACCTCGGCCGCGAGGTCGTTCCAATCCGGGTCCACCGCGTCCGATGCTCTGCGGCGAATCCGCGCGACGCGCGCGGCCCCGAGTCCGATGCGGGTCGAGGCGAGCAAGGTACCCGCCGACCACAGCGCGAGAGCTCCGAGCATCCACGCGAACGCCGGCGTCGAGGAGGTCTCCGGCGCGGGCGCGGAGGGCTCGACGTGTCGTCCGGCAGGCTCTTCGACTACCACGCTCTTTTCGAACGAGGGAACCGAGCCTCTCTCCGAGACGGTGATTGTCGTTTCGTCCACCGGCGGGAGAGCGGGGAGCTCCGCCTCGCTCCGAAGCCGGGGCAATTCCAGCGAGCCGAAGGCGGCGTCCACCGAGGACGCCGCGGGAACGGGGCTCGGGATGAGCGGGATCTCCCAGCGGGGCGCCAGCAGCGATGCCGCGGGCAGGACGAGCACGCCCGCGAGTCCGAGCGTCGCCACGAGCTGGCGCGCGGCGGCGGACGCGCGCCGGAGCGCGAGGAGCGCGACGGCGGTCAGTCCGAGGAGGACGGTCGCCTTGAAGGCGACGTCGAGCGCGAAGCGGACGATGGAGGCGAGGTTCTCGGTCATTTCAGCGGCCCTCCTGCCTGGCGTCATCGATCAATCGCGAGAGGCGCGCGAACTCGTCGTCGGTGAGATCCGCGCGGGACATGTCGAGCAGCGCGGCGACGGCTTTTTCGGTGGAACCGTCGAAGAACGTCTTCAGCATGTTCTGGAGAGCCGAGCGGCTCGCGCGCGTGCGGGCGAGCGTCGGCAGGTAGACGTAGCTCTTTCCCTCGAGCACGTGGCGAAGGTGGCCCTTGTTCTCGAGGATGCGCAGCATGGCGCGCACCGCCGAGTAGCTGGGCGGATCCGGGATCTGCGCGAGGACGTCCGTCGTGGTGGCCCGCCCGAGGCTGTAGACGGCGTCCATGATCTGCCGCTCCCTCCGGGAGAGATGGGTGAGCGTCTGCGTTCTCAATTGGCCTCCGTTTTCAAGCCGGTTCGGACCGCCGTAGTGCTAAAAAACCAGCACATGCTAAAGAAGCAGCACGACGGCGTCAAGGGATACGCGGGGGCCTGGAAAAGGTTCTCGGAGTGCCCCTGGCTGAGCCCGGCGGCCCGGACCGGGCCCCCGGGACTCCTGGCCCAAAGCCGAACGAACCCGGCATCCCGCGGCATACCGCTTGCTCGATCCCCTCGAGAGGAACATCCGATGAGCGAGAGACGAACGGTTCTGATCGCCGCCCCGGCGCTTCTCCTGTGCCTGGCCGTCGGCCTCGCGTGCCGGCCCAGCCAGACGGTCGAGCGTCAGACGAAGGATGCCGCCCTGGAGGCGCAGGTCAAGGCGAAGCTCGCGGCCGACGTCGGCGCCTCCACCGTCACGGCCGTCGAGGTGAACGTGACGAACGGGGTCGTCACGCTGGCCGGCCCGGTCAGGAGCGACGAGGAGAAGCAGAGGGCCGAAGCGGCCGCGCGGAGCGTCGAGGGGGTGTCGGGCGTCAACAACGCGCTGCAGGTGATGCCGATCGAGTCGGCGCCCGTGACCGCGCCGCCCATGACGACCGCACCGCCCATGACCACCCCGACGCCGTTCCCCGACACGTAGGTTCGGGATTCGGCCGCCGCCGTCGGCGCTGCGGTCAGCGCTTCCTGCGGAGGAAGCTGATCTCCCGCTCGAACCCGGGCAGGATCGCCTTGACGAAGGCGTTCTCGATCGCCTTGCCGATGATCTGCCACACGCTGGAGTCGGGGTTCTCGACCGGGCCGGAGAACGTCGCGACCGTCGCGACCCGGTCTTCCTTCTTGTTCTCGAGGAGGCCCGCGATCCCCTCGGCGATCCCCTCGTACAGCTTCTTGAAGAACGGCTTTTTCTTGTCCTGCTTCGGGTCGTAGATGTTGACGTCCTTGAAGAGCGGCTTGACGTATCCGCTGATGTGCCCGTTCTTGATCCGGATCTGCGAGTACACGGACATCGTTCCCTCGACCACGTCGAGCTTCGCGTACGCGCGCCACACGTCGTTCAAGGCCTTCATCTGCGTCCCCTCGATCTTGAGGTCGAGATCGAGGTCCGGTCCGACCTTCTCGGGCCGGTAGCTCGCCCGCGCGCTCGCCGCGCCCGAGCCCATGAACCGGCCGGTCAGCGTGGCTTTCGCGGGACCCTGCACGAACTGGTTCGAGAGGTTGGTCACGTCGAGATTCGCTCCCGAAAGGAAGATGCGGTACGGCGGATTCTTGGTCCGGTTGACGAGCCCGAGGTTGCTGTTCTTGACGTGGAACTGGTCCAGCCGGACGAGCAGCCCCGGCTTGTTGCTCGCCTTGTCGACGGCTTTCGTGACCTTCTTCGCCGACTCGGTGCTCCTCGGACCCGAGTGGATGTAGTCGAATCGGACGCGATCGATCGTCACGTTCTCGACGTGCGCGACCTTGATCGTGGGCGCGTATTCGACCCGGCCGTTGCTCGTGAGGAACCCGTCCCGGATCGACATGTTCGCGCGCTGAAGCATCGGCCGGAAATAGTCGAGCGGCACTTCCTCCAGAGAGAACAGGGTGTTGAAGCCCATGTGCGGCTCGGCGAGGAAGTTCGCGTGGCCGTCGATCTCGCCCCGGCCCGTGCCGAAGACGATTCCCTCGGCGTGGACGGGAGAGGGATAGACGCGCTCTTTGTACCGGATGTTGCGGATGTTGTTCGCGCGGAAGAACAGGTGCGACACCCTCAACGGGCGTTCCGGATCCTGGTCGATGTACGTGAAGGAACCGTCTTTGATCTGGAGGAGGTTGACTTTGAGCGGATAGATCGCGAAGGCGGCCTCCTGCCACCCGCGCTCCTGGACCGGGACCTCGTCCTGCCTCTCCTTCCGGAGCTGCTGCAGATTCACGTAAACCTGCGGCTGGACGAGCTCGAAGTCCGAGACGAGCTGCAGCTTCAAGAGCTCGCTCCACTGGACGCTCGCCTTCAGACGTGGAATCAGCGCGACGGGAGGCTCGGGATGGGCATCCTGCCGGATCGAAACGTCGTGAAGGGTGACCGCGAAGCCGAAGATGTTGAAATCGAGATCCGGAATACTCGCCGTGTAGCCCGTGAGCTTCTGGTTGATCTTCTTCTCCATCGCGCGCCGCATCGGCTCGTCGACGAAGAACGACGCGATGATGACGAGCACGACGAGGCCGAGCAGGATCAGAAGGAGCTGGCCGGTGTGCTTCGAGAAGTGGAAGCCCGCGTGCCCGAGCTTGCCGAGCAGCGTGTCGTGCCTGCGGTGGACGTGGCGTCGCCGGGTGTCCTTTCGAGAGGTCTCTTTCGGCTCCTCGCGGCGTTGCGGGGACGGGGCGCTCATGGGGTCCTCCACCCGGAAAAGGGGCAATCCACGTGCCAGTTCGGACGCCGGCCGGGGGCGTAACCTCATGTCATGACGAGCGAAAATCTCTTCGAAGGGGAGCACCTTCTCTTCCGCCGCCGGCGCGGCTGGGAGTTCTGCGAGCACCGGACGGCGAAGGAATCCGTGATGGTCGTCGCGGTCACCGAGGACCGCCGGATCGTCCTCGTGGAAGAGTTCCGTCCCGCGGTGAACGCCCCCGTCGTCTGCATTCCGGCGGGGCTCGTCGGCGACGAAGGGCCCGAAGACCGCGAGACGGCCGCACGGCGGGAGCTCGTCGAGGAGACCGGCTGGGTCGCCGCGTCCCTCGAACCGCTCGGGCGCGGCCCCGGCTCGGCCGGGATGTCGTCGGAGATCGTCCACTTCTATCTCGCGCGGGGCGTCCGGCCCGCCGGCCGCCAGGGGGACCGCGAGAGGGTGGAGATCCGCGTGCACGTCGTGCCCCTGGACGGACTGCCCGCGTGGGCGCGGGCGCGGGAAGAGGAGGGGATGCTCATCGATCCCAAGGTCTGGGCGGGCGTTCACCTCGCCGGGATCCGCGGGGTGCTCGCGTGACGAGACGCTACGACGTCGTCACGTTCGACTGTTACGGGACGCTGATCGACTGGGAAGACGGGATCGCGTCGGCCTTCTCCCGCGAGGCCGCGGAGGACGGGGTCGTTCTCGACCGGTCGCGAGTCGTCGCCGCGTACCACGAGCTCGAGCCGGACGTCGAAGCGTTCGAGTATCGGCCTTACCGCGACGTCCTCACGGCGACGGCGATCCGGGTGGCGCAGCGCCTGGGCTGGCCGTTGACCGAGGATCGGGCGCGGTTCCTGCCCGAGTCGCTGCCGCGCTGGAAGCCGTTCCCCGACACCGACACGGCTCTCCGGCGTCTCGCGGCCGACGGCCACCGCCTCGGAATCCTGTCGAACGTGGACGACGATCTACTCGGAGAGACGCGGCGCCATTTCCCGGTCCCGTTCGACGTCGTCGTCACGGCGCAGCAGGTCCAGTCGTACAAGCCGGCGCCCGCTCACTTCGTCGAGGCGCGGCGCCGGATCGGCGGCGCGCGGTGGCTGCACGCCGCGCAGAGCTTCTTTCACGACGTCGTTCCGGCGCGCCGGCTCGGAATCCCGGTCGCGTGGATCAACCGGAAGGCGGAGAAGCCTCTCGACGACGTCCCGCTGGACGCGGAGCTCCGCGACCTGACCGACCTCGTGGACTGGCTGGGAGACCCGGACGCGAAAACCTAGATCTTCGGACCGCTGGCCGGCGTCTCACGAAGGTCGTCTCCGACCGTCTCGCGCCGGCCGATCGGCATCGCCTGCCGCTTCGAGACTTTCATCCGGACCCCGCCTTCGGGGCGCAGCGTGATGGAGGGGAACGGGACGATCTCGTCGTCGGAGATCCTCTCCAGCCGGTAACGTCGCGCGACCGTCGCCAGGATGAGGACCGCCTCCATCATCGCGAAGCGATCGCCGATGCAGACGCGCGGGCCGCCGCCGAACGGCATGTACGCGAACCGCGGCAGCCGCGCCGCGAGTCCGTCGAGCCACCGCTCCGGGAGGAATTTCTCGGGGCTCCCGAACCAGCGGGAGTCGCGATGCATCACCCAGGGGCTCAAGTACACCGTCGCGCCGGCGGGAATGGCCCATCCCCCGATTTCGCAGTCCGAGAGCGCCTGGCGCCCGAGCACGTACGCCGGCGGATAGAGACGGATGGCCTCCTTCACGACGGCGTCGGCGAAGGGAAGGCGGGGGAGATCGGCGACGGTCGCGGGGCGCCGGCCGAGCTGGTCGAAGAGCTCCTTGACGAGGCGGTCCTTGACGAGCGGATGGTGGGAGAGCAGGTACCACGTCCACGACAGCGCGATCGCCGTCGTCTCGTGTCCCGCGAGAAAGAGGGTGACGAGCTCGTCCCGCAGCTGCCGGTCGGACATCGCGTTGCCGTCGTCGTCTCGCGCGGCCATGAGCATCGAGAGGAGGTCGCCCCGGTCGCGGGGGTCCGCGCGGCGCTCCGCCAGGATGCGGTACACGAGCTCCTCGAGCCGCCGGACCCCCCGGCGATAGCGGAGATTTCCGGGCGTCGGGATCCAATCCGGGATCTTGATCGGCCGGTGGACCCGCACCGGGATTTCCCGCAGGACCATCTCGAACGCGCGGCCGAGCTCCTCGACGTCGCTCTCGACGTCGGCATCGAAGAGCGTCTTCGAGACGATCTCCATCGTCACGCGCATCATGTCCTCGTGGACGTTGCGCGTCTCGCCGTCGCCCCACCCGTCGAGGAGTCGATCGGTGTAGGCGACCATCGTCCCGCCGTAGGCCGCGATGCGATCCGGGTGAAAGGCCGGCGCCGCGAGCCGTCGCTGCCGCAGCCAGAAGTCCCCTTCGCTCGTGAGCAGGCCCGTTCCGAATATCGCGGTGACGTGGCGCCAGAAGAAGCGGTGCTTGATGAAGTTCTCCCGCTGCGTGCGCAAGACCTCATCGGCGAGATCCGGGTGGTTGAGCAGATACGCGTCGTACCTCCCCAGGCGGAAGTGCGAGACGTCGCCGTACTCGCGCGCGCAGAAGGTCAGGTATCCGAGGATGTCGCGGGCAAACTCCGGCAGGTTACCCAGAAAGAATCGGCCGGGTGGACCGGGAGGAATCTGAGGGTTCACAGGGGGTCAGGTCTCCACTTGCCACATCAGGGGTCAGGTTGCCACAGGTCTCTCACGAGCCGCCTTACCGAGGATCCATGAGGGGTCAGGTCTCCACTTGCCACATCGGGGGTCAGGTTGCCACACGGTCCTCACGCGCCGCTGGATGAATGAGCGCCCCTGTGCGGACTGACCTCGTCGCGCACCAACCGGAGGTCCGAAACGAGCATCCCGTAGAGGCGCTCCTGGCCAGCCGAATCTTCGGCGCGCAGGACGGCGGACGGGTGCAGCGTGGCCATCGCCTTCGGCGCCCAGCCGGTGCCCGTGAGGATCAGGCCGCGCTGCTTCATGATGCGGAAGTCGGGGTCGAGGAGCACTTTCGCCGCGGTGCCTCCCAGGCACACGAGCATCTCCGGACGGATGAGCGCGAGCTCCGCCTCGAGCCACGGACGGCACGCGCCGATCTCGACCGGGCCGGGCGTCTGGTGGATCCGCCGCTTCGGAGTTCGGATGAACTTGAAGTGCTTGACCGCGTTCGTGACGTACACCTCGGTCCGCGGCAGCCCGGCGTCGGCGAGCGCGCGGGAGAGCACGTCGCCGGCCGGACCCACGAAGGGAGCGCCCTGCAGGTCCTCCTGGTCGCCGGGACACTCGCCGACGAGGACCGCGCGCGCCGTCTGCGGGCCCTTGCCGAAGACCGTCTGCGTGGCTTCGCGATAGAGGTCGCACCCGCGGCAGGACGCGGCCGCAGCGCGGAGCTCGTCCAGTCCCTTCGCGTCCTTCGGAACGAACCCTCCAGCTCCGGGCGTGCGCGCCGCGAGATCCTGGTCGGCGATGTGTCTTGCGATCCGCTTCAGGCGGACGACTTCCGGGTCGGCTGCCGATTCGAGAACGTCGGGCGCGCCGCCCCGCGCGATCTTCCAGAGGACCGAGTAGAGGAGCCGCCAGCGCTCGGGGTCGTTATGCCGGGCGGCCTGACCCGCGACCTCGACGAAAGCGCGCGGAACACGGAAGTCGGAAGCCGGTATGCCGGCGGGTTCCGCGACGACGACCGCGTCGAAGAGACCCCCCTGCGTCGCCGCCTCGCGCCAGACGACCTGATCGGGGGCGATGCCCTCGGCAATGAGCTGCCGCGCCGCCGCGCGCCAGCTCTCGAGCGTCGGCTGGATGACGACGTCTCGCACGAGGCGATGTTATCGCCGGCTACCTCAGCCCCTCTACCAGGAACAGCTCGTCGAGCGTCCGCCGGTACGAGTACACGTACGACTTCCCGTCGGGGGTCATCATGATGGGCCCCATCTGCAGGACCCCGGCGGGGTCGGGCGGCGTGAGCTCCTTCCAGAGCGTGCGCTCGCCGGTCGTCACGTCGAGCCGGTCGATCTTCGTGGGAACCTCGTTCGGCTTGAAGACCCAGATCGCGCGTCCGTCGGGGGTCCAGCGGATCGGGACGTCGGCGATGTCGACGCCGGGAATACTTCGCGGCTCGCCAGGTTGGGTCGGGTAGATCATCAGCCGTTTGTCCGGCCCGAACGCGAACGCGGAACGCCCATCGGGGGCAATCGGATCGGAGTTGATCGTGCCCACGCCTTCGGGCGTGACCGCCTGCAGCTTGCCCTGCTCGATGTCGTAAACGTAGAGGCGCAGTCCCCGCCCCGTCTCGCTTCCGGAGACGAGAATCCGCCGTCCGTCCGGAAAGAAGTCCGACTGTTGAAATCGAATCCCGACGATCGGCAGCTTCCGCGCCTGGCCGGCTCCGGTCGGCAGAAGGGTGAGCTCCGTGCCCTCCTGGTTCAAGACGATCGCCCACTTGCCGTCGGGCGAAAGGTCCGCCGATCGATGCTGACCCAGCAGGACCGCGGGAGACCCGTCGGTCTTGCGCAGGTACGACAGGTATGCCGGCACGTTCTGCTCGTCGAACAGAACGGCCCGTCCGTCCGCGGAGAGCGCCGCCGGAAAGGACCAGTCGAGCCACGTGAGGTTGCGCTCGACCGTCTCTCCCGGGGCGAGCCCGACGATCTCCCGGCGCCACGTGTTCCGGGAGAGCAGGACGCGCCCGTCGGCGCCGACGTCGTAGAGGATGACCGGTCCCATTGCGTCCAGGACGGTTCGCGTCCTTCCGGAGAGCGTCACCGCCTGGACCGTCAGCCCCCCCGTGTGCCAGACCTCCCGTCCACGGCGCGCCCAGGCCAACCCGGTCCCCGCCTGTGGTCCTTCGAGCTTCTTCCCGCCGGACCGGTCGAGCACGAGCACCCGACCGAGGTTGTCGCCGCGCTGCGGGTGGTCGAGGACGGCGACCAGATTTCCGTCCGGCGAGATGCGGGGATGGCTGATCCATCCGACCGTCTCGTAGAGGACCTTGCCGATCGGATACTCAACGCGTCGCATCGGTCCGGCGTCTCGGACGACCGCGAGCTCCTTTCCATCGGGAGACCAGTCGGCTTCGCCGACGTTCTCCAGGACCTCGCGGGGCGCACCGCCTTCGAGCGAGACCCGGGCGAGGGTCCCGCTGGTTTCCCAGCCGAGCAGCGGCCTCCAGCCGATCGAGACCGCGAGGTCCCCGGTGGATGAGACCGCGAAAAGGGACGCGGGGGAGAGACCGAGGGAGCGGGACTCCGGGCTCTCGGGCCGCGTCGTGAAGATCTCGCTCGGCTTTCCGTCCCAGGCCGCCGAAAAAACGATGGAGCGGCCGTCCGCCGCGAATCGCGCCGACAGGATCGTGCCGCGCCGATAGGTCAGACGCTGGAGCCGCCGCTCGGACGGACCACCGGTCCTCTCGATGAGTCGAAGGCCTGCGATCGCGGCCGCGGCGCCGACCACCAGCGCGATGGCCGCCGCGAGCCACGGCGAGACGGCGCGGCGTGGCGGTCGAGCCGTAGCGATTGCCTCCGACGCGGACGTCTCGGAAAGGTGGTCGCGCAGGCTCCGCAGATCGCGAGCGAGGTCCTTCGTCGACGCGAAGCGCTCGTCCGGCTCCTTCGCGAGGCAGCGCTCGACGATCCACCGCACCGGAGCGGGCACGCGGGGGTTGGCCTGTGAGACGGGCTCCGGCTCCTCCCGGATGATCGCCGTGAGCGTCTCGGCGCCCGTGTTGCGCTGGAACGCGCGCTTGCCGGTCGCGAGCTCGTAGAGGATCGAGCCGAACGAGAACTGGTCGGCGCGGAAGTCCACTTCGCGGCCGCTCGCCTGTTCCGGAGACATGTAGCCGACGGTTCCCATCACCGTTCCCGGAACGGTGCGGGAGGGACCCACGACCGTGGGCATCACGGATTGAGCGTCCGGAGAGGCCGCCTCCGTCAGCTTCGCGAGGCCGAAGTCGAGGATCTTGACGAAACCGTCTTTCGAGACGATCAGGTTCTCGGGCTTGAGATCCCGGTGCACGAGACCGGCGTCGTGCGCCTTGGCGAGGCCCTCGGCGACCTGGACGGCGACGTCGAGCAGTTTCCGGGAGTGCAGCGGGCCGTCGGCGAGCATCTCCCGCAGCGTCCGGCCTTCGACGAGCTCCATCGCGAGGTAGATCGTCGAATCCACCGAGCCGACGTCGTAGACCGTGACGATGTTCGGGTGGTTGAGCGCCGACGCGCTGCGGGCTTCCTGCTCGAAGCGTCTCCGACGGGATTCGTCGCCGGAGACTTCCGGCAGCAGGACCTTGACCGCGACCTCGCGCCCGAGGCGCGTGTCCCGCGCCCGGTAGACCTCGCCCATTCCGCCCGCCCCGAGTGGGGCCAGGATCTCGTAGGGCCCGAGCCGCGTGCCGGAAGAGAGAGACATCCGCTGGCGTGATTATCCTTCGGACGAAGAGCCGGAATCCGGGGACCGGCCTTTCAACCTTTCGCATCCGGTCACGTAGCATCCGAAGTCGGATGGCGAATTTCACTCTCTCGGTCAACAGCAAGCCGCGGCGCGTGTCCGTCGACCCCGACACCCCGCTTCTCTGGGTCCTCCGCGACACGCTGGGCCTGACCGGCACGAAGTACGGCTGCGGCGAGGGGCTCTGCGGCGCCTGCACGGTCCACGTGGACGGAGCGGCGGTCCGTTCGTGCGTCGTCCCGGTCTCTTCCGTGGCGCGGCAGAAGATCACGACGATCGAAGGCCTCTCCGCGAAGGGCGATCACCCGGTCCAGCGCGCCTGGATCGAGGAGGACACGCCGCAGTGCGGCTACTGCCAGCCGGGACAGATCATGTGCGCGGCCTCGCTGCTCGCATTCCGGCGGAACCCGACGGACGCCGAGATCGACGACGCGATGTCCGGCAACATCTGCCGGTGCGGGACGTATCCGCGGATCCGCAAAGCGATCCATCGCGCGGCCGCGATTGCCGCGGGGCGGAAGTCGTGAGCCGCACGCCGCCGGGCCTCGATCGCCGCACGTTCCTCAGGATCGGCGCGACCGCGGCCGGAGGTCTCCTCGTCGGAACGTGGCGGACGTCCGGACAGGAACCGACGGCGGCCGCGCCCGGTCGAGCGCTCGCGCTCGGCGCCTTCGTCGAGATCGAGCCGGACGGAACCGTCTTCGTCTACTCGCCGCGGCCGGAGGTCGGATCCGGCATCAAGACGGCGCTCGCGATGTTGATCGCGGAAGAGCTCGACGTGGACTGGAAGACCGTGCGGGTGCGCCAGCCCGCGCTCCTCGATCCGAAGTACCTGGACCAGTTCACCGGAGGGAGCGCCGGGATCTCGGACTCCTGGGAGCCGCTCCGCAAGGCGGGCGCGGCCGCGCGCGCCGTGCTCGTGGCCGCGGCTGCCGAGCGGTGGCAGGTCGCGGCGGCGGATCTCTCCACGGAACGCGGCGCCGTGGTCCACCCGGCGAGCGGCCGGAGGCTCGCGTACGGAGAGCTCGTTGGACGGGCGTCGGAGCTCAAACCGCCGGACAACCCGACTCTCAAGTCCTCCGCCGACTTCCGGATCGCGGAGAAGCCGACGCCCACCGTCGACCTCCACGACATCGTCACGGGACGGATCACGTACGGCCTCGACGTCCGCCTGCCCGGCCTGCTCCACGCGGTCGTGGAGCGCAGCCCCGTGCTCGGCGGGAAGGTCGCCCGCTTCGACGCGGCGCGCGCGCTGGCCGTCCCCGGCGTTCGCAAGGTCGTGGAGCTCCCGGCCGACCGCTTCGCGTTGAAGTCCGGCCGCCCGGTCATGGTGGCCAACGGCGTCGCCGTCATCGCGACCTCCACCTGGGCCGCGATGAAGGGCCGGAAGACGCTCTCCGTGGAATGGGAGGAGGGGCCGGAGGCATCGGAGAGTTCCACGGCTCTCCGGGCGCGGCTCGAGAAGCTCGCGTCGGCCGCGCCGGGCAAGGTCGTCCGAAACGACGGTGACGTGGACGCCGCCCTCTCCTCGGCGGCGCGCACGCTCGAGGCGGTGTACGAGGTTCCCTTCGTCGAGGCGGCGCCGCTCGAGCCCGTCAACTGCACCGCGCTCGTGAAGGACGGCAGGTGCGAGCTGTGGGCGCCGACTCAGAACCCCTACAGCACCCGCAGCTTCGCGGGAACCGCGCTCGGACTTCCGGAGGACTCCTGGAAAACGGCAATCACCGTGAACATGATCCGGCCGGGCGGCGGTTTCGGCCGGAGGCTCGACACGGATTACGCCGCGGAGGCCGCCTATCTCGCGGCGCAGGTTCCGGGCGAGCCCGTCCAGGTGATGTCGACCCGGCGCGACGAGCTCGCTCACTCCCTGTATCGCTCGAACGGCTATCACCGCATGCGCGCCGGCCTCGACGCGGGCGGGACGCTCGTCGCCTGGTCACACCACCTGGCGAACTGCTCGCGCTACCGGTACCAGCACGGAGAGTCGCCGCCGTGGGACTCCGAGATCTACCAGGACGACTTTCCCGCGGGCCACGTCCCGAACTTCCGCGTCGCATACTCCGAAGCGCGGAGCGCCATCCCTATCGGGTACTACCGCTCGATGGCTCCGGGAGCGACCAACTTCGTCCTCGAGTGCTTCCTGGACGAGATCGCGCGCGCCGCCGGGAAGGACCCGCTCGCGTTCCGCCTCGCGCTGATCGGTGGGGGGCGCGAGCTGCCTTACTCGAACTACGGCGGACCGAAGATCGACACGGGCCGACTCCGTCGGGTTCTCGAACTCGCTGCGGAGAAGGGGGACTGGGGCAAGGCGGCGCCGAAGGGCCGCGCCCGCGGGATCGCGGGAGGTTTCGTGTTCGGGTCCTACTCGGCGGCGGTTGCGGAGGTCGCGATCGCGCGCGACCGCAGCGTGCGCGTACATCGCCTGACGTCGAGCGTCGATTGCGGCCGCGTGGTGAACCCCGCCGGGGCGAGGAAGCAGATCGAAGGCGCCGTCAACGACGCCCTGAATCTCGCGTTGAAGCTCGAGATCACGTTCGAGAAGGGGCGCGTGGTCCAGAAGAACTTCACGGACTATCCGCCCGTTCGGATGCGGGAGTCGCCGCCGCGGATCGAGGGATTCCTCGTCGAGAGCGACAAGGCGCCGACCGGACTGGGGGAGATTCCGGTGCCGCCGGCAGTTTCGGCGATCGCCAACGCCGTCTCGGCGCTCACCGGAAAGCGGGTGCGGAAGCTGCCGATCCGGTTGGGCTGAAAAGAAAACGGGGCGGTTTCACCGCCCCGTTGAACGAAACGATTATGGGGTCGTTATCCCGCCCAGAGGACCTCGAGGAGCTCCTCGGAGGGCCGGACGACGATCTCGGAGTCGCGCGTCGCCTGCAGACCGTCGAGAAGATCGGAGATGTCCTCGCGGTCCGCGCCGAAGTCCTCGAGATACACGGCGAGGTCTCCTTCGGCGTAGAGGTCCGCGGCGAGAAGCGGGGTCAGGCGGGCGCCCGACGAATCCCATACGAACGTGACGTGGTACTTGAACGGCTGGCGCGCCGTATCCCGTACCTGCACCTTCCAGAGACTCCCCATAGCGCCCTTTTTTCCTCGCGGATCGAGCGTTAGTAGCGGGCCCGGCCGCCGCCGCCGCCGCCGAAGCCTTCGTTCTTGGGTCGTGCTTCGTTGACGGTGAGCCGGCGTCCTCCGAACTCCGTTCCGTTCAGCGTCATGGCCTGCTTGGCCGCCTGGTCGTCGCTGAACTCGACGAAACCGAATCCCTTCGACTGGCCGGAGTCGCGGTCGGTGATGACCCGCGCCGAATCCGGCGTGCCGAACCGCGCGAACAGATCGCGCAACTGATCCTCAGAGACGTTGTAAGCAAGATTTCCGACGTAAAGTTTCATGAAGCCATCCTTTGTTACCGGAGCTTTTCCGGTTCGCCGGGTAAACAGGGCCGGACGCGCCACCGGCGCGGCGCTCCGCATTCTCGAGTTGCTTTCGTTCGAATTTCGTCAGAGAGGTGAGCTGGCGAAGGGCGACCGAGCCGAGAACAAATGCACTGTATCACACTCCGGTCGCGCTCACTTGCTCGGGACCTGGCTCAGGGAAGAAAAGGGGACAGATCTACTTAACCGGCCGTCTCGGCGGCCAGAAAATAAATCTGTCCCCTTTTCGCTTACTGCGGTCGAGTGCCCGGTTGGTCGCGGTTCGTGCCGAAGAGCAGCCGCCCCTCCTCGAGCGACGTGTCCCGCAGCGTGACGGCGAGCGCTTCGCCGAGCGTCTCCACCGGGTGCACCTCGAGCTTGGACCGCACCTCCTCCGTCAGGTCGTCCAGGTCCGGCTCGTTCGCCTTCGGTATCACGACCGTCGTGATGCCCGCGCGAATCGCGCCGAGGATCTTCTCCTTCAGTCCGCCGATCGGCAGGACGCGTCCGGAGAGCGTGATCTCGCCCGTCATCGAGACGTCGTTCCTCACGGGGCGCTTGGAGAGGGCGGACACGAGCGCCGACGCGATCGCGACGCCCGCCGACGGCCCCTCCTTCGGGATCGCGCCCGCCGGCACGTGCACGTGCACGTCGCGGACGAACTCGTCCTCCTCGATGCCGAGCCATCCGGCATGGGACCGCGCGAACGACCACGCCGCGCGCGCGGACTCCTTCATGACGTCTCCGAGCTGCCCGGTCAGGATCAGCTCTCCCTTGCCGCGCATGAGCGACGCCTCGACGAACATGATGTCGCCGCCCGCCGGGGTGTAGTACATCCCGGTGGCGAGGCCGATCTGGTCCTCGCGCGCCATCTTCTCGGGGTGGACGCGCGGCCGGCCGAGCAGGCTGCGGATCTCCTCCTGACTCACGGCGAGGCTCTGCACCTCGCCCGCGGCCACGCGGCGCGCGACCTTGCGCGCCAGCTTTCCGAGCTCCCGCTCGAGCTGGCGGACGCCCGACTCCCGCGTGTAGCTCGCGACGATCTCGAGAAGGGCGCTGTCCTCGATCGTGAGCTGCTCGACCCGCAGGCCGTTCTCCTCGAGCTGCCGCGGAACGAGATAGCTCTTGGCGATCTGGAGCTTCTCCTCCTCGGTATAGCCGGCGAAGTTGACGGTCTCCATCCGGTCGATGAGCGGTCCCGGGATGTTCTGGATGAAGTTGGCCGTCGCGATGAACAGGACCTCCGACAGGTCGAACGGGACCGCCAGGTAGTGATCCGTGAACGAGTCGTTCTGCGCCGGGTCCAGGACCTCCAGGAGCGCCGAAGCCGGGTCGCCCTGGAAGGAGACCCCGAGCTTGTCGACCTCGTCGAGCAGGAAGACCGGGTTCTTCGTGCCGGCCTGCTTCATCCCCTGGATGATCCGGCCCGGCATCGCACCGATGTACGTGCGGCGGTGCCCCCGGATGTCGGCCTCGTCGCGCGCCCCGCCGAGCGAGATGCGGACGTACTTGCGCCCCATCGCGCGGGCGATCGACTTCGCGATCGAGGTCTTGCCGACTCCCGGCGGTCCGGCGAACAGGAGGATCCGCCCGCGCGCCCTCGCCGACTTGCGCAGAGCATCCTTCGGCGCGCCCGGCTCGGGCGTGGGCGCCGTCTCGGCCGCGGCCTCGGTCTCGCGCTCCTTCTCCGTCGCCTGGGTGAGCTGACGGACCGCGAGGAACTCCAGGATCCGGTCCTTCACGTCCTTCAGACCGTAGTGGTCCTCGTCCAGGATCCGCGCCGC
>Ga0209983_1000010_pt1 | contig 23200 bp, 25 predicted proteins | sample InoplaM1SPM_FD_187590 | JGI IMG/M metagenome (GOLD analysis project Ga0209983, IMG submission 187590) | Arabidopsis thaliana rhizosphere microbial communities from the Joint Genome Institute, USA, that affect carbon cycling - Inoculated... | ecosystem: Host-associated > Plants > Roots >...
GACGCGAAGTCGTACCTCTTCCTTGTCCTTGAGCTTGACCGGGTCATCCGAGAGGTTCAGCACGTAGCTGAGCTTGTCCTCCGTCTCGGTGACGCCGATCGTGCCGTCGAACTTCTCGTCGCTCTTGTTGTACTGGGCTGAGGACAGCCCCAGGAGCAAACCGAGGAACGCGTCGACGGCGACGATGGTCCCCACCACCTCCTCGGCGGATGGAAGACCCCAGATTCCCGCCAGAGCGAAATATAGGGTCCCCAGGCCGGGGAGCAGGATCTGCGCGATGAACTTCAGTACGTCGTACGGCTTTCCGGTGATCATCATGTGATCATCCCCCTCCTACGGTATGAGACTTGCTCTTGGGAATGCTTCTTCGCAGTTGATCTGTGCTCGTTCCTCGAGATCACGGGCTAGCTGTGAATATCGCACCGCTACAACCAGATCCCCACTTTCTCGACGAGCTGCCTCCGCGATACGCCAGCCTTCGGCGTTCGACGCGCGATCGAGCTTTCCTCGTTCGCACGCTGCGCGCTGATTGTTCACCGTTTTGCTACGCCCTCTGTAGTCCACGTAAAAGACGTAGGAAATGACTAACAGCTGGATGATCATTCCGAGAACAACCAGTTTGCCCAGACGATACGCGTTCTCCTCGCTCACGGCTGGACTGCCTTCTCGCAATTCACCTTGGGCACGATCGTATTGATGAGACGAACGTTGGCCGCGGTGTTTGCTCGAATTTGGTCGGCAGAATCCGGATTCCGACGGATCGCTCGACGTGTCTCGATTCGGAACTGACGAATCGTGTTGTCGTGACGTTGGTTCTGGTCGCGACAGTTCTCGCTACGAGAATTCTGGATCTCGTCGATTGCGTAGCCCACACCGAGCAGAGCTGCGAAGACGCTCAGCCCAATGAGAGCAAATGCAATCAAACCGGCGCGAAACCACTTGGTGAACCGCGCAGCGATATGATCGGCGTGGTCATCGAGACGCTGAGCCAGCTCCTCGTAGCCCTGCCTACGCTCAGGGCCGTCGTAGTCAGTCATGTTTCTTCCAGACTTGGCAGAGGACCAATATGGTCAGGAGCACACCTACGTACCCCAACATAATGGTCCGGGCGAATTCGGAATCCTTCGACACCAACACTCCGTACGCAGCGGATATGACGATGGCGACGACTCCCCACCAAAAACGTGTCCTAGGGCGCATTATCAGGACCACCTCGACTCTTTGAGATCTCCTTGAGTACATCGAGCCCCTGCCCGACACCCGCCAATGTCCCAAAGAACGGAAGAAATGCGAGCTCGATACGGCCGGTGAAGGCCCAGAACATGGGCACAAATATGATGCCCAGTATCCCGACGAGCTTGAGAGTAAACGCAACGACACGAGACCACTTGTCGTATGTATCGGGATTCATTCCCGTACCCCCTAACTAATCACGGAGATCGTCGGGTATGCCCGCTCGCCAGTGTTGTCCTGGGTGCGAATATACTCGGTGACCCGGGCCCTAGACAGAAGCCCGCTGAACGACTGCAACTCGACAATGTCGCCCATCCCATAGTCCCTGCCGTACTGGAACTGCGATTGAGGAACAACTTCGCCATCTACCGTCTTGATGTAGTTGTTGTTCGCTAGCGCGTCCTTCGCCCTCTGGTTGAGGATCGAAATAAGAACGGCAGCGGAGCCTCCGACCTTGTCGGTCGTGAGGTCGTCAGCAAACACCAAAAGACTTCGTCGTTTGAAGTCGGTGGAGGTTGCTGCTTCGTTGTCTGCATACGCAACTCCCGATTGCGTAACTCCTGCGACAGGATTTGAAGGAGCAAAGGCGTAGGCGACATTCTTGTACTTCTCGATCGATCGAAGTTCCTTGAGACCTGTCAGAGAATCCACGTTGGGCGAAAGACGTACGAGCGGACGAACCGACTGCCCGCTGGTACGGTCCACGCCCTGGTAAGTGCGGAATCCGAGGTAATATGCCTCCGGAGACGCACTCTCGAGGAACATCTGGAAACCGATCTGGTACGTATCGGCCAGCTGAGCCAAGGCGGTGTACAGCGGACCGTATGGGACAGCCAGCGCTACGGACGCTCCAGACGTGTCCATTTCAGCGATGTACAGCCCCTCCATGATTTGGCGAGGCCCATCGACTCCGTACGCCGAGCTACTCACGTACGGACCAGAGATGCACATGTCGCTCACCAGGAACGCCATGGCCATCCCAGGCGCCATTGTCAGGTTGTAGTACCTGTCGGCGTGGTTGGCGGAATATCGAATCACACGGTTGTCGAGGAACTGCGTGATGCTTGGGCCCGTGAGCTTGAGTTTCCCGCCATCGATCAGAGCGTTCTGGATCTGCATCACTTCCTTGCTCCCCTGCAGAGCGAGGAAGGTACCTTCCGAAAGCTTGCCGATATTCGCCTGAGTTGGTGCGACTGTGAGAACAACGTCGCCGGCCTTGGTGTACCGTTCGGTCCACACGACCGATTGGAAGTTGTCGACCACGTCCTGCCGGAGGAAGTTCTCGTCCAGGGTGTAAATATCCATCTACAGCCCCCCGAATCTCGGGTAATACGAGAGCTCCCAGTTCTGTCCCGCCACTGTCGTGATGATCGCGAGACGGTTGACTCCGGGGTAAAGCGTGGGCCAGATGGCGTCGTACGAAATATCGTTGAGATAGTTCGTGATCGTCCCCAGCGTGTTGTCGACACTTCGGACGTACTTCTGTCCGGGAACCGTGTTCATCTCGAACCGGACGTTGTCGTCCAGCGTTCCTCGAGCAGAGAAGCTTTGAGGAGCGTACTCCCCGCTGAGAAGGATCTGGATTGACCCTTCTCCTGAAGTCTCGACTGCCTTCTCCACCTTGAGGTAGAACCCGGTCTGCACGGATCCGATGTACTCGAAATCCGTGGTGTCGGAGCCGTCGTTGCTGATGCCCGTGATAACCGCCGGAGTCAAAGCAACGAAGTCCGGTGACGGGCAGATGACCGAGATCTCGATGGTCGGTGACTTGACAAATATGTTCGGCTCCATGCTCTCTACGTAGCCCTCGATGGCGACCACGGGGAAGTTGGTGCTATGGAACCGCAGCTGCACGAGCAGCTTGGGCATGAAGTAGTTGTAGAGAAGCTGCCGGAGCTCCTCGATGGTCTGAACTGCCCAGTCCGGATGCAGACCGATGGTCAGGACAATATTCCGCTTGGGAACGGACATGCCGCTGAGCGCTTCACCATCAAATGCGCCAAACGGTGCGGTAGTGATGTTCGCCTTGACAGGACCCAGACCGTTGATACCAAGGATCTGAATCGGATCGTTGCCTGCGTCCCCCTCTTCGTTGAGAGGCAGCGTCGGCACGAGTGACCGCAGACCGAGTACTTCAAGCTTTGTCAGCACTACTGCCTCCTTTCGGTAAATATAGTGGGCCCGAAGGGCTGCCCCGAGGGGGTGGGGGCAGGAGGACACACCCTCCGGGCCCACTGACGTCACAGACCAAGCGCGCTCTTGGCTTGTGACAACTGGTTCTGAGTCTGACGGTAGATCTCCGCTTCCGAAAGAGCCTCCGGCGAGTAGTTGTTCTGCTCGAACTTGAAGACCTTGGCCCCGAGTTCGGGGTCGGTCTCCGGATCGAGCTGCGCTCTCGCTTCGGCGATTTCGGCAGCGACCCTGATGGGCGTGACATTCGTCATCTCGCCCAACTTCTTGGCTTCCGTCTTGACCTGCGTCAGATCCAGTACAGGCGTGATGACCGGGTTGAGATCCATGTCGACCTTATCCGGAATAGCGTTGAGTGATCGCTTCAACGTAGACATGGTATCCTGTCCGATGGATTTGAGAGATCGATCCAGATCGGACGCGCCTTCGCCGATACCCATGATGACACCGTCGATGATGGGTCTACCGATCTCGTCGGCAGTACGACGCGAGGGTGAATGGGCCTTCAGCCATTTGACAAAGCCCTTCAACCCCCCACCGATCTTATTCTTGAGCGCCTGATAAATATCGCTCACACCGATCCCGTCAACCACACCCTTGATGATCGCCACACCGATCTTCCGCGTTTCTTCGCCGAACTTGGATCCGTTATCCTCGATCCACTTCCGGATGCCAGTGAGAATCTTCAACATGGCGTTGCCACCAGCTTCGGCCAAATCAACCGCCTTATCGGCCAGACCACCGATGAGCTTCACGGCAACACGGGCGCCTTCGTCGACGACCTTGCCAATGTTCTCGCCAATGCCTGTGATGATGCGATTGATCATCGCTCGGCCTCGATCAACGATATTCTCGATGTTCTGGCCGATACCTTCGATGAACTTGGTGATCATGTTCGCGCCAGCGCTAACAATACGACCGACGTTGTCAACGATGCTTCTTGCCAGCAAGATGACAATATCGGCAGCCGTGTCAGCTACTCGAGCGATGTTGTTCGCAATTCCTCGGAGGAAATTCAGCAGAACGTCGAAACCCGCTCTGACAATCCGGGAATGTGCACTCGACACCGCGCCAAGGAACTTGACGATGATGTCGGCAACCGTATCGACCACCTGGCCGATATGATCACTGATGCCCTTGAGCATTGCAAGCAACAGATCCCAACCGGCCTTGATGAGCTGTGGAGCTGCCGCACCCAGCGTGACTGCGATTGCTTGCACGATGGCTACTGCTGCCGCAGCGAACTTCGGCGCCAACTTGACGACGGCGTCCAGCACCAGCGACATGATCTGGACCATGGCCCCGACAATCTTGGGAGCCAAGGTGGCGATCTGGGACACGATCTCGATGAGACCCTTGACGAAGTCGATCACGATCTTTGGCATGATCGCGATAAGCGCCGTCAATGCGGCAAAGAACACCGCGAGACCCTTCGTACCGGAACCAGCCAGGATTTGGATGCCACTGGCCAGCAGTCGGACACCTGCGCCTACTGCCAGAACGCCAACGCCCAGGATAGCGAGAGCGGCTCCGAGAATAACCAACCCCGGAGCGGCGACGGCACCTGCGACGCTGATTGCCAGCAGAGCTGCAGCGACGACCGCCAGACCCTTGCCGACTGTCCCCCAGGACATCGTCCCGAGAGTCGCCAACACTGGTACCAGCAGAGCCAAACCCGTTGCAGCCACCACCAAAGCCGCAGCGCCTGGAAGCGACACGATCATGGCGGTGAGACCCGCAGCCAGCACGAGCAGAGCGCCGCCCATGGCGACGATGCCCTTGACCAGCGTCCCCACGTCCTGCTTGCCCATGAGGATGATTGCCCCTGCCATTCCCGCGAGTCCCGCGGAGACAAGAAGCAACCCAGCTGCAATGAGAGGCATCGTCGGAGGCATTGCCGCCATGGCTAGACCGATGGCTACCAGGCTCAGCACGATTCCGCCGAGACCCTTGGCCATCGTGACTAGGTCCATCGATCCAAATATGCGCACAGCTCCACCGAGAGCGGCGAGTCCTGCGGCCATAGCGATGAGAGCTGGCCCGGTGACGATCATCGACGGAGGCAGGGCGTTTGCCGCCAGGCCCACGGCGATAATGGCGGCTGTTACGCCAACCAACCCCCGGAGCATATCGCCCCAGTCCATACTCGCGAACTGCTTGACAGCCAGTGCGAGAATATTGAGGGCCACACCGAGCGGCACAAGGGCCGCCGCCGTGATGAGGATCTTGGGGGATGCCGCCGACAGCGGCTGCACAGCAATGGCCACGGCGGTAAGAAGCCCGGCCAAGGCTGTCATGCCTCGAGCGATCTCGTCCCAACTGAGCCGAGACAGGATCATCAACGCACCGGACAGGATCACAATGGCTCCTGCCAGAATAACCAGCGAGCTGGCGATGACAGGCATCTTGGCAATGCCGCCAGCACCACCCATCTTGGTCATAAGGGCCATACCGCCCATCAGCTGCCCGAAGCCGACTGCCATCGCTGTCATAGCCGAGGCAAGTCGATCGGGGCTCACTGTGGACAGCGCTACAGCAGACGCTGCCAGGATTCCCACCGCCGCTGCGATCTGCAGGATGGTGTTGGCCTTGACGTTCTGCTGCATGGCCTGCAGGTTCCCAGTCATGGTCTTGAAGACCTCGCCGAGATTGCCCAGGACTCCGCCGCCGATGTCGATGTCCATCCCGCCGCCGAGAGCCTTCTTGATAGTCAAGAAGATCCCTGCCACGAGACCGGTCTGGATGACCGTGAACACCGAATCGAAATTCTGGTTGTTCAGAGCATCGGCAATGGCATCGCCGACACCATTGAGAGCTTCCCCAATGGCATCGGTCAATGGCTCGGCGATCTTGGCAACCTTCTTCAAGATCTCCATGAACTTCTCCCAAGCCGTTGCTGCGCCTTCGACCGTCTTCTGGACGGGCTTGGTTGCTTCGTTGAGCTCGTTGAGAGACTTGGCAACACCCTCCGTCTCCCCGGCGCCAAAGCCGAAGAGCTTCCCGAGCGCCCCTGCCAGCTTCCCGATAAGGGTTAGGGGCACGGAAAGGACATCGCCGATGGTGGCGAAGAAGTTGTGAAGCTTGTCTCCCTTCTTCAGCCATGCATCGAGCTTGACGAGCATGTCGCCGATGCTTCCGGTGAAGTTCAGGATTCCGCCGGAGCCTTCTCCGATCCCACCGAGCAAACGACCGACCGCTGTGAAAAGTCCCCCGACGATTTGCTTGCCGATGTCGAGCACAGCGAACAGCCCACGGAAAGTACGCTTCAGACCTTCGGCTGTCTCTGGTCCTATTTTGATCGACTCCATGAATCCGCGGAATCGCGAAGTCAACTCGACCAGATCACTAGCCGTAGCCGGCGGGAAGATCTCGTGCCAAGCGTCTCGGAGCGGTGCGATGATGGTCTTGATGCCCTCGAAGCCAGCTTTGAGGCCGGCAATGAGGTCAGTTCGACCACCAAGCTTCTTCCACCCGGCGAGAATCTCGTTACGAGCGTTGGCGTTGTCGTTGATGATGTCGTTGAGACCCTGCGAAAGCCCGGTGAAGAGTCTCTTGGCCTCGCCGAAATCACCAAAGATGGTCTGCCAGGTCTGAGCCCAGCCCGAACCGATGGTCTCCTTGGCCACATCGAAGACCTGACCGAGCGTCTTGACGTTGGTGGCCGCTGATTGAGCGGTCTTGGCCGTCGCCTGGATGGCCTTGATCTGCTCATCGGTGAAACCCTTGGCGTGCAGCTGGGCATCTGTCATGTCGCCCGTGAATTGCTGCAGGGTTTCGGTCAGAACGTCCGAGGTAAGCCAGGACTGTTCGCCCGGCTTGGCCATGATCGATTCACGGAACGACTGTCCCTCGATCGAGACGTTCTTCATCGGGCCCTTGAGGGAGACTGCCCCGTCCTTGAGCTTCCCCATGTTCTGGGCCGTCGTGGCAAGAGCTCGCTGGAAAGCCGAGCCACCCATGCCAGCGTTGACGACCGAGTTCCAGTCCTGCAGACCGACCTTGCCTGAGGCAATGGCCTGGGAAAGCTGGTACATCGCCGTTGAGGCCTGCTCAGCATTCGAGCCTGAGAGTGCGGCCAGGTTGGCGATGCCCTTGATCGAGGCGGTTGACGTCTTCAGATCCACACCAGCAGCCGTGAACGTACCGATGTTCTTGGCCATCTGGCTGAAGTTGTAGATCGTCTTGTCCGAGTACTTGTTCAACTCGAGCAAGTACTTGTTGACGTCCTTGAGCTTGGCTCCCGACTGCTGCGTGTTGGCCAGGATCGTCTGAACCGAGTTCAGGTTGGTGCTGTACTCCTCGAGACCGCCCTTGATCGGACCGAACAGACCCGCGGCGACCTTACGACCCGCGTTCGCTGCTTGAGCAGTCAGACCGCCAAGAGCAACAGCGGCAGCACCTTGGATGACGCTGAAGCCCTTGGACGCGCCGGCGATCGCTTCGTGCAGGCCAGTGAACTGGACCCGACCGGAAGCCTTCTCGATCTCGGCGAAGCCCTCGGTTGCTTGCGGGAAGTGGAACTTGCCCTTGAGCTTGTCGAGAGCGCCACTGACGCCGGTAAGATGGACCTTGTCCGCTTCCTTCTCGATTCCGCTGAATCCATCGGCAGCTTCTCGGGTGAATCCGAGCTTACTCTTGAGCTTGTCGATGGCACCGCCGAGACCGCCGAAGGTGATCTTGTTGGCTTCCTTCTCGATGTTCCCAAGCCCGCTCGTTGCTCCAATGTTCGCCAGAGACTGATTGAGCTTGTCGAGATCCTTCATCGCTTGCGAAACGCCACTCGAGAACTTGGAGCTCTCGAAGGACATTGCAACTACGCGGTCGTCAACCTGTGCCATTAGCTACTCATCACCACCCTTCGAAACTCGGCGTCGATTTGGTCGAACACGGGCTTGATTGCAGGATTGATGAAATCCCGCCCTTCGACATAGCCCCCTTGACGGGTGCCGTGTCCGTACTGAAGGAGGATTGCGATAGGAAGACCATCCTCCACGTGGCTGTTACGCCACCGAATGGAGTAGTAGTTCTTCCGCTGGACTATCTCGTAGTACCAGGACTGTCCGGTAAGCCCGGATTCCGTCGGAGTAGCGGCTGCCAGAGCGGCAACACCAACGTCGCCGAACTTGCTCAGCGTTTCGAAGATGTTGCCGTCCTTCATCGTGGCCAGGAACTTCTCGGTTGTGTGCCAGTCGCCTTTCACTTCCGCTTTGATTGGCACAAATATCACTCGGCTGTGAGCCGAATGGCGACGTAGCCGTCGTTGCCCTTGAGCCGAACCCCGTACGACTCCCCGTACTGAATGGGGAGGCTGGTTAGCGGGGTGGCTCGAGCTCCACCGGCACCGCCAGGCACGATATTCGCCGCGCCAGAGTCAGTTGTATCGGAGCTAGGTGATGTACCGAGTCCGTAGACAGAAGTGTCTCCAGCATCGAACGAGCCTCGTCCGCCTGCAGTAGCAGCATTGGCGGTGACGCCAAGATATGTACCGACGCCACCGGAGCCCCCGCCGCCTCCTTCACCCACCACTCCGTCCCAGGTTCCGTCTGCACCAGCTGTTCCAGGAGTTCCGGGGCCAGTGGCCGTCGGAGTACCAGCAACGCCACCGGCAGCACCACCTCCCGCTAGGATTCGATCTCCGATCCCGCCAGCCCCGCCATTGGCCTGGGATGTGACGGTTACTGAGTTGGTCTGAACTCGATGGCCGCCTTGGCCGCCGGAGGCACGGGCAGTGTCCCCGTTGAAGGATGACGCGCCGCCATCCTCGCCGTCAGTAGTGAGTGCAGGATCTGAAACATGATCGAGTCCGGGATCTCCACCCACTCCGACGACAACGGGGCAGGAAGCAGGGAGAGCAGATAGCAGGCCTCGGACGTTGTGAAGCCCTCCACCCCCTCCAGCACCGCCATAGCTTCTGATCTGCGTACCCGTATTGCCGGTCTTGATCCCACCGCCCGTACCCCCTCCTGCTCCGATCACGAGAACCTCGAAACCGGAATATCCCATGTCGATGTACTGCTGCGGGATGAAGTCCACTCCATCCAACAGCTTCACCGTTAGAGGAGGAGGGCGCAACACGCTCCCCGCAAGTTCTAGCCGCATCTGCCCTCCTCTGTTGATCGATTATTGCTGGATTCCCTGCGCGATGAAATTGAAGGGGCAAACGCCCGGTGTGGCCGCCGTATTCCACACATATGTTCTGACATAGAAGGAGTTGTCGACGAAATCCGTGCACGCCACGAACGCAGACGCCGCAACCCACGGATTTGCCACAGCGGAGAGAACCTTGAACCCCGGCGGGCAAGTGATCTTGTAAGCCGCAGTACCTACCGACTGCACCGCGAAGTTCTCGCCCGCAGCGATGGTCGCATCGGAATTCACACGACCGCCGATTATTTCAGGACTGCGTCGGCGCCTCATGACATCACCGCCATATCGATCTGGTCACAGCCGTCGACTGATTCGAAGAGAGCGAGCATCCGCCCGGCCTCGATCGCCTCGATATGGTCGGCATCCGACTTGGGGCTCGGCCGAAGCAGCATTGAGCCCTTCTGGTACAGGGCACGAACTTCGTCGGAAGTAAGAGCTCCGGCATAGACGAATGCGGCGTCGATCTGTCCGAAGAAACCGGCCGTACCATCGGCGATTGAGCCAATACGGAAACGACCCGCTCCGCCCAATGTGGTCGGGTTCAAGACGTTTGACGTGCCGACCAGATTTCCGTCGATATAAAGCTTGCGCTTTGAATCGACTGCTCCGTTGTCTTCGACGACAACGATATGATGCAGCGTACCGTCGGCGACGAACGGTCCCGTGATGAGATCCGAATTGCTTGCAGAAATGATGTATCCCGTGCTGTTGATGTAGGGCCGAGCATCTCCTGAACCTACAGCACCGTAGCCCATGATGCCACTACCAGCCGCCTGAGTGAACGTTGACTTGAAGAACGCGCCATACGAACGCGGGGAAAGACCCGACGGAAGGCCGGCATCAGACGACGAGAAATGCTGGAGTCCTGCCGGACCGACCGTGTATCCGTTCTCCTTACTTCCGTCCAATCCAGGACTGAGAGTAGGTGCCACTCCCGCATTGCCCAGTGTGGTGTTGTTCGAGCCCTGATCCGTCAGCGCGCCGTTGGTGAAGTTGTACAGACGCGCAGGCTGAGCCGGGAAATCAGACGGATCCAAAGCTCCACCACGACGACCACGGCGAACGCCGAGACGAATAACGCTTGGCGTTACCCCAAGCGCATGAGGAATGCTTGCGCAATAGAGATTGCGCAGTTGATCGGGGTTGAGGGCGTCCTGAGTGACGAACACTTCGTCGACTCTGCCGTAATGCGAACCCACCGGCGTAGTTGTGGCGTCGCCGCCGTACGAACCGATGTTGAAGGGCGCCGTTCCCCCGAACATGGGGTACGAGAAATACCTGGTTGCGTCCAGGATTCCGTCGACGTAGATGCGAATATATGTACCGTCGGCGGTAAACGAAATGAAATGCCAACGACCATCGCACACATCGGTAGATCCCACGATGTTCACGAAGTCCGTGCCGTTCACTCCCGCAAACGACAATGCGGTAATACCGCACAGAACTTCCATCAGGTTCGTGGAAGTGATCCGGAAGAGGAACGTGGCTTGCTGAGCAGCCGAATTCGCCTTCGCAACGAGATTTTGGATTATGCCTCGACGATCGGTGCGCATCCAGACACCGACGGTGCCGTGCCGAATACGCAGCGAATCCGCTGCGCCCGTGTCGGGGATATAGAGCACCGGGGTATTCGCCGGTGTTCCATCCGGCCCACGGAACTGAGCCGCCGTGTTTGCCAGCCCGTTGATGCCCGAGGCGAACGTAACGGGAGACGGAACCGACTTGTTCGTGAGATGACGAGCGTTACCCGACGAATCGTTGAAATTCGACAGATTCCACAAGCCAGCCGGAGCAGAAAGCCCCATGTTGGTGAAATCCGACGGGGTGAGCTGCCGGCCAGCGCGAATCTGGTTGATGATGCCGACATCACGAACCGGAACAGCGGACATGACTGACAGTGCCGAACCCATCGGCCCCGTAGGACCGGCCGGTCCACGAACGTTGCCGGCGTTGATGATCGTTCCGTCGTGCTTGGCCAGGATCAGGTCGTTTCCGACGACGTCACCGTCCACCACTGAGGCGGCTTCGATCTCCAGCATTCGCTCGGCGGTCAAGCCTGTGATTGTAGCCATACGTCACCTCCTCAGGGTGTAGTTGTGGACACCTGATAGGTGTCCGGATCGGAATATGTTGCGTTCACGTTGTTGATCGTGAACTGAGTCGGGCTATCCATGGTGATGTACTGATCGGCCAAGTCGATAGCCGTCCAGGTGCCGTCGCCATTGTCAACAATGACGAGCGACCCGTACATCTCCATCAGATCCGTAACTTCGGCCAGAGAAGGCAGCCGTGCGTTAGTAAACGCAGACCCATAGAGGATCTCCTCGATAGTGGCAAGGACATCCGGGTTCGTCTTGGTCGAATCGATGGAAATATGAACCGTCGGCCGGTACCCCTCGATAGACACCGGCGTACCCGTGAGCTGGAAGCCGAACTCCACTGGAGTAAGGGTCTCTTCCAGTGTGTTGTACATCTTGGTATCCGCTACAGCCATGAGGTTGTAGAGAATATGAAGCTTGTAGCCTCGATTAGTTCCCTCGATGTCGTTGCCGAGCAGCGTTCGGTACGACAGATGGAACTTCTTCGGCGGCTGACCGTAATAGGTCATGCCGTCACCGATCGGTTCGGCTCCGACCACGGAGTCAAACTCTGCCGGGTAGGTGAACGCGCGCAGTCGAGCCGAGAAATCTCCGGGGGTCATGCGCTGGAGATACTTCACTCCATCGATGTAGTAGGAGCTGGCCTCTCGATCGTAGGATTCCTCGATCGCGCGAAGGCCGTTCCAAACTACCCCACGACCGTCCTCCAAATATAGGACGCCGCGGTCTACGCCGACTTCGTACGTACGTTCGCCGACCTGATCCCACACGAGTGTTGCCAAAGTTCACCTCCTACCCTCTGGTTCCGTATTGTTCCCGACGCCGAGCATTGAGCTCAGCTCTCTGCTGCGCAGCTGTTGCTCTGGGTTGCTTCTTCGGCTTGGACTGCTTGATGTTGCAGACCCGAATGAGCGTGAAGAGACGATTGAGATGCCAGTGCTCGCACTCGAACGGGATGTTGAAGATTGTCATCCAGTAGTATACGAGCTCTGCGGTGATCACCTCTCGAGTAGGTGGAGCGCCAGGAGCATCAACGAAAGTGGTCGCTGACATCTTGGCGTTGATGTAGTTGTTGATCTCCTCCAGGTTCTCCCCGGTGAGCTTGTACAACACATCGATCGGGTAGTCAGGCGTGGTGATCATGCACTGAACGTAACCGAGCACTTCTTCGTCAGTCTTCTCGGTTGTGCCAAGGAACGACTTCTCGTACATCTGCTCCCATTTTGACAGTGAGACCAGAGAATGCTCCAGCTCCAGATGTACGTCGTTGACGGTGCCGAGCATACTGGTCGACTCGTCGTAAACTTCGTCTCCTGGAACTGTGATTGTGAGCATTCTCCGGCCTTCCTGTCAGGGGTACTACGGCGTGATGAGGGTGAGGACCTCGTCCGGCATGGGAAGACGGGCGACCGTCTCGGTCCCGCCGCCGTACAGCGCGTCCTCGAGCGCGGTCAGACCGCCAGCGCTGACCACCGTCGAGTCGACGACCACGAGAGCCGTCGGCGCGTACCCGGTGACCGGCACCGGGCTGGTGGCGATCTCCCACGAGAACGCGATGGCCTCGGGGGAATCGTTGATGGTGCCGTAGGCGCGCTCCGACGGAGACGCCTGGCAACCGTAGACGAGGTGGAGCTTGTAGCCGGCGTCCGCGCCCAGGAGGTCGTTGCCGACCTTGGTACGGTAGCTCAGCCCGAAGACCCCTCGCCCCTGCTGCCCGATGATCACGCCGGCCTCCGGCTGCACCGAACCGTCCATCACCGCGAACTCGTCGGGGTAGGTGAACGCCTCGATGGTCAGACCGAACGTCTCGGCGCCGATGAGGTTGAGGTACTTGATGTTGTCCGCGTACTGCGGCGAGGCCTCCGCGCCCGAAGGCGACTCGGTGACCGTGGTGAGGCCGTTCCAGGCCACGCCGTCCGTGTACACGCCCGTCTCGTCGGGGGTGTAGAGGACGCCGCGGTCGACACCGGTCTCGTAGGTCTTCTCGCCGACCTGATCCCAGGTCAGAGGTGCCATGTGTCAGTTTCCTTTCCAGTACAAGTTGTACACGTCGTGGTTGAGGTCATCCGAAGCGAAGTGCCGGTCGAAACTGACGAGCGGCGTTTGCTTCAGCAACCCCGGGATGGGTGAGTCAGGGTCCCGATCGATGATCGTCACTTCGTACCGCAGGTACTCGTTGAACCGACCGTTGTCCGCCCACTTCACTTCCTCCGAAGTACGTCGATACACAATGCAGGGATACTGCATGATGATGTTCGACGGTGGCTGGAAGTAAACGTGCGGACAGATCGACTCAAGGAGAGTCTGGAGCTGCGCGCGGGCCATTGTACACCTCCCCCAAACGCAGGATGAGGCGGGGAAACTGAACCTCGACTTCTGTCACGGTCCAGACAACCCCGCCCCACTCAACGAAGCGAATGGCGAAGTAGTTCTCGTTGGCATGCGCATCCGAAATGATGCTGATCGAGTTCGAGGTACTGAGATCCTTGTTCACCTTCTCAGCTTCACTGAGACGGCGAGCATCACGAACCACGTCCCCGTAATACGAGAGCTCAGTTATCTCTTCGGTCCATACTCCAGGCGCAGTTTCGACCTGGGAACCGAACCCTACCTTGCCGAAATACCTCGCCACAGGTCAGGCGAACTACGCCGGGTTCGTGAAGGTCCAGCTGTCCTGCTGGTCCGTCTCGAAGTAGTTCCCGGCCGTCGGGCTGGCCTGGATCTCGAGCGACTCGCCGTCCGGCACGTTGACCGTCGAGCCCTGCGCCACGGTGGCGCCGGTGTCGGTCCGCGTAAACGTCATGCCGGTGGCGGTCGGGATCGTGATGTCACCCGACGTCTCGTCGAAGTCCGGCTCGACCGGGACACGGAGCGTCGCGCCAGCGGCGGCACGGCGGACCACAAGGGCCGAACGGATCTTCGTGAGGGCGCCGGAGAGACGCGTCTCGATCAGGTACTTGTACTGGTTGTAGTCGATGTCGAAGTCGTCGAACATCGAGACGTCGCCGCCCCGGTCCGTGCCGACCGTGTAGTCCGACAGGTTGACGATGACGCCGACGAGATCGTCGTACGCGTCGTCCTCCATGATCTCGACCTCGACGATGTTGGCGACGCCCATCTCGGTCGCGAGATCCGACTTGGTGCGCCACAGACGCCGGCCCATGCCGTCCTTCGTGAGGACGAGCGAGTTGACGACGCCGAGCGTGGTGTAGAACGTCGGCGAGCCGGAGCCCTTGTAGAACCGCATGTTCTGCATGACCGCCTCGACGAAGGCGACGCGGCCGGCGTCGTCCGTGAAGTCGCCGGGGAGCGTGACCGTCGCCGCGTACAGCTCGTGGTCGTTGGCGATGGCGCGGATACCCGCACCCTCGTTGGCGCCGGCGGGGTCCTTGATCTTGTCCTCGTCGTCGACCGCCCGGCCGTCACCGACCAGGATCGCGCGAGCGAGCTCCTCCTCGAGCAGCAGGCGCATCTCGGCCTTCAGCCAGGAGACGACGTCGAAGTCCGTGATGTCGATGATGTCGTCACGGTCCAGCTTCTGCTTCTTGTAGACGGTCGCCGGCGTGGTGACTCGCGAGGTCAGCCCGAAGAACTCCTCCTTCTTCAGGGTGCCCTTGATGTAGCCGCGGGCGCGCGCCTGCTCGTGAGTGATGTCCGCGACGATGTTCTTGATGCGGGTGAACGGGCTGTGCCGCGTCCCGCTGAGAACCGAGCGGACCCACTCCATGCGCCGCGAGTCGAACTGCGGCGTGCTGTCGATGTTCTTGGCGTCGGGGAACAGCGTGTCGATGTCCTCGATGCCGTGCTGCAGGGCGTAGTGCTCGACGGCCTCCTTGAGGGAGCCACGGCGGGTTGCGTCCTGCACGATGCCCTTGATGGCGTCGTGGGTGAGGACTTGCCGCTTCGGCTTCTCGTCGGTGGTCTTCTCGCGCTCCGCCTCGAAAGCGTTGCGGCTCATGTGACGGATCTCCTTGTCGTCATCGTTGTCGTTGGCGTCCTTCTTGGGGGGCGTGGCCGACTGCGCCGCGCTGTCGTCCGACTTGGCGCCCTCGAGAGCGGCACCGACCATGTAGTGGACGACTTCCTTCTGCTCGTCCGTCATGGAGTCGTAGACGTCCTGCACCGTCGGCTCGTCGCCACCGTCGCCGGCGTCGTCGGGCTTGTCGGTCTTGTCCTCGTGCTCGAGATCGAGACCGGTGTAGATGATCGCCTCGTCGTCGAGGACGACCCGCTCGTCGCCGTGCTGAAGTGTGACGTTGTCGATGAAGGCGCCGGGGTTGGCGCCGGCGAGAACTAGGGACACCTCGCGGATGACGCCGTGCATGACGCTCGAGGCCTTCTCGAGCAGGTTGTTGGCGTAGATGGAGAGCGACTTGATGTCCTCGTGCGAGATGAGCTCGCGTGCGGTTGCGGCCTTGTCGGTCTCGTTGAAGAAACCGTAGCCGTAAACGCCGTCGTCCCGGTGCTCGAGCTCGAAGTGACCGAGCACGTTGTCGGGAGCGTCGTGCTGATGCTGCCACACCATCGGGACCTGGATCCCGTGCTGGTGCTTGAAGGCATCCGGCGTGATCGTGCGACCGTCGGAGCACTTGATGCCGAACTTCGTGACGTAGCCACTGAAGTCGGCCTTCGTCTTCACTGCCATTTTGACAGTCCTTTCGTGGTCTTTGCTTCGTGGCTTACGCCAGGGCCTTCAGCTTAGCCTTGGCCTTGTTGAGGTTGGCCTCAGCCGCCGCAACTTGCTTCTTCAGCCCTTCGACACTGTTGGAAGATGCACCGCCCTTGTCCGAGGATCCGCCAGACTTGGCTCGATCAGCCTTGGCCTTGGTCTTTAGCTCGGTCTTATGACTCTGGCGATACTTCTTGGCTTCCCGAGCGTCCTTCGCCTTCTCTCCGGCGGTCTTCGGCTTCTTCGAATCCCGCTCCGCCTTCTTGGCCTCCGCCATCTTCTCCTTCAGCTTCTTGTTCAGCTCGTTCAACTTCTTCTGAGCTTCCTGAACCTTCTGCTGAGCGTAGGCCTTGAGCTCTGCCTTCTGCTTCGGAGACAGCTGCTCGACTTGGGTCTTCTTCGGCTTGGCCAACGCCGATCGGGCGCCGAGTCCACTCAGCTTCGGTGGTTGCTGCGCGCCCTTCTTCCGACCCTTCAGCTTCCTCGTCCGGAGGTAGTACTCGTGAGCCTTCTTCGGATCGTAGGGAGCCGCGGCGTGCATGAGCACTTCGCCGTTAGGCAGCTTCACCGGGCACCTCCAGACTGTCGAAGATCTCCTCGGTACTCATGTTGGCGACGTCGGGAACTTCCTCTTCGCCCGCGGGAGGAACACCCGTATCGCCGGTAGGCATGTTGCTGTTGATGAGCTGATCCGCCTTCGGCTCCGACGACGGCTTGAAGCCGACGATCTGTCGGACCTCGTTGGAGCTGAGGATCTCGTTGCGGGTGAACTTGTCCGCGATGTCCGCCATGCCGCCCTCTCCACTGATCGGAACGAGCTTGAAGTAATCGCGGAAGTACATGATCCGCTGTCCCTGCGTGCGAGCGGTCTTGGTGAGGAAGGTACGATGCATCGCCTCGGTGATGGCATCGAGAACGGGCTCGATGGTACGATCCCAGTAGTTCAGCATGGTCTTCTCGTCCGCCGTACCGTTCATGACCTCGGGAGTGAGACCAAGCTGCACATAGAGCAGCTGAGTCAGGCTCTCAACTTGGGTCAGAAGGTTGCTTTCGACGGGACGGTTGAGCTGAGTGATCTTCTCGGAACCATCCGTGTAGGCGATTCCGTACTGACTTCCTCGAAGCTGGAACTCGACCTCTTGCCGGCGCTGTTCCGCCTGTTGCCGGCGCGCCTCGGACTTGATCACGTACGGAAGCTGGATGATGAGATCGAGTTTGCCCGAAGCATTCTGCTCGTCGGTCTGATCGAGCAGATTGAGCTTGCGAACGAGGCGCTGAAGAGTGGAGTTCATCTCGTTCATCACCGAGTAGAGCGGATTCTCGACGATGGCGGTGGTCTGCTTGGTAACCGTGAGATCCTCACGCTTCCCGGTCCGCTCGTTGTAGACATTCACTCGCACGTGATGCGGGAACCACTCGACAATGCGACCGATTCGCAATGTCTTGATGTCGAAGCTGCCCGAATCCGGGTTCAGCGTCGTGTCGATCGGGACGATGGCGCAGGTGCCCTGCTCGAAGAGCGTCATGGCGATGTCCTGCCGGAACATGCGTGCAGCCTGATCGACATTCGCCTCGACGGTGAGGCAATTGTTCAGACCACTGTCGACATCCGACAAATATCGCTCTTCGTCGTCCACTCGAACGTGCTTGATCTTGACGGATGAGACATCGATGCCGAGGCGTGTGTAGATCGAGGAGATGATCGATCGCTCGTTCGACACAAACAGAACCGGACGATCGGGTCGTCGGCCGTAGCTGGACGTGCCGTAGTACTCGGTAGACGGCTGCTTCCGTCGCTCTTCTACACCAGTGAAAGCATTCCATGCGTGCTTCAACCGGGTGCTGAATCTTGCCATCGTCTCACCTCCTTTCTCTCAGGCCCATGCAGCGGCCAGTCTCTGAGCTTCCGCGATCTGCTTCGCTGACATCCCGGCATTCTGGTACACCTTGGACATCGAGGACGCACTGGCGGCAGGCTTGGCGAGCGACGACATCTTGACGCCCCCACCCTGACTCAGCTTGTATGCCACGAATGCTGCTCCAGCAGTAGCGCCAACGGCAGCCACGCCAAGAGCAACCTTCTTGCCCCTTCCGGATGACTCGCTGCGGTCCTTACGGCGACCCCACTTCATGCCCTTGACGCCGTAATGTTCGAGGACATAGGCGTCGAGGTCCGGCTTATCGTCATGGATCACTCGAACGCCTCCGAGTTCGCTTTGAATGCAACGTAAGCGTCCATCATTGCGGCGACATTGTCGATCTTCTCTTCCTGTCGCTTCTTGAGGAGCTTGCGATTGCCGTTTGTGTCCTCCAGGGTGATGGCATTACCCATCGACCAAGACATGAGCTGCTCATCGAAGAGGATCATTCGATCCTCACTCAGCTTCTTGAGCTCGCCGAGCGGAACAGACTCGGTCTTAGCCCCCTGAATCACCTTTTCAATCCCGAAGGGACCGTTCTCAGCTTCCCAACGCTCCACGAACTGCTTGGCGTTGTACGGATCGTAGCCGAGAGTTCTCACGTCGAACTCTGACTTGAGAATATACTCGTCCAGATCCTCGTACACCTGCATGATGTCGAGAACCGTGCCCGGCATCACATGAAGCGTACCTTCCTTGATGAACTCGTCGTACTTGAACCGAGCTGCGCCAGGAAGGAGCATGAGAGTGCGCTCGGTGATGTAACTGCGAACCTTCAGTCCGAATTTCTCGTGACTCAGAGGGAATAGAAACGTGAACGCACAGAAGTCGTCCCCCTGCGAGAGGTCAGCACCAAGAGAACACGGCATCCCCCAGTATTCCTTCTTACGATGGGGAATCGTCTCCTCGTAAGTGAAGAAATACGTGTATCCCTCCATAGGAATGCCGAATCTCTTTGCAAGAATGTCATTTCGAGACGCAGGTGCTTTTCCGGCCCGCTCCACGTCAAGGTGATACGTCTCGTAGGAAACAGTGAGTCCAAGATTCGGATTTGCTTTGAGCCACTTGGAAGGATCGGACACCTCCTCAATTTCGTCCAGCTTGTAGTGCCAGATGGAAATATGCGGAGCCTGATACTCGCCCTTGAGAATGTCGGCCAGCTCCATCTTGATTGTATCGCCCGAACCGTTTCGAACAGTACCCTCGGAACTGGTGGCGATGATCAGGTAATCGTCGAGCTTAGACGCTCCCTGCTCGACCGCACCCACAACATCCTCGCGAATATCACCGGACAGCCATTCGTCAATTGTGGAGATCTTCGGACGAAGACCCTGCAACTTGTTGATGGCCATCGGGCGAATCTCGAGCAACGACCCCGTGAGGAAGTTCTCGATACCCTTCTTTGTGGCTGCCAGCTTCACGCGTAGCGCGCGCGAGCCCGTCGTGTTCTGGAGAGATCCCTCAGTGAGGAACTTGAACAGAGGCCCGCGTGCGCGCGTGATGGAAGTACGGATTGGGCTGACGACCTCGTCGGCCTGCTTCATCGTGGGTGCCGTTGTGATTTGGTGAGTGGTCGACGTATCAACATTCAGGAAGAAGTTCTGAATGCAGGATGCATACATCGACTTCGCCGCCCCTCGAGCAACGATGAGGTACTGCTTCGTGACTAGCCGCTTTTTGACGACCTTGTTCACGTAGCGGCCGCCGTGGCCGTCCTTTGAGGGCTCGTACACACTTCGCTCGATGAAGTAGTACCAGCCAAAGATCTGCTCAGCCCAGAGTTTGAATGAGAAGAGCAGATGAAGGTCGCGACCATCCGTGAGTGTGAGCTCGTTCTCGCAGTAAAGGATGAAACCGTCGACGGCTTTGTCGTCGTAGTAGATGTTGGGGTTCGCGATGAGCGCATCGATCCGGTTCATCTCCATTGAGATCTCCCGGTTCACCGGAATGTCACCACGGAGAACCGCTTCACGGAACTCACCGTAATACCGTGGTGTTGCGGTGTTCGACAGGCTCATGCTCACCTCCTATTTGCCGCCGAGTGCCTTCTTCAGCTGCTTGTTCACCTGATCGTTGACGACCATTTGTGCCTGCTGCTTGCCGACGTTGATCAGAAGGTTGCCAGCGAACTTCGCGCCCTTCTGAGTGCGAGTAGCCGGAGTTAGCTGAGTGAGCTGCTTCTCGAGATTCATACGAGTGACGAGCGCCTGCATCTCCTCGTTGGAGAGCGACTGCTTGCCCTTCGTCTTGGCCTTGGTTGCAGCGCCGGCAGCCTTGGCCGCGTCCTCGCTGACTTCCTTGGGCCCCGTGCTCTTGCGACGAACGCCCCACTTCATGCCCTTGACGCCGTAGTGGGCGATGATCCCGCGAACAACGTTCTCGGTGCGATCATCTGTGATCAATCAGACCACCTCCGTTGTCGCGGTCCAGTTTGCCTCCTCGCGGAGGACCGAAATACGCCACTCGTACTCGGCGAGCTGCTCCTTCATGGCCTGAAGGGCGAATGACGTAGGCGGCGGGTCGAACAGGAGCCGAACCCGCAGGTAGACGTAGGTCTTGCATGCGTTGACGATGGAGATATCGCCGTCGATGAAGTCATCCCACGTCAGTGTGTCGTCCTCGATGGCGAATCCGGTGGTCGGACCGACACCAAGCTGGTAGAGGGTGGAGAAGGCGGCGTTGATGTGCGTGATCACATCCAGGTCAAACGGCGTGTACTCGGCGGCCAGACCGAGGATCTTCTTGGTGCTGATGAGAATGCTCTGTTCCATCTACTCCACCCCCTTTCAGGGTCTAGAAGACGCCTGCCAGCGCCAGGACGACGATGCAGACGGCTGCCGAGATCAGGATGATCACGGCGAGCAGGCTTGCGGAAATATGATCACCTCCTACCCGTGAACGAGCGTGTAGTTGAGGAGCGGCTCGGGATTGAGGTTCCCGATACCGCGGTTGCCGACGTTCCCGTCGTTGTGCATCAGGTGGATGTGCCAGGCGTTGGCAAAGCCGGCGTGACCGAGCACCTTGCCGGCGCGGACCACGTCACCGACCTTGACGACCGCCTTCTCGGCGTGTCCGTACCCGATGTGGTGGCCCTTGGTGAACGGACCGATGTCGTCGAGGATCTCGACCTGGATGATCCCGTCGCCCTTGGCCTTCAGCTTGGGATCGGAGGGGGCGCCCTTGCCCCACCAGCCCGTGGAGCGCACGTCGACGACCTTGCACTTCACCATGGCGAAGATCGGGACGTCCGGCTGGCAGATCACGTCGACGCCGTCGTGAACCGGCGGGTGGTAGCCCCAGGAATGCTGCAGGACGTTGGTGACGGGCTTGTGGACCCGGCCGGTGTCCTGATGCCAGCGCTTGCGAAGGGCTCGGCGGTACTCGACGAGATCCCGACTGGCGTACCGAGTGGTCTCGGTGCCGCTGAACCGGCTGTGACGGATATGCGTCCGCATCTCGGGCGTGACGCCGTCCTTCATCCACTCCGTGGCGTTCATGCCGAGCGCATGGGCGAGCGAAGCGGTGTAGGAGCGGGTGACCGGACCGTAGACGCCGTCGATCTCGATCGGAGCATCGATGTCCATGCGCGCGAAGCGCGCCTTCATCTCCTTCTGCCACTCCTTGACGTCGTCGCCCTTCATGGGCTTCTGCTGCACCTGGAAGGTGCGCGGCTCAGACATCCGGCGTCACCTCGTCCTTCTTCTTGGCCTCCTCGACCGCGGACTGGTCCTTCTTCTTGGTGCCCTTGGCCGTGTTGGGGGAGACGTAGGTGCTGCCCTCGGAACCGGGGACGTGCTGGACGCCCGGCGGAACGACAGGGTTCTCCTGATCGGACATTAGTCCTCCTTCTTGGTCAGCTCGAGTCGTGCGTCGAGCAGCTCGTTGATGTCGCAGGTGAAGTCGTGCACTTCGTCGGCGTCATTCCGATTCCATGCCGCCCACCTTCTGCTGCGAGCGATCTTGAGCTTCGCGTCGATGCTCGCGATGTCGTTGTTCTTCACTCTCTCTTTGAGCGTCATTGCTCACCCCCTGCTTACCAGAGCTTAGTGTCTCCCGGGGTTCGGGCTTCAACAGGTCGATAGATCTGATTCCCATCACCGTAATGGATCGCATTGTGAGTACGAATGGTGGTAGTAATGAGGAATTCGGGGTCGATGATCGACAGATCACCTTCGAGAATATCGACCTTGGACACTGGGTTCATGTGGTGGATGATGATTCCACCGTGGATCTCATAGCCGTCAATGCCCAAATCACAGCCATTGTCACGGACAATAACCGCGTTTCGAGCCTGTCGCCACTCCCTGGAGCGGTAAAAACGCTGGTTGATCCATCGATCGAATCCAAAGGTGCTTGTTCCTACAACACCACCGAGAGAGAGGTACCGAAAGCGCTCTTCGTGTGTTTTGAGCCGTGCGAGCTCCGAATAACGCCTATTCCTCATCATCCTCTACCGTTGGCTCGTCTACGCCTTGATACATGCGCATAGACTCGATTGCCTTGGTGTAAAGCTCCTCAACTCGGGCTGCCGACTCGAGGGACTCACGCTTGACCTTCAAGAGCTCGTTCTCATGACGAACTCGTTCCTGCTCGAGCTGCTCACGCGAAGAACCGAGCTTCAAGAAGTGCGTGATGACCTGCGACGAAGCAGTTCCGGCTCGGATCTGCTGCTCGGCGAGATCAATGGCCTGAGATATGACCTGATGCTCTCGTTGTTCAGGAGTAGTCGCAGGCCGACGTGACTTCCGAGCGGGTTCTTCCGATCTTCGCCGGGCAGCCATAGACTCTCCTTTCACTTACCGAGAGTTTTATCCTAGTTCTGGGGGGTCAGCCAGAGCTGTTTAGTCGATGGTGCGAGGTCCAGGACGCCCATCGGTCCCCCCAGAACTAAGACTGTTTGGCCAAAAATCTCCCGCGGGGCATTTTTTGGCGGCCGAGCGATT
>Ga0209983_1000012_pt1 | contig 22774 bp, 25 predicted proteins | sample InoplaM1SPM_FD_187590 | JGI IMG/M metagenome (GOLD analysis project Ga0209983, IMG submission 187590) | Arabidopsis thaliana rhizosphere microbial communities from the Joint Genome Institute, USA, that affect carbon cycling - Inoculated... | ecosystem: Host-associated > Plants > Roots >...
GGCATCCTTCATAATCTACGAAATTCAGAGATCTAGATTAAAAGGTTCCTGTCAAAAAAAATCTATCCTACTCAATCGACTCAATATCACAGCTTTCTCAATACCTGAGGCAACGATTAATCTCAAATCGATGATGACGACTGTTTTGAATAAAATATATTATGTTTCCAAAAATCATTTTGGTCAAGGAGCTGAGCGCCGGGGTAGCTCAGCTTGGTCAGAGCGTTCGACTCATAATCGAAAGGCCGCGGGCTCAAGTCCCGCCTCCGGCACGTATTATAGAAATTACAAATCCGCATTACACTGCAAAAATAAACAGATATTTATGCCATCTATTTTTTAAAAGTTAGTTGTCAATTACATTTGAAATTCTCAAGCCAATTATTGATTTTGTAATTTCATTTATCTCCAGTCTGGGATACCCAGGAATTTTTCTGTTGATGATCTTGGAGAGCGCCCTAATTCCTATACCAAGTGAAATTATTATGCCTTTTTCAGGTTTTCTCGTTAGCAAAGGGACATTTGATCCCATAAGTGTGGTACTTGCTGGAACATTCGGAAATCTGGTTGGGTCAATTCTGACATATTACTTGGGAATAAAGGCAGGAAGGGCGTTCATATTAAAATATGGAAAATATATATTGTTTAAGAAAAGCCATCTTGAATTTACCGAGGAATTGTTTGAAAAATATGGCGATAAAATTTCATTCTTTTGTAGGTTGTTACCCGCAGTAAGAACTTATATTTCTCTACCATGTGGTGTTGGTAAAGCAAACTTTGTTAAATTCTCGATTTATACATTTTTAGGATCCCTTATTTGGAATTCAATGTTAACTTATGTAGGCATATTGTTGGGAAATAACTGGAAGAATATTGACAAATATGCAATATACCTAGATATAGTAGCAGCCTGTGTAATAGTAGGTTTTATCATATGGTTCGTAGTAATGGTTCGAAGAAGAAATAATAGTCGCCACGAAAATGAAATTTCATGAATATCAGTATATAATTTAATCCATGTTTCAAGAACCGTATCTATTATTTTCTACAGATTGATTTATGTGCAATTATATTATTATCATAGATTGTAAATAATTAATGAATATAGGCATAATATCCGATACGCATGATGACTTGTCAAGTCTAAAAAACGCAATAAAGTCCTTTAATGAAAGAAGGGTAGATTATGTAATCCATGCGGGAGATTATGTTTTCCCAGGTGTAGTAAAGCAATTCAAGAACTTCAATGGAAAACTTGTAGGAGTACTCGGAAACAATGATGGTGAAAAATTGGGATTATTGAGAAACTTTCAAGAAATAGGAGGAGAACTATACGGAGAATTTGGCGATCTTCGATTAGATGGACTGAGAATTGCGATATATCATGGTACAAATAACAAGGTTACTGAAGCCTTAATCACATGTCAATTGTATGATTTGGTCATTTATGGGCATACTCATAAGAAGCGAGACGATAAAATACACAATACATTAGTATTAAACCCGGGTTGTGCACACAAAGACTTTCCAAATATAGATGGAAATATTGAAGCAGAACCGTCTATTATAATATTCAATACTTTAGATAAATCTTATCAATTTGTCCAATTGTAATTCTTCAATGTACGATATCTTTTTTAGTAAAGTTTGTTAAAAATTTTTGGTGTCTAAATCTATCCCTTTATTCGGGTTATTTTTACCCTTTCAAGTACCTTCCAATATTCAACTTCTGCCCCTTGAACAATTTTTTCTCTAATTTCACCTTCTACAGATGAAGTTTCGAACATTTCAAATGTTTCAAGATCCATGACTTGATAAATCTGTCCAGAAATGGAAATAATTTGACCGTTTCTCTTGTCTATCAACGGGACATCCACACCGGCTGAAACAGGTGAGACCAAGCTATGTTTTGAGCCATCGAAAACTGAAATGGCAGAAACTCTTGCTTTTGCTGAACCATGTTTCCCGGGTTTACTATGATCGTATGACACTATTCTACACGGTTCATTATCAATAATAATGTAGGAACCTACTTTCAGACTCCCTAAATCCATTGGTTTGCTCAATATTGGTCGAAAAAATAGAAAATATCTTCATATTTAACGGTTCTGATCGGAACTATACTATCGTAGTTTTTCCAAAATAGAGAAGCTTACAAGATTAATGAGGGGAATCCCTTTTCTTGCAACATCCTTTCGTGTCTTTTCGCAATAATTCTGATCACTTTGGTGACTCTTCTTACCTTCAACTTCCAAAATAATAATGTTATCTGAATGTGGGAAAATAAAAGGTAATTTCTTGTTAAGTATAAATTTTAGATTTCCCAAATTTGCACTCACGACCATATCCCTTCTTGCCAGAATACCCGCAATATCTCTTACCTCCTGATTGTCTTGGTCGTACCTTGTATAATAAATTGAAAGGTAACTAACTTTTTCATGATATTTTTCGAATAGTTCTGTTTCATTACTGAATAGAAAGAGGGAGCTGTTGGGACTCTGATATTTTGAAATCCCTTGTACTATTTTGTCCAGTCCATCATATTTTACGAGTATATAGTGATTTGAATTATTAGGAAAGTACGGTTTACTTTCAAATGCAAATGTGGCTGTAGCGAAGTACAAATCTCTGACGACGTCGCAATCCTTCCAGTACTCAATTAAACTTTGAGCATTGTTATCTCGGGGGTAGCATATATAGCCACGAGAAGCAATTGTAATATCACTCAATTCTACAATCGTAATTGGAGAGGAGTATTTATACCATTTTTTTATTGTTCTAGTTGAACATATTTTCTAGTTCAAATGTAGAAATTCGAGTACTAATCCGTAATTATTTTGTACTTTGTGCCGTATGCCATAAGGCAGAATCAAGGTTTTTAATTCTCAACAAATAGAATGGCATAACAAGATAGCAAATGCAGGCAGAAATTGCTCCAATTGGATTTCTCAAAGCTGTGTGAATAAATTCAATAACAGATGTCTTTAGTGTTAGTCCGTACTTTGCTTCGTAACCAAGCTTTTTTATCTGACTATGGCCTTTTATGGCCCTTAACACCTGAGAACAAAAATCAACAAAAGTCCTTGCTGGTTTGAACATGACAATTGCGTTGGGATTAAAGACTACTTCATAACCCATGTTCGTTACTTGACTTTGTATGTAAAGATCTATCGCTATGAGGTTCTCAGGTATCGTTATTTTTTTAGCAATATCAGATCGTATCGATAATCCTCTTCCCATTACAGTGTATTTGGATAGTTGCTTTTTTCTTATTGAGGCCAACCAATCGCTGATAAAAATCGTGCCTTTCGCTGGAATTCCAATATTTCGAATAGGTCTCGGATTGGAAGCGCATATTCCAATATTATTGTTGATCTTGTTAACCAGTTCAGAGATACAATTTGGATTTGGTACGACATCTGCATCATATAGCACAATTATTTCGCCCTTTGCATTTTGTATAATATTGTTCCAAGCACTTGCTGCTCCTCTCCTACTATCATTATGAAGAAAGATTATCTTTTCCGTATTATTCTCCATGAATTTTTTTACAATATTTGGAGTCTCATCTGTTGAATCATCAGATACAATAATTTCGCAGAGTTCAACTGAATCTAGCTTTGAGTTGATTACACTTTCCAAAATTGTGACAATATTTGTTCCTTCGTTGTACGATGGAATCCCAACAGATACCGTTTTCAAACTTCCTTAGTTTAGGATGCAACATATTTTATTCTTCAGATGCGCCCAGCATAATGAATCAGAGAATGCACTTGTAATGCCTTAATCAATCAAATATGAATATATTTACAAAAAAATCATAAGGTAATATTTGACAATTCAAGACGCCTATACCAAGTCTCTTATCAAAACGAGTAATCTCATTACTCCAATTATCATAGGAACAAACTCGTCTTTTAGTAACACTGGACTTCAGGTTATGACTGATAGAGACCTGATAAATCGACTTGAAAGAATTCTGTCGCTCAACATCGACAAGATAATCATATTTGGCGTGCCCCCTTCACATGATTCAAACGGAACACAAGCATTGGATAAAAACGGTGTAGTTCAAAGAAGCCTGAAAATAATACGAGACAGCTTTGATAAGAAAATTCAAGTAATTGCTGATGTCTGTATTTGTCAGTATAACTTATCAGGTCACTGTGGAATTGTTAATCAAAATAACTACCCAGATAACGATAAGACCTTGAAACTGATGTCAAAGATTGCCCTAAGTTACGCTGAATCTGGTGCGGATATGCTTGCACCCTCTTCGATGATGGATGGACTGGTGTTATCAATTAGGAACAAACTAAACTTTAAGGGATACAGAGAAACCAAAATAATGTCATTCACAAAACAATTTTCTAGTCTTTACTCGCCGTTTAGATTGACTGCATACAAGAAAGTTTCCAAAATTGACAAATCCAATTATCAAATAGGTTATGCTAATTCAAGAGAAATTTTAAGAAAAGTAAAATTGGATTATAGCGAAGGAGCCAATGTTATAACCATAAAGCCTTCCATGGCTAATCTGGACATAATAAGTAGAATTCGTGAAAGAGTGGATTGCAGGATAGCTGTTCAACATGTATCTGGCGAATACGCCATGCTAAAAGCCGCGTCACGTAATAACCTGATTAATGAGTATGATTGGCTTTTGGGATATTTTGCTTGTCTGGCTAGATCAGGAGCAGATTTTATTATAACCTATGAAGCCGAGGGTATAGCTGAACTCCTTAGTGAACAGTAAAACTTGATATTTTTAGTTCCTGGCAACCTATAGGACGAGATTACATCTTAATGTAATTTCTAATGTTAGTTCTTGATGTTTTTTTTTGGCTTTTATTTTTTCAACTGGACTGCATTGACAAGACCTACCTGTCCTGGTCTTGATATTACTCTTGCTAATCCTAATTCGGTTTCAATTATGGTCCCCTTAGTAATTACTCCCCTTCTTTCGTAGTCTTTGTTAGCCGTATTCTTGATTACTCTCAATATTTTTGACTTTGTAGTTTTCTTTTCTTCAGGATTTGATACATTTGCAAATTCAACAGTTTTTAACGCAGTCTTGTTGTTATCTCCACGTACTCTTCTGGTCACCTTGATATTACTTCCAATAACCGCTTCATTTGGATACCTATCTATTTCAAATTTGCGTCTACTGCGCATTGGTATTATTCTTCCGCCGGTGTACTTGCGACCGGATAAATTCTCAATAGATTTCTTCATGTTTGCAAGATAAGTGAAATTGATCCATATTATGAGGTTTTCTATTGGACAAACACAAGTCTGGAGGCAATCATTTTAGAATCATTTTATTTTTCAGCACATTGAGATCGTTTATTCCAAAATATTCTTGGAATTTTCTGCTTGTTCTATATATTTTCATCCTTCCCAATCTCTCCGACTCTATAAAAGAGTGAGCTCTAAGCTCTTTGAGATGGGTATAAACCTGACTTCCGCGAATTTGGACCAGCCTCTTTGAAGTAATTGGCTGTTCGTAGGCAATAAACGATAATGTTTTCAATGCACCCACCGGAATAAGAGGCTGTTGAGCGAACCGTCTAATTAAGGGCATATAGACAGGCTTTACTTGAAATACAAATTTATCATCATCAAGTTGTGCAATCTCTAAAGCAGTCAAAACCTTTTGCGTTTTCTTTATTAGTTCATCTAATATTTTGACTACTTTCTCTCTCGATGTTATTCCTGCAGCTCTCATCAAATCATTAATGGATAATGGTCTGCCCGCAGCATAGAGAGCTGCTTCAATTCGGGCAGTAATTTCATCGTCCGGAAGCGATTGAGGCACTTGTCTGTTACTAACCAGCCAATGTTAATCAATGTTTTCGTTAAGATAAATCAATATTTCATCATCTTTTTGCTCGAGAAATATTTTTCTCTTCATGGCAAGATAAAGCATCGCTATAAAGCATCTGACTGTTTCAACTGAGCCCATTTTAAGTGTAAGATTTTTAAATTCGATACGTTTGTCGGCAGTAACAATATCAAAAATCATATCCTCATAAGACTGCAGAATTTTCTCGAATTTTACTAAATACTCATCAAAGTTGAATGTCTCGACAGATTCCAGATTAAGTTGATTTCTCTTAGGTTTCGGATTTGCCAGTCCATTGATCATATTTTCAAGTACATGCAATAGTTCTTCCAACGTAACAGGATAAGTAGGTTCGATTCTAAATGGAATTTCAAGTGGCTTGAGATTTGGTATTGGTTGGATATCAACAACCTCGACACCTTTCTTTGTTTTAGAGATTTTTTCCAAACGCAAGATACTTTCTACTTTTAGCCGATAAATTAATGAAGAAGACAAGGCAGCAATTCCACACATTCTAAGGTCTTTTTTGCCACTTTTGTTGATCAATTTTAACAACATTTCCAATAGCAAGGAAACATCTATTTCCCAAACATCTTTTTTTGACAACACTGATGGGTTGAAAAGCAAATCAAGTGGCGGTTGAGAAATGCTTTTCTTTGTTGTCATATCCGCCTCATCAGCCTCAGACATTTATGAGAATAACCTCGTTCAGATTATATTAATTGGTATTGTATAATAAATTTTAGACTTGCGGTAAAATAAAGCTAGGATTATTGGAACAACATTCAAAAGTCACTGTTTTGTAAGATAAAAAAAGTGGAGAGTGTTATCGTCATTGGCTTCGAAGAAAGAGATAAGGGACAAAGAAAATCAAGAACGTCTTGCAAATGCTATCAATACTTTAGATAGTATAGCGAGAAATAACAATATTCAAAAAAATATTCGAAACATAGTGAGGGAAATCTTGACGGGAATAAAGGATGAAAAAAATGGGTCTATTTCTGTCAGAGCGGCAAATACCATAAGTATGCTAGATAATGTGACTCAGAATCCGCAGATGCAATCTCACATACGAACGCTGCTGTGGCAAGTCGTTTCGACCCTGGAGAGCATAAGAGAATAGAAACTGGTTACTCAAATCAAGAGGAATCAACGTTCTTGGCCTGTTTTAACTGAGGCGGAAGTTTTTCAAGTTTATGAGTTGGGTTAGCAAGATAGTGTCTAGACGCGCCTTCACCACTAAGGACGATATTACAATTAATACATTTGTATCTTATAGCCAATTACAATATACTTACACGCACATATCTAAAAAGATACTGAAGCGAATTACTACCTATTGTCTAATCAATCTCACTATTTTATATGCCGTCGCACGATTCTGCGTTATTACCCATTAATCAAGGGACATGGCTAAGCGACAGTTGAAATAAGCTGGTCAACAATAGTATTTGTGTACATGTGAATTATAATCAATCAAACAGTAATGTTATGCACTAACAAGCCACTTTAGAATGGTTAATTACACAAAATGGTTGAATTAGATATTTATCAGATAAATGATGTAAACTATATAGTTCAATTTTACCAAAACCAGGACTTTAATATCAATTGAATCAAGTGTGGTCTTGAACTAGTATTGTTTCAATAGAACTACGAAGCAAGTTGGATCTATTTTATCTGAGTTTGATTATTTCTCGGTTATCAGGAACAACAGATCTTATTTTTAATCTAGAAAAAATGTTGCTGGCCACATTTTCCGACTTGGACTTTTCCCCGTGATTAACAAGTACTCTTTTGGGCTTAACCCTTGCCGTAAAATTCATGATCTGATTGAAATCACTATGTCCACTAAATCCATCGATTTTTTGACTCTCACATTTTATTGGAATAACTTTAACCTTGCCTTTTTCATCCATCATGCTTATCTCCATCAAACCTCCATCTATAACCCGTCTTCCCAGTGTGCCATTTATCTGATAAGAAACAAACATTATTTTGTTTCTCTTATCTGGTGCGATTTTCTTAAAGTATTCAACTGATGGGCCTCCTTCTAACATACCGGAGGTGGCCATTATGACACTTGGATTTTCATCGTTAAATACATCTTCCCTTCTTTCATATCCATTAATGAGCGTGAAGTATTCTGATTGAAATGGATTAACGCCGTTTGACACTGATTTTCTAACATCAAAACCAAGGTAGTGTGCATAGGACATGTGTATAGCACTAGCTTCAGATATCATACCTTCAATGAAGACTGGTGCCTCCATTAAACGTCCTTCTCTCATTTCCTTATCTAGGACCAACATTATTTCCTGCGCCCTTCCAACGGCTGGAACTGGAATCAATACCTTTCCTCCCGCCGACATTGTCTTGTTGATAGCATCAGTGAAGGTTTTGTATACTACAGACTGATCCGGCATTATGTCAGCAGAATTGCCGTAAGTACTTTCTGTAATTAGTGTCTCGACTCTAGGGTAAACTGAAACGGCACTATCAAGTAATTGTGTCCTGGCATATTTGTAATCACCAGAATAAAGAATATTATGAGTCCCAAATACATTGATGTGTACTGTAGCGCTTCCCATTATATGCCCAGCATTATTGAAAGTTATTGTGACATCCGGTGAAATATCTGTTGGTTTCCCATAAGGTAAGGTTATACAATGCTTTATGACTTCGTTTACATCTCTTGTTTCATAGGGCAAAAAAGTGCCATTGCTTTTGGATATCTTGACTGAATCGTACTGGAGAAGTGTCATTAAAGGAAGAGTTGGTTCGGTACAATAAACTGGCCCCTTGTATCCAAATTTGAATAATGCGGGTAAAAATCCTTGATGATCTATATGAGCATGGCTTATGATTACTGCATCTATTTCATCAAGGTCAAAATTAAACCAGTCCAATCGTGGATAAGCGGATATACCTAATGGTTCTCCAGGATTAATGCCACAATCAAGCATTATTTTGCTTTCAGAAGTTACGACAATGAAACATGATCTACCTACTTGTTTAACCCCGCCAAGACAGAAAATGGCTATTTCCTCCTTGCTTCTCAACTTCGATTTAAATTCAGTGAACTCTGCTCTTTTTTCACTTGAATGATTTGTCAAATTTAGATTAGAATCATTACTTTGGAGAACAAGCGGAGGTCTAAAGACTCTTTTGCCTAGCGATTGTAGGAAAAGACTTCTTTCCTTTGTAGAGCTCTTCTGTGTAGAGTGTATCATGTTCATGCTACTTGACTGTATATGAGGAGACCTTAACGTATGTGCTATCCAACCCGTGGCTTGAGCTATATTGATTACCATGTTGGCATCTATTGACTCTGGACGGTTTACCTCTAGAACTACTTCACCTGTGGCGTCATCGCAAAATACAGCAGATATTGTAACCTCGTTCGGTAACATCTTGATGACAGCTGCTCTTGTTTCTTCTTCAGACAGTCTGATCGACGTATCGGTTCTTACTACAAATCTTTTTTTAACATTTTTCGACAGAGAGGAGAGATAGTAGGTCAATTCGGTCAAGGAAAATTTAGGATTTAGTGTGTAAAGCGCAACATATGGGCCCTCAAACCGTATGTTTGTAATCTGCGATTCTTTTGGAATAGATTTGAGTATTATATCTTTGAAAAAATCTTCATCAACTTTTTTTGTACGTTGAATTTGATTTTGGGATACAGTATCATTTCGTTCTTTAACTTTGTCCCTGTTCTCCAGTGTAGGAATACGCTCATCCACAGAATTTTTACTTAAATTTTCATTGGTCACTTTAACATTCTTCTAGATACTCGGTCTCATTTTCAATTATCCTTACACTAATAGTGATAATCAATTACTATCACAACACGATATAGCAAGGTCATTAAAGTTCTTACCGGTTGTATCCATACTGAAATTGAACTTCTCTCTTAATATATATTTTGGAAATTAATTGTTTTAAACTATTCTTTATTCTAGAAAGGTGCGTAAGGAAGAATAAAAGTCATAATAATAATAATAACCATGATTATGGATACTGCTGAAGAGATTTGTTTGAGACGGTTCTTATCAATCCCGGATCTGCTCTCTATAAGAGAGCCATACAACTGACCTCCGTCCAAAAATGCAATAGGAAGCGCATTAAATATTCCCAAATTAAAATTTATGAACCAAAGCCAGAAGAGGGTATTTGCAATTATGGGAAATGTTGGACCAAATATACTTGAATTGTATTTTGGAGCCATGGTATCTGAAAATGGTATAAATTGTCCACTTAACGTTGGCAAAGGGAGCATAGGCACTGGGCGATTGATATCAAATGTAAAAGCAAATTGACTCTTGTACAATTCTAGCGTCACATTGGGATCAATGGGTAATGCTACTATACCAAGAATAGGTTTGGTTGGATCGGCGTCCGCAGGAATTGATAGTGTATCGGTTGTTTGTTTACCCTCTCTGTCAGTCCATACGATTTGAAATTGTTTGCCTATATTTGATCTTAAAACTCTAGATAAATCCTCTTGACTACGTACTTCAGTTTGCGCAATAGTTAGTATGCTGGAACCTCGTGTTAGACCAATATTGTCAGCAAGAGACCCGTCAGTTACACTAATTATTTGCAATCCATTCTTCTCGGTATCTTGTGTAGGAATTGGCGTCAAGGTGGATATTAATATAAAGAGCAAGGCCATAGAGACTGCAGCAAGTATCATATTGTTAAGCGGACCTGCAGTTAGAACCGCACTCTTCTCCTTCAATGTTGCCTTTTCTAATCCAGTTTTATCAAGATTAACAAAAGCCCCAATTGGAACAAAAAGAACAAAAGCAATTCCAGTTGATTCCACCTTTATTCCATATACCCTTGCAACGATGCCATGACCTGCTTCGTGTATAAAGACGCTGATTACAAGAGCAACCAAAGTGTAGGTGATTGGAAGAAGCGGGTTAAGTACGGGTATAAGAAAATTACCTCTGGGACCTATCGCCCTGACATCTTCTCTCAGAGAAACATTGGTAACGAGAGTGGATATTCCACCTATGATTAATAAGATAGCAATGGCGGTTATAACCGGCATTAAATAAGTATTTGCTCTAGCATAGGCCTTTGCGATTCTCGTCTTTGCTATATAATCAAAGAATTTTAGTCCAAATGGGGTATGAAGCAAAATCAGGGGAAATGGGTGAAAGATGTCGGCATGAACGCCTTTTTGTTTTTGTTTTTCCAGATCTTTAACTAAAATAATTTACATATTTAAATCAACGCATCGAATTTGAACTAAAAGGTATCTGTAGATAATTACACGAATTTAATTGATATAGTAAAATATCACTTTAAATGCATGAAAATATATTATTATAAATCGTTACCAATATCAGTCGTTTTTCCACAATTCCACAACAGACAATTTTGATTTTTCGGATTCCTTATTTGTTTCTAGATTTCTTTCCAATTTTCTTTTGCGTTTAACATGATCAGATTCTTTAACGTGGTTTTCCAGGGATGATGACTCTATCGTCCTCTGACAAATATTGCAGTAAAACTCTTCCATTTATTAAGACTATAATATCAGCCAAATTTAATTTAATTCCTAACATTGATGCGCGATAGAGTTCCCTTAATCATTCGAATCGAAATTTGCAAACAATTTATTAACTTACGACGATCGTACTAGAATTAATAGGTATTAGATCAGATTTGCAAGACTTTTTGCTTTTCCCTTTTTTCGTATTAATTGGATTGATTGCAGGTATATTGGGGTCGATGATTGGGGTTGGTGGAGGAATAATAATATCTCCCGCTCTGACATTCCTTGGTCTCTCTCCGCCACAGGTAGCAAGCACAAGTCTGTTTGCAGTTTCTTCAACTAGCATTTCCTCGACCCTTGCTTACAGTAAGTCAAAGAAGATTCAATATATGCTCGGAATTAAGATGGCACTGTTATCAATACCAGGTGCAATAATAGGATCTTTTTTTTCAGTTAGAATAGACCCTGGTTCTTTCAAGATACTTCTTGCAATAGTACTAATCGGTACAGGAGTTTATCTAATTTATAAAAAATCGATACTCGCTGGAAATTCCTTGTCATTCCAAAACCTGTGGGTAAGGATTCTTTTTTTCTCCAGTACATTTGTGGCGGGAATTATTTCTAGTTTATTTGGGATAGGAGGAGGAGTTGTATTTGTTCCCTTAATGATAATGGTTCTAGGATTAACAATGTATTTGGCTGCTCCCACTTCACAATTTATTCTCATGATTACATCCTTGGTAGGATTATCCACTCACATAATACTAGGAAATCCTCAATACATACCTGCCATATTACTATCAATAGGGGCATTTGCAGGTGCTCAAATAGGATCAAGATTATCAACCAAATTGAGTGAGCAAAAACTAAGATTACTTCTTGGGATTACTTTTATCGGCATTGCGCTTAGATTGATACTCGATTTTTACCAAATTGCCTAATTGATAAACATCAAAAAAATGGATGGATTATCATGAACCAAGACAACATTTGATTTTAAAGAACAGTAAGTGGTGACCCAGATTGTGAGTTCTAATAAAGTCACGGGTTGAGCTGGGTTATCATATAATACAAAAAGGCGAATATGATAAAAGTAATAAAGTGGTCCTAGAGATATCTATCAGACTGCAGACTATTGTCCATTCAAATTCCAGTGAGAAATATACGGGTTAATGGAAACAAGATTCGCTATCTTGATTATGATAATGTCGATACAAAGAAAAAAGATACCTTAGTCTTATTGCACGGTATAGGCGCATCTGCCGAAAGGTGGGCTAAAGTGATTCCTTTCTTATATGATCATTTTAGGATAATTGTCCCAGATATAGTTGGCTTTGGTTATAGCGACAAACCAACGGTTGAGTACAACATACCCTTCTTTGTAAAATTTCTGGAAGATTTCCTGAACAGTTTGGGAATCAAGAAAACAAGCATTGCAGGCTCATCTTTTGGGGGATTAATTGCAGCAGAATTTACAATTAAGAATAGCCAAATGGTAAACAAACTAGTTTTAGTTTCTCCAGCTGGGACCATGAAAAGTTCGACGAGAACACTGGAGGAGTATATTCTCGCGTCTCTTTATCCAACACATGATAATGCTTGGAGAGCTTTCATCAATATGGCATTTGACCCCCGAACAGTTACGGAACAAACTGTAGAAGATTTTATCGATAGAATGAAACTTCCGAATGCAAAATACGCATTTATGTCTACCATGCTTGGAATCAGGAATACTCCAAACTTGTCTTCTCGACTCGACAAGATACTTTCACCTACGATAATAGTATGGGGAGAACAGGACGAAATGATACCGGTCAAATATGCAGACGATTATAAGAAAATTCCCAAATCTAATTTGCTAGTAATACCAAAATGTGGTCATACACCCTTTACTGAAAAACCAGAAATATTTTCTAAAATAGCAATCGATTTCTTGAAATGATTCAATAGTATTAAATAAACGTATCCTAGAAATTAGGAGTATGGGTGAAGATAAGCCTGAAGTTAATGAAGACATGGAATCATACAAGAAGGCAATAGATAATACGACACAGGCACAACAAGATTTCTTTAAGAAATTTTCAAATATTCAATTGGACGCGATGCAAAATTTCTTTTCAATGCTACAGGGCCTGACATTTCATCATGCAATGTTCAAGACTACTATACAAAGCGGCGGCAGAATTTCAATACCGGAGGCTGAGAGACAGGCATTGAAAATTGATGATGGAGACCTTGTCCAAGTCATAGTAATCCCGATCGAAAGAAAACATAAGAATAGTTCAGACAAATGACATTGATTTAATTAATCCTTAACTATTATAGTTAATTGGATTTACTTAGGTTGACCGTGATTTGATCCATTGTCCTACTTTTGGTAAAACGTTGTTCTGAGAATAACTACTTGCAATTAATCCCACATGACCGGTGTGGAATCGTATTAGTCGTTTATCTTCACTCGATACTACTTCGTTTAAGGGAACGCTGCATTCAGGAGAGACTAGATGATCCTCCTCTGCAACGATATTTAGAAGAGGAACGTTAATCTTCTTCAGGTTTACGATGGCAGTTCCTAATCTAAATTGGTTTTTAACCAGGAGATTTTTTTTGTAAATATCGTTTATCCATTGTTTGATAGTCTCACCGGCAATCGGTGGTGTATCATATAACCACTTTTCGATACGTAAGAAATTCTGCACAAATGATTCATTGTCAATATTTTCAACAAGATTATAGTACTTGTTAACTCCCTGCTTGAACGGTTTCAGAATAGCGTAACATTCGTAGAGCTTTTCTGGTGGCAGGTAACCTATGTAGGATACCAACTTATCAATATCCATCTGCTTAGAAATATTAGCAATTACTGTTGTATCTTTACTTGTATCAATCACTGGCGCAATTGTAACCAAATTCTTGATCTTTTCTTGATGCAAGGATGTATACATAGCCGACATAGAAGATCCCATACAGTATCCATGAAGAGTAATTTTGTCCGAAGAATTATTATTTTGAACTATCTCCACACAATCATCAATATAAGAATTTACATAATCATCAAATGAGACATACTTGTCCAATCTAGTAGGAGACTTCCAATCAAGTAGGTAGACGTCAAATCCTTGCATCAAAAGATGGCGAATCCAACTTTTGTTAGGTTGAAGATCAAGTACATATGACCTGTTAACTAATGCATATACGACCAATATTGGAGTAGAAGAAACCCCTTTCACAAGGCTGCGATAATGCAAGAGTCTGTATAGCCTTGTCTCACATACAATATCATTTGGAGTATCACCGACTGAAATATGATTTCCCCTGGATAATAGCTCAACTGTTTTGGCTACTTTTGAGAGATCAAATCCGCTGCGTTCTGGGGTTTTCCGTTCTTGGCTAGTCATTTCTAAATCAAATCAATAATTTATTTTTTTTCCAGTCTTTCGTATCCATTTTTTAGAGTTCTTAGAGTCTTTTTAATTTCTTGTAGGTCCTTTAGAACCGTATCTAATTCCGACCGAGTAGGTATATTTAACAAATTAAGATTTCTTTCCACTATTTTGTTAACATGATTTACAAGGTCTAGCTGCTTTGAGTAGACTTCGTTGTATGATATTGCAAACTCTTTTGAGGAAAAAAGGGAACTATAGGCTTCCTCAAATGCGTCAATTACAAGAAGTCTAAATTTTTCAGAATTCGGATCATTCACATTTGGATCCGACTTTGATCTCAGAATAAGATTCCCAATGGCTTGGAATTGAGTTTTGGACATTTGCAACCAGTAATTGGAAAAATATTTCTGAAGATCCATTAGGATCTTGTTCAACGTTATCAAATCTTCCATGTATTCGTTGTAATCTTTATTTAGAAGACTGAACATCCCAAGGGTTGGAAAATTCTGTAATTTCTTCCATTTTTCAAAAATATCATATTTATTGAAATCGTTCAAAGTTTTATCTTCATCTTTCAATTTCCTAGTACCTATTTAATATCTTGATTATTTAGTATATTTACTTTAAATAAAAATTGCAGTAAATAATCTCAACTTCCATCTAGCTTTGAATAAGATACCCATTAATGTATGGGAAGCTGTTCTTTGTAGTGTTATATTTCGTGTAGACATCTTATCAATCAAATTTAAGTGCCTTTCGAAGTCCAACTAGCACAAATGTAGATTAATAAAGTCTTTTGATGCCATTATTCAACATGGGATTTATCGACGTATTTAAGAAATGGAGACCTAAAGGGAAGATGTACAGTTTTAGATGCAATCAATGTGGAAAAGGTTTTCTATCAAGCTATGCTCTCGAAGCCCCTGTATGCGGTAAATGTATGCAAAAGATAAAATCCTCAGATTCTACAATTGACTACGACAAAAAATGCATTACGTGCGGTAACAAGGGAGTCATATATGCTAAATCTCAATGTCATTCATGTTATTTTGGCCTTAAAAGTAATATGAAATAGAAAAAAATTCGAGCTGAAATAACATTCTTCCTTAGAACCTCCAAAAGCATGGTAACAATTTTCTCTCATAAAGGGGGTCATCGATTTCTCAGATAAGACAAATCCTAATGTGGGATTGTGGATGGGATTAACTTCATCTTCCTACCAAACCACAGGTACGAGACTCCATTGAATGACTTCATCTGCAGCAGCTTCATACCTGTAATTTTTTCTATTTTTGTTAATCCTGTCAAGTCGATAAAATAGTTTTTTGCTTCAACAACTATGAATTCCAAGTTTTCTTCTCTTACCGTAACGTGATTATATTTTAGCAGATCATTTGATACAACAGTATGAAGTATCCAATAGACACATTCGTCTATTTCTATTTGCATTTATTGATCTATATGATAAGATTTTGATTTCTATTAAGAAATTAGATAATATCATTTAGAAAAAACCATAGGAAAAATTTCTTTTAAAAAACTATCAAAAGCATCGTAGTGTGAAATAATAAACTCATATATTGCAATTTGATTTGTGGAAATTATTAATCCTACTGAAGACCTGAGATTATGTTACTGAAACATTTTTGCTAGTAAATTGCACCCCACAAATACACTATCTTCTTTTTGAATTGGCGTTTCTTTTGGCCTTGTTTAGTTTTAGTAGTATTAATCCCGCAGCACCCCATAGCAACACGGAGACAAGATATTGATGGAGAAACCAGGTGATACCTCCTCCTATCGCAAGAACCGCTCCTACTATTCCGAGAATTTTTTTCTGTTTTACCATGAATTATCCCCTTTTTGCAATCCTGACTTTTACATATTTGATCAATTTAACTACCGATTAAACAATTACATGAAAAACTATTCATTGCTGCTGTTACTATTGATTTCGTCGAATCTTAAATATATTTAGGATAAATTAAAGAATGTGAGAACTGCCCTAATTCTTTACTGCTCTATTTTCACGTTCATGATGGTGGCTTTAATAATCTCTATTAGTCGGGTTCATACTTACGGAGAGTCATCGATGCAGGTATGCATTAATGGAAAATGTGAAATGGTTTCAAACCACGATAGACATCGTGTCGAAAATACATGCGGAAAGGACGAATGCAATATAAGCAGTCATCCTATTACTACTACGAAAAGGTAAATTAAATTTCACAAAGAAGACAATATTAGCTACGCTAATCCGGGTATTGCATTTTAGTTTAATGCATCTTTTTACAAGATGCTGAAATGTCATTTTCTTTAGCATTCTTTTCACATTTTTCCTCATCTACACTACAAATTTTGACCTTAATTCCGTCCTTACCTTCACCATTTGCACAGTACGAAAGCTCCGAGGAATCAGCATGAACCAATATAATATTCAATTGCATAATGGTTAACAGAATAAGCGTTGAGACGATAACAATACTTGGAATACTAGCCATCGTTAGTATGTAACAGCTGCAATATTTAAGCCAAACTCTGCCGGACATGTCTCGTTTTACTATCCCCGCCAGATAGTCCTAAATTGAAAGTTGCATATCCCCGTAAAAACTAGCAACTGAACGAACATTAATTATTGTTTCAATTTATGTCTCAATTTATGTCTCAATTGTCCCTCAATTGGTCTCTTAAGTAGAGATTCAGCTCTACAGTGAATCCCATTGCCTTCAGACGTGAACCCTACATTTACTCCGGGCAAGCGAATGGTTACAGAAATTTATGAACGGAATGTTGGGTATTCACAGCAAGAGAGATTCCACACTTATTAAATCAGATAAATGCACCACTTCTCGCATATAGACTAATCCTATACATCGTTATATTTCCATATTTCCACATGAGAGATCCAATCGTAGAGTGGAAACAAAGGGGTTCCAATTTTTAGTAAGATTCTTACGCAAGAATCGTTCCTATCCTCTATTTTTTGTAATTATCAATTGAGGTTACTGTATCTTAATTTAATGTTGAGTTCCGGAATTATCTAATATTTCTAATCAACGTGAACTATTGGCCGCATTGATAAGTACCCATATGTGCCTAATCTCGTAAGTGACCTCAGATAAAAATATGTTTAAACGTTGCGTCTATGAGCGGTTTGGCATGCATCAGAATCTTGTTATACTCGCTAGGACGTAGTTGATTCTTAAGACTACTCTCGTAAATTGACTAGAGGAACGGATAAAAGCTGCAATATGATAATGATTCTATTCATTTACACGTTGGCACTTTGAAACTTAGGGATATTATTCGCGTTGCCTAGTACAAGTGACTTAGTGATAAGATAAGATTTAATAAGTGTAGTTTTCTAGAATTCTTGTGCTTCGACTCTTTTCAGTTTTGTTTCTCGCAACTATTGCAGTAACAGCATTTTTATCAGCTCAGTACTCCTTTGCGAAACAGGTCAAATGTGAGGATGGATATGCTGAAATGAAATGGGATCCAAAAAATCATGATGTCAATCATCAATCATCCAAAGAATTTGATTTACTGGCCTATCATGGTTCTCTATGCGAACTTTCAAAGTGCATAGACCACGAGGAATGCACAAATCATGATGAAGTTAACTGGAATAAATTTCAGGATTCACCCGCGTACAAATTGACCTCAGAGGATCAGCAGAAATGTTTGGATACTGCACATAAAAATGGTAACGGACAGGATGGTTTGGTTGGCTATGAAATCCTTGATTGCGGGTTAAATGAAGGTTACGATTAATTTCAAATTAGTTGTAATGCCACAACGAACCTCAATACTCATCATAATTAAAGAACAAACTTTACGGGCAAGGTAAATCCTCCACAAAAATAGGGCCCTAGTTGGGTGTAACACATTAATCCAAACCCATAAAGTAAAAGACGGTTAGTCAAAAATAAATGAGTTTTACTCGCAAAAGCAGTTTGATTTGCTTTCTCTTATTTTCCCTTTTCATGATGAATACTTGGTATCTTTAGATAAAAGTGGACAAACTATATTTCCATTCGTTTCATATTAATTTCTATTGAAGTTACTCATAGGTTGTTCGGGCTGGAGTTATTCTGATTCATTTGAAAAGGGAGGATGGCTCAAGGTGTTTTATCCCAGTACCCAAACTAAAAAGCTAGAGTACTATGCCCAATTTTTCGATACAGTAGAATTGGATGCAACTTTTTATGAAAAATTCTACAAATATATGACTAAGGACACCTTTAGAACAATGACTAAAGTAACTCCGGATAATTTTCAATTTTCAATTAAAGTTCCTGAAATAGTAACACATGATAAACGTTTAGATGTGAAGAGCGGAGCAGTAACAGATCTCGAGGAGTTTCTCGCAAAGATATCGCCTCTAAAAACTTGTGATAAACTTGGAGCAGTGCTTATCCAATTGCCCCCGAGTTTTACAGTTAAGGAATTCAGAAATACTGAACAATTTCTTGATAGACTTCCTAGAGAATACGATTACGCCCTTGAATTTAGAAATCCTTCTTGGAATACTGAAGGCCCATGGGAGCTGTTGAAACATTACAATATAGCAGCAGTCATGACAGATTCTCCTAAACAAGATAACCTGCAATTTTTGTCAGAGTCTATTATAACAGCAAATCATTCTTTTATTAGATGGCATGGTAAACGCGTAAAACCCAGATACAATTATCTTTACTCAAAGGAAGAATTAAGACCCTGGGTTGATAAGGTCAAAATGATTATCTCTGAAACAGCAGTTGTGAGAGGTTATTTTAACAACCATTATGGTGCTCAAGCTGTAGTGAATGCAATCGAATTCAAAGTAATGTCCGGCACAATTTTATCTGTCAAGGAAAAAGATATCCTTAACCATGCTCGAAATTTCATTATTCAAGATCCAAGACAATCCACATTAGATGATAGCCTAACATCATAAACACTTCTGTTGTGTCAGGGAAATAAAGTTGATTGCCACTTTCTTGTCATATAGCTTGTTATTTTTATCAATATCCAATTTATGCAGTATATCTACTAAAAAGATTACATCTGTATTGAATGTCCAAAGTATTATTCTGCCGTGAATGAACATTCAAATGACAATGGCCATCTTCGGCTTTTGAACCCAGGCATCATAAAAGCCTCAGAATAGCAAAGAACTTCAAAGCATTTTATTTATATAACTCGATGCTTTACTTCGGTTATGGCAAGAGTTGTAATCAAATGTGCTGCAAATGGTCCTAATTTAATAGAACTAGACGGAACCGTGTTTGCTGCTATGTGCAGATGTGGTGCAACTAATACAAAACCTTATTGCGATGGCTCTCATGCAAAAATTGGATTCAAGGCAGAAGCTAAAGAGATCGTAGTTTCAGAATAATCACATCAATTTACTAATGTTACCTCATGATGGCCAGCATGCTCTTACTTTTAGGCCTTACTAACTAGATTAGCGTCCTTCAAAACCTAGCGTTAGCTGCCTCTTTCAGTTTAGATTGGAAAGTTCCAAGTAGTTTCTGTCGCTATATGGTACAGATATTGAAGATTAGTAAGCCATGTCGTATCCAATTCTTGGATTCAGATCCGTAATTATCGAGTGCAATGCTTATGTCTGATTGTATCAAACCATAACTAGTACCCGCAATAGGAACCTGGCCTTACCACGTTATTTATTTACACTCTAGTTACCAAGTAATGGTTAATTAAGATAACTTAACAATTGTAAGCAAGAGACTTATAGATTTCAGGTATATTATTAACTTACAATGATTGTAAAAATAAGAGGATTGACGAAGTTACCTATTAAAAGATACACTCCATCAATATCGCTCGGTATCTTGGTCGTATCGTTAATGTCAATGCCTGCATTTGCGCAACAAAGTTTTAATGCCAACTTGTCAGGTGGCACTTTATTTCCTTCGATCAATACTGTCGCTACAGGAACAGCCAAATTTAATTTAGACTCAAATGGGAATATCGCTTACAATATAGGCGTTAAAAACCTTAAAGGAGTGATCGGTGCTCATATTAGTCTTCAGAACGGAACCGACCTTGCGCAAGTATTTAATCCTTATGTGCAGGTAAATGGCAGATCTGAAATTCCAACAGGTCAGGTGAATGGCCAACTATCCAAAGGAATAATTACAGAAAGTGATCTTAGTGGCCCATTGAGTGGCAAGAACGTTACTGATCTAGCTACTCTAATGAAAAATAATTCAGTGTATGTTGTAATTCGCACCGTAGGTCATGAGAACGGGGAAATTCAAGGGGTTATAACTCCTTCAAATACTTCTCAGAACGGTGCAATATAGAAATTACGCTAGGGATTAGATAACAATGTTAATCAGAATATATATTCTCCTTCACAGAAGATCTTGGTACAATGTTACAGAAAAACTTGAATCTAGATAATATGCTTGAAAAGAAGGTCAGGGCAAAAAAAACATTAGTAGGTTCAATAGAAGCGATTTCGGACAGCTTCATATTGGTTGCATCGCCTTCAGGTGCAAAATACAATATCCCAAAATCTCATATTGAGCGTAGAATTGGTAACGAATTTATGCTGGATGTATCGATTAAAGATTTACAGAGATATAGATTCTGATAAGTAAATACTGTAATAATAAAACAAGTTAATTTCACTAATAACTATGTCCAAAGATATTGAATGGTAACAAAACTAAAAAGTTAGGTTCTGATTTTGAAAAAAAGTATTGGATACTTAGATATTCAATATTCGTCGGTGAGATTGCAGAAGTACCTGTTTACATAAATTTTAGTTTTGCTTTTGTATTTATTCTCATTACATTGTCACTTTCTATTACGATTTTACCAAACTTTAATCCTGATTTAGTACAATCAAACTATGTAATTGCAGGAGTAGTATGTGCATGTATATCACTTTTTTCCATTTTGTTTCACGAAGTCGCACATTTAATCATAGCAAAAAAATACGGAATTAAATTTCAAAAGATTATTTTATTTGCCTTTGGAGGAATTGCACTGCAACCTATTGAATTAATTGATCCTAAAAAGGACATTTATATGGCATTTGCTGGTCTCCTAATAAGTTTCATTATTTCTTGTCTTTCCTTCCTAATTTGGTTTAAGTTGCATCAGAGTAATATTCTAATTATACAAGGTTATCCTATATCCAGTATCGTTTTCTATAGTGCAATGATTAATCTCGTCATTGGACTTTTCAACCTTTTACCAGTATTCCCAAGTGATGGGGGAAGAATATTGAGGTCATTTTTGTCCTACCACACTCACGATCAATTCAAGGCTACCATAAACGCCATAAAAATTGGGTGGATTCTTTCTTTTAGTATTCTTATAATTGGGGCAACGGTCGGCTTGAAGCTATCTCCAATAGGTGGTGTCTGGTTAATGCTTGAGGCCTTGTTCTTGATGAGAGAATCCAAATCATACTATAACTTGTATCAAACCATGCGTCCTAGTAATTAATCAAGTAATGAAAATAGTGCCAATAATATCGAGGCCCTGAAGAAATGAACTTAAATTTTCAGGTGATCGACATTAGAATCTAGATCAAGTAATAGCACCTAATTTTGCTAAAATTGTGAATCCGAGGTATTGACATACACGTTGTTCATCTAAATAAGAAATAATTAAAACATCTCAATTTGAAATTCTACTCAGTTTTGCAAGTTATACTATTTCGTAAATCTATGTTGCTTCATAAACTCGTCCAGACATTCGTTGCAAAGTCTAAAACCCTCTTTCTCAAACACAATTTCTTTTTTCTCATCGCAGGAATTACATCTCGAATCTTTGTTTCCTGCTTGGACTTCACTATCCTTGGTTACCTCAGCGTCCACTCTAACAATATGGGCTACTGCACCTTTTAAAAAGATTGATTGACATTTTGTTTCGAAGAATTTATTGAATAACGCTCATTTTAATTTTTTCCTCAGTGCAAGATCTTTCTTTTTTTCTATTTCTTTCCATTTTCGTATTATTTCATCCCAATTACTTATTTCTCCTTCTGATTGCTTTATTGCCTCTAGA
>Ga0209983_1000017_pt1 | contig 21615 bp, 18 predicted proteins | sample InoplaM1SPM_FD_187590 | JGI IMG/M metagenome (GOLD analysis project Ga0209983, IMG submission 187590) | Arabidopsis thaliana rhizosphere microbial communities from the Joint Genome Institute, USA, that affect carbon cycling - Inoculated... | ecosystem: Host-associated > Plants > Roots >...
TCGGGGAGATGAGCGCGACCGTGTCGATGAATGCGGCGGGATCCTTCGTGTCCACCTCGATGTCGAAGACGTCGATGTCCGCGAACCGCTTGAAGAGGACGCCCTTCCCCTCCATCACGGGCTTGCCCGCCAGCGGCCCGATGTCGCCGAGGCCCAGAACCGCCGTGCCGTTCGAGATCACGGCCACGAGATTGCCCTTCGCGGTGAACTCGTACACCGTCTCCGGGTCGCGCGCGATCTCCAGGCAGGGCTCGGCCACGCCGGGGGTGTACGCGAGCGAGAGGTCCTCCTGCGTGCGGCACGGCTTCGACGGGACGACCTCGACTTTTCCCTTCCGGCCGCGGGAGTGGTACTCGAGCGCGTCTTCGCGGGTGATCTTCCTCATTCGCCCGCGAGCTCCCGCCGCACCGAATGCACCGTGCCCGCGGCTTCCGAGACCGGGACGGCACGCACGTTCTTGTCGCGCCGGGTCACGATCTCGACCTTGCCTTCCTTCAGGGCGCGCCCGCCGACGTTGACGCGGATGGGAAAGCCGAGCAGGTCGGCGTCCTTGAACTTCACGCCGGGCCGCTCGTCGCGGTCGTCGTAGAAGACGTCCATCCCCTCCTCGGCGAGCCGCTCGTAGAGCGAGTCAGCCTCGCGGCGGGCGGATTCGTCGGAGGGATTCAACGACACGATCTCGATCTCGAAGGGCGCGAGCGCGAGCGGCCAGACGATTCCGTCGGCGTCGTGGTGCTGCTCGACGGCCGCCGCCATCGTGCGGCCGACTCCGATCCCGTACGTTCCCATGACCGCCGGCCGTGTCTCACCCTTCTCGTCGGTGAATTCTGCGTGCATGGCTACGGAGTATTTCGTGCCGAGCTTGAAGATGTGTCCGACCTCGATGCCCCGCGCGATCGCGAGCGGGCGCCCGCACTGCGGACACGGATCGCCCGCCTGGGCCTTCGCGAAGGTCGCCCACTCCGAGACGGGGGCGTCCCGGTCCAGCGACAGACCCCGGACGTGCCAGTCGCGGCGGCCGGCTCCCGTGACGGCGTTGACCGCGCCCCGGACCGACTCGTCGGCGACGAGCCGGAGGTCGCGCCCCGACAGGTGGTGCGGCCCGACGAACCCGACGGGCGAGCCGGTCGCGCGTTCGACCTTCTCCTCGGATGCGAGGGCCAGGTTGTCGACGCCGAGCGCGTTCTTGAGCGCGACCTCGTTGACGTCCAGGTCTCCGCGCAGGAGCGCCACGACGAAACCCTTCTCGGTGTCGTACACGAGGCACTTGATCATCCGCGACCCCGTGATCCCGAGGAACTCGACCACCTCGTCGATGCCGCCGCGGCCCGGCGTCTCGACGTCTTCGAGCGGTCCCGGCTTCTCTGCGTCCCAGGGGTTCGGCCGGCGGCCGGTTTCCGCCTTCTCGACGTTGGCGCCATAGCCGCACGCTTCACAGCGCGCGACGGCGTCCTCACCGGTTTCGGCGAGCACCATGAACTCTTCCGACGCGGTCCCGCCGATCGCGCCGGAGTCGGCGGCGACGACCGTGAAGTCCAGGCCGCACCGCTCGAAGATCCGCCGGTACGCCCCGTCCTGGGCCCGGTAGGAGCGGTCGAGCCCCTCCGCGTCCACGTCGAAGGAATAGCCGTCGTACATGAGGAACTCCCGTCCGCGCATCAGACCGAAGCGCGGCCGGATCTCGTCCCGGAACTTCGTCCGGATCTGGTACAGCGTGAGCGGAAGCTGCCGGTAGGAGGTCACGCCCGCGCGCACGAGGGAAGTCACGGCCTCCTCGGCGGTCGGCTCGAGGCAGTACTCGCCCCCCTTCCGGTCCTGGAGGTGAAAGAGGATCTCCTCCGCCGTGTAGCGCTGCCACCGGCCGGTCTCCTCCCACAGCTCGCGGGGCTGCAGGATCGGGACCTCGAGCTCGATGCAGCCGGCCCGGTCCATCTCCTCCCGCACGATGACCTCCGTCTTCCGGTGGGAGCGCAGGCCGAGCGGCGTCAGCGCGTAGATGCCGGCCGCGATGCGGCGCATCATCCCCGCCCGCGTCAGAAGGACGTGGGAGATCGCCTCGGCGTCGCCGGGTACTTCGCGGACGGTCTGGAGAAAGTATCGAGACCAGCGCATCTTTGGCGACGGAGATTATCAGCGCGTCGAGGGCTGGGAGAGATCCCTCGCTTCGCTCGGGATGACGGCTACGCCGTCACTTCGCGGTCGGGGCCTTGGGCTTGGGACTTTTCTTCGGACCCGCCTTCTCGACCAGCCGCAGGTTCGACCGAACCTGTTGCATCACGCGGTCTTCGAGCTTCCCGCCACGCCCCGCTGTCTTCGCCTTCTGGAACGCGGCCTTCGCCTCCTCGCGGCGGCCGGCGGCGAGATAGGCGAGGCCGAGCTGATGAAAGGTCGTCGGCGCCGCCGCACGCTCGCTCGATCGGCGCAGGCAGTCGATCGCGCGGTCGAATTCTTCCCGCTTGTAGTGGACCCAGCCGAGCGCCGCGAGCGGATACGGCTTCAGCTCCTCGGGAGCGGCAGCGAGCGCGCGTCCCGCGTAATCGAGGGCGGAGTCGAGGTCTTCGCCCGATTCGGCGAGGTTCGTCGCGAGCTCGTAGTACCCGACGGCGCGGGCCGTCGAGGACTCGTGGCCTTTCAGGAAGTCGCGAACGACCTGCGCGGCTTCGGCCGGGCGGCCGTCGGCGCGCAGCGCCTCCGAGAGGATCGAGCACGCCGCCGCGGCCACGACCTCCTCGGGATCACCCGACAGGACCTCGCGGCACGAAGCGATCGCCTCGTTCCAGAGTCCGAGCGATGCCGAGAGGAGAGCGTAGGAGATCCGGATCGTGGAGTTGTCCGGCTCCGACGCGAGCGCCTGCCGGTAGAGCTCGTGCGCCCGGCGCAGCGAGCCGCGCGCCACGCTGTCCTCGGCGCGCCGATAGGCCTCCGCGCCCGGCCCTTCGACGTCCGGCAACGGGTACAGCCGGCGGCGCTCCAGGATCCGCACGGCCTCCTGGTACTCGAGTTTCTTCGGGTTTTTCTCGAGCGCCTCCTGGAAGCACTCCAGGGCGCGCTTCAGCCGGTTCTTCTCGAGGTGACAGAGGCCGAGCTGGAAAACGGCCTCTTCCGAGTCGGGCTGCAGCTTCAACGCCTCGTCGAAATGGCGGATGGCCCGATTCACGTCCCCCTTCTCGCGAAGGACCGTGCCGAGGAGGATGTGCGCCGCCGGCTGCGGCGAGATTTCGACGGCGGCCGAGAGTTCCCTCTCGGCCTCGCCCCAGCGCGACGCGTGGGCGTAGAGAGAGCCGAGCGCGAAGTGCGGGAGGAAGGCGTCGGAGCGTCGGTCGATCGCGCGGCGGTGAAAGTTCTCGGCCCCTTCCGCGTCGCCCGCCTCCGACGCCACGATCCCCGAATAGACAAGCGACTCGAAGTGGTTCGGCTGCACCGCGAGGATCTTCTTCAGGTAGCCGGAGGCCCGCTCCATGTCGCCCGCCGAGAAGAAGGTCTCGGCCAGGTAGAAGCCGAGCTCGGTGTTCGAGCGGTCCACCTTATACAGCTCCTCGAGACCGCGGATTCCGCGATCGGCGTCGAGGGCGAGCAGCGCGAACTCCGCCTCGCGGACCCTCTTGGTGAACAGGTCGCGATTCGCCCCCGAGAAACGCCCGATGATCCGGTCGCGCCGCTCGAGAAAGCGGTCCTTCTTCTCGACGGCCTGCATGCGCTCGTCGAGCTTCGTCTCCCAGAGGTCGCGAACCTCTTCCGGGCGGATGACGGCGCGTTTCTCGAGCGTCTCCTGCAGCGCGAGGACGCCGGTGTGAGCGACGAAGAGGTTCTTCTCGAGGTTGCCGAGCGACTCGAAGAGCGACTTCAGTGCATCGCCGGTCCGCTTGACAATCTCCTCCAACGTCGAGATCCGCTCGAGCAGGTGCTCGTCGAACGGAATCTCCTCGTGGATCTCGCCTCGCTCCTCGACGACCCCGACACCCGAGAGGACGAGCAGCTTCGACTGGCAGTGGACGCAGAGCTCCTCGTCGTCGGGGTTTCGGGAGCCGCAGACCTGGCAGAACATCAGTCGCGCGCCGACACGGCGCGAAGGGAATCCCGGGGGGGCGACATCCGGGCGACTCTATTGCCCCGGAGTCGCCGGAATCAAATCGCGGGGAGCGCCACCCTCATTCGCGGAGCGCCGAACCGGGAGAAAAGCGCGATACCGACCGCCGCGACCGACGCCGCGCTCCACAGGATCGCGCCCGCGATCGGAAGGAGAGACAGACCGCCGAGGACGGCGAAACCGAGGGCGAGCGCCGCCGGCCGGCTCGCCGGAGAGAACCGCGCGGTGAGCTTCTGGCCGAGGAGGAGGAAGAGCGCCCCCATGCCGAAGATCTTCGCCGCGACCGCCGCTGCGCCGAGAGCGAGCGCGATCGGGACGGAGACCGACGCGGGAAGGAGGGCGAGTACCGCAGCCGCGCCGAGAAAGATGGTGAGCACGCCGAGCACACCCGCCGCGAGGGCCCACGTCCAGTTCGACTCCGCGCGTTCCGCGGCCCGCGCGAGCGGCGAGCCGAAGAAGTAGAGCAGAGCCACTCCGACCGCGAGCCACGCCGAGAGCGCGAGGAGGCGAAGCCCCCAGACGACGGGCGACAGAGCGCCCGGATCCCAGGGCGCCCTCTTCATCTCGGCGAGGTAGAGGGTGAGCAGTGTGCCCGGCGTCGACACCGTTCCGGCGACCGGCAGCGAGCTTGCGGTCGCGCCGAGGACGGTTCCGCCGAACACCGTGAGGTTCCCGCCGACCGAGCCGGCCGGCCCGAACGAGACGTCTCCGCCCCACACGATCACGTCCCCCGCGACCACCCCGTCGATCCGGACGTCGGCCGCGACCGCGATCACGCGCCCCGGGACTCTCTGGCTGACGATCACATCGCGGCCGACGGACGAGATCCCGGCCGGCGCGGCGAAGGCGGACGAGGCGGCGAGAAGGAAAAGAATCCCGGCCGGGGCCGGGCGATTCACCGGCGGCTCCGCGCCCGCGCGAAGATTCGCGTCAATCCGAGGAGGGACGGCACCAGGACGAGGAGCGAAACGAGGCCGACCGAGCGCTCGGCGGAGAGCGCTTCGGCGAGAGCGTCGAGCCCCGAGGGCGCGACCCGGGCGAGTTCCGTCGCCCAGCGGGCAGCGGAACGCACGAACGCGAGGAGAGGCGCGACCGCGGCGGCTCCGAGGCCGGCCTGGTCCCCTGCGGACACCGCCGGTCCGACGACGAGGGCGAGACCGCCGGCGCCGAGCGCCGCCGCCAGGAGGACGGGCGCGCGCCAGAGGGCGTAAGTTCGGCGCTCCTTTGCCGAGAAGGCCCGGAGCCGGATGACCCGGCCGGCCAGGTCGGGGAGCGAACCCTCCGGCCCGGGAAGCTCCTCCAGGGCCTGCGTCAGAGCCCGGGACCGGTCCACGGAGGCCCCGCAGGCCGTGCAGGCGGCCGCGTGGGCGGCCGCGTCCGGCGCGAACAGGGGTTCGGCGCCCGCGGCCACGGCCTCGGCGTCGATCGGATCCAGCGGGCGACTACACTCGTTCAAGAAGACTCTCCAGCCAACCGTTCCTTCAATACGACTCTGGCACGAAAGAGTTTGTTCTTGACCGTTCCGAGGGGCATGTTCTTGACCCTGGCGATCTCTTCGTAGGACAGGCCGCCAAAGTGGCGCAGCGTGATGAGCTCCCGGAATTCGGGGGGTAGCTCCGCGATCGCCCGCGAGATCGCCCTTCCCCGCTCGACGTTGCGGAGCTCGCCGTAGGGGTCCAGGACCGAGCTCTCGTGCTCGATCGCCGACACGCCGGAGCGGCTGTCGGGATCGGGGATCTCCAGAGGCACGGTCCGGGGGCGCCGCTTGCGCAGGTGATCGATGGCGGCGTTTCCCGCGATCCGGAAGAGCCAGGTCGAGAACTTGAACTCGGGGTTGTAGCGGTCGAGCGCCTGGAAGACCTTGAGGAAGATCTCCTGGGAGAGGTCGAAGGCGTCGTCACGGCTGCCCACCATCCGGCTGACGTGCGCCACGATCCGAGTCTGGTAGCGGCGGACGAGGATCTCGAAGAGATCCTCCTCCCCCGCGAGGATCCGGACGACGAGGTCGGTGTCGCCGGCGTCCGCATCCGCGACGGTCACGTCGAGAGCGCGCGGCGAGCGGGAGGCGTGTGGACGCTGGGATACAATCCGTAACCCATTCTAGCGAAGGCCGGAACCTTCCGGCCGAGGAGTGAAGCCCGTGGACCCAGTCGTGGAACAGGAGATCCCCCGGCTCACGACGACCACCCTGCCGATGGGCGTAGACAGCGGCAACCCGTTCGACGAGATGATGTCCCGCTTCGACGTCGCCGCCCAGAAGCTCGGCCTCGACCCCGGGCTCTACAAAGTCCTCCGGGAGCCGGTGCGGGAGACGAAAGTCTCCATACCGGTCGTGATGGACGACGGCCACATCGAGGTCTTCATCGGCTATCGCGTGCTGCACAACATCGCCCGCGGACCCGGGAAGGGCGGCATCCGGTTCGACAAGAACGTGACCCTGGACGAAGTCCGCGCGCTCGCGGCGTGGATGACGTGGAAGTGCGCCGTCGTCAACATCCCGTTCGGCGGAGCGAAGGGCGGCGTGATCTGCGACCCGGCGTCGCTCTCCCGGGGGGAGCTCGAGCGAATCACCCGCCGCTACACGGCGGAGCTCATGGACCAGTTCGGACCGGAGAAGGACGTGCCGGCGCCCGACATGGGGACGAACCCGCAGACGATGGCGTGGATCATGGACACGTACTCGATGCACGCGCGGCACACCGTGACGTCGGTCGTGACCGGCAAACCGCTCTCCCTCGGCGGCTCGCGCGGGCGCGTCGAGGCCACGGGCCGCGGGCTGATGCTGATCTCGAGAGAGGCCGCGCCGCTCAAGGGGCTGACGCTTTCGGGCAGCCGCATCGTCGTCCAGGGGTTCGGCAACGTCGGTTCGATCGCATCCCGGATGTGTCACGAGGCGGGCGCGAAGATCCTCGCGGTCTCCGACATCAACGGCGGGATCCATGACCCGGCCGGCCTCGACATCCCCGCGGTCATCGCGCACTACGAAAAGGCGCGGAGTTTCGAGGGACTGCCCGGGGTTCAGAAGATCACGAACGCGGACCTGCTCGAGCTCGACTGCGACATCCTGATCCCGGCCGCCAACGAGAACCAGATCCGGGGGCGCAACGCCGGCAATATCAAGGCGAAGATCATCGTCGAGGGCGCCAACGGTCCCACGACGCAGCGCGCCGACGAGATCCTGAACCAGAAAGGCGTGCTCGTCGTCCCGGACATCCTCGCGAACGCGGGAGGCGTCACGGTCTCCTACTTCGAGTGGGTGCAGGACCGGGCCGGTTTCTTCTGGCGCGAGAACGAGGTCAACGAGCGGATGGAGGACATCATGTGCCAGTCGTTCCACGACGTGCGGACGATGGCCGAGAAGTACAACGTGAGTTACCGCATCGCGGCGTACATGCTGGGGATCTCGCGCGTCGCGCACGACACGATGGTGCGCGGCCTGTACGCCTGACGCCTTCAGATCTCGGGGATCGCGACGATCCCCGCGACCCGAACGGTCTTCTCGGGGCTCGACGAACCCGCGACGATTTCGACCTCGTCTGCGCCGAGCCACTCGCGGAGGAGGCCGATCAGCGCCTCGTTCGCTTTCCCTCGTTCCGGGGGCGCCGCCACGCGCACTTTCAAACGGTCGCCGAGCGCTCCGACGATCTCGGATTTCGACGCGCCGGGAACGACCTTGATCTTGAGCTCGATTCGATCCCCGACACTCCGCGCGAACGGAGGCAGAGTCGTCAGTGTCTTCTCGCCCCGTCCCGTGTCGGCTGTCCCGTATCCCGGAGAACGACGCGCGGTCGAACGGCCGGCAGCTCGAAAGCGAGCCGGCGCTCCAGCTCCGGGAGCGCCGCCTCGACGGGTTTGCGCCACGCCGAGTCGAGCAGAGAGAGCGTCAGGCGGCGCCCGTTCAACTCGGCGGGGACGATCTTGCGCGCGAGCGGCTCCCCCACGATCCGCGGCCACCGTGCGCGAATCCAGAGGAGCGCGCCGTCGCCCGCGGACATGCGACGCAGCACGCCGTCGGCCGCGGCGTCGAGAGGGCTGAAGCCCACGCGCGGAGGACGTCTCATCGCTTGACGGACTCGGGTGAGACCGCCCGCAGCGGCCGCTCCCCGGAGAGCACGCGCCGGACGTCCTCGACCACCATTCGCGCCATCTCCCGCCGGGTCTCGGTCGTCGCGCTGCCGGCGTGGGGCATCAGCACGACCCGGTCGTTGTCGAGGAGGGCGGGCAGGACCGCCGGCTCGTTCTCGTAGACGTCGAGCCCCGCTCCCCCCAGGTGGCCCGAGTCGAGCGCCGCGACGAGCGCCGTCTCGTCGACTAACCCTCCGCGCGCGGTGTTGATCAGGAGGCTCCCCGGCTTCATGCGAAGGAAAGTCTCTCGATTGAACAGGTTACGCGTGTCGTCGTTCAGAGGGACGTGGAGGGAAATGACGTCCGATCGTCTCAGCAGCTCCTCGAAGGAGACTCGAGGCGGGTCGTCCGGATCGTCGGTGCTTCGGCCCGAGCGGCCGAAAGCGATCACCGTCATTCCGAACGCCCGGGCGCGGCGGGCCACGGCCCGTCCGATGCGGCCGGGACCGACGATGCCGAGGACCCTCCCTTTCAGCTCGCGCCCCAGGAGGAGGTCGGGCGCCCAGCCCGCGAAACGGCCGGCGCGAACCATGCGATCTCCCTCGACGACCCGGCGAGAGAGCGCGAGGATGAGGGCGAGTGTCAGGTCGGCGGTCGCGTCGGTCAGCACTCCGGGGGTGTTGGTGACGATGATCCCGCGCGCCGAGGCGGCGGCACGGTCGATGTTGTTCACCCCGACCGCGTAGTTCGCGACGATCTTGAGCCGCGCGCCGGCACGGAGGACGGCCTCGGTGACCGGATCGCTCACGAGCGTGATGAGCGCGTCGACGTCACGCACTTCGGCCGCGAGCTCGTCCTCGTTGGGCGCGTATCCGAGGACGCGGACGTCGTATTCGGGAAGGAGAGTCGAGAGCGAAGGCTCGGGCAGCGCGCGCGTGGCGAGCACGATGCCGGCGGCCGCGCGACTCCCTGCCGCGGGCTCCTCGAAAGCCGCGGCGCGAAATTCTTCGCCGGAGCCGGTCGCCAATGGTCCCCCTGTGAAGACTGAAGTTGGAGGGGGCGAGTCTAGCACTGCGGGGCGATGGGGTCAGGTCTCCACTTGCCACATCGCGCGCGCGGCGTGGCAAGGCCTCTCTTCCTTTGCGAGCGACCCGGCGGCTCGGAAAAATCGATGGGGTCAGGTCTCCACTTGCCACATCAAGCCGCGATGTGGCAAGGCCGCTCTCCTTTGCGAGCCGCCACGTGACTAGTGGATACCTGACCCCATCTCTAGCTCTTCGGTTGCAGGGCCCTCCCGAGGAAGAAGAGCGCGGCGCCGAGCGCGAGCAACACGAGCTCGCGCCTCACGTTGCCGGCGAGGACTCCGTCGAAAAACGCGATACCTGTCACGACCAGCCCCGCCAACTGGAGCGAGCGGGCCAACAGGAGCATGGACCCGAGCCGAGCCTAGGGCGTCTCGGCGAGGATGATCCGCGTGATCCGGTCCCCCTGCTCGATTCTCTCGACCACGTCCTGGCCCGCGATCACCTGTCCGAACACCGTGTAGATCCCGTCCAGATGCGGTTGCGGCGCGTGCGTCACGAACCATTGGCTGCCGCCGGTGTCCGGCCCGGAGAGCGCCATCCCGACGGTTCCTTCGGAATACTCGATCGGGTTCAGCTCGTCGCGGATCTCGTAGCCGGGGCCGCCGTTGCCCGTGCCTGTGGGATCGCCGTCCTGGATCACGAAGTTCGGTACCACGCGGTGGATCGCCGCGCCGTTGAAGTAACCCCGCTGGACCAGCGAGACGAAATTCATGACGGTCAGGGGCGCCGCCTTCCCGGCGAGCCGGATCCGGAAGGACCCCCGCGCCGTCTCGACCGTCGCCACCCACGGCCGGGCAGCTTCGGCGAGGACGCCCGGGTACTCCCCGGACGCGCGCGACGGCTTGAACTCGGGCGGAGGGAAGGACGCCGGAGCCGCGCGGAAGTTCAGGAGGAGCGAGCGCCGGGCGAGCCGCGCCACCACGGTGTTGGGATTCCGGTAGGCCGTCTCGACGAGCGCCTGCGCGCCCGCTTCCGCGCGCAGCTTCTCGGCGGCGCCGATCACGGCGATCGCGACATCCGGTTCCCGCATCGATGCGGACTTCGCGAGCGTGTCGGCGATCAGCGGGATGAGGGTGGCGTCCCCCCACCGGGCGAGCGCTTCCACCGCCGCCGCCCGGACGCCGGCGTCAGCGTCGTTCAGCGCGGCCTGCGCGAGAGCGCGGTTCTGCGCGACCGATTCCGCCGTCTGCAGGCCGGCGAGCACCGCGCCCCGCACGAGAGGATCGGGGTCCGAAGCAAGCTTCGCGCGCAACGGCGCCGCCTTCGCGAAGGTGAGATGACCGAGCGCCTCCGCCGCGGTCGCGCGGAGTGTCGCCTCCGGCGCACGGGCGGCCGTCTCGAGAGCCGGAAAGGCGTTGTCTCGCAGGACGGCGGCGGCCGAGGAAAGGGCGACCTCGCGCCTCCGGCCGGTCCCCGTGGTCGCAATCGACCAGAGCCGCCGGAAGACCTCGCGATCGGCGGCCGCGAACTGGCGCAGGAGAGTGAGCGCCGGGACGGCGACGTTCGGGTTCGCGTCCCCCGCCAGGGCGAGGATGCGGGCGATTCGCTCCCGGCCCGCGGACGTTCCGGGGTTCTTCTCGAGCACCGCTTCCAGGGCGATGAGCGCATTCGTCACGAGCGGCGGTTTCCCGCTGTCGAGCGTCGAGAGGAGCGGCTCCAGGCTCTCCTTCTTGCCGAGAATGCCGAGAGCGCGCGCCGCGTAGGCCGCGATATCGGCGTCGGAGTCCGAGAGCGCCGTGGTGAGCGCCGGCAGTGAGGCCTCGAGCGGTTTGCGCGCCAGTGCGTAGATCGCTCCGAACCGGACCCGCGGATCGCCGTCGGTCGCGTACCGCCGGGCGGCCTGCTCGGTGGTGGCGTTGGCGAAGCGCCAGAGCGAGCGGAGAACCGTCGCGCGCGGCTCGGGGGACGCCGCCGTGTTGGTGGCAGCGACGAGCGCGTCCTGTCCGTCGCCGCGCCCCAGGAACCCGATCGCCTTCGCGGCCGCTGCGCCGACCGCGGCGTCGGGGCTCGCGAGCAAGGGAATCAGCTCCTCGGTGAGCGACGGATCTCCCAGGAGCTGGCTCCCGAACGCCGCGGCCGCCTGCACTTCGGCAGATCGGTCGGAGAGAAGCGCCGCCAGGAGCGCGCGACCGCGGCCGTCGGCGATACGACCGATGGCGAGCGCCGCGCGGGCGCGGATGGCCGGATCGTTCGATCGCGCCGCGGACTCGACGGTCGAGGCGTCGTACGCGCGCCGGTCCTCGAGCTCGAGGAGGGCCGCTTCGGCCTCCGCCGGACCGGCGAACGTCCGGAGCGGCACGGTCGGGGGGGGCGGCGCACCGGGTGCGGCCGTCGGGGCACTGCCGCAGCGCAGGAGCGTGCCCGCTGCGAGGATAAGGGCGAAAAGACTCGACGTGCGTCGAGAAGTCATGAACGCGTCCTTTCTATCCAGCCGGGGGAAACCTGCGCATTATAAAAGGCGCGCCGGTCCTGGCGGTTCCCGGTTGAAAACGGGGTCTGTCCCCGCTTTCGGGCCATCGAGGGAGGAGGCGCGCGCCGCGGGAGCGAGAGCGAAGCGAGGGACCAGGCGAGCGGTCGAGCCGGGTTTGGCGAGCCGCTCGCCGGTGCGTGAGCAGGTCCCGAGCGAGCTCGGGCGACGGTCTATGCGCCGATCGTCAGCCGGTCGCCGAGCATCCCGGGCAGCCCCGCGCGATGGATCTTCTCGCGGGCGGTCTCGACGTCGTAGCGGACCCGCTCGAACGTCACGGTCCGTTCGGTCGAGTCGTAGAACGCGAACGCGGCGTCGGGGTTGCGGTCCCGCGGCTGGCCGATCGAGCCGGGGTTGATCAGGTAGCGGCAGTCCTGCTTCAGCCGGATCCGGACCCGGTCGCCGCGGATGACGTCGACCCGGATGCCGTGCGGCTGGAGAGTGAAGAGCGAAGGGATGTGGCTGTGCCCGAAGAAGCAGACGTTCGCGTCGGAAAACGTGAAGTTCAGATAGGCGTCGTAATCCGAAAAGATGTAGGCGTCCTCGTCGCGGGGCGATCCGTGGCAGATGACGAATGCTCCGTCCACGTCGACGGGCCCCACGGGGAGGTCCTCCAGGAAATGGAGACTGGAGGGGGAGAGCTTCGACGTCGTCCATCGCGCGGCCCTGAGCGCGACCGGATTGAACAGCTCTCCCGAATCGAGACCGCAGACGACCTTGTCGTGGTTGCCGCGGATCATCGCCTTTTTCTTCCGCATCCGGGTAATGCGCTCGATGACGGCGTTCGGATCGGCGCCGTAGCCGACGAAGTCTCCCAGGATGACGACCCGCTCGTGCTTGCGCCGCCGGACGCGTGCGAGCACGGCCGAGAGCGCCTCCTCGTTGGAGTGGATGTCGGAAAGTATGAGATAGCGCATCAATAAAAGGAGTGCTTCAGGTCCCGGTTTCGAGATGCACCAATTGCCGCACCGGAAACTCCAAACCGGGCTCCTGAAATGGACTTAGAGCGAAACCCCCAGCTCCCGCCGGTCGTACACGGCCGAGAGCAGTTTGTCGGCGGACTCTTCGATCGACTCTGTTCCGGTCAGCGAAACGCGAACCGGAGCCATTCTATAGAACGTCTCGCGCTCGGCCGAGAGAGCCGCGGCCTGCGCGTCGTTCACGAACAGGGGCCGGTCGGTTTTGCCGGCGAGGCGCCGGCGAACCGCGTCGAACGGCACGTCGAGATGGACCGCCGTCCCGAGCGCCGCAATCGTTCTTCGGTTCGACTCGGAGACGTAGGAGCCGCCGCCCGTGGACACGACCGCGTTCGGCAGGGCTCCGGTCCCCTCCAGGAACGCTGCCTCGCGCTCCCGGAAAGCGGCTTCTCCCGAGGTCTCGAAGATCGCCCGGACGGTGAGCCCCGAAGTCCGCTCGATCTCGGTGTCGAGATCGACGAAAGGAATACCGAGCCGGTCGGCCACGCGTCGCCCGACCGCCGTCTTCCCGGTCCCCATGAACCCGACGAGAAAAATGCGCCCCGGCGGATCCCGGCGGCGTGCCCGGTCGAGCAGACGGCGGGCGTTTTCCTCGAGGTGGGCCTCCGGGGCGAGCGCGCCGACCACGGCGGCCGAGTCGGCGCCGGCGTCGAAGACGGCATCCAGGCGCTCGGGCGTGATGCCCCCGACGGCGACGAGCGGCTTCGTCCTGTCCCGCGCCACGAGGGCGAGCGCCTCGACCCCCCGCGCGGCGCGGCCGGTCTTCGTCGGGCTCTCGAAAACCGGGCCGAACGCCACGTAGTCGCACGCGGGGTCGGAGAAGGCCGAACGAGCCGCCCCGGCGTCATGGGTCGAGACCCCGATCGGAGCGCCGGGAAGGAGGAGAGAGCGCGCCACGGAAGCGGGCAGATCCTCGTCCCCCACGTGCACGCCCGTTCCCGCCAGCCTCGCCACGTCCACGCGATCGTTGACGAGGACCGCTGAGCCCGAATCCCGCGCCGATCGGGCCGCCCGCTCGACCGCTTCGAGCAGAACGGTGTCCCCGAGGCCCCGCTCCCGTACCTGGAGAAGCCGGATCCCGGCCGAAAAGAGTCGGGCGGCCCGCGCGGCGACGTCGTCCGCCGTCCGGGCGGTTCCGTCGGTGATGGCGTAGATGGGGGGGAGTTTCGTCAGGAGGCGGCCGCGAACCGTTCCATGAACCGGGTCGAGAGGCGCCCTTCCCGGAAGTCGGGGTCGTCCAGGATCCGGCGGTGCATCGGGATCGACGTCTTGATCCCTTCGATCACGAACAGATCGAGCGCGCGCCGCGCCCGCGAGATCGCTTCCTCCCGGTCGCGCCCGCTCACGATCAGCTTGGCGATCAGGGAGTCGTAGTGCGGTGGGATGACGTAGCCCTGGTACGCCGCGGTATCCACCCGGACCCCCATGCCACCCGGAGGGTGAAACGCCGTGAGCCGGCCGGGCGAAGGCGCGAAGGTCACCGGGTCCTCGGCGTTGACGCGGAACTCGATCGCGTGGCCCCGCGGGACGAGCTCGCGCCCGGCGAAGGACAGCGGGACTCCCGCCGCGACCGCGATCTGCTCCTTGACCATGTCGACGCCGGTCACCTCCTCGGTCACGGGGTGCTCGACCTGGAGCCGGGTGTTCATTTCCATGAAGTAGAAGCGGTCCTGCGCGTCGAGCAGGAACTCGATCGTTCCGGCGTTGGTGTAGTTGACCGCCTTCGCAGCCGCCACGGCGGCCGCTCCCATCCGCCGCCGCAGATCCGGCGTCAGGACCGAGGACGGCGCCTCCTCGATCAGCTTCTGGTGGCGGCGCTGGATCGAGCACTCGCGCTCCCCGAGGTGCTGGACGTTTCCCTGGGCGTCGCCGAAGATCTGGAACTCGATGTGCCGGGGCGCATCGAGGTACTTCTCGAGGTAGACGTCGGAGTTGGCGAAGGCCTTCTCGGCCTCGGCCCGGGCCGTCTCGTAGGCGTTCGAGAGCTCCCGCTCGTCGCGCGCCACCCGCATGCCGCGTCCACCGCCGCCCGCGGCGGCCTTCAGGATGACGGGGTACCCGGCCTTCCGGGCGAAGGCCACGGCGTCGTCGACCGACTCCAGGGGTCCGGGGGAGCCCGGCACGGTGGGGACGCCGGCCGCCGCGACCGTCCGCCGCGCGAGCGACTTGTCCCCCATCCTCCGCATGGCGTCGGGCGACGGCCCGATGAAGGCGATGTGGCAATCCTGGAGGATCTCCGCGAAGTACGCATTTTCCGACAGGAAACCGTAGCCCGGGTGGATGGCGTCGGCTTCCGTGATTTCCGCCGCCGAGACGATCGCAGAAATGTTCAGATACGAGGCGGCCGAAGGGTATGGTCCGACGCAGACGTCCTCGTCGGCGTAACGGACGTGGAGGGCGTCCCGGTCCGCTTCGCTGTAGATCGCGACGGTCTTGATGTCCAGTTCACGGCAGGCGGAGATGATCCGCAGGGCGATCTCGCCGCGATTTGCGATCAGGATTTTTTTGAACACTTTGTGCGGGCGGAGCTACGCCGCCAGTCGAATGCCGAAAAGTTTCTCTCCGTATTCGACCGGCTGACCATTGCGCGCGTAGACGGCGACGATCTCGCCCTCGACGTCGGATTCGATCTCGTTCATGAGTTTCATCGACTCGATGATGCACAGGATCTTGCCCTTGCCGACCCGCTCGCCGACCTCGGCGAAGGCATCGGACTCGGGGGACGGCGACCGATAGAAGGTCCCGACGATCGGGGAGGTGATCACGTGGATTCCCGGGACTTCCGGCTCGGCCCCGACGGTCTCCGGCGCGCCGGCAGACGGGAGCGCGCCGCCGGCCGGCTGCGTCGCCAGGCTGCCCTCCCCCACTCCGTTGGTGGCCGCCGGGCGGCCCCCTTCGATGCGGAGGCGGAAGCCCGTCCGCTCGATCTCGAGACCCGAGAGTCCCCGTTCGGAGACCAGGTCGATCAGTTCCTTGATTTCCTTGAAAGAGAGCATCGTCGCTAAAGTAGCTCCTTTTCGAGAGCCGCTGCGGCCTTGCGCAGCTCGAATCGGCCGCGCCCGAGATTGCCCTCCCGGTCCAACAGTAGCAGCAGATAATACTCCCCGGTCACCCGGGAGAGGACCGTGATCGCGCCGTCTGCGACGGTGGAGATCTCCCGGACGAGCCCGGCGCCTGCCGCCGTCCCGACGTTGCGCGCCGATTTCAGGAGACCTCCCATCTCTGCCGCAAGTGTCTCGAAAGAAACGCCTTCCGCCGACCCCCATGTCTCGACCGGAATGCCGTCGGCTCCCACGAGGGAAACCGCGCGAGTGCCCTCCACGCGGTCGGCGACTCGGCGAAGCGTTTCGGCAAAGGCTCCCATCGCGGCAGGTCTCTAACTGGCGCGGTTTCGTATCACGTCGAGCCACTCGTTCAAAACCCGGATCTTCGCCAGCCGGCGCTCGCGCGCGGGATCCCCGGCAGGCAGCTCCGGTGGAGAAGCGGCCGCCGCTCGGCGCTCCGCTTCGTCGCGAAGCCCCAGGACCCGCGCGTTCGATTCGTCCCCCGAGAGGATCTCGCGATAGAGATCGAGCGCCTCGGAGTAGTGCCCCTGTTCGAAATAGAGGTCCGCGAGTGTCCTTCCGGAGGGCTGCTCGGCAAGGGGGATGGGCTCCCGGGGAGCTATCGGCTCAGGGACTGGTTCCGGCTCCCGGACGGTCTCGGGCACCGCTTCGGGCTCGGACACGGCTTCCGCCCTGGCGGACGCCGGCGGCTCCGTCTCGAACGGCCACATGGTGGCGGGCAGACGGATCTTCCGGGTCACGATCTCGTCGTCGTCCCGCCGAGGTTTTGACTCCGCGAATTCGTCGAGCGAGAGATCGCGGGACGGGACGTCGGGCTCCGCGGCGTCGAGCGGCGCCGGCCCGGTCGGGCGCTCGTAGGAGACTCCGGAGATGTCGTGCGGGTCGGTGTGCCGGGTTCGCGCGGCCGCGGGGGACGCAGCAGGGAACGGCTGCGCGAGCTCGGGCGGGGCGACGATCGGCTCGACCCGGTTCGGCGGAGTCGCCGCGGGCGGCCGGGGCGGCGGTTGCGCCGGCGCGGCTTCCGCGGCCCTCTGCGCCCGGGCAGCCTCGCCCTCCAGCCCGTCGATGACGACGTCCAGCCGGCGATCACCCGAGATCGCCCGGTAGAGACGGTATCTCTTCAAGGCTTCCAGAGGCTCGCCGCGCGATAGGTGGAGATCGCCGAGCGCCTTGGCCGCGACCAGGTTCGAGGGGTCGTCGGCGAGCGCACGCGCGAAGGCCTCCATGGAGCTCTCGATCCGACCGGCCTCGAGGTACGCGCGGGCGAGCGCGATGCGCGCGGCGACGTAACCGGGGTGGACGACGAGGCCCGACTCGAGCGTCGCAATCGCGTCGGGGAGCCGTCCGGCCTTCCGGAGCTCGTCGGCCAGGGGTACGAAGTAGCGCGACCCGGGCTCGCGCTCGACCCGCATCTGAAGGTCCCGGATGTGCGCTTCGAGATCAGCCAACTCCGACCATCCTAAAACGAAGCCGCCCCCCGAAGGGGGCGGCCAAATCGACAGGAAAGAACCGAATCAGGGGCTCACGGTCGTCGTCGCCGAAGCACTGTTGTTGGCGGAATTCGAGTCCGGCGTCGAGGACAGCACGGTTGCCGTGTTGGTCAGCGAGCTGTTCGCGGGTGCGACGACATTGACCCCGATCGTGATGGTGATGGGGGGATCGGCCGGCGCGACCGTCCCGAGCATCACGCGGACGATGCCGTTCGTCCCGGCGGTCGGTCCCTGGCACGTCCCGACCGACGTTCCGCAGGAGGCGAATGTCGTTCCGCCGGGCAGCGGGTCACTGACTTCGACACTGGTCGCCGAGATGGCGCCGAGGTTGTCCACGGTGATCGTGTAGGTGATCGTCCCACCGGAGAGGACCGGATCCGGCGAATCTGACTTGGTGATCGACAGATCTGTCGCGGCCGCGGTCGTGACCGACGTCGTGGCCGTCGCGCTGTTGTTCGCGAGGTTGTTGTCGGCCGTCGGAGACGAGACCGTCGCGGTGTTGTTGACGACGCTTCCGGCGCCGGCGTTGACGTTGACTACGAGGGTGATCGTGGCCGAGCCGGCACTCGGGATCGTGCCGAGATCCGCCGTGACCGTACCGGTTGATCCCGGCGGCGGACCGGTGCAGGTGCCGACGGACGGCGTGCACGAGACGAAAGTCGTTCCAGTCGGCAGCGGGTCGTTCAACGTGACGTTCGAGGCCGCGGCCGGTCCGGCGTTGTTGACCGTGATCGTGTACGCAAGGTTCCCGCCGACGCCGACCGGATCCGGAGCGTCGGTCTTCGTGACGCTGAGGTCGGCAAGCGCCACCGCCCCCACGTTGGTGATGGTCGACGACTGGTTATTGCCGATGTTGGTATCCGGCGTGGCGGACGTCACCACCGCCGTGTTCGTCAGGGTCGTGCCGCCCGGCGCCGTCACGTTGACCGCGATGGACAGAGTGGCGAACCCGGGCGCTCCGATGGTTCCGAAGTTGGCGGTGACGGTGCCGTTCGAGCCGGGGGCCGGTCCGCTGCAGCTGCCCTGGCTGGCCTGGCAGGAGATGAACGTCGTTCCGACCGGCAGCGGATCCGTCACGTTGACGCCGAGCGAGAAGCCTGGGCCGTTGTTGGTCACGAGGATGGTGTACGTGAGCGTCGTACCGCTCGTCACCGGATCCGGCGAGTCGGTCTTCGCGATCACCAGATCCGCCGGCGCCGGGGTCGGTGTCGGGGTCGGTCCCGCCGTCGGCGTCTGGGTCGCCGTCGGCTGAGGCGTCAGAGAGGTGATCGTGGGCGTCGGCGTCGGGATCACGCAACCGAGCTGCGGCTGGAAGCCGGGGAAGCTCGCGCTGCAGGTCGAGAGCCGGTTCGTCACGGTCACGGTAACGGCGCCGCCCACGTTGGTCGGGGTGCCGGCCGCGGTTCCCGGCGGGCACAGCGGCGCCGTGAGGCCGAGGTCCGGAACGACGACCGTGAGTTCGGTGGAGGAGGCCGCCGACACGGTCGCGATCCGGCCTCCGATCTCGACCTGGGCGTCGGCGACAGAAATCGGGAGGTTGAAGCCCGTGATCGTCAGGACCGTGCCGGGAGGCCCAAAGCGCGGCGAGATGTCCGTGATCGAAGGCTGAGTCTGGGAGACGAGGTACCTGAACGACAGGCCATCCGCGGTGTCGCCGGTGTTGATGTTCGTGACCGTGACCGACCCGCTGATGTCGCTGCAACCCGACAGGAACGGACGGCTCGGGAGGACGACGAGCTCGCTCTCCGTCACGGAGATGATGGTCGCCGCGCGACCGGCCAGCGAGACGGCCACCGGCGCCTGGAAGCCGTGGCCGAAGATCGTGACCGGCGAGAACGGCCGGTCCACGCGCTGCTCGTTGTTCGATATCGAGATCAGCTGGATCGGCTGGGTGTAGCGGTAGCCGGCGGGCAGCGTCGACTCCAGGCCGGACGCGATGTTGCGGACGCGGACGTCCACGGTCTGGTTCAGGTTGTCGCGACCCGAGCCGAAGGCCGCCGGGGTGAGCACGACGATCTGGTTGAACGAAACCGAGACGATGGTCGCCTCGACGCCTCCGAAAAAGACCTGGACGCCGCCCTGGCTGTCGAACCCGGCTCCGATGATCGTCACGCGGGTGTTGCCCTCGTTCACGCCGGACGCCGGGAGTACCGCCGTGATCGTCGGCGTCGTCGGCAGAGTCGTGCCGAACGCGAAGCAGTTCGGCAGCGACAGCACCGTCGGGGTGGCCGTGCCGTTGTTCAGGGTGACGCGGATCTCGACCGGCGTGGACGGAGACGTGACCTCCGGGAAGCCGGGGGTGAGCACGTTGATGGCGTCGTTGCTGACGCTCGTGACCGTCGCCTCGCGTGAAACGCCGTTGACGATGAAGACGACGCGGGTGCCCGCCGCCTCGTTGCCCGTGCAGCCCGAGGTCGGGCAGAACCGACCGCCGCGGAGCGCGAGCGGGGTCCCCCCGGTCGAGGGGCCGAAGCTCGGGTCACAGAAGGAGATGAACGGCCCCGCTCCGGCGGGCGCCTGCTGGAACGCGATGCTGATCGTCGCGGAGCCGGTCTCGGTGCCGACGGTGGCCGACGCGCGCACGACGGCCGTTCCGGGGAACTCGGAGCAGAGCGCCGTCAGAGCCGCGCCGTTCTGCGTGACGACGGAGATGAGCGGAAGACCGTTCTGCGCGAACACGCCGAAATCGGTGGTGAAGGCGACGCCGGTCCCGTCCGGGACGCTCGCGCCGTTCAACGTCACGATTGCCTGGATGAGCGTGCACGTCCCCGCGGACGGGTTCGGGTTGCTCGTAAAAAGCCGGATCTGAAGCGCACTCGGCCCCGGACCGGGCCCGCCGGGGCCGGGCCCGGCCTTCGGCGGCGTCGGCGCATCGGACGAGCACCCGAGGGCACCCGCCACGAGCGCGAGAACGGTCAGGCTGATGGCGATCCGGCGCATGAAGGCCTCCGTTGCTGTGCTTCTTCCGGAAGCTAGAAGCAGGTGGCGCATGTAAAGACCAGGATTCCCGACGCGGTCTCGCTCTGGACCCGGTGGCCCGAAGCGGTCTGGCCGAAGAACGTGATGTCGAACGTCATCGAGATCTGATTCCGTCCGGTTTCCCGATCGACTCCGCCGTTGAAGGGCAGGAGCTGATCGAACGGGGAGAGGAGAAGGTCCGCTGCGTCCATGATCGGGAAGTTGGTCAATGTCGCCGTGCCACCGGACGGCACCAGGATCCCGGCTCCGAAGGTCTTGGTCGGGGGAACGCGGGTCCCGCCGTCCGTCCGCCGAAAGCGGACCTGGTAACTGTTGATCTGGGTGTTGGCGAATCCCTGCGGGTCCGTCTGCGAGGGGTTCTTCAGGTGGCTTTCGAGCTCGATCGTGTCGATCTGGACCGGCGCCGGAACTCCGAGGTCGACGAAGCCGGGCTGGAGCTCGAGGGAGACCGTGATGAACACGGGAGCCTCGGTTTCCCCCTGCTTGTTCGTGCAGGCGGGCGCCGTCGCGAACACGAGAAGGAGGGCCAGGGTCAGAGCTCTTTTCTTCATGGATATGTCCTTTTTCTTCATCGCAGGATCCTCGGAGTGATGAAGATGAGCAGCTCGTCGTGCTTCTCGGTGCGGGTCTTGTTGCGGAAGAGGTTTCCGAGAATCGGAATCTTCCAGAGGCCCGGGATCATGTTGTTCTGGTCCTGGTCGTTGATCTGGAAAATCCCGCCGATGACCGTCGTGCCGCCGTCGCGCACGAGGACCTGGCCTCGGTATTCGCGAATCGTCAGCGGGACGTTGTTGCCGAGCGCGAGGTTCAGGGCCACCGCCGGCTCACGCTTCTGGACGGTGACCTGGAGGAGGATCGTGCCTTCGGCGGTGATCTGCGGGGTCACTTCGAGCCGCAGCGTCGCGTCCACATAGATGACGGTGGTCGTGTTGTTGACCGTGGTCTGAACCGGGATCTGCACGCCCGACTGGATCAGGGCGGCCGTGTTCGTCAGCGCGGCCAGCTTCGGGGACGAGATGATCTTCAGAAGTCCCTGGTTCTCCGCGGCCGTCAGTGAGACGTCCAGGTTGAACGTGTCGAGGATGTTGCCCAGGCGGATCTGGCCGATGACCGGGCCGTTCTCGAGCCCGACCCGGAATCCGCCGTCGACGTTGTTCGGGAAGGTGAGATTCGTGGTATTGCCGTGGGCGACGTCTGCCACGCCGTTGAAGCCCCAGTTGATGCCGAGGCTGCGGCCCAGCGTCTTCGTCGTCTCGACGATCCGCGACTCGATCATGACCTGGGGGATCGCCGTGTCGAGGTTGTCGATCAGCTGGAGCACGGCCGGCAGGAACGTCGGGATCTCCCGGATGATCAGGGTGTTCGTCCGGGTGTCGACCACGATGTCGCCGCGCCGCGAC
>Ga0209983_1000018_pt1 | contig 21579 bp, 14 predicted proteins | sample InoplaM1SPM_FD_187590 | JGI IMG/M metagenome (GOLD analysis project Ga0209983, IMG submission 187590) | Arabidopsis thaliana rhizosphere microbial communities from the Joint Genome Institute, USA, that affect carbon cycling - Inoculated... | ecosystem: Host-associated > Plants > Roots >...
GGTGGGTTGTGCCTACGTCTGAGCGCGGGGACCGCGGCCGATGAACGGGGGTTACTCCGCCCACCGGATCGCGTCCTCGGGGCTCTTCGCGCTCTTCTCGCTCGTGGCGCTCGCGCTCGGGATCGGCGAGGCCCGCCCGCTCGCGCTCGCGACCGGGGGCTCGCTGCTCTCGCTCTTCGTGTTCACGCGGACCGGATTCCGTTCGGCGCTCGGCGCGTTCGCTTCCTCGCTCGCGACCCTGGCTGACCTCGCGCTTCTCTTCTGCGCGCTCTCGCTCACCGGCGGATTCGGCAGCCCGTACGCGCTTCTGCTGCCGGCGGGAGTCGCGCTCGCGTGGCACCTCGAAGGGAGGACGGCGGCGCGGTTCTACGCGGCGGTGTCGCTCCTCGGCGTCACCGCGCTCGTCACCCTTGGAGGTCGGGGGCTGCCGCCGGCGTCGGAGATCTTCCCGCTGCTGGCGACGGCGCTCGCCGGACCGGCGCTCCTCGCGGCGCTCGAAGCCCTGGGCGGAGCTCGGGAGGCGCCGGTGGACCTCTCCGAGTCGAGCCGGCCGGCGCGGATCTCCACGCTTCCCTCCGCCGTCGAACGCCGGCCGAGCGACGAGCTCCTGCACGACTTGAAATCGCCGCTGTCGGTCGCGCGGGTCTACACCGACCTCATCGCGGAGAACGCCCGTCGCGGCGAGCTTCCCAACGCCGAGCATCTCGCCAACCTGTCCCGCGAGATCGAGCTCGCCGAGCGGATGGTGGGAGGGCCGTCGGCGGTTCCACTTCCGGCGAGCCCACCGGCGGACGTTCGCTTCGAGACCTCGATGCGGGCGGCGCCGACCGCGGCGCCGGCGACCGCGGACCTCGTCGAGATCCTGGGCTCGCTCGCGACGGCCTACCGTCTTTCGAACGCGGGACGCCTGCGGATCGAGTTCATCGCGGAGCGCCCGGAGCTTCCCGTCACGGCGGATCCCGTCGCGCTCCAGCGCGCGTTTCGAAACGTTCTCGAGAACGCCATCAAGTACACGCCGGAAGGGGGCGAGGTGCGGATCCGCGCCGGCGCCGCGGGTCCGCACGCTTTCGTCGTCGTGAAGGACACGGGAATGGGGATGAGCGACGACGACCGCGCCCGCGCCTTCGACTTCGCTTTCCGCGGCGCCGGGGCGGTTGCCTCCGGAGCGCGCGGCAAGGGACTCGGGCTCGCGCTCACCAAGGAGATCCTCGAGGCCAACGGCGGAAAGATCAGCCTGTCCTCCGAAGCCGGTTTCGGATCGGAAGTGACGATTCTGCTGCCGGCGGGAAGACGATGATCCGGGAGTTTCTTTCGCGGCGCGAGGAGTCTCCCATCGCATCGCGAAGAGTCTCCCGAGGTAATCGAGGGAGGAGCTTCGCGATGCGGGAGCGCGACCGCAGCGAACGACCAGGCACGCGTTCGAGGCCGGCCTGGCGAGCCGCGTGCCGGTGCGCAGCAGGTCGTTCGCCAGGGAGCGCGACGGAATGAAGCGAGTGGTGGTGGTGGACGACGAGCCCTCCGTGGGCGTGGCGGTGCGCGAGCTCCTCGAGCCCGACGGCTACGAGGTGGAGGCGCCGCCGGACCCGCATTCCGCGCTTCCGGAGCTCCTCCGCGCGGCGCCCGACCTCGTCATCCTGGACGTCAACATGCCCGGAATGAGCGGATGGGAGCTGTGCTCGCTCCTGCGCCGCCAGACCGCGACCCGAACCGTGCCCGTTCTCTTTCTGACCGGGCGCCAGGAAGTCCGGGATCGCATCACGGCCATGCAGGTGGGCGGCTCCGATTATCTCGCCAAGCCTTTCGGCGCCGAGGACCTGCGCCGCAAGGTGCGGTCGCTCCTGAAGATTCGGCCGACCACGGAGAAAAGATGAAACAACGCCGATCGACTCCTCCGGTGCGCCTCATACGAACGATCCCCGACCCGGAGCCGGAAAACTCCGAGGACACCGTCGCCCGGCTGCGGCGCGATCGGGTGATCTACGACGGGGTCACCGGGCTTCCGATCCATCCCTTCGACGACCCGGAGCGCGCCCACGAGCGGATCGCGCATCTCGCCGTGATCTACCTGCAGATCGGGAAGTTCTTCGGGTTCGAGGAGCTCTACGGCTGGGAGCTGTACGACCGGGTCCTCGTCGTGGTGTCCCAGGGCCTGCGGGCGGACGTCGAAGCGTCGCGCTTCGCGCCGCACCTGTACTCGATCCGCTACTCCGGCTCCGACGGCTTCTACGTCCTGTATTCGATGCCGGCGCCCGGGCGGGGACGGGGCCCGTCGCTCGAGAACGAAGCGGCGCGGCTCCAGGGCAACGCGGTCAAGCGCCTCCGCACCGCGTTCGGGGGGACGGCCGTCGACCTGATGACCGTGCACGCGTCGAGCCTGGTCGCCTCCGACAACCCGCGGGTCCGCTCGTCGCGCCACGTCGTCCGGCAGCTTTCCGAGGCCGTGAAGATCGTGAGCCAGCGGCAGACCCGCGAGAAGCTCGACCTCTGCGTCCAGTTGAAGCGGGTCATCGGCCAGAAGCAGCTGCGACCGGCGTTCCAGCCCCTCCGACATCTCGCCGACGACGAAGTCATCGGGTGGGAAGCCCTGATCCGCGGGCCGCAGGGCACTCCTTTCGAGAGACCGAACGTCCTTTTCGCGGTCGCGCAGGAAAACGACATGGAGGTCGAGCTCGAGACCCTGTGCCTCGAGACGATCTTCCGCGGCCTGCCGCGGGCCATCGGAACGCGCCGGCTCTTCGTGAACGCCTCCTGCACGCTGCTGCGCCACCCCGTCTTCCTCGACGAGCGCAACCTGACGGCGATCAACCGCAGCCACGGCGACGTGGTCATCGAGATCTCGGAGAAGGAGATGGTGGACTACTCGTCGTTCGGGGACATACTGGCCACCGTGCGCGGAGCAGGCTTGAAGATCGCGATCGACGACGCGGGATCCGGCTACTCGGGTCTCGAGGCGATCCTCAATCTGCGCCCCGACTACATCAAGGTCGCCGACTCCCTGGTCCGCCGGCTCGAGACCGATCCCATCAAACGCGAGATCATCACGAGCCTCGCGTCCATCGGGCGGCGGATCGAAGCGACCCTCGTCGCGGAAGGAATCGAGCGCGAGGAAGAGCGCGAAGCGCTCATCGAGCTCGGAGTCGAGTACGGTCAGGGCTTCCTGCTCGGGCGGCCCGCGTTCCAGGTCTCGGCGCGGGCCTGACGGGGACTACCGCGGGGACAGGCTTTAGCCTGCACCCGCCACAGTCCATCCCCGCGATCCGCTTCGAAAACGTGACGGCGGCCGCGCGCCGACGCGCTCCGATTCACGACGTGTCGTTCGCGGTGCCTGCCGGTGTGGTCTCCGCCATCGTCGGCCGGGAGGGCTCCGGGAAGAGAACCATCGCGGGCTGCATCCTGGGCGAGATCCGTCCCGAAACCGGGCGCGTCCTCGTCCTCGGAATGGATGCCCGCCGGGAGCGCCGCGCCGTGCGGAGGCGCGTGCGGTGGGGCGAGGAGGAGGGCGAGATCCGCGTGGACACGGAGCCCGGGACCGTGCTCCTCCTGACGGACGACCCTCGCCGCGCATCGGGCGTCTTCGGCACGAACCCCTCCGCCCGCGTGGGCTTCCTGGTGGAAGGGCGTCTCGTGGTCGAGGATGCGCTTACCGCGCTCCTCTCGCGCTTCCGGCGGATCCGCTACGTCAACGAGATCACCGAGGCGCGGACCGATTACGGCAGCGAGCTCGACCTCTTCGACGCCGTGCGGGTGAAGGTCCGGGGATGGGGCGTGGACGCGGTCGTCTCGAACTACGACGACGCGGCGTTCGAGCGGTTCCGGGCGACCGAGGGGGTGCGGGAGGCGCGCGCGGACCCGCTCACGCTCGAGCAGATCTCCGCGGCCGTCGCCGGCACGCAATAATCGCTCCTCCGTGAACGGCTTCTCCCGCAAGGACGGCGAGCTCACCTGCGACGGCGTCGCGCTGTCGGAGATCGCGCGCGCGGTCGGTACTCCGGTCTACGTCTACAGCGCGGCTCGGATCGAGGAGAGCTTCCGCCGGTTCGACGACGCCTTCGCGCCGGTGCGGCACCTCGTCTGCTACGCCGCGAAGGCCAACTCCAACCTGACGCTCTTGCACCGGCTCGCGGAGCTGGGCGCAGGCGCCGACGTCGTCTCGGGCGGCGAGCTCCGCGCGGTTCTCGAGTCCGGGTTCGCGGCCTCCTCGGTGGTCTTCTCCGGCGTCGGCAAGACCGACGCCGAGATCCGGTTCGCCGTAGAGCGAGACCTCCTCGCTCTCAACGCGGAATCGGAGCGCGAGATCGAAAAGATCGATGGACACGCCGGCGCAGCCGGCGTCCGCGCGCGCGTCGCGCTCCGGGTGAATCCCGACATCGACGCCCGATCACACCCGTACATCTCGACCGGCCGGAAGCACAACAAGTTCGGCGTCGAGATCGGCCGGGCGCGGGAGATCTTCGCGCGGGCGCGCTCCCTCGAGAACGTGCGCATGACCGGCATCCAGGCGCACATCGGCAGCCAGATCCTGGACCCGGAGCCGCTCGCTCAGAGCTCCCGGGATCTCGCGCGCCTCGCGGAGGAGCTCGCTCGCGACGGCCACCCGATCGAGACGGTCGACGTCGGCGGCGGCATCGGAATCGCCGGAGAGGAGAGGGAGACACTCACGCCCGAGCGCTACGCCGCCGCGGTCCTCCCGCATCTTTCCGGATTCCCGTTCAAAATCCTGATCGAGCCGGGCCGAGCGATCGTCGGGCCCGCCGGCGCGCTCCTGACTCGAGTCCTGTACGTCAAAGAGAGCTCCGAGAAGCGCTTCGTGATCACGGACGCGGGAATGAACGACCTGCTGAGGCCGGCTCTCTACGGCGCGATTCATTCGGTTGAATCGGTTGCAGCCGGCCGTTCCGGGGGAAAGCGCGTGACCGCGGACGTCGTCGGCCCGATCTGCGAGACGAGCGACTTCTTCCTGCGGGACGCGGACGTCGAGCTGCCGGAGGAGGGCGACCTTCTCGCGATCCGCGACGTCGGGGCTTACGGCTTCGCGATGTCCTCGAACTACAACTTTCGTCCAAGGCCACCGGAGGTCTGGGTGGAGGGGGGCGCGTTCCGGGTCGTCCGGCGCCGGGAGACTTTCGAGGACATCGTCCGGACCGAGCGGGAGTAAAATCCGCGCGAAGCCAACTCATGTTTCGAACGTCTCGTCCGCAATCCGGATGCGAACGTCCCATTCGCGCGGACATTCGTCCGTGCATCCTGAAGGAGGACTGCTCCATGCGATTCCGTCGGTTACTGGTTGCTCTTGCAATCGTTTCTCTCGCGGCGCCCCTCGCGTTCGGCCAGACCACGGGCTCGATCTCGGGCGTCGTGAGAAACCCGGACGGGTCGGAGCTTCCCGGCGCGACCGTCTCGATTTCGGGAGACAAGCTTCCGCTGGGTCGTTCGATGACGACGCTCTCGGATGGTTCGTTCCAGTTCGCCGGGCTGATCCCCGGAGACTACAAGCTCCGGGCGGAGCTGGCCGACCTCGGAAGCTTCGAACAGAACGTCGTCGTGGGCCTCGGCAAGGAGACGCAGGTCCATCCCGTGCTCGTGCCACGCGCCACGGCCGCGATCGAGGTGAGCGCGGCGCTGCCGATGGTCGATACCAAGGCATCCGACATCTCGGAGGTCACGAAGAGCGAGGAGATCCGCAGGCTGCCCATCGGAGGGAGCTACGCCGCGACTTTCGCGCTCGCCTCGGGCGTTCCGGAGAACACGGTGACGACCGTTTCGGCGCCCAACGCCGGCGGAGGCCGCCAGGACAATACGTTCCTTTACGACGGCGTCAACGTCACGAACCCTTTCTTCGGCGACCTCTTCCAGGACTTCACCGGCTTCGACATCCAGGAGGTCAACATCACCCGCGGCGGCATCTCGCCCGAGTACGGGCGCACCGGCGGCTTCCTCGTCAACGCCGTGACCAAGTCGGGATCGAACACTTTCCACGGCGGCTTCAGCGTCGAGTATTCGCCGGTCGATTGGACCGCCGACTCGACGGATCCGACCCTCCAGAGAAGCAAGTTCGAGCGGTTCCGGCCGGGCATCCAGATCGGCGGCCCGATCTGGCGCGACCACCTCTTCTTCTACGGCTCGGCGAACCTGAACCGCGTGAGTGAGCAGGACCGCATCAACCAGTTCGGGTCGTCCCCCGGAAACCCCGTCGAGAACGCGCTGCCCGACTCCGACACGGATACCGACGAGTACTTCTTCAAGCTGACCGCGAACCCGACGTCGAGCATCCTGATCGACGGCCACTACCGCAGTCGTGACATCGAGAGCACGAACACGGGCATCGGCACCCGCTCGGACGCGAGCGTGGCCCAGAACGGGATCACCAAGGACAAGGTAGTGGTGGTCTCCGGGCTCTGGACGATCACCCCGACGTGGAGCGTCGAGGCCAAGTACAACCACAACGAGGACAACAACTCGATCGAGCCGCTGGTGGACCTCGGCTTCCAGCCGCCTTTCAACGCGGCGGCTCCTTACCTCGTGGGTCAATTCACCACGTCGATCACCGGCGGAGTCAACTTCGTCTTTCCGCCGGCAGGTGACGTCAGCCAGACGCTCGGCCCCAGCGAAGGCGCGGTGAACGACCAGGACTACATCCGTGACGAGTTCCGTCTCCAGACGTCGCTCCTCGCCAACTTCATCGGAGCGACGCACGACATCCGCCTGGGCGCGACCTACAGCCAGAACCGCGAGGAGCTTCTGCGCGTTTCGAACGGCTGGGGTTCGATCATCGCGACGGTCTCCTCGACGAACTGTGCGGGGTCGCCGGGCAACCTGTGCTACCGCGCGCGGTACAACCCGATCCAGCCCGAGCAGATCTCGGACGCGGAAACGTGGGGCATCTTCCTGCAGGACCAGATGACGTGGAAGCGTTTCACGCTCAATCTGGGAGTGCTGGTCAACCGCGACGAGTTCATCCCGAACGACGGCGGAAAGTTCACGATCCTGCGCGGCGATTACACGATTCCCAACGCCAGCATCCCGACCTGTGACGCCGCGCCGGACGGCGCTCCCGCGTGCACTTACCTCGACACCGTCACCTTCGACTTCGGGGACCAGATCCAGCCGCGCGTCGGCGCCACCTTCGAGCTCGACACGCGGGTCCACGACAAGTTCTACGCGAACTATGCGCGCTACTCCAACATGGACAACCAGTCGTTCTCCCGTTCGGCCGCGCCGATCCGAATCGAACGTCATGACGCGTACTTCCACGTGGAGACGGGCGCGCTGCTCCGGACCGTCGTGCGCGCCAACCAGACCGGGAAGCGGATCCTGGAGAACATCGATCCGACGAAGACCGACGAGATCATCTTCGGATATGCGCGTCCCCTGGCTCCCGGCTGGGCGGCCGAGGTCTGGGGCATGTACCGTTACACCGACGACATCATCGAGGACTTTCCGGGCGTGAACCGGACCACGGCTTCCGGCTTCCGCTACGGGAACATCCCGGGCCACCGCAAGTACACGGCGGCCACGGTCGAGCTTCGGAAGGCCTTCTCGGATCGCTGGACCCTCGACCTCTCGTACACGCTCTCGAAGCTCGAGGGGAACTGGGACCTCGACGGTACGGGCGTGGCGGTCTTCTACAGCTCCTCGTACATCAGCGACGGTCCGGGCCTCTACGTCGAGGACGAGTTCCGCAACGGCACTCTGGCGGGCGACCGGACGCACGTCGCCAAGCTGTTCGCGGCGTACGAGCTCCCCACGAACACGAGCATCGGCGCGTACCTGCGCTTCCAGAGCGGCCGGCCGTGGGAAGCCCGGCAGTTCGACCCGGTCAACGGCGTGGCCCTGATGTACGCCGAGCCGGCCGGCAGCCGCCGCCTCGAGTCGTGGACGAACCTCGATCTCCAGGTCACCCAGCGGATCCTCATCAACCCGGTGGAGATCATGGCGGGGATCCGGCTCGGCAACGTCTTCGACGATCAGGCGGTGCTCGCCGTGGACCAGGTGCTGTACTCCAACACGTCCAATACGGTGGCGAATCCGAACTTCGGTAAGCCAACGCTCTACGCGGCTCCGAGACGGGTGACGCTGGTGGCGGGCGTGACGTTCTAAGCGACGGACTCCGTTCGAACGGAGGAGCCGGGTTCACAGCCCGGCTCCTTTTTTATGGGCCTTCCGCGGCGCGAAGCGACCGCGCGACGTCCGGCTGGTTCGGGTCGACCTCGAGCGAGCGGCGGAGCAGCCGCACGACCTCCGGCCGGTTCTCCAGGCACGTCTGGAGAAGAGCGAGCACGTTGAAAGTGTGCGGGCTCGCCGTCGCGGCTTCGAAAGGTGAGAGCACGCCGACGGCCCGGCGGCATTCGCGCTCCCGAAAGAGATTCATCGCCAGACCGCGCGCGATCTCCTCGTTGCGCGGATACGAATGGAGAGCCTTCTCGAGCAGCGACCGGGCGGCCCGCGCGTCCCCGTTCTTCTCCACGTCCCGCGCCCACTGCAGGACCGCCGGCGCCGGGTCGCCCCCGACCGCGGTGACGGATCGGAAGAACCACTTCTCGGCGCTCTTCGCGTCGCCGCGGGCACGCTCGAGCACCGCCATGTTGAAGAGCGCCGAGTAATAGTCGGGGCGGAGCGCGAGCGACTGCTCGAAGGCTTTCTCCGCCGCTCCGGGATCCCGTCGGGTGTCGCGGAGGTAGACGCCCAGGTTGTTCCAGGCCCCTTCGGTCATGCCCGGCCGGTCTCCGCCCGACGGCGCGAGCGGACGCGTGTCGGATGGGGAGAGATAGCCGAGAGCGATCAGCTTGCGGACGTAGTCGTCCGATTGCGATTGCGACGCGGCCTGCGCCGAGAGGCGCCGGACGCCGATCTGCGGGAAGAGGTCCTCGCGGCGCGGCGCGGCGACGTCGCGGAACGCGCCCGGAAGGAGGACGCCGGTCATCCGGCGATCCGCCGGCAGGCCGAGCAGCCCGAGCGCGGTGGGTGCGAGGTCGAGGATGCTCGCCGACCCCCGCTCCCGCGAGGGGCGCACCCGCGCGCTCCACGCCGCGACGACCCCCTCGGGCCGGTGCCAGAACGCGGCGGTCGCCCAGTTCCCCGACGCGAAGCCGCACGGCCGGTCCGACCCCCACTTGAAGCCGTGGTCGGAGCTGACGAGAAGCGTCGCGCCGTCCTCGCGCGCCCGTCGCATCCACTGACCGATCATCCGGTCGACGAGGCCGTAGTAGCCCGCGACGGCGCGCCCGTAGCGCGCGAAGTCGGCGTCGGACACGCACGCGAGCTTCGGCGGGGCGAAGGAGGCGAAGAGATGCCCGACCTCGTCGGTGCCCTCCAGGTAGAGCGCGAGCAGGTCCGGGCGCTCGCGGTCGTAGAGGTCCCGCGCGATCCGGTGCGACACGCGCGTCGCGCCGATCACGCGCGCGAGGCCCGCGACGGGATGGCGCGAACGTCCGGCCTCGTTCTCCGCGAGCGCCTTCGCGATCTCTCCGGCCGGCAGGTCGACGAACCGGCGGATTTCGTCGGGCGACACCACTCCGTCCCGCGCGATCGCCTGCGCGACGCCGTTCTCGAATCCCGCCGGGAACACGACGCCCGAAAGCGACGTCCTCTCGTACAAGAGAGGGCTCGCCCGGTCCGAGACGAAGAAACCGTTCACCTCCTCGGCCGGATGCGTTGCCCACCACCCGACGACGCCGACCTTCTTCCCGGCCGCCGACGCGAGGTTCCAGACGGCGGGAACCGCGCGGCTCGCGCCGGAGATCGGGACCTTCCGGCCGGTCGCCGGGTCCACTTCCTGGAAATCGAGGACTCGGTGGAGGTCGGGCGGCACCCCGGTCGCAGTGGTCGTCCAGAGGATCGGGGAGAGCAGCGGAGCGAGAGTCGCGAGGCGCCCGGACCATCCCTCCTCGGCGAGGCGCTTCCAGTTCGGCATCGCGCCCTCCGCCGCGAGCCGATCGAGGAGCTCGAAGTCGAGACCGTCGAGGCCGAGCCAGATGACCGGGGCCGACGCCCCGATCCGCGGAGCGCGCGTGGGAACATCGGCGGATTCGACCGGAGGAGCCGCGCGCGGCGCCGGCGCCGCCTGCTTCTCCGGAGCGCGGCAGGAGACCGCGAGAAGAACGGAGAAAAGGGGGACGAGAACGCGCGCCGCTTGCTTCACGGGGGCGGCAACCGTAGCATCTTCCAATCGTTTTCTCGAAGCGTCTCGCCGCGGTCTCGCTCTTCTCGGTCGGGGGGATCCTCCTCGCGGCCGGACAACCACCGCCTCTCATGCGGACTCCGAACGGCGTCGCCCGGCCGATCACGCCGGCGTCGCTCCTCGGCGCCGGGAGCATGAACGTTCCCGTGGAGTCAGGCGACGGCGACTCGATCGTGTACCACGGGCGGCCGCTCCTGGACGTCATCGAGCGGGCCGGCGTCGACACCCGGACCATGGCGGGACAGCGCAAGACCGCGCCGGCGATCGTCGTCGTCAAGGCGCGCGACGGATACACCGTCGTGTTCTCGGTGGGTGAGCTCTTGATGCATCGCGCCGACCCGCGCGTCTTCCTCGTCTCGGAGACGGCCGCGGGCCCGCTGCCCGAGAACGAGGGGCCCGTCCGCCTCATCGTGCACGGCGATCGCGTGCGGTCGCCCTACGGACTCGCCGACGTCGAGCTGCGCTACGTGAGCCAGAACCCGGGCGCCGAGCCGAAGCCGCGCAACTGAGCTCCCTCTCCCCGCTTGCCGGGAGAGGGTCGGGGTGAAGGGGCGTTGCGCAACCTCCCTCTCCCCGCTTGCGGGGAGAGGGTCGGGGTGAGGGGCGTTGCCTCGCCGAACCCTTTCCCTTAGACTGCCCGATCCCGCGGTGGGTGTAGCTCAGCTGGTTAGAGCGCCAGACTGTGGATCTGGATGTCGAGGGTTCAAATCCCTCCACTCACCCCAAGTCGTTCGATCTTTGCGCCCGTAGCTCAGTCCGGATAGAGCGTTAGCCTCCGGAGCTAAAGGTCCCGCGTTCGAATCGCGGCGGGCGCACCAACTTCACGACGTCGACGCGGTCGAGCCGATCGGATTCTGCGCTCACGCCAGGAAGGGGGGCTCCGACCGGCTCTCGAGAAGCGCGCGGAACTCCCGCGCGGGTAGCGGTCGGCTGAAGAGATAGCCCTGCACCTCGTCACACCCTTCGTCGCGCAGGAACGAGAGTTGCTCCGCCGTTTCCACCCCCTCCGCCACGATGCTCAGCCGAAGCGCGTGCGCCATCGTGATGACGCCCCGGGCGAGCGCGCAGTGATCGGGGTTCCCCGGGAGCTCCTGCACGAAGAGGCGATCGAGCTTGATCCGGTCGAGCGGAAAGCGCTGGAGATGATTCAGTGACGAAAAGCCCGTTCCGAAATCGTCCAGCGAAATGTTGACTCTCAATTTCTTCAGCTCCCGGAGCTTCTCGATGCTGCTCTCGAGATCCTGCATCGCGCTCGACTCGGTGATTTCGAGGTCGAGACAATCCGGCGGAATTCGACTCTCTTCGATCGCTCGAACCACTTCCTCCACGAACTCCCGCTGCTGAAACTGGCGTGGAGAGACGTTGACCGCCAGCCGGAAGTCGGAATGACCTCGATCGTGCCATTCACGCAATTGCGTGCAGCCTGCCTTCAGGACCCACCGTCCGATGGGCAGGATCAGGCCCGACATTTCCGCCAGCGGGACGAACTCGCTCGGAGGGAGAAGTCCGAGCTCGGGGTGGAGCCACCGAAGCAGGGCCTCGGCTCCCCGGATTCTTTCGGACTTCAGATCGATCGAGGCTTGATAGTAGAGAACGAGCTGCTCGCCCTGCAGCGCCTGCCGCAGGCGGTTCTCGAGCTGGAGCTGCTCGGCGGCCCTCGCGTTCATCTCGGGTGAGTACAGTTGATAGCTGTCGCGGCCGTGCTCCTTCGCTCGGCGCAATGCGGCGTCGGCGTTGCGGGAGAGCGTCTCCACGTCCAATCCATCGGTCGGGTAGATGCTGGCGCCGATGCTCGTCGTGATGAACAGCTCCCTCTCCTCGACGGAAAACGGGAGGCGGATCGAGTCGAGAACCTTCTGCGCGACTTTCGCGGCATCCTCTTCGGAGCGCAGTCTCTGGATCAGGATCGCGAACTCGTCCCCGCCGAAGTGGGCGACCGTGTCCCCCGCCCGGATTCCCGCCTGGATGCGTTCCGCGACCTGGCAAAGAAACTGATCTCCAAACGGGTAACCGAAGGACTCGTTGATCGCATTGAACCGGTCGAGGTCGAGAAAGAGCACGGCGAGCTTCTGACCGCCGCGCCGGGCTTGCGCTGTGGCGATCGTCGCCCGGTCGTTGAACAGCGCCCGGTTCGGAAGGCCCGTGAGCGCATCGTGGACCGCGAAGTACCGGGCTTTCTCCCTCGCGCGCCGGCTTTCCGTGGAGTCGGTGACGACGCCGATCCAGCGGATCGGGTTGCCCTCGACGTCCGGAACGACCTTTCCGGAGTCGCTGCATTTCAGCAGTGATCCGTCGGCGCGCCTCACCCGGTACTCTTCGTAGAATGGCTCTCCCGTCTTCCGGTGGCGTTTGACCGCAGCCAGGACCCGGTCACGGTCTTCCGGGTGAAGAATGCTTTCCCACGCCTCGCGCGTGTGCGGGAAACCGCCGGGCGCGTGTCCCAGCTTTTCATCGATGTCGGCGAACCAGCCGACGCTCCCGTTCTGGAGGTCCCACTCGTAGACGAGGCCGTTCGAGACCTCCGCGACCGCCCGAAATCGGTGGGCATAGTCGAGCAACGTCTCGCGCACCCGGGCGTCGCTTTCCTCCACCTTCCTCCGGCCCAGGCGCCGCTGACGCCGCATCCGCGCACCGTCGCGCTCACGTTCCATGGACGGTACGAGTCGATCCAGAGCCGCTTTCGGAATGCAGTCGTGCGCTCCCGCCTTCAGCACGGCAATCGCGGTCTCCGCATCGAACCGATCGCAGAGGACGAGGAACGGGACATCGGTCTGCCGTTCTCGGACGAGGTCCAGGGCGGCGAGTGACCCGAGGCCGGGGGACGAGTAATCCGACAAAACGACGTCCCAACTCTCGCTGCGCAGCGCCTGGTCCATCGCTTCGCGCGAGTTCACCAGAGCCGAGACCAGGTCATAGCCGGCCCGACGCAGCTCGTTCGAGAGGACTTCGGCGTCCTCGGCCGAGGCCGTGAGGATCAGGGCCCGCAAGGGAGCGTTCATTTCGAGAGGGGGCGCTGAAAAAAGTATAGCCCCCCCTCGTCGACGGCCGGTCAGCCGGAACCGTTCCGGACCTCGTCACCCCTTCTCGGCCGCGGCCTTCGCCTTGGTTCGCACCAGGGCGTAGTTGACCGCCGGCAGCGAGTTGAACTCCGCGGCCTTCGTGCAGAGCGCTTTCGCCTTCGCGCCGTCGCCCTTCCCCTGGTACGCCTGGCACAGGCGATAGAGGTTCTGGGGGTTCTGCTGGTTCGCCTGCGGGAGCTCGGCCAGGGCCCGGTCGTAGTCCTTCTCCGCGAGCGCGATCATGCCGGCGATCTCGTGGGCGAGCCGGACCTGGTTTGGGTTGTTCGACGCCGCGGCGCCCTTCGCGAACTCCTCCGCCTCGATCTTCGCGGTGGCGAGATCCTTCTGCACGAGCGCGACGCGCGCGCGGTTGAAGTGGATCACGCGCCGGTTGTTGTCCTTGACTCCCTGCGACAGGCTGGAATCCTCGATCATCTTCAGGCCGCGCTCGAAGGCCGCTTTCGCGTCGGCGGCCCTTCCCATCTCGAGCAGAATGTTCCCCTTCAGCTGCAGGTCACCGGCCATCGCCGGAACGTCCTTCGTCTTCTCCCCCAGGGCGTACTGCTTGTCCACTTCCCCCAGAGCGCGGGAAAGATTCCCGCCGTCGACCTGCAGGACCGTCAGCGCGAAGAGAGCGAGCCGGCGCTCTCCGTCGTTGCGGGCCTTGCTCGTGATGTTGGCGAGCTCCGACGCCGCCTCACCCGGCTTCCCCAGGTACATCAGGTCCGCGGCGATTCCCTGGTGCGCGTTGAGGAAGCTCGGCTCGATCTCGAGCGCCTTGCGGTACTGCGCGATCGACTCGTCGTACCGGCCCATCTTCAGCAGCAGCTCGGCGTACGAGTCGTAGGGATTGGGATCCCCGGGGATCAGCTCGATGTACTTCTGGAACGCCTTTTCGGCGTTCGCGAAGTCCTCGTTCTGTCGGTAGGCGTAGCCGAGGATGTTGTATGCGGTCGAGTAGTCCGGGGCGATCTCGGTTGCCCTGCGGTAATGCTCGATCGCCTTCGAGTAGTCCTGCTGCCCGAACCAATACCCGCCGAGGTTGAAGTGCGCGCGTTCGTCGTTCGGATACGCCGCGACGAGCTGGTCGAGGTAGTCCTTCTGCTTCGTCGGGTCGTTGTTCGCGCCGGCCTCGGCGGCGAGGATGAGGAGTCGCTCGCCGTTCGACGCCTTGTCCGCCAGGCTCACGGCCTTCGCGAGATGCTCGAAGAACTCCTTCCCGGTCGGCGCCGAGTTGGCGAGATTCAGCTCGGCGAGGGCGAAGTTCGGGTCGAGCGAAACTGCCTTCTCGAAATGCGCGATGGAGTCGGTGACGCGGAGTTTCTCCGACAGGTCCCTCCCCTGCAGGAACTCCGCTCTCGCCTCGGCGGACGCGGTCGTGACGGGAATCTTCCCGCCGTCGGCCGGAGTCGGCTGAGCTGCCGCGACGGGGGCCGTCGCCTCCTTCTTTGCGCAGGCCAGGGTGACGAGTCCGACTGCGACTCCGAGCGTCCACAACAAAGTGACGAATCTCCGGCGCATGCAGTCCTCCTTTGATGGTCGGACTTACGAAATTTCCGCCGGAGAGTTGAGCGCGGGCTCAGCCCGCGCCCGTCACCGAAATTGTGGTCTTCGTCCTTCGCCGGACTGCGCCCGACGGGGTTGTCCCGCCCCTATTTCGCCGGCGCCTTCTCCTCGGCCATCTTGATCCCGAATTTTCCGCTGCTCTCGATGAAGAAAATGCACTCGGACCCGGCGTCGCAGGCCGTCGTGTGCTTCTGGTTTGCCGGCTGGAACAGATACGAGCCGGGCCCGAGCCTCGCATCGGGCTTCCCGGGCTCCCCGTGGATCCACGTGCCCGAGATGATCACGGCCGTGTGATCCACGGGATGCGTGTGGAGCGGAGCAGAGAAACCCGCCGGAAACTTTTCGATGGCGGTATAGGCGCCCTTCGTCGGATCGCCCGAGATCACGGACAGCATCGGACCCGGAGGCGCACCGGGCAGAGCCTCCCACGCCATATCCGCCGCCGGCTTCACGACGAAGGTCTTGCCTCCTTTGGCCCCGCCGGCCTCGGCACGCGGCGCCGAAAAAGCAGCGACGACCAGGAAGAGAACCGGGATCGCCAGGGCCGTGGCCCATCTCCTCAACATGTTCTGTCTCCTTTCGAGCGAGTCAAACTCTCTCCGTATGTCGATGAACGCGACGTGAATCTCCGCTCACCAGAGTGAGTTGATGATGCGAGCCGCCGGCACCCCGGAGACTTTGCACTTCGAGAGCCATTGGACGAGGCCCGGAAACTCCTTCCAGCCCGACGAAGCCTGCTGGAAGTGGTCAGTCACACCGGCGTCGGTCTCGTAGATCTCGTGCAGGATGAAGACCGTGTTTCCGGTCGGCGCGGAATTCTGATCGAGCGGGTTCGATAGCTCGGGAGCCCTGGCCACGTTGTAGGTCAGAAGCGCTTTGTTTCCGTCCCGGTGATGCGTCGACTTCATCCAGGGAGCGTGGCTCGCAAAGATACGGTCTCCCTCTGCCACCTGATCCGGGGGAGCAACGATGACGTAGATGAGTTCAGTCTTGCCGTGGTAGGACATGGTTGGGTCCTCCTGTTTGTCTCGATTCGTCTCGATCGGAATGACCGTCGATGGAAAAGAAGTTGGGTCGACTATAACAGCCGGCCTCGGAACCGACAGACTCACCGGACACCCGCCCGCGGGCAGCCTGGGCCGCATCCGCGAGCGGCTCGGACCGTCACACCGTCTCGGTGACGTAACTCTCCATGCGGAGACCGAGCAGGATCGTTCCCGCCACCAGGACCGCCGCCAGCAGGAAGGGTAGCTCGATGACGCGATCGAACAGATACCCGTAGATCACGGGGAAGATCACGCGCGAAGCGCCGCCGAACGTCTGCTGGACGCCCATGTAGAGACCGCGCTCGCGGCTCGAGACGACCCGGGATAGGAGCGACGTGACGCACGGAAACGTGAACGCCGTGCCGAGCGGGATGAGCGCGACCCCCAGCGCGAGCGGCGCGTACGTGAGGACGGGGTTCGAGAGCGGGCGCAGGAACGGCAGGAGCGCGAGACCGATCGAGAGGAGCGTCAGACCGAGGCGCGACAGGCGAGCCTCTCCGAACCGATCCACCGCCCGCCCGAGGATCACGGCGCGGGTGAAGACGGCCATGACGCCGATGTATGCAAAGAAGTACCCGATCGTCTTCGCGGTCACTCCGAATCGGACCGCGAGAAACAGCGCGAGGATCGCGGTGCTGCCCTGGAACGCGCCGATGGCAATCGCGTAGATCCAGATCAACCGGGAAGAAGGCTCGTTCGGATGCGTCACCACTTCGAGAACCGCCTGGCGGGAACGTCCGGGGACGCGCGGCTGGCTTCGCGCCGCGGACGCCTCGTTCGGATCGCGGGACTCGGCGAGAAACTTCCACGCGAATCCGATGTTCACGGCCGAGAGTCCCGCGGCGAGCAAACCCGGGCCGGGAGTTCCCCAGCGCAGAGCGAAGCTGCCGAGCAGTGGGCCGAGCGCCACGCCCGCGTTCGTCGCGGCGGAGAGCCAGCCGAGTCCCTTGGCGCGTTCCCTCGGCTCCATCGCGTCGGCCACGTAGGCCTGGATGACGCTGACCGTGCCGCCCCCCGCACCCTGCACGAGCCGGGAGAGGAAGAGCAGCCACAGAGAGCCCGCGTACGCGAAGATCACGTAGGCGATCGCGGATGCCGTCATTCCCACGATGAGCGCCGGGCGGCGGCCGTAGTGGTCGGAGAGGCGCCCCCACACCGGCGCCATCAGGAGCTGCGCGACCGAGAAGGATGCGACCAGAAGACCGACCACGAAGCCGCCCGCGCCCATGGACTTCGCGTAGAACGGCATCAGGGGGACGATCATGAGGATGCCGACCATGTCCATGAACGCCGTCACCATCAGGACGGCGAGCTTTCCGACAGACGTCGATTTCCGGGGTTCGGGGGGCTTGACCGTCAACGTTTCGAGCGGATGTACCGGTCGATGCGGGCTTCCAGGATCGGCAGCGTGACGGTGCCGCCCGAGAGGATCTGATCGTGGAACTCGCGGACATCGAACCGCGCGCCGAGCGCTTCTTCAGCCCGGCGTCGCAGGCGGCGGAGCTCGAGCTCCCCCATCTTGTACGCGAGCGCCTGGCCGGGCCACGAAATGTACCGATCGGTCTCGGTCGTGCACTCGTGGACCGATAGCGCGGTGTTGCCCGAGAGGTAGTCGATCGCCTGCTGCCGCGTCCAGCCCTTCGCGTGGAGGCCGGTGTCCACGACGAGCCGGCATGCGCGCCACATCTCGTACGTCAAGCGACCGAAGTTGCTGTACGGGTCGGTGTAGAGGCCCATCTCCAACCCGAGCCTCTCCGAATAGAGACCCCACCCCTCGCCGAACGCGTCGACGTACAGGAATCGGCGGAACGCGGGCAGGTCCGTCAGCTCGGCCGACAGCGCGCCCTGGAGGTGGTGGCCGGGCACCGCCTCGTGGAGCGTCAGCGACTCGAGGACGTAAAGAGGCCGGCTCTCGAGCGCATACGTGTTCACCCAGTACGTGCCGGCCTTCTTGCCGCCGGGCGGCGCGCCGACGTATCGGCCGCCCGTGTACTTGGGAGCGATCTCGGCCGGGACGGGCTCGACCCCGTAAGGCTGGCGCGGCAGGCGGCCGAAGAGCGACGGCAGCTTGCCGTCCACGTGTTTCGCGATCCACGATGCCTGCTTCAAGAGCTCGTCCGGTGTCTTCGCGTAGAAGCGCGGGTCGGTGCGGAGGAACTTCAGGAAGTCCGCGAAGCTGCCGGTGAACCCGGTCTTCCGAGAGACGCCTTCCATCTCGCCACGGATTCGGCGGACCTCCTGGAGCCCGAGCGCGTGGATGTCATCGGGCGTCCGGTCGAGCGTCGTGAAGTGTCGGACGAGGTACGCGTAGTACTCCTTGCCGCCGGGCATTGCGCCGGCGCCGACCGTCTCGCGGGCGCCCGGCATGTAGTCGCGGGTCATGAACGCGAGAAACGACCGGTAGGCCGGAACCACCTCGTCGCGGATCGCCTTATCTGCTGCGGCCGTCAGCCGCGGGCGATCCCCCTCCGGCACGCCCGCCGGGAACGCCTCGAACGGCGCGAAGAAGCGGCTCTTCCGCGGGTCCGACACGACGTGGGCCTCGATCGTTTTCTCGTAGCCCGCGAGCGCCGCCTTCGGGAGGGTCCAGCCGTTCTGGAGTCCCTCGCGCAGCAGCTCGACGTTCTGTTGCACGTACCCCGGGATCGCTTTCAGGCGCGCGAGGTATTTCTCGTAGTCGCCCGTGGTGTCGAAGGGCATCTGCCGCACGAGCTGGGCGAGCTCCATGTGGAAACCGCTGTCGGCGTTGATCGGGAAGCGATAGTGGTGGAGCTCGAACTCGCGGATCGCGTCCTCGAGCTTCACCCTCTGCAGCGCCTGGCTCTCGCGGTCGGTCTCGTCGAGCCCTGCCGGATCGATCGCGCGCAGCCGATCGAGGAGCTTCCGGCGCTGCCCGGCGCGGCGCGCCTGGTCCGCGACGCGGACGGCCGGGAGCCGGTCGTCGAATCGGCGGTCGCCGACCGACGTCGCGAAAAGGGGGTCCTCGCGGAGCTCGAATTCCCAGGCCTCATCGAGAAGCGCATGCAGCTTCGAGCGGGACGCTGGATCGGGCGAGGACGGCGAGGCGAGAACGGTCAATCCCAGGAACGCGCAGAGAAATGCATCGACCACCACGGCGAACCTCCTCCTCGACTCCGGCCGGGACATTCAGATCATCTCAGCCCCTCGACGACGAACAGGTCCGAGAGCAGGCGGCTGAACGTGTACGCGTAGGACTTCGCGTCCGGCGTGATGACGACGTTGGAGATTCTCTCGACGCCTCCGGGATCGACCGGCATGAGCTCCTTCCACAGCTCGCGCTTCCCGGTCTCGAGATCCACGTGATAGACCCGCGCGGGCAGGTCGCGCTTCCACACGTAGATCGAACGGCCGTCCTCGCTGAACCGCAGCGGGAATTCGCCGTCGGCGATGCCCGAGATCGCTCGCGTCGCGCCTCCATCCACCGGAAACAGCATGCCCCGGCGATCGGATCCGATCGCGGCAACGAACTTCCCGTCCGGGGAGACCGCGAAGCCCGGGAACGCCGTTCCGATCCCCTCGGGCGTGATCGGCCGTGGGCGGCCCCCGTCGACTGCCTGGACGAAGAGCCGGACCCCGCGGTTCGGCTCGTTCGCCGCGATCAGCAGCCGGCCGTCCGGAAGCCACGTGGCGGACTGCCCGACTTCGAGGCCTTCGACCTTGAGAGGCTTCGGCTCGCCCGCGCCCGTCGGAAGGAGCACGAACCTCGGCTTGGGGCTCGACAGGCCGGCGAGCGCCCAGCGCCCGTCCGGCGAGAGGGCGAGCGCGGCTCCCTCGCCGAGCTTCACGACCGGTGAGGCATCCGCCTTTCGAAGATAGACCGTGTAGTTGGCGCCACCGGCCTCCCCCTCTTCGTCGAAGAGCAGCGTTCGACCGTCCGCCGAGATGTCCCCGACGAAGGAGTAGTCGAGCCAGGAGAGATCGCGCTCGCGCGAATCGCCCGGGAGCAGGCCCAGGGTTCCGACGCGGGAAGCGCCCCGCGCGAGGAGCACGCGGCCGTTGCGGGCAACGTCCAGCAGCTTGATGCCGCCCGGGACGCGGACCAGGACGCGGACTTTTCCGGAAGAGTTCACGGCGTAGAGAGACAGGTTCGCTCCCGTGTCCGTGGCCGTGAACCAGATTTCGTCGCCCGAGGGGGACCACGCGAGGCCGCCCTCCTTGTTCCAGCGGCTCGTGAGCGTCGTCTTCTTTCCGGTCAGGTCGAGCAGGGCGACCGTGCCCGAGTCGTCCTGCGCGAACGGATGGTCCATGAACGCGATCCGGTCTCCCTTCGGCGAGAGTCGGGCGTCGCTGATGTACCCGGTCGTCTCGTAGAGGACCTTGCCGATCGGGAACTCGATGCGCGCCTTGCCCCCGACGTCCCGCACGACCATCAGATTCGAGCCGTCGGGTGCCCAGCTCGCTTCCTGCACGTGCTCGGCGACGTCGCGCGGCGCCCCGCCGGTGAGCGCGGCGCGGGCCATCGTTCCTTCGCACACGGAAGGATGGGCCAGCCGGCAGTCGACCGCGATCGCCATTTCGCCCGACGGAGAGATCGAGAGGAGGTTCGCGCTCGGCAATTCGAGGGGCAACGCTTCCGGGCTGCTCGGGTGCTTGAGAAACAGCTTGCGGGGATTTCCGTCCCACGCCGCGCTGTAGACGATCGTCTGGCCGTCGGGGGCGAAACGGGCGGAGTGGATCGTGCCGCTGCCGAAGGTGATCTGCTGAAAGGAGGGGGGCGAGGACCGCCCGAGACGATTCTGGACGAGCATCCCGACGCCGAACGCCGCCAGAAGCGCCACGGCGGAAAGAGCCACCCGCAAGAGCGACGTCCGGCGCGAGCCGGCGGTGACCGCCGGACGGAGGGCCTCGCCCGAGAGGCCCTCGGTGAGATGCTCGCGGACGCTCCGGAGGTCGCGCGCGAGATCCCGGGTCGAGGCGTAGCGCTCCTCCGGGTCCTTCTGCAGACACCTTTCCACGATCCAGCGGAATGGCGCCGGCACTCTGCCGTTCATCGGTCCGATGGGCTCGGCGTCTTCTCGAATGATGGCCGTCAGGGTCTCGGCGCTCGTTGCGCGCTGAAAGGCGCGCTTTCCCGTCGCCATCTCGTACAGAATCGAGCCGAGCGAGAACTGGTCCGAGCGGAAGTCGACTGCCTTGCCGCTCGCCTGCTCCGGCGACATGTATCCCACCGTGCCGAGGACGGATCCGGCGTTCGTCTGCTGCGCCGTCTCGAGGTTGGATTGCTCCTCCGAGAGCGGCTTCTGGAGCTTGGCGAGGCCGAAGTCGAGGATCTTGACCACGCCGTCGCTCGTGATCATCACGTTCTCGGGCTTCAAATCGCGGTGGACGATCCCCGCCGTGTGCGCCTTCGCCACGGCATCGGCGATCTGGAAGCCGATGTCCAGGAGCCTCTTCGTCGGCAGTGCGCCAGCGTGGAGAAGCTCGCGCAGCGTACCGCCGCTCACGAGCTCCATCGCGATGTAAACGGTCGGGCCCGACGAACCGATCTCGTGGATTGTGACGATGTTCGGGTGGTTCAGGCCCGACGCCGCCCGCGCCTCCTGTTCGAAACGCCGGCGGCGGTCCGCGTCGGAGGAGAACTCGGAAGAGAGAACCTTGACGGCGACCTCGCGTCCGAGCCGGGAGTCCTTCGCCCGGTACACCTCTCCCATACCGCCCGCGCCGAGAGGCGCGAGGATCTCGAAAGGACCGAGACGGGAGCCGGGGGAGA
>Ga0209983_1000025_pt1 | contig 20143 bp, 26 predicted proteins | sample InoplaM1SPM_FD_187590 | JGI IMG/M metagenome (GOLD analysis project Ga0209983, IMG submission 187590) | Arabidopsis thaliana rhizosphere microbial communities from the Joint Genome Institute, USA, that affect carbon cycling - Inoculated... | ecosystem: Host-associated > Plants > Roots >...
GCCATTCGCAGGCGAGCCAGACCGACGATTGCGGTTCGCCGCCATCCTCTGGCTCGCCAGCATGATTGGAGCAGTGGCCGTCACCGTGACGGTACTGCCTCCGTTGAGCAAGGAGATCGTGTTTCCCGCGCCCCTGTGGCTGATCGGGCTCGCGGGCCTTCTGCAGAATGGACTTCTCCTGGGGTTGGCGGTCTGGGCCGGCGTGGCACTTGCCCCGCCTTTGGGTCTACGCGCCCCGGTATTCGAGGCGGCAGCGACAGGTCGTCGCATCGTCCCCGAGCTCGCGTCGCAGGCTCTACCAGGAATCGTCACCGGCGTGTCGGCTGGTCTTCTGCTTTTTGTGTTCACGCGTTTCTCCCCGCGGGAGATCGCCGAGCTGGCGGGGCGATACAACCCACCGCTGTTCGCCCGCATGCTCTACGGCGGCATCACGGAAGAAGTGCTCCTGCGTTGGGGCGTGATGACCGGCATGACCTGGCTGATATGGCGCTTCCTTCCGCACCGGCAGGACGCTGTGCGCCCCGCGTACGTGTGGCTCGCGATCGTGTTGAGCGCGCTGATCTTTGGCCTCGGCCATCTTCCGGTCGCTCACTTCCTGCTCGGGGGGTTGACTCCCAGTATCCTGCTCTGGGTGATCGGTGCGAACACGTCGCTTGGGATTCTCTTCGGGTGGCTGTTCTGGCGGCGAGGCCTGGAATCCGCGATGGTCGCGCACGCCATGACTCATCTGGTCAGCGACCTGGCGGGCTTCTTCTGAAGCAGCGCGCTGGTCGTCGTTCACGTTGATATGACGGAGAAGTGAAAAAGCCATCGCCCCCTCCGCCCGCCGCGGAGCGCTTGACCACCAGGCGGCACTCGGAACGACCGATGGCGGGAATTCGATCGGTAGCGCTGACGGCAGCGTGCGCCGTTTCTCTCTTCGGTGAACCAGGAACCGTCTCGCCTCAGACCACCATTGACAGCGAGAACAGATACTCCAACGTCGGCGCCCTCATGGTCTGGCGTGTCGACGCTGCGGGGAATCCTGTCGAGTTGCGTGGGTTCGCAAGCGGCACGCTGATCCGTGACCGAGTCATGGTGACCGCCGGACATTTCACGGCTCCTGCGAGTGCCCTCGGCACACTCCCTCCGACGATCCGGATTTTTGCCAGCTTCAGCTCGGTCAATGCGAAGGATCCCGAGACATGGATCCGTGTGGTCGGACAGGCGACGCATCCCTCGATGCCGTACTGTCCGCCACCACCCAGGTGCGACCCGACCGACGAGGTCCTGGTTGCTCCTCTTCAGCCGGGAGTCGCCGACGTGGGACTGGTATTTCTCGCGCGTGCCCCGATGGGAATCGAGCCGGCACGTCTCGCCGAGCCCGGCATCCTCGAGAGGTCCGAAGGAGCGAGTACCACGATCGTGGGTTACGGCACGACCTCGCCGGGCCCCCGAGAACTCCCGCTGGACGCGGCGGCATGGGATGGAAGGCGGCGCTTCCGGGTCTCGGCAGTGCGAAGGATCGTGGACGAGACCTGGGGGCTGTGGTCCCTACCCAGCTATGTTTGTCACGGCGACTCCGGGGGCGCGATCCTTCTGAATCCCAGGCCCGGTCGGCGCGATAGCGAGGTACTGGCCGCCAACGTGAGCGATGGAGGGCAGGACTGCCGCAGCCACAACAACAACAACCGGCTGGACACCCGCAGCATTCAGAACTGGATCAGTGCAACGATAGAGCAACGCAATCGCGATCGGAAACCCGGTTAGCACCAGGGGGACAAGATGCCGCTTTACCTGTCGAAGTTCCGCTACACGCCGGAGACCTGGGCCAGACTGATCGGCCACCCTGAGGACCGCCGGGACGCTGCCCGAACCTATATCGCCTCGGTCGGTGGAAAGCTCCACGGGTTCTGGTACGCCTTCGGAGCGCACGACGGCTACACCTTGTGGGAGGCGCCGGACAGCGTGTCCATGGCCGCGGTCGCGCTGGCGATCGGCGCGGGTGGCGCCCTCAGTGACTTCGAGACAACGGTTCTCCTGACGGTCGAGGAAACGATGGATGCCCTGCGCAAGGCCGGGCAGGTCCGGTACCGGCCACCCGGTGCGTAGTGAATCCCACGTGAATTTCCATGGCGCCGGGTATGACGTTGCCGCGGACTCGCCGCGCTCGCCTTCACTCGAGCCGCTCCCCTGGAGAGGATGAACCATGGCTCAGAAACCGAAGGGCACGTCGCGCGCAAGCAACGCGCGGAAAACCGCTTCCCGGCTGATCGACCAGACGGATTGGCGTGAGGAAACCCTGGCCCGGATGCGGGCGCTGATCCTGGAAGCCGACCCCGGGATGACCGAGGAGCGCAAATGGAGGAAGCCGTCGAACGGGATGGCGGGAGTCCCGGTCTGGTCCCACAACGGGATCGTCTGCACCGGGGAGACGTACACGAAAGTCGTGAAGCTCACGTTCGCCCGGGGCGCCAGCCTTCCGGACCCATCGCGTCTCTTCAATTCCAGCCTGGACGGCAACACGCGAAGGGCGATCGACATCCAGGAAGGGGAGAAGGTCGACGCGCGCGCGTTCAAAGCGCTCGTGAAGGCCGCGGCGGCCCTGAATGGCCCGCCGGCGAAGAAGCGGTAGGGGACATGCCCGGCAAGGCGAAGCCGGAGCCTCCCAGGTCGGTTACCAAGTCCCGGCCGATCAAGGCGCGAAAAGGCGAGAAGGACGCCGTCGTCCTCCTCTCGGGCGGCAACCCGCAGATCGCGAAGGCGGACGGCGACGCTCCCGTGCAGGCGTACATCGCCGCGATGCCCGGCTGGAAGCGCGATCTCGGGAAGCGCCTCGACGCGCTCATCGTGCGCAACGTGCCCGGGGTCCGCAAGGCCGTGAGGTGGAACTCGCCTTTCTACGGCATCGAGGGCCAGGGCTGGTTCCTGTCGTTCCACGTCTTCACTCACTACGTCAAGGTGACCTTCTTCCGCGGCACGTCGCTGCGGCCCGTCCCGCCCGGCGCCAGCAGGCACGAAGACGTCCGCTACTTCGACATCCACGAAGGCGATGAGTTCGACCCGGCGCAGATGGCGAAATGGGTGAAGCAGGCCGCCGCGTTGCCGGGCTGGATCCCGTAGTCGGAGCATCCGCGCCCTTTCAGCGCGCTGCTCTTGCATAACTTTGCAGAACAAAGTACATTGCAGACCGGAAGGCCGACCCTGAAGAGAACCGTGATCGCCGTCGGGACGTTCGCCCTCGTCCTCCTCGCCTTTGCCGCGGGTCGCCGGGCCCTCAAACAGGGTGTGAGCGCCACGGCCGCGACCCCGCCCGCGATCTCCCCCCCGCTCGCGCCGGCGGCGAGCGACGCCCACCCGGACTTCCTCTACGGCCGCATCACCACACATGGCGGTGCCATCTACGAGGGGCGGCTGCGCTGGGGGGGCGACCAGGAGTCGTTCTGGGGCGACTACTTCAACGGCTTCAAGGCGGAGAACCCCTGGGTCGCCCACGCTCCGCCCGGCCGGCTGCCCCGGGAGCGACGGTCGATCGAGATCTTCGGCGTCGAGATCGGCCACCGGAAGCGCCGGAACGACCTCGGCCGGTTTTTCATGGCGCGCTTCGGCGACATTTCGCGGGTCGAGGCGGACGGCCGCGACGTGCGCGTGACCCTCAAGAGCGGGACAGTGTTCGACCTCGACCGCTTCGAGGCCAGCGACTTCGATGACGGCGTGCGGGTATGGGACGTCACGCGCGGCGTCGTGAACCTCACCGCCGACATCGAGATGGAGTTCCTCGCGCGCATCGACGGCAATCGGCGGATCCGCACGATCGAGCTCCTCCCGACCGCCCGGCTCCACGCCGTCCCCGACCGGCTGCACGGCACGGTGCGCACGCGACAGGGCGAGTTCACCGGCTTCGTCCAGTGGGACCGGGAGGAGTGCGTCGGCTCCGACCTCCTCGACGGCAAGACTTCCGATGGCCCTCTCGGCCTGCGTTTCGACACCATCCGCTCCATCGCGCGCCACTCGGTTGACAGCTCCCGGGTGACGCTCGCCGACGGCCGCGAGATGGTGCTCTCCGGCAGCCGCGAAGTCGGCCAGGGCAACCGCGGGATCTACGTCGACGACCGGCGCTACGGCCGGGTGCTGGTCTCCTGGGAGGCCTTCGAGCGCATCGACTTCCGCCCCGGCGGCAGCGGCCCGGCTTACGGGGACTTCCCGCCGGGGAGCGCGCTCACTGGCAGCGTCACCACCCGCGCCGGCCGCCGGATCGCGGGCCGGCTGGTCTACGACCTCGACGAGAGCGAGACCACCGAGACGCTCGACGCACCATCCCGGGGCGTGGACTACACCATCCCTTTCGGCCTGGTCGCCTCGATCGCGCTCCCCGGCCGCGACGGGCGTCGCGCCGATCGCGTCCGTGTGACCCTTCAGGACGGCGAGGAGCTCGAGCTCGAGCCCACCGGCGACCTCGGCGAGAAGAATGCCGGCATGCTGATCTTCGTCGACGGCCGTACGCACCCCGAGTACGTCCCCTGGACCGAGGTCGCGCAGATCGACCTCGACCGCCCGCCGGCGATGTACCCGCCGCTCGGCGGGCGCCCGGTCAGGGGCGCTCGCACCGGGCCGCCGCTGAACGCGCGACGATTGGGCGGCTGAGCCCGATCGAATTGTCCTCTGCCCTTCCCCGATGGAGAATCGGTACTCGTGACGAAGCGCCGCAACGTCATCGTTCACATCGCGAGAAGGAAATGGCTGAACTGACTCGGACTCGAAGCGTGCTCGCCGTGCAAGACCTTGGCGCGGCCGTCGACTACTACACGCGCGTGCTCGGCATGCGGATCGACTTCACGGCTCCGGGCTGGGCGTTTCTGTCCCGCGGGGCATTCCGGCTGATGCTCGGCGAGTGTGCGGACGCGATGCCGGCGCACGAGACGGGCGACCATTCCTACGTGGTCTACGTCACGGTCGAAGGCATCGACGAGCTCCATGGCGAAATGGTGGGCGCGGGCGCGACCCTCACGCAGAAGCTCGCGGACAAACCGTGGGGGATGCGCGAGTTCGGCGTGCGCACGCCGGACGGTCACCGGATCATGTTCGGCCAGGAGCTCTGAAACGAAAGGGGATCGCGATGTCCAGGGTCAGCGTGCGGTACATGATTGACGACGTCCCGGCTGCGATGCGTTTCTACACGACGCTCCTCGGTTTCACGGTGGAGCGGGACGCATCGCCGGCCTTCGCGTCCGTCGTGCGGGACGGCGTGCGCCTCCTGCTCAGCGGTGACGGCAGCTCGGGGAAGCGTCCCCTGCCGGACGGCCGCCAGCAGGTACCGGGCGGCTGGAACCGCGTGCACCTGGAAGTGAGCGATCTCGCCGCGGAAGTTGCGCGGCTGCGGGCGGCCGGCGTCCCCTTCCGCACGAACGAGATCGTGACCGGGCCGGGCGGCGCACAGGTGATTCTCGACGATCCTTCGGGCAACCCGGTGGAGTTGTTCCAGCCGGGGCGCTAGATGCTCCGGAGCTTCGGGTGTCGGGACGGTCCGAGATCGGCTGCTGAGGCCGCCACGCATCCTTGAAACTGAAAAGGCGGAGTGGTAGTCAGGCGTCGGACGCAGCCGTGTGATTCGATGAGAAGGCTCTCCTTGCCGATCTTCCGTCCCCGGAACTCGAACGCCCTGCGAGCGCTCGCAGTCGGTGCACAGGCACTCGGCGCGCTGGCAGTTGGCGCAGTGGCCATCGGCGCTGTCGCGATCGGTCGCCTCGCGATTGGACGCGCTCGACTTCGGCATCTGGAGATCGACGAGCTCGTCGTTCACAAGCTGCGCGTTACCGACGACCTGCAACTTCCACCAACTCAGTCCGCTGCAAGCAGTCGGATCCTAAGAAAGGAGGTCGGAATGGCGAAGGAACTCCGGTGCGGTGACCTGATGCCGGGTTGCAAGACCGTGGTCGAGGGCAAGGACGAGGCCGAGGTGATGGCCCGGGCGGCGGAGCATGCGAAGAGTGCTCACGGGCTCGAGCAGATTTCCCCCGAGCTCGCTGGCCAGGTCCGCTCCGCGATCAAAGAAAAAGGACCCTCGCAAACGGCCTGATTCCACCCGCTCTCTCGGCTCGGCTCGGTCCAGCCGATGACGCCGTGTTCTGATTCTGGATCGGACAGGAGGACGTCCGCCCGCCCTCAACGCGTCGATATGGGACGCCGGATCGCACGCCCCGGCAGCGCATCCCGGGCGAGTACCCCATTGCGGATCACCACCGTCCCATTCACGATCACGTGGCGCATCCCCTCGGCCGTCTGGTTCGGCTGCGTGTACGTGCCGCGCTCCGCCACGGTCGCCAGATCGAACGCGACCAGGTCGGCGTCCGCGCCCACCTGCAGGCGTCCCTTGCGGGTCATCTGCGGCACGCTCCCCTCGAGGATCTGCGCTGGAACCAGGGTGATCCGCCGCAGTCCCTCCCGCAGCGTGACCTTCCGCCGCTCGCGCACGTAGTCCCGCAGGAAGCGGGTGAACGTCCCCGCGCTTCGCGGATGAGCGAAGGCGTCGGCCGGGAGCGGCCAGACGTCGCCGGTGATGGGTTTCCCATTGGAAGTCCACGGCATCGCGTCCGACGCGATGGCGCCGCCCGGAAAGAGCACAGACTGGTCGAGATACCCCTGATCCGAGTCGCTACGATCGGGGCGCATGTAGTGGACGACGATCCACGCTCCCGGAGTTTTCGCCTGCGCCTCGGCGAGCGTGGAGTCCGTGAAAGGGACGCCCGCGAGCTCGAGATCGCCGGCGGTGGCGCCTCCCAGGCGTTCGCGCCAGTTGCCGCGGAGGAGCTCCGTCCCGACCGCGGTGGAACCCGCACCGTAGGGATACGCCTCGGTCGTGATCCGCAGGCCGCGCTCCTGAGCGCCGTGTAGCAGCTCGGCGATGCGCGGGATGTCACGCGTGCTGCTGCTGTTCAAGTGGTGGATGTGCATGCGGGCGCCGGTCGCCGCGGCGAGAGATACGACCTCCTCGATGGCCTCGAACGACGACTGCGGCTCGATCACACTCTGGTAGCGCACGTGCGTGAATACCGGGACACCGACACGTGCCGCGAGCTGCGCCACCGCGAGCGCCTCCTTTCTTCCGTGTCCGGGGGCGTAGCCTGCAAGGACGCCGATCCCGAGCGCGCCCTCCTCCAGTCCCCGCTCCACGCGGGCAAGGATCCGCGCGGTCTCCTCGGGCGTCGCGAGGGTGTACTGCCATCCCTTCCGCCGCTGGGCGTCCTGAAAGAAGGTCACCGTGCTGTCCGGCTCCATCCCCTCCTTCTCCGCGATCCGCGCGAAGAGCCACGAGGCCGAGAACCCGTAGTTGATCGGCCGTCCCTCCCGGGCGACCCGCTCGTACGCCGCGGCAACCGGGAGCATCCCCGCCTCGAGCTCGAGCGCGGTCGTGACGCCGTCGAACGCCTGCATGCGAGCCGCCGGCAGCTCCTGGCCGTGCGAGTGCAGATCGATGAACCCCGGCGCGACCACGAGCCTGCTCGCGTCGAGCACCGTCTTCCCGCGGAGCGGCGTGCGCGAGATCGCCTCGATACGCCCGTCCCGGATACCGACCGAACGAATGGCGTCCAGCCCCGTCTCCGGGTCGATCACACGGCCGTTCGCGACAACGAGGTCGAACGCGCCCCGGCCGGCGGAGCGTGCGTCGGCCGACGGCGGGGCCTCCGCCACCGACGCGGCGGCGAGCATGAGGACCCATGCCGCACACGCTGCCCGGGCGGGCCGAAGATACTCAGCGGCGAGATTCACGAGACTTCCAGGGTCAGTACACCGTCGTCCTCGACGCAGAGACGAACGGGCATCGGACACCTCACGCGGGGAGGATATCGGAGTACGGAATTTCCGAAATTGAATGAGAAGACCGTCCCTGCGACTGATGGACAATGGAGTCGTGGCCATCCATCGCCGTCTGCGCCTGGGGGTCGCAGGGTTTCTCGTGAGCGGAACCTCCCTCGTCGCCATGGCCTGCAGCTCGGGGGGTATGTCGATGAAGCGGATGGACCTCGTGGACTTTGGCGCCCGTTACGCAGCGGCGTGGAGCAGTCAAAACCCCGCGTCACTGGCTTCGTTCTACGCCGAAGACGGAATCCTCACGGTGAACGCGGGTCCGCCGTCCGTGGGGCGCGCCGCGATCACGGCGACGGCACGGGCGTACATGACGGCGTTTCCCGACATGGTCGTGAAGATGGCCCGAATGAGCCGGGAGGGAGGGCATCCCGTCTTCCACTGGCTCTGGACGGGCACGAATTCGGGTCCGGGAGGCACAGGCAAGTTCGTTCACATTACCGGCCACGAAGTGTGGACATTGAATCGAAACGGTCTCATCTCCGAGTCCAAAGGACACTTCGATGAAGCGGAGTATCAGCGTCAGCTGAAGGTCGGCGCACCGCCATGACCAGGCCTGAACTCTCCGCGGGTCGCACCGCCCTGCTCCTGGCTCTGGTCTGTCCTCTCCAACAGGGTCTCGACGGACGCGCGCCGACCTCGCCCGTCGTGATCACCAACGTGAACGTTCTGCGGCTCGATCGCGAAGGGGTGCTCGCCGGGCAGACGGTCGTCGTCGAGCGCGGAATCATCCGCAGGCTGGGCCCGACCCGCAACCGGACGATGCTTCCGGCATCGGAGACCATCGATGGAACCGGAAAGTTCCTGATGCCGGGGCTCGTCGATCTCCACGTGCATCTCGCCAGCAATACCGGAGACGACCAGCGCGCGATCCTGAAGCTCTTCGTCGCGAACGGGGTCACGACGGTCCTCAATCTCCGCGGCGCTCCTCAGATTCTCGAGCTCAAGGCGGCCGTTGCGGCAGGCCGCGTCCTCGGCCCGACCATCTACACATCGGGCCCATACGTCAACGAGCCCTTCGTCACCACTCCGGCGGACGTCGAGCGCGCAGTCGTCGAGCAGAAGCGCGCCGGCTACGACTTCGTCAAGCTTCACGGCAATCTCTCGCGAGAGGCTTACGCGACTCTGAACGCTGTCGCTCGGCGCGAAGGCATACGCGTGGTCGGCCATGCCCCGCGCAATCTTGGACTCGCCCCGATGTTCGAAGAGCGGCAGTATGCGGTCGTGCACGCGGAAGAGTTCCTGTACGACCGCGAGAACACCTCGCGCAACGCCGCCCGGATCGAGCCGCAAATCCCCGCGCTCGCCCGCTCCATGGCTCGGGCGGGAATCTGGCTGATGCCGAACCTCACGGCGTTCAAGGTCATCGCGTGGCAGGTCCGGGACCTGGACGCCGTCCTGGCTCGACCGGAAATGCGGTTCATGCCCGCGGCTGTCCGGACAGGGTGGGGTCCCGCGACGAACCCGTACACGACCCGCCTGGGCAGGGAGAAGTACCCCGAGATCCAGGCGCTTTATCAGCTGGTCGAGAAGCTGGTGCGCGGATTTCGAGCCGGCGGAGTGCGTCTGCTGATCGGCACGGATGCGATGAACACCGGCGTGGTACCCGGATTCTCGACCCACGACGAGTTGGCCGATCTCGTGGCGGCGGGTTTGACGCCGTTCGAAGCGCTCCGCGCCGCGACCGCCAACGCGGCGGATTTCCTCGCCGTTCCGGGACAGCGGGGCCTGGTCGCCGTCGGTCAGAAGGCCGATCTACTGCTACTCGACGCGAATCCCCTCGAGAACATTGCCAACAGCCGCCGCATCGCCGGCGTGATGCTGCGAGGCCGGTGGCTATCACGGACCGGTCTTCTTGAAATCCTTGAAGAGCTCGATCGGAAGGGAAGCGAGACTCCGGTTGCCTCGCCGTCACGAGTCGAGCCTGGCTTTACACCCCCCACCCGGGGGAGGTCGCGGCGGGCCGTTGAACAACGTGGTTGAATCCGGCCACTGCACTGCGGAACGCCGGTCCGAAGCGGTGGAGTCGAGAGGTCATGAACAATGCGTATAGGCAACGGGATCCCGTTCCTGATCATCGGTCTCGCGTTCCTCGCACTCGGAGCGTCGGGTCGCCGTGCCTTCCTGGCGATCGGGCTTGCGTTTCTGGTTCTCGGGATCGTCTTCATGGTTCGACAGCGCAGCGGCACCTAGGCCGCGTTCCGTTGAAGGCGAGTCTCGGTCGGAAGGAGCAAACTCAGTACGGGCTGATCGGAAAAATACACTCCTCTCGGACGGGAGACTCATGAAGGCTTACCTGATGACGACCGGCGCGGTCTTCGGCCTCGTCACTCTCGCGCACCTCTGGCGCATGCTCGACGAGTGGCCGCACCTGGCCACCGATCCCTGGTACGTTTCGCTGACCCTGGCCGCCGCGTCCCTCTGTCTCTGGGCCTTGCGCCTGCTTCGGCGGTCTCTTCGTGACGCTTAGGAGCTTCCGGACACCGGGCACGGACTTCGACGAGGAAAGGAGGTCGTAAAGTGTTACTCCGGGCATTGATCGCGGGCGTCGTGAGCGGGGCCCTGACAGCATGGATCGGATGGTCCTCCTGGATACCGGACACGGTGGCGTTTCATTCGGTCGCTCTTGCCATCATCGCCGCGATCTACATGGGATTTGCGTTCTCGGACGGCAGGCTTTCGATCATGATCGTGGAGCTCTCCTTCGCCACGGCGATCGTCGTGGTGGCGCTCCTCGGACTCTGGCAGGCCCACGTTCTCATCGCCGTCGGCCTGATCCTGCACGGCCTGTGGGATATCGCGCATCGACCGCGCGGGATCACGACGAAGTTGCCGGCGTGGTACCCGCCGTTCTGCGCGGCCTACGATTTCGTCTTCGCGGGGGTGTTCCTGTTCCTCGCGCGCGACCTCGCGCCCCGGGCGGGCTGATCGAAGAGTCGAGCGGTCCGCCGCGATCCCGGTGGGATCGGGCCCTGCGGAAGGGTCCATGAAGGCGGTCGTCTTCACCCGATACGGGTCACCCGACGTTCTCGAGCTGAAAGAGGTGGAGAAACCCTCTCCCGGCGACGACGAGGTCCTGGTCCGGGTTCACGCCGCGTCCGTCAACGACTGGGACTGGGAGGCCCTTCGGGGCACGCCTTTCGTGAACCGTCTCCTCTTCGGTCTCGTTCGACCGAAGAAGCACAGACAGATCCTCGGCTCGGACATCGCCGGACGCGTCGAAGCGGTCGGCAGGTCCGTCCGGAAGCTCGAGCCGGGTGACGACGTGTTCGGGGATCTGAGCGGCCGCTGGGGCGGTTTTGCGGAGTACGTCTGCGCCCGGGAGAGCGCGGTGGCGCTGAAGACGCCCGGCATGACGTTCGAGCAGGCCGCGGCCATACCGCAGGCGGGACTGCTGGCTCTCCAGGCCCTCCACGACAAGGGCCGGATTCGAAAGGGGCAGAGGCTCCTGATCAACGGTGCGGGTGGAGGCGTGGGTACGTTCGCGATCCAGATGGCCCGCCTCTACGACGCCGAGGTGACCGCGGTCGATCGCGCGGAGAAGCTGGACATGCTGCGAGCGATGGGCGCTGCGCACGTCATCGACTACACGAAAGAGGACTTCACGAGGAGCGGGCAGCTCTACGATCTGATCCTCGACGTCAAGACGACCCGCTCGCCGTTCGATTACGCGCGCGCTCTGCGCCGCAACGGCGTCTACGTCTCGGTCGGAGGCTCGATCCCTCGCGCTCTCCAGGCCGTGTTGATGGCGCCGTGGATCTCGATGACCCGGAAGAAGAAGATCCGCTTTCTGGCTTTGAAAACGAACGAGGGCCTGACCCGGATGAAAGAACTCTTCGAGTCGGGCCAGGTCGTACCCGTGATCGACGGACCCTACCCGTTGAGCGACGTCCCGGAAGCATTCCGGCGTTTCGGGCAGGGCCTCCATAAGGGGAAGGTCGTCATCACCGTGGCGTAGCCTGCCGGCCGCGGAAGGCGCATCGCATGAACGTCCTCGATGCCATCGGAAACACGTCTCTCGTCCGGCTCCGCCGCATCGTTCCACCCGGCGCCGGGGCGATCCTCGCGAAACTCGAGTGGGAGAACCCCACCGGCAGCCTGAAAGACCGGATGGCGATGGCCGTGATCTCGCGGGCGGAAGAGGACGGCCGGCTGAAGCCGGGGGACACCGTCATCGAGTACACGGGCGGCAGCACGGGGACGTCGCTCGCTCTGGTCTGCGCGGCGAAGGGCTATCGAATTCACATCGTGACCTCCGACGCGTTCAGCCAGGAGAAGCGGGATCACATGGCGGCGCTCGGCGCGGACCTCACTCTCGTCCCGAGCGAGGGAGGCCTCACGACCCGGAAACTGATCCAGGACATGATCGAGGTCGCCCGCGGCTTGAGCCGGGAGCCTCGGACGTACTGGACCGACCAGCTCAACAACCACGACAGCATCGCGGGCTACCACTCGCTGGGCGAGGAGATCTGGAATCAAACGAAGGGGAGGGTCGACGCGTTCGTTCACAGCGTGGGTACGGCGGCGTCTCTGCGGGGCGTCGCCACGGTCCTGAAGCGACACAAACCGGGCATCCGGATCGTCGCCGTCGAACCTGCGGAGTCTCCGGTCCTGGCGGGCGGATCGGCCGGTCCTCACCGGATCGAGGGGGTGGGGATTGGTTACACTCCTCCACTCTGGGAGCCGAATCTCGTGGACGGGATCCTGCCGGTCGGAACCGACGACGCGAAAGAGATGACGCGGCGTCTCGCGCGCGAGGAGGCGCTCTTCGCCGGGACCTCCTCCGGGGCCAGCGTCGTCGCCGCGATTCGGGTCGCGGAAGAGCTCGGGCCGGATGCGATGGCAGTCACGCTGATGGCCGACTCCGGACTCAAATACCTGAGCACCGACGTGTACCGGAGGAGCTGAGGAATCGGGGCGGCCGGACCCGTGGTGCAATGAACTGCGCCGGACCTCGAGATGAGTAAAGTCGACCGCTGGTCGCGGCTTCTCACGGCGGTCCTGGGCGGGATCGGAATCCTGCTCGCGGGCCTGGGTCTGTTGCGCGTCGGGGTGATCGGGGATCGACGGATCGCGCTCTGGCCGACCTATGACCTCCTGAACCTCGAGATTCTTCATGACCGGATGCCCGCGTCCACGATGGCGTTCTCCTTCGGGGTCCACGTGCTGATCTGGACCGCGATCCTGTACGCTCTTCTCTCGCTGGGCCGGCGCCTCCGGCCGCGGTGAATCAAAAGTTGGCCGAACGAATCGATCTCTTCGACAGCACCTACGGCCACTTCACCGACCGGGTGCTGGACGCCATCCGGAAGGACACTTTCGGCGAGGACATCGGCCAGAACAGCTGGGTGACCGTCGACGAGTACGATCGCTTCATCACCTGGCTCGACCTCCGTTCCGAGCATCACGCCCTCGAGGTCGCGAGCGGGTCCGGCGGCCCGGCCCTCTATCTCGCCCGCGCCACGGGGTGTCGCGTGACGGGAATCGACGCCAACGAGAGCGGGGTCGCCACGGCCGCCGACATGGCGGCGCGGTCCCACCAGTCCGAACAGGTCCGGTTCGAGCTGGCCGACGCGAACGCGAAGTTGCCGTTCGAGGAGAACTCATTCGATGCGCTCCTCTGTATCGACTCGATGAACCATTTCCCCGACCGACTGGCGGTGCTCCGGGAATGGCGCCGCGTCCTCCGCGGCGGGCGCCGCGCCGTTTTCACCGATCCGGTCGTCATCACCGGCCCCGTGACCAACGACGAGCTCGCGCTGCGAAGCTCCATCGGCCTCTTCCTGTTCGTTCCCGCCGGACTCAACGAACGCCTGATCGAGCAGGCGGGCTTCCGTCTCGTCCGACAGGAAGACGTGACCGAGAACGCCGCCCGCGTCTCGGGTCGCTGGCACCAGGCGCGAGAGGCCCGCAAAGAGGACCTCCTTCGGATCGAAGGCCAGCCCCGCTTCGAAGGGCTGCAGCGGTTCTTCGAAGCGGTGTATCGCCTCACGAGCGAGCGGCGCCTCTCGAGAATCGTTTACGTTGTGGAGAAGTCCGATGTCGAGAATTGACGACCGGCTCCGCGAGCTCGAAATCGCGCTCCCGCAGCCGAGCGCGCCCGGTGCGAACTACGTCCCGGCGGTGCGCTCGGGAAACCTGCTCTTCCTCACCGGTCAGCTCTCCCAGTGGAACGGGGAGCGGCGCTTCGTGGGGAAGCTCGGCCGGGAGTTCGACGTCGCGGAGGGACAGCAGGCCGCCCGTCTCTGTGCCTTGAACCTGATCGCGCACCTTCGAGCGGCGCTCGACGGGAACCTCGATCGCGTCGTGCGGTGCGTCCGGATCGCGGGCTACGTGAACTCCACCCCGGATTTCACGGGCCAGTCGCAGGTCGTCAACGGCGCCTCCGACGTGTTCGTCGCGGTCTTCGGTGACGCCGGGCGCCATACCCGGATGGCGGTCGGGGTCAGCGCCCTGCCGTACGACGTCGCGGTCGAGGTCGAGGCCGTCTTCGAGATCTCGTAGGCGGGAATCGGGAATGTCGAGGCTGCGCTTCAAGATCTCGATGTCGCTGGACGGGTTCGTCGCCGGTCCCCGCCAGAGCGTCGCCAATCCCCTGGGGATCGGCGGTATGCGCCTGCACGAGTGGGTTGTGCCGCTCGCCGTGTGGCGCGCGGCGCACGGCCTGGAGGGGGGAGAGGTCGACGAGAGCACGCGGGTCGTCGTCGAGTCGCTCTCCAACATCGGAGCGACGGTGATGGGAAGGAACATGTTCGGCGGCCATCCGGGACCGTGGGACGCGGGAAACCCGTGGAACGGATGGTGGGGCGCCGACCCGCCGTTCCACCACCCGGTGTTCGTGCTCACACATTACGCCCGCGAGCCGCTCGAGCTCGAAGGCGGGACGACCTTCACGTTCGTGACCGACGGCATCGAGGCGGCGCTCGAACGGGCGCGTCGGGCGGCCGGCGGAAAGGACGTCTCGCTCGCCGGCGGAGCGAACGCCGCGCGTCAGTACCTCTCGGCGGGCCTCGTGGACGAGATGGAGATCCATCTCGTGCCGACGCTCCTCGGCAGCGGTGAGCGTTTGTTCGACGGCGCCGGCGACGATCTGCACGGGCTCGAGCTGGTCCGGACGGTCGCCGCGCCGGGAGTCACGCATCTCAAGTTCTCGCGGAGCTGAACCGGTCGCGCCCCTCCCCGCCCGAGCCGGGCGGATCGCGCGTCTCGCCCGCAACGAACGGCTGTCGGGCGCGGTCGGATTCGGGTGGGGGCTGGCCGAAGGGATCGTCTTTTTCATCGTTCCCGACGTGTACATCAGCTTTGCCACGCTCTTCTCGCCGGGATCCGGGGCCGTGGCCTGGCTCGCTTCGATCGCGGGTTCGGTGGTTGCCGTTTCGATCCTCTCCGTGTTTACCCGGATACCGGGCCTCGACTACCTCCGCTTCCTCGAATCGGTTCCCGGGATATCCGCCGCCCTCATGGAGCGGATCTCGACGACTCTCTCGGCTGGCGGCCTTCCCTTCGACCCGCTCCTGGCCTTGAGCGGCGTGCCGCTCAAGGTGTACGCCGGGGTCGCGTTCTCGCTGGGGATCCCGCTCGGGACCGTGCTCGTCTGGACCGTCTTCGCCCGCGTGGTTCGGATTGCGCCGACGTTCCTGTTCGCCGCGGCGGTGCGGCGGCTCTTCCGCCGCTCGATCGACGCGCGCCCGGAGGTCTGGGCAGCGCTCGTCGCGATCTTCTGGCTGGTCTTCTACGTCCTCTACTTCATCGTCATGAGTCGGACCTGATGTCGCCGGCTTCACGCTTCGCCGCGAAGATTCGACCCACGTTCTCTTCCGAGAAGAAGACAGCGGGCGACGTCACGCCGGCGTTGACGCGCGCAAACGCATCCATGGCTTCCGGGTTGCCCTGCACCGCCGCCAGGAGTTGCTGGAGCTCGGGCGGCGGGGGCTCGAGCGTTGCGAGCTGGGCCGTGAACTCGTACATGGGCAGGGCGTGCTCGTCTCGGGTGGCCTGGTACCGGCTCATCGCGTCGTCGAAGGAACGGGAACCCGAAAAAGAGTCCTCGAGCGCGGCGGTGCACGACTCGGCATCCCGGAACGCGTCCTGAATCCCCTGGGCCGTGATGAAGTCCTTGTTGTACCCGGCGTCTCCGACCAGCACCCATCCCGGGCCGAACGGCTTGCGGAAGAAGTTCGGGACGCCCGTTCCGACGAAGCGCGCCTCGCGCTTCGCCGAGCGAATCCGGTCGGCGAACGAAGGGACCAGGCCGATGACTTCGAGGTAATTGCGCTCGATGTCCTTCCTGTTCTTCTCGAACTCGGCGAACGGCCAGCCGCAGATGACGAGCGTCCAGCCATCGTTGGTCGGCCACGCCGCGAACGCCCGATTCGGTCGGACATAGGCCTCGAAGCGGCCGTTCATCGGCAGGCCGCTCCAGTACGTGTAGTAGCTCGCGTTCAGGGGCGGCTTCTCGTTGTATTGCTCGGGTTTCACGGCCTGCGCGACGAGCGAGTGCAGGCCGTCCGCTCCGATGACGACCCGGGCGCGCTCGGTCACCGATCGGCCGTCCTTCCCGTGGCCACGGATGCCGGTGACGCGGCCGTCTTCGATGACGACGTCTTCGACCGTGAATCCCTCGCGGACCTCGGCCCCCGCTTCGGACGCGGCATCCACGAGCAGCTTGTCGAGCACGGTGCGCCGCGGGGCGTACGCGACGGGCGCTTCGTCGATCGCGGGAGACCCGGCGATCGTGATGGGGCCGAAGTCGAACGCATACGTGTCGATGGGCGGGCAGCCCGTCGCCACGAGCCGGTCGAGCAGGCCCCATCTCTTGAGGGCCGAGACGCCCGGCGGGTGGATCAGGTGCGTCGAGATCGTGTCGCTGGGAAACGTCGCCCGGTCGACGACGAGTACTTTTCGACCCTTGCGGGCCAGGAGCATGCCCGCCGGGGATCCGGCGCAGCGCGCGCCGACCACGATTGCGTCGTACGGCGTTTCGTCCCCTCCTGCGGCGGCGAGCGGGTCATCTCGATCGCCGAGAGCCCGAGTTTACGAAAGGCGCCGCGCTCCGGCAATCCGGCCGGGGAAGCCGTCGACCCACGCTCAACTTCCTGTCGTGAGAAGCTTTCGCGCGTGATTCGACGGGTCGGGGACGGGCGGAGTTCTCGGGCGATTGCGATTGCTGCCCTGAGCCTCCTCTCTCTGGCCCCGCTCGGGCAAGCGTCCCCGACTCCGGGCTCCCACACCGTCACCTTCGTCATCGACATGCGCGCCGAAATCACCGGCGCCCGGTTCGATTCCACCCGCGACAAGGTCGGCGTGCGCGGTGGCGTGGCCCCGCTTTCGTGGGACAACACGCTCTTGGCCGCCGATCCGGACGGCGACGGCCTCTACGAGGTGACCACGACGTTTCCCCGCGCTCCGTTCGGGGGCCAGGCGGTGACGTACAAGTTCAAGATGGACCGGCCAGCCGACCCGAGGGGAGGATGGGAGGATGGACGTAACCGCCAGCTCTTCCTGCGCGAGGCGGCGCAGACCGTGACCCGGCCCTTCAACTCGGCGCCGGACCCGGTCGAGACCTCTCGAACGGGGACCCTCCGCGCGCACCCCGCCTTCCCTTCGAAACTCCTGGCGCCGCGGGATGTACAGGTCTACCTGCCGCCCGGCTACGAGGAGGCGAAGTCCCGCCGCTACCCGGTGCTCTACCTCCACGATGGACAGAACATTTTCGACTCCGCCAGCATGGGAATGGAGTGGCAGTTCGACGAAACGGCCGAGGCGCTGATCCGGGCGGGACGGATCGAACCTCTCATCGTCGTCGCCGTGGCCAACACCGATGCGCGCCGGGACGAATACACGCCGACCTCCGCCGAACGGAAGCGGGCCGACGGCAGCGTCGACAAGGGGGGAGGAAAGGCGAACCTCTACGGTCGCTTCCTCATCGAAGAGCTCAAGCCGTTCATCGACCGCACGTATCGCACCCGCCCGGACGCGGCCAGCACCGCCGTCGGAGGGGCGTCTCTCGGCGGTCTCGTTTCGGTCTGGCTGGCGCTCGAGCATCCGCGCGTGTTCGGGAACGTGCTCGCCGTGTCGCCGACCGTGTGGTGGGACGGCTTCGTGATCCTCGAGAAGATCGCGGCGCTTCCGAGGCGGACTCCGGCGCGGTTCTGGATCGACATCGGTACCCTGGAAGGAGCGGACGCTGTCTCCGCCGCGCGCCGGCTGCGGGACGCTCTGCTCGAGAAGGGCTGGAAAGCCGGCACGGACCTCGAGTACTTCGAGCAGGAAGGCGGGCAACACGACGAGATCTCCTGGGCCTCCCGAGTGGAGGGGATGCTCACCTTCCTCTACGGAAAGCGCAACGCCCCACCCCGATGATCGAAGTCCGCTCGACCGCCCGGCTCGTCCTCTTCGACGCGGATCGGCGGGTGCTCCTCTTCCGGCATGCCGACGGGCACGGGCGCGAGTTCTGGGCGACTCCGGGCGGGGGCCTCGAACCGGGGGAGACCGCCGAGGAGGCCGCCCGGCGGGAAGCCGCCGAAGAGCTCGGCGCACGGAACGTCGTCCTCGCGCCGCTCTGGACCGGATCGTCGGTCTTTCCGTTCGCGGATCGTGCGGTCTCGCAGAGCGAGACCTTCTTCCTGGTCACGACCGGGAGTGAAGTTCTCGGACCCGAAGTCGAGGCGACCCATCGCCTCGAGCGGATCCGGGAGGCCCGGTGGTGGTCGCTGGCCGAAATCGAGAGCTGCCGGGAGCCGCTCTTCCCCACGGATCTCGCGGATCGGTTGCGAGCGCTCCACGCTCCGCGTTGAAAGTCACGCGGCCCCGCTCATGCGCATCGCGATCTTCGGTACCGGCGGCGCGGGGGGCTTCTTCGGCGCCCGGCTCGCGTGCTCCGGAGAAGACGTCGTCTTCATCGCGCGTGGAGAGCACCTGCAGGCGATCCGGCAGCACGGGCTCACAATCGAAACTCCGGAAGGCGAGATCGTCGTCCACCCCGCGCAGGCCACCGACGACGCGGCGCAGGCGGGATTCGTGGACGTCGTGCTGGTGGGCGTCAAGTCCTGGCAGGTGGTCGAGGCGGCGCGCGCGATGCGGCCCCTGCTCGGGCCGAAGACCTTCGTCGTGCCGCTGCAGAACGGCGTCGAAGCACCCGCGCAACTCGCATCGGTGCTCGGCGCCGACCACGTTCTCGTGGGGTTGTGCGGCACGCTGAGCTGGCTGACCGGTCCCGGGCGGATTCGGAGCATCGGGAAGGTTCATTTCGTCAAGTTCGGCGAGCTCGACAACCGGGCGAGCGATCGAGTCGAGCTCCTGCGCCGGGCATTCGAGCGCGCCGGCGTGAAGGTGGAGGTGCCCGCGAACGTGCAGCAGGCGTTGTGGGAGAAGTTCCTCTTCGTGGTCTCGCTCGGCGGCGTGGGCGCGGTGACCCGTGCTCCGGTCGGAGTGGTCCGCGCGCTTCCGGAGACCCGCGGGATGCTCGAGGGATGCATGCGCGAGATCCTCGCGGTCGCGCACGCCCGCCGGGTGCCGATGAAGGAGTCGATCGTCGCCGACACGCTCGCCTTCGTCGATTCCCTGGCTCCCGATGGAACGACCTCGCTCCAGCGCGACATCGTGGATGGCAAACCGTCCGAGCTCGAGGCCTGGAATGGAGCCGTCGTTCGCCTGGGCCGGGAGTCGGGCGTGGCGACGCCCCTGCACGAGTTCCTCTACGACAGCCTGCTGCCCCAGGAGATGCAGGCGCGCGGCGGAGCAATGCGCCCTCACGCGGACGGCGGGCGATAATCTCTCGAGGTGAATTGAAGACCATCTACAGCGCCCAGGACCCCCTCGCCGTCGGGCACCTCCGGAACCTGCTCGTGAGCGAGGGAATCGAGTGCGAGGTGCGGACCCCGTTCCTCGCCGCGGCGAGCGGGGACCTCCCGATCACCGAATGCTGGTCGGAGCTCCGCATCACGAACGACGAGGATCACAGCAGGGCTCTCGCCCTGATCGGCACGGCTCTCGAGCGCGGGGCGGAGCCGGCCGTCTCCTGGAAATGCGCTGTCTGCGGCGAGGACGTCGAGAAGCAGTTCGGACTCTGCTGGAAATGCGGCGCGGCGAGCCCGGACGGAGAAGACTAGCCTCGGCGCGGACGATGAAAGAGGCGGCGGCAGCCCGACGCCTGACCGGAACCCCTCCGACATAAGCTAGCCCGCGATGACGGTTCTGGAGACGGAGCGGCTGACTCTCCGCCGCCTCACGACGGACGACGCCGCCTTCATCTTCCGGCTCGTGAACGAGCCTTCGTGGCTGCGCTTCATCGGCGAAAAGG
>Ga0209983_1000037_pt1 | contig 18768 bp, 17 predicted proteins | sample InoplaM1SPM_FD_187590 | JGI IMG/M metagenome (GOLD analysis project Ga0209983, IMG submission 187590) | Arabidopsis thaliana rhizosphere microbial communities from the Joint Genome Institute, USA, that affect carbon cycling - Inoculated... | ecosystem: Host-associated > Plants > Roots >...
CGGTCCGAGTCGCGCAGGTAGGCGCCGCGCATGCGCGACGCCTCGATCCGGATCGCCGTTTCGATCCGGTCCGAGGGAATCGTCTCGTAGTAGTTGGTCCGGTCGAACCAGGTCGTCGCGTTGAAGCGCGCGCCGAGCGCCTCGAGGACCGCGGCGACCGCGGTCCCGTTCTCGCGGTCGAAGTCCGGAGTCCCCTTGAACATGAGGTGCTCGAGGAGGTGGGTCGCCCCCGTGTGTCCGACCGCCTCGTTCCGGCTGCCGACGTGGTACACGACGCAGAACGTCGCCACGGGCGCCACCGTGTTGCGGAGCAGGAGCACCCGGAGGCCGTTGGATCTGACGCGGAACTCCCGGATCCCCGCCTGTTCCTTCACGAACTCGAACTCGGGGGACAGACCACGGTTTACGGGAGACCCGTTCCTGTCAGCGATGCCTATCTGTAAACCGTGGTCTGTCCCCACTATCGCCCGCCGGCCACGTCCTCGCCGCCGTCGACGCCGATGACGTTGCCGCTCACCCACGCGGCGCCGTCGGCGCAGAGCGCGACGATCGCCCCCGCGAGGTCCGCGGGGGTCGTGAGACGCCCGGCCGGGTGCATGGCGGAGACCCGTTCGATCATCTGCTCGTTGCCCGGGATCTTCCGGAGCGCCGGCGTGTCCGTGACCCCCGCGCGAAGCGCGTTCACCGAAATGCGGTGCGGTGCGAGCTCCACGGCGAGCTGGCGGACGTGGGCCTCCAGGACGGCCTTGGCCGCCGAGACCGCGCCGTACGCGGGCCAGACGATGTGGTCGCCGGCGGACGTCATGGCGAAGATCCGCGCGCCCGGCGCCAGGAGCTTCGCGAAGAAGAGATCCTGCGTCCAGTACACGAGCGAGTTGCCCATGACGTCCACGGTCATCTCGAGCTGCGCCTTGCTGATCGCGTTCTCGCGCGGCTCTCCGAAGAAAGGCTTCAGCGTTCCGAACGCGAGCGAGTGCAGCAGGACGGAGACGCGGCTCTCCGGCGGCGCCTCTCCGCAGGCGCGCGAGATCGCCGCGACGACCTCCGCGCGCTTGGCGTCGTCGGCCGCGTTGACGTTGAAGAACTCGGCCTTGCGGCCGGTCGCCGCGATCTCGGCCACGATCCGGTCCACGTTCGGCTGCGTACCCTTGCGGTCGAGGTGGACGCCGAAGATGTTCCAGCCGGCCCGGGCGAGCGCGATCGAAGAGGCCTCGCCGAAACCGGACGAGGCACCGAGAACGAGGGCCCACCGCGTACGCGTCTCGCCGGCCAAAACGGCGCGGATGTTAGCACGCCGAATCGCCCGGGACCGTTCCGGCGCCGAGGCCGGGACGCGCGATAAGCTCCGACAGTGGAGGATCTTAGGATGAGCCTGCGTCGAACGGTTGCTCTCTTCGTTCTGTCATCGGCGGCTTTCGCCGCCGGCCAGGTCGCGCCGCCTGCGGCCGCATCGCCGGGCCGGCAGGATCTCGTCGTCACGAACCAGAACCTGGCTCTCGTCACCGAGAGCCGCAGCCTCGCGATCCCGGAGGGCGGGTCGGAGCTTCTCTGGGCGGGCGCGCCGGCTTCCGCGCGCACGGAGACGTGGAGCGTCGTCAACGCGACGGAGGCGGGCGTTCGCTTCCTCGGCCTGACGGCACCCTTCGCCGGAGACGGGCGCCCGGGGATGGACTGGTTCGCGGCGCTCGTCGGGAAGCGCGTTCGCGTCCAGCGGCCGAACGGGCAGACGGTCGAGGCGGAAGTGCTCGCGGTCAACGGGACGACGCCGGCCCAGGTCCTCTTCCGCGAAGGGGACGAGCTCGTGTACGGGGAGCCCGACGCGCGGATCTCGATCCGCGCGGACGCGGTCGCGCCGGGCCGGCCATCCGGAGTCACGCTGAAGCTCGAAAGCGCTCGCGCGGGCAGCCGAACGCTGACGTCGCGCTACTTAGTCGGCGACGTGACGTGGGACGCGAGCTACGCGCTCACGCTGGCGCCCGACGAGAAACGCGGTCGACTGGAGGGATTCTTCGTCCTCGACAACAGGAGCGGCGCGGAGTTCACGCCGTCACGGCTGCGGCTGCTCGCCGGGACGCTGCGCGTCGCGAGCGGCCCGCCCCCTCCGATGCCCATGGCGACCCGGCAGGCGATGGTCGCCGAAGATTCCATGGCGAAGGGCGCCGAGCTCTCCGAGTCGCGCATCTACGACGTCGAATCGCCGCCGCGCCTGCCGACCGGCCGTACGACCTTCCCGCTGGCGTCCGGCGTCGACGTGGCCGTCCAGAAGCGTTACGTCGCCCGCACGACCTACTGGTTCGGCCAGATGGAGGAGTCGCAGCGGATCCCGGTCGGAGTGCTGTACACGATCGAAACGAAGCCGCTCGCGCGCGCGATGCCCGCCGGCGTCGTCCGCGTTTACGCGCAGGGGGTCTTCACCGGAGAGGATCGCATCGACCACACGCCCGAGCGGACCGATCTCGAGATCGAGAGCTCCGAGGCGTTCGACATCTCGGCGCGGCGGCGCCAGGTCTCCTTCCAGCAGCCGAGCCAGCGGGAAACCGACTCCGCGTACGAGGTGACGATCGCGAACCGGAAGACCGAACCGGTGACGGTTCTCGTGCGCGAGCAGTTCCCGGGCGACTGGACGATCGTCGAGTCTTCGATTCCGGCGAAGAAGCTCTCCGCGTTCGTCGCCGAGTTCCCCGTACCGGTCCCCGCCGGCGGCGAGGCGAAGCTGACTTATCGCGTCAAGGTGCGAATGAGGGGATAGTCCGTCGCTCCCGCTTGCTAAGGGATGTAGCCCCGGATGGTGCGAACCGACACACCAGGTCTCGCCACCGCCACGTTGACGGCGCGGTATTCGCCCTGCGGCTTCTGGGAGTCGGTGCGGAACGCGAGGACGTACTGCGACCGCAACTCCTCCTCGATCTGCTTGGTCACCTCGGCCATCTTCGTCGCGCTCCCGATCGAGAAGACCTGGCCTCCCGATTCCGACGCGATCTCGCCGATCACCTTCTTCGACTTGAAATCGGTCAGGGGAATTCCGACCGCGATGAAGTAGACCGGCGCCCCGGCCGAGCGCGCGTAGCGAAGGAGCGTCGAGTAGTCCACGTGCGACCGATTGTCCGCGCCGTCGGTCACGACGACGAGGGCCTTGCGCCCCTCGAGCGCGCGGAACTGGTAGAGGCCGAGGATGATCGAATCGTAGAGCGCGGTCGCGCCTTCGGCGCGCGTCTCCCGCGCCGCCCGCTGGAGCTCGGCCGAGTTGCCGGTCAGCTCCTGCACGAACCGGGGTCGCTCCCGGAACTCGATGACGAACCCGCGGTCCTTCTCCCGGATCAGGTTCTTGAACAGCTCCGCCGACGACTCGTGGACGAACGACAGCCCCTTCTCCATCGAGCCGGACCCGTCCACGACGAGGCCGACCGTCAGAGGCAGCTTGTCGGCGACCTCGAACCCCGAGATCGCCTGCTTGCGGCCGTCCTCCTGGATCGTGAAGTCCTCGCGCCCGAGGCCCTTCACGAAATGCCCGCTGCGATCGAGCGCCGACACGTGGAGCTGGACGACGTCGACGCGCACGCTCTCGACCGTCGTCGAGGGTCCCTTGAGCATGCGGATGTCGTTCGCTTCCTTTCCATCCTCGGAGACCGCGGTCGCACGCAGGAGGCTTCCGCGCGCGTACTGGTCGTAGGGGATCGTCGCGACGTAGGGGCCGTGGGTCCAGGACCCGATCTTCTTCTCGTCGAGGAAGAGCTCGACTAACTTCGCGATGCCTCCCGCGATCGACTGGACGGCCACCTTGACGCGCACCTTGCCCGCAGCGGGATCGGGCTGCGGGAGCACGCGCACCGCGACGCGTGCCGCACCTTCGTTGATCGCCCAGGCGTCCTCGTCGACGACCCGCCCGGTCTCGTCGTAACCCACGGCCCGTACGGTCTGCTTCAGGGGAAGGTTGCCGAGGTCGATCTCGACGGAATAGGGAGGCCGCGTCCGCGCGAGGAGGAGCTTGTCGCCCAGGTAGAACGCGACCTTCGTGATCGGGGGCTCGACCTGCGCCTCCAGCCGCAGAAGTCCGACCGGCGCCTCGCGCGGCGGCGGCAGCAGCTTCAGCCTCGGGACGCCGGAGTCGGTCTCCCCCCGCCCGTCGAGCGCGGCCTCGTCCGCGATCACGATCGCCTCGGCGTCCGGCAGCGTCCCGGCCTCCGTCGGAGCCATGTCGGGGCGGAACGCGATCCCGACCTCGGGCACCATGAGGTCGACCGCCCCTTCGCCCACTTCTCTGCCCGTGGGATCCGCGACGATGAGCTTCAGGCGGTAGTTGCCGGGCGCCACGGACCGCAGGAACGAGTAGGTGAAAGCCTTGCCGTCCAGGATGTCGCCGGAAACGGAGTAGCGGAAAGCCTGGACCATCTCGGCGCCGCGGGAGAACGTCCCGCGGAGCTCACCGGAGAACGTGCGCACTCCCTTCGCGGCGGCGGCCTTCGACAGCTCGGCTGCTGCCAGACGGATGCGCACGACGGTCTTTCCGGCGGCCATCCCGAGGTATTCGGCCGTGACCTCGAGCGGGAAGCGGCCGACGGCGGTCTTCAGCTCGGTTTTCCGGGTCTGGGCGAGGACGCCCGACAAGGGGGCCAGGGCGAGAACTGCGGCGAGGACGATCATTTTTCGGAGCATTTCGAGACTCCGAACCGGGGAGCGGGGACCGGGCATTCCCGGGTCAGGATTCCTTAAGGCGCGACGCGGGAGAGATTCCTCGCGACTCCGTCGCCCGGGATGACGCGGGAAGGGCGGTCGCCCGACAGCACCGCGGAGTCGAAGAACTCGGTCACGGCTTCCCGGAACGCCGACGGGGTCGGGAGTCCGCTGATCCGGACCCGCAGCGCCTTTCCGTTCTCGAACCCGTGCGTGTACCAGCCGGTCATCGTCCGCAGCTTGTGCAGCGCCTCGCGCTCGTCGCGGGCAGTCGCCTCGATCTGCCCGAAGTGCCAGAGCATCAGGTCACGCCGCTCCTCCGCCGTCGCCTCCCGGGGGGTCCGCCCGGCAAGGCGGTCGGCGGACTGCCGGAAGATCCAGGGGTTCTTCATCGTGGCGCGGCCGATCATCACGCCGTCGCAGCCCGTGTCGCGGAACATCGCGAGGACGTCTTCGGCGGTCTCGACGTCGCCGTTGCCCACGACCGGGATCGAGAGCGCGTTCTTCAGCTGCGCGATTTCCCGACGATCCGCGGAGCCCGTGTACATCTGGCGCGCGGTGCGGGCGTGCATCGCGACGGCCGACGCCCCCTCGTCCTGGCAGATCCGCCCCAGGTCGAGGAAGTTCTTCCGGGAGTCGTCCAGGCCCAGGCGGAACTTGACCGTCAGCGGGATCGAGAGACGACTCTTGACTTCGCGGACGATCCGGCGGGCGAGCGGCAGGTCGCCCATGAGCGCGGCGCCCGCGCAACCCTTGAGGACCTTGTTCGCCGGGCAGCCCATGTTGATGTCGCACACGTCGGGGCCGAGCTCCTCGACGATCTCGGCGGCGGCGGCCATGCGGTCGCAGTCGGACCCGTAGATCTGGATCGACAGCGGCCGCTCCTCGTCCGAGAAGAACATCTTGGCGCGCTGACGGGCGTTGCCCCGGGTGATCGCTTCGGAGGAAATGAACTCCATCGTCACGAGCCCGACGCCCCCGATGCGGCGGAGCATCAGCCGGTAGACGTGGTCGGTGATCCCCGCCATCGGGGCGAGGACGAGAGGGGGATCCACAGCGACCGGGCCGAAACGCAGCATGGAACTGCGGATTTTACGCGTTCCGGCGACGACTCGCCCACGCTGCCGGAAATTCGACGTCGGGTCCGACCTCGAGCGAACGCCGGATTTTTCGAGGCTCACGCGGGCGTCAAGTTCTATTTCTGAGCGCGGATATTTTGCAGATCGGACGACGGGGACGGGCCGCGAGCCCGTCCCCGACTCCGAGCTGGACACGTGATTTAAGATCGCTCCGCGATCGACGCGGAGGTTCTCGATGTCGGTGTCCGGTGCCACGATGGTGGGGCGTGCAGGGGACGGCCCCTGGATCCGCAGTCGGAAGTTCGATCTCGTCTTCCTGACGCTCTCCGGCGTGCTCGTCTTTCTCCCCTATCTCTCGTACGGGCTTCTCCAGCGTCTCGGGGCGTCGGAGGGCACGGCGAGCCTGATCGTCGGTCTCGTCGTCACGCTTCTCGTCGGCGGACCGCACATGTACTCGACTTTTCTCCGCACCGCTCTCGAGCCCCGCTTTCGGGCGCGCTACGGGTTCCTGGTCTACGTTCCGATGCTCCTGATCCCGGTGCTGGTGGTCCTCGGAGCGATCCACGCGTTCCTGCTCCTGCTGACGGCGTTCTTCTTCTGGGCTTCGGTCCACGTCACGCACCAGGCGCAGTGGATTTCGGAGACCTACCGCCGCAAGGCGACCGGCCGCGTCTCGATGCTCGACCGCCTCCTCGACGGCGCCGTGATCCTGGGCGCGCTCTACACCATGGCGATGTACAAGTTCGTCGAGGGCCGGTTCGCGCTCGGCGAGAGCACGCTGCTCTTCCCCGAATTCCTCAAGCGTCGTGAGGTCGCCGTGGCGTTCACCGTCGGCTTCGCCGCGCTCTTCCTCTACTACGTGGCGCGGACTGCCGGCGAGATCCGGCGGGGCGAAGCGAGCACCCCGCGGTTGCTCTTCATGTCGTTGACCGTCGGGCTCGCCTTCGTCATCCCGCTCTTCGACAACCTGGACGTGGCGTTCCAGGGGTTCAACACCTGGCACTCCCTGCAGTACCTGGCGCTCACGTGGTTCATCCTTTCGCGCAACGCGGAGCGCGGCGCGATCGAGGGCTCACTCGCGCAGAAGCTCGCGGGCTCCGAGAAGACCGGGAAGTTCTACGCGGCGATGATCCTGGCGACGCTGATGGCCGGCGGGATCTACCTCGTTCTCTGGAAGGGCCTGGGCTTCCCGCAGGACAAGAGCTACTACGTCGTGGTCCTGACGTTCCTGCTGATCCACTACTTTTACGACCACTTCCTCTTCCGGGACTTCGCGCCGCTCGATGATCGGGCAGCCGTCCGCGTTCCGGCCTCCTAGCCCTTCGTCAGGTCCTCGTAGGTCGGCACCGCCGCATAGCCTTTCGGCGGTTCGAAAAGCCCGGGCGCCGCTCCGACTTTTATGTCCAGGAGCTGCGTGTCCGTGAAGGGCTGATACTCGTCCCCCTGGTCCTTCTTTTCGTGCTGGATCCGGACGACCAGCCGATCGAGATCGCGCGCGACCCAGATCGTCGCGACATCCCCGGAGGGAAGCGCCAGCCTCCACCGCTCACAGGGATGCAGACCGTGTGTCGCATCGTCCAGCCGGGTGACGGTCGCTCCGAATCGATCGGCGTACGCCTCCACGTCGAACCCGGGCCGAAGCGGATAGCCGGGGACGGCCTCGTCGGTCGATTCCCAGCTGTTTTCGTAGATCTTCTTCGTCGAGGGGCGGAACTGCCAGACCTTCTTGACGTCCGGCCGGACGATCTTGACGATCTCGGAGCCGTCCACGCTTCCCGAGATCCGCGTGCTCTCGCCGCGGACCGCGATCGAGAACTGGTCCTCAGTCGAATAGGCGAGCCTCGCGCGATAGCCGTCCCGGGCCACTGTTTTCGGGCCGCCGCAGCCGAGCGCCGCGACGACGGCGATCGAAGCGATCGCGCAGGAAGCGAGCCGCGTCCTTCGGGTCATCGTGCGCGATTCTCCCTCGTCCCGGAGATCCTAGCGAGATAATCCCGCGCGTGCCGGAGAGGATGGTGAGCGAGATTCCCGTCGGAAGGTACCCGGGACTTCCGGCGCTCTTCCTCGACTTCGTGCGCGGTGAGAGCGCGCTCTATCCCGACCCGCCCACGATCGACGCCGCCGTCGTTCGCGCAGGGGAGCTCCTCGGCCGCCCGAGCCCGGCGGCTCTGCCCGCGAGCGCCTTTCACCATCGGTCGGCATCGGGCCGGCCCGCGGCCGAGGAGGTCGCGTCGGGCCGGGCGGTCGCGGTCCTCGCGGGACATCAGATCGGCCTCTTCACCGGACCCCTTTTCACGGTCGTGAAGGCGCTCGACTCAATCGCGTTCGCGCGCGAGCTTTCGCGGCGCGGCGTTCCGGCCGTCGCCGTCTTCTGGGCGCTGACCGACGACCACGACCTCGAGGAGATCGCGCGCACCGCGAAGCCCGGCCCGGAAGGACCCGAGAAGTTCCTCCTCGAGGGGGCGGACCGTTCGAACCGTTCGCCCGTGGGAACGCTCACGATCCCGGAAAGGATCGAGGGAATCGTCGAGGCCTTCCGCTCGGACGCGCGCGGGCCCGGGGCCTCGGAGATCCTCGACGCCTTCGCGAACCGGTACCGGGCGGGGCGGACTTACCGCGACGCGTTCCTCGACACGCTCTTCGACCTCGTCGGAGACGATCCGCTTCTCGTCGTCGACCCGCTCGCCCCCGACGTCTCCGAAGCCGCGCGAGGGTTCTTCCTCGCGGCCGCAGGCCGCCGGGAGGAAGTCCGGGAGATTTTGCGCGGCGGCGCGGAGGCGGTCGCGGAGGCGGGCCGCGAGCCGCCCGTTCCGTACCGCGAGGACTTCTTCCCGTTCTTCGTGATCGAAGGGGGCGTGCGGCGCCGGGTCAACGCGGCCGAGGTCGACGACGCCGCGAGGAAAGTCGAGCGGGGAGAGGCCCGCGTCTCCGCCGACGTCCTCACGCGTCCGGTGCTCAAGTCTCTCGTCCTTCCGGCGGCGCTCTCGGTCCTCGGACCGAGCGAGATCGCCTACCACTCCCAGTCGCTCCCGCTCTTCACGGCGTTCGGCGCGGCCGCGCCGGTCCTCGTTCCCCGGTCGCTCCTCGTGCTGCGAGGTCCCGCCGAGAGGCGCGCGCAACAGGCCCTGGCGGTCGCCGACGAGGACCTCCTGACTCCGGACGCCGCCCAGGGGGACGCCCCCGTCGTTGCCGAAGCGGAACGGGTCGCCGAGATCGGCCGGCGGCTCGAGGCCGAGCTGTCCACGGTCGCTCCCGAGGTGTCCCGGCTCGACCCGACTCTCGCCGGCGCGCTTGAAACCGCCCGCCGGAAGGCGACGTACCAGCTCGAGCAGCTGGCCGAACGAATCCGGAAAGCGGCGGAGAGGAAAGACGAGGTCGCGTTGCAGCGGCGGAAACGGCTCGAAACGATGGTCCTTCCCGACGGCGCGCCCGCCGAACGGGCCTATCCCCCGCTGGTCTTCATGCTCGCGTGGGGTCGGACCGTCATCGACAAACTGCGGGAGGCTGCGGGGCGCGGCGCCGGCGACGTCGCGATCGTGGACGTCGAGACGGCCGCGGGAGCGGAGATCGAAAAAGTCCGTGCCGGTTGACGTTCTCGCGATCGGCGCGCATCCGGACGACGTCGAGCTGACGTGCGGCGGGACGCTCGTTCTCCTGAAGGCCCGGGGGAGGCGCTTCGGGATCGTGGACCTGACGGGCGGCGAGATGGGCACGCGGGGCACACAGGAGACGCGCCGCCGGGAAGCGGAGCGCGCCGCGGAGATCCTGGGCGCCGAGTTCCGCGAGACGCTCGACTTCGGCGACGGCGGCCTCTCGACGTCCCGGCAGAACGAGCTCGTCCTCATGGACGTCATCCGCCGCGAGAAGCCGCGCCTCGTCATCACGTCGTATCCGGAGGACCGGCATCCGGACCATGCCCGCGCGGGCCAGCTCGTCACCGACGCGGCGTTCTACGCCGGCCTTCGCCGGATCGAGACGAACCACCCGGCGCACCGCCCGCAACACACGATTTATTTCCCCACGGGGATCATGCACGAGCCCGACTTCGTGGTGGACGTGACGGCGGCGATGGAGACGCGCCGCGCCGCAATCCTCGCGTTCGCGAGCCAGTTCCATCGGGAGGGATCGGAGGAGCCCGAGACGGTGCTCTCGCAGAAGAAGTTTCTCGACGCCATCGAGGCGCGGGCCCGGCACGTCGGATTCCTGGTGGGGGTCGATTTCGGAGAGGGGTTCCTCACGAAACGCCCGCCCCGGATCGACGACCCCGTCGCCGCGTTCGAAGGATTCGAGCCGGGCTTCTAATCCGTGAAGATCGGCATCACCTGCTATCCCACTTACGGGGGCAGCGGCGTCGTCGCGACGGAGCTCGGCCTCGCGCTCGCCGACCGCGGCGACGAGATCCACTTCATCTCTTACGACCTTCCTTCGCGCCTGGCGCTGCCGCGGCAGGGCGTCTACTTTCACGAGGTCGTGGCGCCGACGTATCCGCTGTTCGTCTCGCCCCCGTACACGCTGGCGCTCGCCACGAAGATGGCGGAGGTCGCCGCGAACGTCCACCTCGATCTGCTCCACGTCCACTACGCGCTGCCCCACGCGATCTCCGCGATCCTCGCCCGCGAGATGAGCGACGGCAACGGCGTTCGGCTCAAGGTCGTGACGACGCTGCACGGAACGGACATCACGATCGTCGGGCAGGACCGCTCTTACCTGCCGATCACGCGCTGGGGCATCGAGCAGAGCGACAGCGTCACGGCGGTGTCGCGATACCTGACCGAAATGACGCTGCGCGAGCTCGGCGTCCGCCGCAAGGTCGAGACCATTCCGAACTTCATCGACCCCGATCGCTACCGGCCCGACGGCGCCTCGGCGTTCGCCCGGACGCTCGTCCCCGAGGGTGAGGTCGCGGTCATGCACATCTCGAATTTCCGGCCGGTCAAGCGGATCGCCGACGTGCTCGCCGTCTTCGACCGGATCCGGCAGAAGGTCCCGGCGCGGCTGCTCCTGATCGGCGACGGCCCGCAGCGATCCATGGCGGAGCGGGTTGCGCGACAGCGCGGATTCGCCGACCGCGCGACCTTCCTCGGCAACGTCGCGGCCGTCGAGACAGTCCTCCCGATCGCGAAACTGCTGCTGCTTCCGTCCGACGCCGAGTCCTTCGGACTCGCGGCGCTCGAGGCGATGGCCTGCGGCGTTCCCGTCGTCGGGACGGCGGCGGGCGGCCTGCCGGAGGTCGTGGCCGACGGCGCCTGCGGCTTCTTGAAGCCCGTCGGGGACGTCGAAGGAATGGCGGAGGGGGCCCTGGCGCTCCTGGAGGATCCGGTTCTCTGGAAGCAGTTCTCGGTGGAGGCGCGCCGTCGCGCGGTCGAGGAGTTCCCGACCGGGGAGATCGTCTCGCGCTACCGCTCGCTCTACGAAGCGACTCTCGGTTGAGGCGGGCCGCCCCGGCGGGGGCGGTGGACTCCGAGCTCGACGAGAGCGCGGTCCCGCTCGGCCGTCGAGCAGAACGCGGAGCGCCACGAGTTCTCGGCGAGAAGACGCATCGTGCGTTCCCCGAAGCCGAGCTTCTCGCGGACGAGCGCGTGCTCTCGAGCCGTGGTCGTCGCGAAGAGGAGCGGATCGTCGGCGCCGAGAGCGACGCACACCCCGGCGTCGAGAAGCCGCGGGAGCGGGTGCTCCGCGAGATCTTCGACGGCGCCGGTGACGAGGTTGGAGGTCGGAGACACCCACAGGGACGTCGACTCTTCGGCGAGGCGCGCGAGGAGGTGGGGGTCGTCCACGGCGGCGACGCCGTGGTCCACGCGGTCGGGCCGGAGGTAATCGAGCGCCTCCTGGAGCGATTGGGCGCCGGCCCACTCCCCGGCGTGCACGGAGGTCTTGAGCTCGAGCGCTCGCGCCCGGACGTAAATGCCGGCGAAGGCGGCCGCCGGCGCCGCGATCTCGTCCCCCCCGAGCCCGAAACCGACGACGGAGGCGAGCCGGGTCTTCTCGTGCAGGTCGAGCACCCGGTCCGCCGCCTCGGGCCCCCACTGCCGCACCGCGTCGAGCAGGATGCGGCAGGGAGCCGCGCCCATTCTCTCGGCCTCCCGGAAGCCGTGGTCGATCTGCGTCAGGCAGCTCTCGGGGTCGAGGCCGAACCGGGCCGGGATCTCGGGCGAGACGTAGACCTCGGCGTACGAGGCGCCCCCGTCGGTGATCGCGAGGGCAACCGCTCCGGCCGCCTCCCCGTACTCCTCCGGGGAGCGGAACAGCCGGCAGACTTCGGCGTACAGCGCCAGGAAACCCTGGCGGTCCCGGACCGCGGACCTCTCCGCCTCGAAGACGGCGACGTCGGCGAACCGGTGCCCCCGCCGGCGCGCCAGAGCCGCGAGGAAAGGGACGGGAACCGTCCCCTCGAAGTGAAGATGGCAGTCGGCGACCCGGAAAGGTGACATTTCGGCCCGAACAGCCGGATCTTACCCCCCCGCGAGGGGCGGGGGCCCGAGAACCTTTTGGAAGGCGCTACGTTAACCTAGCCGGAATGCGCAAAGCTCTCCTTCTCGCCTCTCTGTTCCTGGTTGCCGCTGCCGCCACCGCCGAGGAGCAGGTCTTCGAGAAGGCCTTTTCGATGGAAGGGGTTTCGAGGGTCTCGGTCGAGAACGTCAACGGAAAGATCGAGGCTTTCGCCTGGGACCGGCCGTACCTGAAAGTCCGTGCGGTCAAGACCGCGCGCGGCGGCCGCGCCGACGAGACCCTCCGGCTGACCGAGATCCGGGTGCGAAAGGCGGGCGACGAGATCCAGCTCGAAACGGTCAACCCTCGGCGCCGGCGGCTCTTCGGATTCCTCGACTTCGGGTGGCGCAACGCCCACGTCGACTACGAGATCCACATGCCGGCGCTCGCGCAGGCGAGGCTCGAGACCTGCAACGGCCGGGTCATCGCGACGGGGCTCGGCAACTCGATCGCGTGCGACGCGGTCAACGGCTCGATCGAGCTGCGCGACGTCTTCGGTCCGGTGCGCGCGACCACGGTGAACGGTTCGGTCCGCATCGTGTTCCGGGGTCCGCTCAAGGAGTCCCGCATCGAGACCGTCAACGGGAGCGTGGACGTCGCGTTCGATCGCGCGTCGTCGGTCCGGTACACGCTCGAAACCGTCAACGGCCGGATCGAGGGGGACTTCGACCTGGCCGTCGAAGGGAAGTACGGGCCGAAAGAGGCCCGCGGCAGCTACAACGGCGGCGCGGAGTCGCTGCGCTGCGAGACCGTGAACGGGTCGATCCGGCTCAAGACCAACTGATTCGGCGCCGGCCGCAACCTGTTAATGTCCCGGCCAACGATGGCCGAGACCACTCGGACCGCCTCCCGTTCGATGCTGATCCTCGCCTACCTGGGGCCCCTCGGGGTGATCCCTCTCCTCTTCGGCCGCGACGACCCGGAGGTCCGCTGGCATGCTCGGAACGGGCTTCTTCTCTTCGGCGCCGTGGCGGCGATCGCACTCGTGGCGACGCTCGTCGGGACGCTGCTCCCGGCCCTCGGCTGCCTCTACGCGATGCTGATGTTCTTCGTCCTCGTTCTCTATGCGTTCGTCGCAATCCTCGCGGTCGTGAAGGCGCTCGACGGCCAGCGCCTCCTCGTCCCCGGCGTCTCGAGATATGCCGGACGGGGATGACACCCGCTTCCTCGCCGCAGCCGTCCTCGCGGCGATGATGGGGCTCGCGGTCGGCGACTCCCTGCGACCGGTGGAGGAACAGCGGACCGCGCGGGCGGGGGTTCTCGCCATCGACGCCTACCGCGCGACGTTCGGGTCACTCCTCGGACGGACCGGGATCGTCCATTGCCGCTTCGAGCCGTCCTGCTCGGCCTACGGGCGCGAGGCGATCCGCCGGTACGGCTCTCCCCGGGGCTTCGCCCTCACGGCGCGCCGGATCGCGCGCTGCCACCCCTTCGCGAAAGGGGGACGGGACCCGGTGCCCTAGGGCGCCTGCCTCTGCCCGACGAACGCGAACGCGTCCTGCGTCCGGTTGTCCAGCGTGTACGCGGCCGCGACCACCCCGCCGCTCGCGAACGCCGGCGCCGTCTCCTTCACCGCGACCGTGATTCGCAGACCCGCGGCCTGCGGCGCGCCCGCCGTCACGAGGATCGCGCCCAGCCGCAGGAGCGAGCCGGGCGCCACGGTGTAATTGAGCGTCCCGCCGTAGATCTCGGTCGTGACCGGATCGATGACCCGAACTTCGATCGGCAGCGCGACGGCCGACGTGTTCGTGACGTCGAGGTTCGTCCGGAAGTTGGGGTCGCCCGAATTCACGCCGAAGATCTGGAGGACGTTCACCGAATCGGAGGGTGCCGTCTTCTTCCCGAGAGACTCGGTGAGCGGAATCGCGGGCAGGAAGAACCCGTACGTTCCGGCGGGCGCGGCCGTATAGATCCGCCCGGCGCCCAGGATCGGCCCGGACGACTGCCACGAGAGCGCGCCGACGACTCCGTCTCCCGCCGGGACCGTCGCGAGCGTCACGTCCGGAAGGAACCGCGTCTCGCGCGGCGCGAGCGTGATGGGCGCGGAGACGACGGGCGTCGCGGGCGGAGCGCCGTCGCCGACGGCGGGATGGAACGTCAGGGTAACGGTGGAGGCGGCCGCCGGATCGGGGTTGAAGAGCCAGAGGTCCGTGCGAAAGAGCGCACCGAACTGACCCTGCACGCGGCCCGCGGTCACGAACCAGCCGGCGGTCGTCGCCGGCGAGTAGGCCGCGCGCGCCGGACCCGCGGCGAAGAGGAGCACCGCGGCGATAAAGATCGCGGAGAGACGGCGTCTCATGGGGGACCTCCTGTGGGAGATGGGACGAGGGGGATCGGAGGAAGGTTTACCGGGGCGGTTGCGATGGTGCCGTCGGCCGGACTCGAACCGGCATGGGTTGCCCCATACGCCCCTCAAACGTACGTGTCTACCAATTCCACCACGACGGCATCGAGACTACGGATTCGGCGGCGCTCCCGACGGATTCGCGGGCGCCGGATTCGCGGGGGGCGGAGCCGGCGGGGGCGCGGCCGGGGCGCCGGTCGCGGGCTGACCGGGCGCAGGCTGCGCCGGCTGAGCTGGAGCGGGGGCGGTCGTGCCCGCCGGGAGCTGCCCCGGAACGGGCGCCTTCTGGGTCGCCCCGGTCGCCGGGAGGGTCTTCACGACCGACGAACGGGGTCGCGCTTCGAGCACCGTCAGCACCAGGGAAAGCAGGATGAAGCCGACGAAGGCGCCCGTCGTCAGCTTGTGCAGAAGCGTCGTCGCGCCGCGCGCTCCGAACGCCGTCTGGCTGCCGCCACCCCCGAATGCGCCGGCGATGTCCGCACCCTTCCCCTGCTGGAGCAGGACCACCAGGATCAGGAAGAAGCAGACGAAGATGTAGACCACCACGAGCGCGATATAAGCAATACCCAAAGGGCCTCCTGCCGAAAAGGGCAGGAGAGTCTACAGAGAGCTGACTACCCGGTCAAGCCGAGCCGGCGCGCGCGATGGCCGCGAACGTCGCGGCTTTCAGCGACGCTCCCCCGATGAGAAATCCGTCGACGCGCCCCTCCCGGAGGAGGTCGGCGGCGTTGTCCGGATTGACCGACCCGCCGTAGAGGATCCGGAGGTCCCGCCGAGCGGAAATGAGCTCGCGCAGCCGGATTGCCGCCAGCGCGGCGTCGTGGGGAGTCGCGGCGAGGCCGGTTCCGATCGCCCACACCGGCTCGTAGGCCACGACGAGGGGCTCGGCCGCGGGGTCGTCGGCGAGCGTCTCGACCTGCGCCGCGAGCGTCGCCTCGGTCCGGCCCTGCGCCCGCTCGGCCGCGGTCTCCCCGAGACAGTAGATCGGAACGAGCCCCGCCTCCCGGGCGCGCGCGAGCTTGCGGGAGAGCACCGCGCCGTCTTCCCCGAAGAGCGTTCGCCTCTCGGAATGGCCGACGATCACGTATCGGCAGCCCGCGTCCGCGAGCATCGCCGCCGACACCTCTCCGGTGAACGCGCCGGCGGCGTGCTCCGAGAGATTCTGCCCCGCGATCGACCATCGGCCGCGCGCGTCGCGGGCCGCGTCGAGGAGGGTAAACGGGGGCGCCACGACGAGCTCGCTCTCCCCGACACGATCCCCGATCTGCGAGCCGAGTTCCTCCGCGAATGCGCGCGCCTGCCCGCGCAGCATGTTCATCTTCCAGTTGGCGACGAAGAGGTTCATCGTTCTTCCTCTGTCATTCCGAGGAGCGGAGCGACGAGGAATCCGTTCCTGAAATCGGAGAGATTCCTCGCTGCGCTCGGAATGACATCAAGTGGACAGCGCGTCGATGCCGGGGAGCTTCCCGTTGTTCGCGAGGAACTCGAGCGACGCGCCGCCCCCCGTCGAGACGTGCGTGAAGCGGTCGGCGACGCCGGCCTGCTGGACGGCCGCCACGCTCTCGCCGCCGCCGACCACGGTGACCGCGTCGGACTCCGCGAGCAGGAGCGCCAGAGCGCGCGTCCCCTTGTCGAAAGGCGGTTTCTCGAAAACGCCGAGAGGTCCGTTCCAGAAGATCGTCTGCGCCGGCTCGAGCAGCCGCTCGAACTGCTCGAGCGTCTTCTGCCCGACGTCGAGCGCCATCGCGTCCTCCGGGATTTTCCCGATACCGACCGTGCGCGCGTGCGCGCCGTCCTCGGGCGAGGCGGCCACGACGAAGTCCGTCGGCAGCGCGATCTCTTTGCGGTTGGCGCGGCAGAAGTCCAGGATCTCGCGCGCGACGGGGATCTTGTCCTCCTCGATCAGCGAGCGGCCGACCGGGAGCCCGATCGCGCGGACGAAGTGGTTCGCGATTCCGCCGCCGACGAGGAGCGTGTCGGCCCGCCGCGCGAGAACCCGCAGCGTGTCGATCTTTCCGGAGATCTTCGCGCCGCCGAGGATCGCGGCAAAGGGCCGCTCGGGGTCGAGCAGGCGCGACAGCTCGCGCACCTCCTTTTCGAGGAGGAAGCCCGCCCCCTTGTCGGCGACGAGAGCGGGCACCCCCGTGACCGAGGCGTGCGCACGGTGCGAGGAGCCGAACGCATCGTTGACGTAGACGTCGGCGAGCGCGGCGAGCGAGCGCGCGAAGCCGGGGTCGTTGCTCTCCTCTCCCCCATGGAACCGGAGGTTCTCCAGAAGGAGCACGTCTCCCGGCTCGAGGCCGGCGACGAGCTTCTCGACATCGGGCCCGATGCAATCCTCCGCGAAACGGACCGGCCGGCCGAGCTGCCGCGCGAGCTCGAGGGACACCGGCGCCAGCGAGAGCTCCGGTTTCCGCTGACCCTTCGGCTTGCCGAGGTGAGAAGCGCACACGAGCCGCGCGCCGCGCTCGACGGCGTGGCGGATCGTCGGCATCGTTTCGACGATGCGGGTCGCGTCCATGACGTTCCCGCCGGCGAGGGGAACGTTGAAGTCGACCCGCAGAAAGGTCCTTCGGCCCTCGATCGCGAGGTCGCGGATGGACTTCATGGTTGCGGATCGTAGAACGGGACAGGGGAAAGGGAAAACGACACGGGCTCCGGCGTCGCCCGCTTCCCGTTTTCCGTTTCACGGCCCGATAGAATCGGGGGATGCGTCGAGTCTGGCCGGCAGCGCTTCTTCTCCTGTTCGTCGCCGACCTCGCGTTCGGGGCCGCGCAGATGGCACGGGGCAAGGGGGGCGCGGTCGCCGCCGCGGAAGAGAACGCCGCCCGGGTCGGGATCGAAATCCTCCGGAAGGGGGGCAACGCCGCCGACGCCGCGGTGGCCGTCGCGTTCGCGCTCGCCGTGACGTGGCCGGAGGCCGGGAACCTCGGGGGAGGCGGCTTCTGGATCTCCCGCGACGTGAAGGGCCGCACGCTCGCGGTGGACTTCCGCGAGACCGCGCCGCGGATCGCGCGCCGCGATCTCTTCATCAAGCCGGGGGCAAATGGCGAGGTCCCGTCGTCCACCGATGGGCCCTTCGCGTCGGGAGTGCCGGGCTCGGTGGACGGACTCTGGCGAGCGCATCGCGCGGCGGGGCGGCTTCCGTGGAAGACGGTGTTGGCGCCCGCCGTACGGCTGGCGCGAAACGGGTTCACGGTGACCCAGGCAATCGCGGAGTCGATCGCGAAGCCGAAATATCGCGCGAAGCTCGCGGCCGACCCCGAGACGGCGGCGATCTTCCTTCCGAACGGTGCGCCGCCCGTTCCCGGGACGGTCTTCCGTCAGCCCGCACTGGCGCGGACCCTGGAGGCGATCCGGGACCGCGGCGCCGACGGCTTCTACCGGGGCCGCGTCGCCCGGGAGATCGAGGAGGGCCAGAAAAAGGTGGGCGGCCTCATCACCCGCGGCGACCTCGCCCTCTACTCGGCGAAGATCCGTCGCCCGGTCCGATTCCGGTTCGGCCCGGCGGAGGTGTTGACGACGCCCGCGCCGTCCTCCGGGCCGGTGCTCGCCGAAATGGCGATCCTCGCCTCCCTCGTCGGACTCGACCGGCTGAAGAAGCGCGACCCCGCGTCGTCGCACTACCTCGCCGAGATCGAGAAGAGGGCGTTCCGGGATCGGAACCGGTGGCTGGGCGATCCCGCATTTCCGGGAGTTCGCGAGCGCCCGTTCACGGACGTGGCGCGGCTGCGTGGGGTCGCGGCGACGATCAAGCCGGATCGCGCGACGCCTTCCGAAGCGCTCCGGAACTCGCGGGGCGAGCGCGTCTCGACGACTCATTTCTCGGTCGTGGACGCCGCCGGCGGCGCGGTCGCCGTGACGACGACGCTGAACGACTCGTTCGGAAACGCGCGCGTCGCGCCGGGCCTCGGCTTCCTGCTGAACAACGAAATGGACGACTTCGCCACGGTGCCGGGGAAGCCGAACCTGTACGGGCTCGTCCAGGGCGAGGTGAACGCGGTCGCACCGGGCAAGCGGATGCTCTCCGCGATGTGCCCCTCGATCGCCGTGATCGCAAAGCGCAACGTCCTCGTGTGGGGAACCCCCGGCGGGTCCACCATTCCGACGACGAACTTCCAGGTCCTGATGGGGGTTCTCCTTCGTGGAGAGCCGCTCGAAGCGGCCGTCGCGGCGCCGCGCTTT
>Ga0209983_1000039_pt1 | contig 18497 bp, 12 predicted proteins | sample InoplaM1SPM_FD_187590 | JGI IMG/M metagenome (GOLD analysis project Ga0209983, IMG submission 187590) | Arabidopsis thaliana rhizosphere microbial communities from the Joint Genome Institute, USA, that affect carbon cycling - Inoculated... | ecosystem: Host-associated > Plants > Roots >...
TGCCCCTCCTCGATCACGCATCCCACGTCCTCGCAGTGCGGCAGCCCGCGGATCGAGCCGTTGTATCCGGTGGAGAGAATCGTGCGGTCGCGTGCGATGACGGCTCCGACTTTCTTCCGCGGACACGTCGAGCGCGTCGAGACCTGTCGCGCGATGTTCATGAAGTACGTGTGCCAGTCGACCCGCTCCGCCATCGCGGCGGATTATGCCCCGTGTGTCACAATCGCGGGCCATGACTTCGCGGCGTCGTGTCGTGGTGACGGGCCTGGGGGCGGTGACCTCCATCGGCACGACCGCGCCCGAGTTCTGGAAGAACCTCCTCGCCGGAACGTGCGGGATCCGGCCGGTTTCGCTCTTCGACGCCTCGGCCTACCGGACCCGGACCGCCGCGGAGGTCGGCGAGATTCCGGACGGTTTCCTGTCCGCCGCGGAGAAGCGACGCATGTCGCGGGCCGACCGGATGGGTCTCGCGGCCGCGGCGGAGGCGCTCGCCCAGTCGGGTCTCGACCCCGCGCGCGAGGACCCCACCCGGATCGGAGTGATCCTGGGGGGCGGCACGTCCGGCCTCCTCGATTCGGAACAGGTGTACGAGAAGTGGCTGCACGGCCGGAAGGGGCGGCCCTCCCGGGTCCTGAACCACCTCCCCGACGCCATCACGGACCGCGTCGCGCAGCGCTTCGGCCTCGAGGGGATCAAGTCCACCATCACCACCGCCTGCTCTTCCGCCGCGAACGCGATGGGTTACGCCTTCGACGCCATCGTCGCGGGCCTCGCCGACGCCGTCGTCACCGGCGGATCCGACGTGCTGGCCCGCCTGACCTACGGAGGGTTCAACTCGCTGCGCTCGGTGGATCCCGACCCCTGTCGTCCGTTCGACCGCGAGCGGCGAGGGCTGTCGATCGGCGAGGCCGCGGGGATCCTCGTGTTCGAGGACGAGGAGTACGCGCGGCGCCGGGGCGCCGAGATCCTCGGCGAGTTTCTGGGGTACGGGGTCACCTCGGATGCGTTCCACATGACGGCGCCCGACCCGTCCGGCGCCGCCGGAGGTCGGACGATCCGTGCCGCCCTGAAGTCGGCTCGCGTCGACGGTTCCGCGATCGACTACGTGAATGCCCACGGGACCGCCACTCCACAGAACGACTCCGCCGAGACCGCAGCCTTGAAGTCGGCGCTCGGAGATCGCGCGCGCGAGATCCCGATCTCGTCCATCAAGTCCATGATCGGTCACTGTCTCTGCGCGTCCGGCGCCATCGAGGCGGTCGCCACGGTCCTGACGGTGCGGGAGGGACGGATCCCTCCCACGATCCACTACGAGCATCCCGATCCGGCCTGCGACCTCGACTACGTTCCCAACGAGGCGAGGGAGCAGCCGGTCCGCGTCGCGCTGTCGAACTCCTTCGCGTTCGGGGGGAACAGCTCGGTCGTCGTCATCGGAAGGCATGAGTAGCTCCCGGATACGTTGAGCTCCCCCGTCATCACCGGCGCCGGCGCCGTCTCCGCGCTCGGTCGCACCTCGCACGAGTTCTACCAGCGCCTCCTGGCCGGCGAGACCGCGATCCGCCCGTTCACCCCGGAGGAGCGCGGCTCGCTCCAGGCGACCCACGTCGCGCGCTACGACTCGTTCACTCCGCAGCCGGAGATCCCGGCCATGAAGGCGCGCCGTTTCGATCGCGGGAGCCAGTTCGCGATCCTGGCGTGCGCGCAGGCGGTCGCGGAGTCCGGGTACGACGTCGGGTCCGCGCCCGAGTCGATCGGCATCGCGCTCGGGACCGGGTCCGCCGGCGCCGGGGCGCTCACCGAGTTCCTGAAGGTCCTGCTTCTCGAGTCGCCGGAGGCCGCGCCCCCCTTTCACTTCCCCAACACCGTCGCGAACGCGCCGGCCTCCCAGGTGTCGATCGAGCTGAAGCTCCACGGACCGAACGTGACGATCACCCAGAAGGACCCGTCCGGGCTGAACGCGCTCCTTTTCGCCTCGCTCGCGCTCTCCTCGGGGCGCGCGCGCGCCATGCTCGCCGGCGCCGTCGACGAGTGGAATGCCGTGTACGCGATGGGCTTCGACCGGGTGGGCGCTCTCCGCGGAGAGAAACGCGCTTCCGGAATCGTGCAGGGTGAGGGGGGGTTCGCGGTGCTCCTCGAGAAGGAGGAGGACGCGAACGCGCGCAACGCCCGCTCGCTCGCGCGGCTCGCCGGCCTGGGGACGGCCGGGGTGCCGACGGAGCCCTACCGCTTCGCCCCCGACCGGGCTGCGATCGCCCGCGCGATGCGCAGCGCGCTCGCCTCGGCGGGAGCCGAGCCACGCGACGTGCAGCTCTGGTTCCCTTCGGCGAACGGCGTCGAAGAGATGGACCGCGCGGAGGAGGCCGTGACCTGCGACCTCTTCGGCGGAACGCCGCCTCGCGCGATCTTCGTCAAGCAGGCGATCGGCGAGATGGCTGCGGCCGGCGGCGCGCAGATCGTGGCGGCGTGCCGCGCGCTCGCGGACCCCGGAGGCCCCTTCCCGGTCGACGCTCGTCCGCGTCGGGCCCTCGTGAATTCGTTCGGCGCCGGCGGGAACTTTTTCTCCGCGGTGTTCGAGTCCCTCCCGTGAGCTCGATCCGCGAACGCGCCCCCCTGAAGGGCTTCACGATCGAAATCCCGGTGAGGTTCGCCGAATGCGACTCGTACGGAGTGGTGTGGCACGGCCACTATGCGCTCTACCTCGAAGAGGTCCGCGACAGGCTGACCGGGCGGTTCGGGTTCACGCCCGCGAAGGCGCTCGCGCTCGGATATCGCGTTCCCGTGACGCGCATGGAGATCCGCTATCGCGCGCCCGCCCGGCCCGACGAGATCATCCGCGCGACCGCGAGGCTGCGCCCGCCCGAGACCGCCCGCCTCGTCGTCGACTACGAGCTGCGAAACGCGGGAATGTCGCTTCTCGCTTCGGCGGAAACCGAGCAGGTCGTCCTGCGCTCCGACGGCGAGCTCCTCCTGTCGCTGCCCGCGGCGCTCAAGCGGCTCGTCGCGCAGATCCTCGAGTTCCAGGACGCGGCCCCCTCGCTATAATCCCGCGGATGTCGGACGCCCCCGTCTCTCCGCGACGCCGCTCGATCGGCTTCCTGGTACGCTTCGTCGTGCTCCTCGTCGTCTTCTACCTGATCGTGGCGTCCCGCCCCGTCAACGACGCCGTCATCGTCCCGTTCACCGCAGGCATCGCATCGGTCTCGGGGAAGATGCTGAACCTCCTCGGCGAGCGGACGGAGGTCGTCGGGACCGAGCTTCGATCCTCCTCGTTCGGCGTCAACATCGAGAACGGGTGCAACGGCGTCGAGACCGCGCTCCTCTTCGGGGCGGCGGTGCTCGCTTTTCCGGCGCGCTGGTCCCACCGGCTGCTCGGGCTCCTCGCCGGGTTCCTCGCGATCCAGGTGTTGAACCTCTTCCGCGTGATCACGCTCTTCTGGATCGGGCTGCACCGTCCGGCCCTCTTCAACTCCTCCCACACCGTCATCTGGCAGTCCGTGGTCGTGCTCTTCGGGGTCGTCCTGTTTCTCATCTGGGCATCGCGGGAAAAGCGGCTGTCGACCGAGACCGCGCCGTCGCCCGAGCGTCCCCGGAGGGGCTGAACGGCGCCGCGGGCGGGCTCCGAGGGCGCCGGACCTCCCCTGTTGAGCGCTCGCGCCGGGCTGCGCGGGCTCCTCGGGTTCCTCCTCGCCCTGGCCTTCTGGTTCGGCTTCTCGGGACCATACGAGAAAACCGTCGCCGTCGCCGCGCAGGCGCTCACGAACGTGTTCGAGTCGCCCGACGTGACGCGCCTGGATGCCGTGAAGGGAGAGTTCCGACTGGACCGGAGGGACTTCCCCCCCGGCTCGGCGCGGCCGGGCCTCTCGGCGGCCGACATCCACTTCAACTTCGTTCTGCTCGTGGCGCTGTTCGCCATCGACCGGCGCCCCCTCGCCGCCCGGCACGTCACGCGATTCCTCGGCGCCGTCGGGCTCCTCTCAATCGTGCACGTGCTCGCGCTCGTCTTCCAGGTGCAATCCGTGTACGCGACGAGCCTCGGCGCGTGGAGCGAGGCGCACTACGGCCGCATGGCGAGCAACTTCTGGGCGACGGGCTGGCACTTCTACCTGATCGCCGGGCGATTCGCCGCGCCCTTCGCGCTGTGGTGGTTCTTCCGAGCCCGGGAGGCCGAGGGGGAACCCGCGATTGAATCGCGCCGACCAGGTCGAAAGAAGAAGCGGAGAAGCTAGAGGTCCAACCTCACCCGGACCCTCTCCCCGCACGCCGGGGGAGGGAAATCACTCCGTCAGTAGCGACGCGTCCGCTCCCGCCGCAGATACCGATAGTCGGGTATCTGGTACTCCTTCAGCTTCGCGATCAGCGAACCGCGCGAGATGTTGAGCACGTGAGCGCCGCGGCTCTGGTTCCCCTCGACTCGGCGCATCGCGCGATCGATCACTTCGCGCTCGACCGTCTCGACGATCACCTTGAGGTCGTCCGTCTGTCTCAACACCGTCTCGGCGCCCGTCGGCTCGCGCGAGGGCGCTTCTCCGGGCGACGCTTCTTCGCGCACGGGCTTCTCCGGCGCCGGCGGGGAAATCGCCGCGCGGGAGGAGAGCGCGATTCCCGCCAGCTGCACGACTTCCTCGAGGAACAGAACGGCTCTCGCGGGCAGGCGCGGCGTCTCGCGGACGAGCACCGCCAGCAGGACGGAGCCGTTGCGCGGGGGCTCGACCACCAGTGTGAGAGTGCCCGACACCGTCTCCATCCGGACGAGACGCTCGCCTCCACGGGCATCCGCGACGACGCTCGGAGGAAGAGCTGGGGACTCACGGAACGTCGAGGCCAGCGGCCGGAAGCCGGACAGCGAGAACTCCCCGACGGCCCACTCCGTCGGCGGCAGCGCGGTGTCGAGGAAGTCCGCGAGCTCGGTGGCCAGTTCCTCGCGGGAACCGCTCTCGCGACAGATCCGGTAGGCCGTGAGACGCAGGTCGCGGAACTCCACCTCGGTGGCGGGAAGAACGGGAGAGGCCGACGGCGCCTCCGCGATCGCGGGCGACTCCGCCAGCGCGCGAAGGAGGTGCGGCTGCGCGAGGAGGACCGTGATCGTGGCTTCGCCGATCGTGATCCGGTCGCCGACGCCGATGGGCCCGCCCCCGAACTCCCGGCCGTTGACGCTGATGAGACCCGCCCCCTTGTAGAGATCGAGGTGGTACCCGCCCTCGCGCTGGCTGATGCGGACGTGCCGGCCGGCCACGCCTCGTGCTCGAACGACGACCTCGTTGCCCGATGACGCACCGATCGTGATCGCCGCGCCATCCAGTCGGTGGACTTCGCCGCCACCGATCTTCTTGCGGACCTCCAGATTCAGCATGTGAATTCGTCCTTTTGCGTCATCGTTCCGACAGTTGCCTGCGCGTCCCGCGCAAAAGTGTCCGTCTGGCTGTGATTGTCCTCCCGCGAGAGGAACTCTCCCCGCAATCGATTCGAATCGTCCGGATTTGGTATGAGCCTGTTTCGATTATGTCACGCCGGGCGTCGCGCACGCGGACCGGTTCCAGAAGCGGCGCGCGCTCTTTCCGTCGCGGGATCCGACGGCAGAAAGGCGGTGTGAAAACTCGAGAGCCGTGCGACGAAATCTGTCGCGGACCTGCAAGAGTTCGTCGGCGCGCGACCGGGACCGCTGGAGGAACCTGACCGCCCTTGCTGTCGACATCTAGGGGCCCGCTGGGCCTTTACCCCAACATTTTGTGGAACTTACGCGCTCGATCTGTTAAATTCTTTCGCAACTCCCATGCTGAGACTGGAACGGGTCGAGATCTCCGGCTTCAAGTCCTTCTACGAGAAGGTTGACCTCGCTTTCCCCGGACGGGTTACCGCGGTCGTGGGACCCAACGGCTGCGGCAAGTCGAACATCTGCGACGCGGTGGCCTGGGCGCTCGGCGAACAGAGCGCGCGCATCCTCCGCGGCGAGCGGATGGACGACGTCATCTTCAACGGCTCCGCGAAGCGCCGGCCGCTCGGGATGGCCGAGGTGATCGTCACGCTCGCCCCCGAGAAGAACGGGAATGGAAACGGCAACGGGAACGGGGACGGCGAGGTCGAGCGTCTGCGGGTCGGCCGCCGCGTCTTCCGCGACGGTGAGGGCGAGTATTTCTTGAACGACAAGCAGGTCCGCTTCAAAGACGTGCAGGACCGGCTGCTCGGAACGGGCCTCGCGGTTCGCGCCTACTCCGTCATCGAGCAGGGCCGCATCGACCAGGTCCTCTCGACGAAGCCGCAGGACCGGCGCCGCCTGATCGAGGAGGCCGCCGGCATCACGAAGTACAAGCTGAAGAAGCGCCTCGCCGAGACGAAGCTCGAGGAGACGCGCGGCAACCTGCTGCGCATCTCCGACATCGTCAGCGAGGTCGAGCGCAACTGCTCGTCGTTGAAGCGCCAGGCCTCTCGCGCGGCGCGACACCGCGACGCGACGGAAGCGCTCCGTGTCCGGCGGGCGGCGCTCGCCCGCGTCCGCGCGGACCTACTCGCGGAAGGACTCTCCCGGGCGGATCGGCTGCGGGACGAGCGGCGCGACGCCGAGGCGGCGGCCGCCGCGGCGCTCGGGCAGGCCGAGGCGGCGCTCGCCGCCGCGCGCATCGCGGCGTCGGAAACGGCAGCCGAGCGCGACCGACTCCGCGAGGCTCTCGCCGCCCTGGAGGCGGCGATCGCCCGCGACGACGAGCGGCTGGAGGCGAACCGCCGGGCGTCGTCGGACCTGGCTGCCCGCCGCAACGCCTCGGAGCGCGAGGGCCGCGACTTCTCGGGAGAGGAGATGCGGACGGCGCGCGAGATCTCGGAGCTCGCCTCGCGGCTCGAGAGGGCGGTTGGAGAGGCGCGCACGCGTTCACTCGCCCGCGAGGAGTCCGACCGCCGCGCTTCCGAGGCGGCGGCGGCCCTGTCTCGCCTCGAGCAGGAGCTGGAGAAAGCGCGAGAGGAATCGCTCCGGGCGACCGGAGAACGCGTGGCGTCGAGGAACGCGCGGCACGAGCTCGAGCTCGCGGCCGAGCGAATCGCCGCGGGAGTCGCCCGGCTCGACGAAGATCTCGCGAAGCTAACGGCCGAGCTCGACGAGCGACGTCTCGAACTGGACGCGGCCGAGCGCGAGCGGGAAGCGCTCGCGGCGCGCGCCTCCGAATCGGCCGGTTCGGTGAGACGCCTCTTCGAGGAAATCGCGAAGACGTCGCGGGAAGTCGCCGAGATGGAGACGGCTCGCGAAGACGCGCGCGCATCGCTCGCGGTTCTCGAGGAGCGCGCGGCGGCGCTCGAGGAGGCGCTGGCCGCCCGGGAGGGAACGCGCGCCGCGCTCACCGACGCGATGCGTCGGGCCGGTGTCGAGAGTCGGGGCACGCTCGCCGAGCGCCTGCGGCCGGCGACCGGCTGGGAGCGCGCGGTCGACGTTGCCCTCGGCGCGGATCTCGACGCCCTGGTCGCCCGCGGCGACTGGGGAAGCGCCGCGGCGGCCTCCCGGGATCTGAACGCGCCCCGCCTCCTGCGCGCGGACTGGGATCGCACCCCCCGGCCGGCGGAGCCGCTCGCCGGCGCGCTGGGGGGCTGGGAGGTCGCGCTCGCGAACCTCGACCGGCTCACGCCCGCCGAGAGATCCGCCCTCCCGCCCGTCGCCTTCGTGGGATCGCTTTCCGCCGCGCTGTCTCTCGCGGAATCCCATCCCGACGCGACGCTCGTCACGGTCGACGGAGACGTCGTTCGCGGACCCGTTCTGCGATTCGCCGGCGCTCCCGCCCGCGCCGGCGGGACCTTCGCCCTCGAGCGCGAACAGAGCGAGATCTCGCAGCGAATCTCGGGCGCCCGCTCGTCGATCGCTTCGATCGAAGCCGCCCGGTCGAACCTCGAATTGCTCCGGACGCAGAAGGAGGCCGAGCTCGTCGAAGCTCGGGAGGCCGACGGCCGGGCGCAGTCCGAACTCTCCGCGTTCGCCGCGCGGGTCGAGGAGCGGCGGGCCGCGGCCGCGCGACTCTCCCGCGAGGTCGCGACGTCGTCGGCGGAACGCGACGCCCTCGCGACCGAGGCCGCAGCGCTCGGGGAGCGGCGCCGGGTCATCGAGGAGGAGGAGCGGGGGTGGGAGCGGGCGGAGCTCGAGTGGCGCGAGCGCGCCGAGTCTCTCGCCGGATCGCTGCCCGAGGCCCGCGCGACCGCCACGTCCGCCGCGGAAGAGCTGGCGCATCGCCGGACCGAGGCCGAGGTGGCAGCCGAGCGGAGGCGGTCGCTGGAGGCCGCGACCGCGGCGCTCCAGGACTCCCAGCGCCTGTTTCAGCGCCGCGCGCGGGAGGCGAACGAGGAGATCGAGAGGATCGCGACACGCGCCCTGGAACTCTCCCGCGAGGAGCAGGAGACGCGGGCCCGGCGGGAAGGCAACGTCGTGGCGCGCGACGCCCGCGCCGCCGAACTCGAAAGCGCCGCGCGGATCGCCGAGGAGAGCGCGCTCCGCGCCGCTGCCGGAGAAGAGCATGCCCGCGACGCCCGGACAGTGCTCGATGCGGCGCGCGAGGGCCGATTCGAGGCGGAGGTCGCCGCGACGCGCGTGGCGTCGGATCTCGATCACCTCGTCTCGCAGACGCGCGAGGAATTCGGGACGCTGCCGGGAGAGCTCGAGCCCCCCGAGGACCGCTCCGAGGAGGGCCTCGCGAAGCTCGAAACCGAGGCCGCGGAGCTCTCGGCGACGCTCGAGCGCCTGGGGCCCGTGAACCTGCTCGCCTGGGAGGAGCACAAGACCGAGTCGGAGCGGCTGACGTTCCTCACGACGCAGCGCGACGACCTCGTCCGGTCCGTCGCCGAGCTTCAGGACTCGATCCGCAAGATCAACGCGACGTCGGCCGAACGGTTTTCGCAGGCGTTCGCCGCGATCAACGCGAACTTCACCGAGATGTTCACGCGGCTCTTCCGTGGCGGGACCGCCGAGATGCGGCTCCTGGACGAGAACGATCCGCTGGAGTCCGGCGTCGAGATCATCGCGCAGCCGCCGGGCAAGCGGAATCAGTCCATCCTGCTGCTGTCGGGGGGTGAGAAAGCGCTCACCGCGATCTCGCTCCTGATGGCCATCTTCCGGTACCGCCCCTCGCCGTTCTGCATCCTGGACGAAGTGGACGCGCCGCTCGACGAGGCCAACATCGACCGGTTCACCCGCCTGCTTCGCGAAATGACCGAGGAGACCCAGTTCATCGCGATCACCCACAACAAGAGGACGATGGAGACGGCCGACGCAATGTATGGCGTCACGATGGAAGAGCCGGGCTGCTCGAAGGTGGTGTCCGTCCGGTTCGAATGACGGAGAAGGTGCCCGGTTTCCGGTGTCGGCTGTCACGGGGCGGGTGTCCGAGCGCGGGTTAGAATCTCCGCGGAGCCTTTCCCCGACCCCATGCACAAGATCCGTTCACCGCTGCTCGGTCTCCTTCTGACTCTCGTCGGCGCCCCCGCTCCCCTTTTCGCCCAGGCGTCCACGCAGCACGAGATCCCGGGCGGTCAGAGAGGGGCATACGCCGGCGACTTCGCGCACGACCCCGAGGCGCTCGCCCGGCTCTCCGCGCTCACCGGGCCCGCGCGCTGCACCGAGGGGCGCGCCGCCGGCCTGTTCGCGTGCGAGGGAGTCGACCTCCAGGGCTTCGTCCCTCTGTCCACGCTCGTTCCGGGATCGACCTCCGTCAGCAACCTGTGGGGTTTCGTGGACCTGGACGACCGCCGCGAGTACGCCGTCGTCGGCGTCAGCCACGGGACCGCGGTCGTGGACGTGACCGAACCCGCCGGACCTCGCGTCGTCGGGTCGATTCCCGGGCCGGAGTCCATCTGGCGCGAGGTCAAGGTCTACCAGGTCTGGAACGCGGCGCGGCAACGCCACGACGCTTACGCCTACGTCGTCAGCGAGGCCCCCGGGGCGGGCCTCCAGATCATCGACCTCTCGAACCTGCCCGCCTCGATCTCCCTCGCCGCGACCTGGCGCGGCTTCGATACCGCTCACACGGTTTTTCTCGCCAACGTGGATCCGGCGACCGGGGCGCCGAACGTGCCGGGGGTTCCGCCGGTTCTCTACATCGAGGGGTCGAACCTGGACTTCCTCTCGCTCGACATCTCGCGGCCCGAATCGCCGGTCGCGACCGGCCGCCTCATCAACTCCTACGTCCACGACATCTGGGCGGGAGTCTTCCGCGGGGATCGCGCCGCGCCGTGCGCGCCGGGTCACGACCCGTGCGAGATCGTCGTCGACTGGGGAGGCGGCGCCGTCACCTTCATCGATTTCACGAGAAAGTCCGACCCCGTCATCCTCTCGGCGCTGCGCTACGACGAGCTGGCATACGCACACTCCGGCTGGATCTCGCGCGATGGCCGCTATCTCTTCAGCTTCGACGAACAGGACGAGCTCGTCGGCGGGGGAAAGTCACGCATCCGGGTCATCGACATCTCGGACTTCGTCCACCCGAAGGTGGCCGCGATCTGGACGAGCCCGACCGAGGCGATTGAACACAACGGGTACGTCGTCGGAGACAGGCTCTACGTCTCCTACTACACGCGGGGGATCGAAATCCTCGACGTCCGGGAGCCGACCTCGCCGCGCGAGATCGGGTTCTTCGACACGTTCCCCCGGGACGACGCCGCCGACTTCCACGGAGCGTGGGGGATCTATCCCTTCCTCCCGAGCGGGAGACTCCTCGTGAGCAACATTGACGGCGCCGGAGGCCTCTTCGTGCTCGAGGAGTCGGTCGCGGGCGCCTCGCCTCCTCCGGACGTGCCCCGGGAGCCGATCGACCCGGTGTCTCCCCGGTCGCGAAACACGAGGCGCCTGCCCGGCGCGCGTTGACGCCGCCCGCTCCTTTCCTTAAACCCCGCTCCCGATTCGCGCCGACGCAGCTCAGCCGGTAGAGCAGCGGTTTCGTAAACCGCAGGTCGTCGGTTCAAGTCCGACCGTCGGCTCCAGGATTCGTCGCTGTCACTCGCTCGGGATCTCGCTGACGCCACCGGCGCTCGGCTCGGCAGGCCGGCCTCGACCGACCGCCCTGATCCCTCGCTCGCCCCTCGCCGTTCTGCATACTGGACGAAGTCGACGCGCCGCTCGATGAAGCCAACACCGATCGGTTCACCCTCCCCTTCGCGAATTGACCGAGGAGACGCAGTTCATCGCGATCACCCACAACAAAAGGACGATGGAGACGGCCGACGCGATGTATGGCGTCACGATGGAGGAGCCGGGCTGCTCGAAGGTGGTGTCCGTCCGGTTCGACTAGACGGGGGACCGCGTCTTCTGTAGGCTCGAGGCGGAGGGTGGCTTCAATGTTCCCCACGCTTCGATCCCTCGTCCTCGCCACTCCCGCTTTCCTGCTGTTCGCCGCCGCCTCCGGTGGGCCCGGAATCGTGCCGGCGCACGATGAACCCCTCGCCGTGGACGAAGAGGCTCTCAGACGACTCGCGCAGCTCGACGGACCGGCGCCGTGTGTCGACGGCCTCGCGGCCGAACTCTTTCCGTGCGAAGGAGTGACCCTCGAGAGCTTCGTTTCGCTCGGCGAGCTGCTGCCCCGGGCAATATCCGCCAGCAGCCTGTGGGGTTTCGCCGACTTGGACGATCGCCGCGAGTATGCGGTGATCGGCTTGAATACCGGAACGGCGGTCGTCGACGTGACGGATCCATCTCGACCTCGGGTCGTCGGTTCGATTCCCGGTCCGGACTCGGAGTGGCGGGAAGTCAAGCTCTACCAGTTCTGGAATCCGGCCCGGCGCCGCCACGACGCGCGCGCGTACGTCGTGAGCGAAGGTCCGACTGCAGGACTCCAGATCGTCGACCTCTCGAATCTGCCCGATTCGGTCTCGCTCGCGGCCACGTTCCGCGGTTTCGACACAGCGCACACGGTCTTCATGGCAAACGTGGATGCCGCGAGCGGCGCTGGCAACATCGACGACGTCCCGCCGGTCCTCTACATCGAAGGCTCGAACGAGGGTTTCCTCGCCCTCGACGTCTCGGAACCCGATGCCCCGCGGATCACCGGCCGATTCCTCGACTCGTACGTCCACGATGTCTGGGCGGGTGTGTTTCGCGGAGGTCGAGCCTCCCCGTGCGGCGGGCACGATCCGTGCGAAATCGTCGTCGCGTGGGGCTCGGAATCGCGGAGAACAGGCGATGCGATCAAGCTGATCGACTTCACCGACAAGGCGCGGCCGGCACTCATCGCGAAGTTCCGCTATCCCGACCTTTACTTCGCGCACTCGGGCTGGATTTCCCCGGACGGAAACTATCTCTTCAGCTTCGATGAGCTCGACGAAATTCATTCGGGCTGGAACACCCGTATCCATGTCCTCGACATTTCCGATCTGGCCCGCCCGGCGCTCGCCGCGGTATGGACCGGGTCGACCCGGGCGACCGACCACAACGGCTACGTCGTCGGAGACCGGCTCTACCTCTCCCACTACCAGCGCGGCCTGACGGTGCTCGATGTTTCGACACCGACGGCACCGCAGGTCACCGGATTCTTCGACACCTTTCCGTCGGGGGACGACCCGTCGCTCCACGGAGCCTGGGGTGTTTATCCCTTTCTGCCGAGCGGTACCCTCGTCGTCAGCAACCTGGACGGAGCGCCGGGCCTCTTCGTCCTCAGAGAGGGGGGGGCGACGCTCGCGCCGCCTTCCGACGTCCCGCGCCAGCCGATCGAGCCGGTCTCTCCGCGGCCCCGAAGTACGAGACGCCTGCCCGGAGCGCGTTGACGCGGACCGGTCCTTTCCTTAAACTCCCCGCTCCGTTCGCGCCGACGTAGCTCAGCCGGTAGAGCAGCGGTTTCGTAAACCGCAGGTCGTCGGTTCAAGTCCGACCGTCGGCTCCACACGTCGCTCCCGCTCGCTCCGGACTGCCCTGCGGGCACCGGCGAGCGGCTCGCCAATGCCCGGCTCGACCGCTCGCCTGGTCCCTCGCTCGCTCCCGCTCCCGCGGCGCGAGGCTCCTCCCTTCGGGAGACTCCTCGCGCCGCGACCAGGCTTGGAAGACCCCGCGCGCCGCGAAAGGGAATAGGGCCGGGGCCCGGATTCACGCCCCGGGCGGCCTTCGGGTTTTCGTGGACGCGACGCCGCCTTTTGGACATAATTCGCCCGCTCATGAATCTCAAAACAACTGAGGATGGTCGGGTCACGATCCTGACTCTCGACGGCGATCTCGTCATCGGGGAGCCGGAGTCCACCTTCAAGCGCACTGTGACGCGCCTGATCGAGGAGGGAAAGGTCCACCTCCTCGTCGACCTGAAAGGCGTCGGCTTCCTGGACAGCTCGGGCCTGGGCGCTCTCGTCCGTGCATTGACGAGCGCCCAGAAAGAAGGGGGCCAGACGAAGCTCCTGAACGCCGGGCCGCAGATCCGCAAGCTGCTCGAGATGACGAAGCTCGACTCGGTCTTCGAGCTTCACGAGGATCGGGAGACCGCCGTCTCGAGTTTCTAGCCCGATCGATGGCGGACTCTCCCGAGGATCGCTCGAAGCTCGACGCAAGCGCCGAAGCTTCGGCCCTCGCCGAGCTCGCGCTGTGCGAGAGCCTCTCGCAGATCTCGGGCTGGGCCGCGAAGTGGAGCGCGGAGCTGACCCGGGCGGACGCCGCGCTCCTCTGGGTTCCCGATACCGTCCATCCCATCTACCTGTCGATCGGAGCCTACGGCCGTGGAAGCGAGAAGCTCCTCCGGCGCTCCGTTCCCAGGCACGAGGGGTTTCTGCGGGACCTGCTCCGCGACAAGCGCGCGGCCACGCTGGACCGGATCGACTTCGCGGGTTCGAAGGATCCGCTCCTGAAGGTCCTGCCGGACGACATGGACACCGCGATCGTGGTCCCCCTCGAAGCGGAAGGCCTCTCCGTCGGCGTGCTCGCCCTTCTCTTCCGCAAGCGCCCGAACACGATCGAGACCATGAACCGCGTCAAGAGCTTCGTCCAGCACGCCGCGCCGGCGCTCGCGCGGGCGCTGCGCGCGGAGCGCAAGACCGTCGGGATGCTCCACGCGATCGAGCGGCTCACCAACCTGTACGACCTCTCAAAAGCGTTCGGTTCGACGATCGATCTCACCGAACTGAACTCCATCGTGCTGCGGAAGGCCGTGGATTTCGGAGTCGCGGAAGTGGCTTCGCTCTGGTTCTTCGACCCGGAATCGAGCGAAGTCATCCTCTCGGGCACGGCCGTCAACGAGAACTACGAGGTCGAGAACGCTCCCGCGGGGGTCGGGAGCTCGATCGTCGGCGACCTGCTGGCCGAGGGCCGGATCCTCCGCCGGGCCGCCATCCCCGATGACGATCCCCTCGCCACGGAAAACGACGGCTACCCGATCCGCTCCGTCCTCGCCTTCCCACTCCTGGAGGAAACCCGGCCGGTCGGCGGGCTCGTGCTGGCGAACAAGCGGGGGCGCCACCCCGAGTTCACCGAGGAGGACCAGGAGCTCCTGCAGGACCTTTCCCGTCAGGCGGTCCGCGCGCTCCGCAACGCCCGGCAGTACGAAGCGGAGAAGAAAGTCGAGGAGCTCGATGCGCTGCTGACGGTGAGCCGCGAGATCACGGCGACGCTCGATCTCGACAAGGTGATGCAGAAGATCGTCAATGCGACCGCGGCGATCGCGACCTACGACCAGTGCGCGATCGCGATCCTGGACCGGGGCAAGCTGAAGCTCGGCGCGGTCTCGGGCGTCGTCAAGCTCGATCGGGGGGACCCGAAGATGAAGGCCACCGAGGAGCTGCTCGAGTGGGTCTTCTTCGGCGGGACGAATCTCTCCGTGACGCAGGATCCGCAGGGGAACGTCCGCGCCGATCGCCCCGAGACGGAGGAGAAATTCCGCGCCTACTTCAAACAGATGGGCTTCCGGTCCTTCCACGGCCTCCTCCTTTCGGACGAGGAAGGCAAGCTCGGCGTCCTCGCCTTCCAGAGCCGCAAGCCGGTGGCGTTCGACCAGTCGACGCTCGACCTGCTCGCGATCCTCGTCAACCAGGCGACGGTGGCCGTGCGGAACGCCCAGCTTTACAAACAGGTTCCCCTGCCCGGCTTCCTTCGACCCCTCGCCGAGAGGCGTACGCAGCTCCTGAACATTCCGAAGAAGCGGCGGATCACGTACGCGATCGCGGCCGCCGCGATCCTCGTGCTGCTCTTCGTGATCCCCTGGCGCGTCCGCGTCGAGGGTCCCGCCCGGGTCGTGCCCGCCCGGCGGGCATCCGTCACGGCCGGGGTGGATGGAATCGTCCGCAGCGTCGTGCGGCGCGAGGGGGACGTGGTCGAGCCCGGGGAGGTCATCGCGACTCTTCAGCCCGCGATGTACGAAGCGTCTCTCGCGGATGCGCGGGCCGCTTACCAGGTCGCCGAAAGCGAGGTCGCACGCTATCGGGAGGCCGGAGACTCCGCCTCCATGTTCGAGGCGGCCGCGAAGAGGGACGAGCTCAAGGCGCGCATCGCCATGGAGGAGGAGCGGTTCGCGGGCACGACCTTGCGTGCGCCGGTCGGCGGCACCATCGTGACCCCGCGCATCGAGCAAAGGGTCGGGCAGTTCCTCACGAAGGGCACGGAGCTCTGTGTGATCGCCGACACGGGAAGCATCCTCGCGGAGGTCGCCGTACCGGAAAACGAGGCGTCTCTCATCGGCGTCGGGGAGCCCGTGGCGCTGAAGTTGAATCCGTACCCGACGCGCACGTTCCGCGGAGTTCTGACGCGGGTCGGCTCGCACGTCCGTGACGATGGAAAGGATCGCTTCATCGTCTGCGAGGCGAAGGCGGCGAACCCCGGCGGGATCATGAAGACCGGAATGCTCGGCAAAGCAAAGGTCGCGACGCGGAAGGTCCCGATCGCCGTCGCGCTCTTCCGGAAGCCCTTCCGCTACATCTGGAACAAGGTCTGGCCCCTGCTGCCTTGAGCGCAGTTCCCGGTTCCCGGAGATTCCTCGCCGCCAGCCGGCCCGAAGACGCCGGCAAAGCCCTCGCGGAGCGCCGCGGACCTCGCGGCGAGAGACCCGCTCTCCGAAAAGACCTGGGCATCCTGCGCCAGGTCCAGCTCGGCGAAGTGAACTGGATCGTCAAGAACCCGGGAACCCGGAAATACCACCAGTTCAAGAACTGGCAGTGGCAGATCATCCGCCTCTTCGACGGCCGTCACACCCGCGAGCAGATCCGCGAGCAGATCGCGCGCGCCGTCGGAGAAGAGCAGGAGGTCAAGCTCGAGCTCGTTCTCGAGTACGAGGAGTTCCTCCGCCGTCTCGAGCTGCTTCACGAGTCCGTCGCGGAACGGAACCTCGGGCTTCTCGACAAGTTCAACGCGTTCCGGCACCAGAAGGCGGAGGAGAAGACCGAAGGCTTCAACATCTTCTTCATCATGTTCCACGTCATCGATCCCGACCGCATGTTGAACAAGACCGTCAAGTACGTGCGGTGGATCTGGTCGAAGCCGATGGTCATCGCCACCACCGTCGCATCGCTCTGGACGCTCGGGGTGTTCGTCGACAACTGGGACGCCATCTTCACCGGCACAATGGACCTGTACCACTTCTTCGGAAAGCCCTTCCTGCAGGTCCTGCAGTTCTTCGCCATTCTCATCGTCGTCGGCACGATCCACGAGTTCGCGCACGCCTACGCGACGAAGGTGTACGGGGGGGAATGTCACGACATCGGCTTCGCTCTCTTCTACTTCACCCCGGCGTTCTACTGCGACACCTCGGACACGTTCATGTTCAAGAACCGGCTTCACCGCCTCTGGGTGACGATCGCCGGGATCTACGCGGAACTCGCGATCGCGTCCGTCGCCACGATCGTGTGGGTGGCGAGTTATCCCGACACGCTCCTTCACGAGGCGGCGTACAAGACGATGCTCTTCACGGGACTTTCCGCCGTTCTCTTCAACATCAACCCTTTGATCAAGGTCGACGGTTATTACGCGCTGTCGAGCCTTCTCCAGATTCCGGACCTGCGCGAGACCGCCTGGAAGACGGTGGGGGCGTCCTTCCAGAAGTACGTCCTCCGGCTCCCGGTCGAGGTTCCTCCGGCGACGCGCCGGAGACGGATCATCTTCTGGGTCTACGGCATCTTCTCGATGCTGTACACGGCGACCATCATGTACTTCATCTACACGATCTTCCGGAACTTCTACTTCCGGTATTTTCCGGACTTCGGGGTCGTGTTCCTCGTCTTGACCCTCACCTACATCTTCAAGAAGAAGGTCCGGACGACCCGCCGCGTCGGAAAGCTGTTCTATCTCGACAAGAAGGAGTGGCTGATGTCTCCCCGAAGCCGCCTGCCGCTGGCGATCACCGCCGGTGTGCTCCTCCTCGTCCTGGGCATTCCCTGGTCGCACCGGAGAATCAGCGGCCGCACGAACTTGAAGCCGGAAAAGCAGGTCCGCGTGGAGGCGCCCGAAAGCGCGAAGGTCGCCGAAGTCTTCGTGCACGAGGGCGACCTCGTGGCTGCCGGCCAGCCGCTCTTCCGGCTCGGGAGCTCGATCCTCGCGGCCGACACCGCCCAGCACCGTGGCGAGAGAGAGCGCATGCTGAAGAAGTCGAGCGCCGGGCGAGCTTCGTCGAATCCCGTCCTTGCCTATCAGTCCGAGCAGATGGCGGCCTCCGAGGGCGTGGCACTCCGGACGGCCGAAGAGCGCGAAGGCTTTCTCCTCGTCCGCAGCCCGATCGCCGGACGGGTTCTGACGCCGCGGCCTGAGGATCTCGTCGGACGAAACGTGACGGCCGGGACGCTGCTCGCCGACGTCGGCGACACACGGCGGCTCGTCGCCGAGGTCCCGGTCTCGGAGCGGCTGCTCGAATACCTGCACGTCGGCTCTCCAGTGGTCGCGCTCATCCGGACGCGTCCGACGCGCGCCTGGAAAGGGTCGATCGCTTCGATCTCGCCGGCGACTCTTCAACAGCCCGTGACGTCGATCGGCGAGGACGGGCCGAACGTGCCGCCGGCCATGCCGGACAAGTTCGTCGTCCGAGCGGTCTTCGAGAACTCCGACGGCTCCCTCTTCCCCGGGGCCGAGGCAAGGCTCAAGATCCGGTCCCGCCGCGAGGCATACCTCGTCCGCGCCTGGAACGTGATCTGGCGGTGGCTGCGCTCGGTCGTCTGGATGTGAGAACGTCGCGGGGACAGGTCCCACGGACCTGCACCCGCCGCAGTCCAACGTCGCGGGGAAAGCTTCCACGGACTGCTCACGTCTCGGTCCATAAAAAAACGCCCCGCGCGGGCGGGGCGTTTCGAGTCCCATCTCCCGGGCGGTCAGGCGTCGTCGTCGCCGCTCGCTGAGAGGTCCTGCGCAGAGATGCTCATGTCCTCCGCCGAGAGGTCCTGGGCCGAGATGCTCAGGTCCTCCGCCGAGAGGTCCTGCGCCGAGATGCTCAGGTCCTCGGCCGACAAGTCCTGCGCGGAGATGCTCATGTCTTCGGCCGACAGGTCCTGCGCGGAGATGCTCATGTCCTCGGCCGACAGGTCCTGCGCGGAGATGCTCATGTCCTCCGCCGACAGGTCCTGGGCGGAGATGCTCATGTCCTGTGCGCTCACGC
>Ga0209983_1000041_pt1 | contig 18403 bp, 16 predicted proteins | sample InoplaM1SPM_FD_187590 | JGI IMG/M metagenome (GOLD analysis project Ga0209983, IMG submission 187590) | Arabidopsis thaliana rhizosphere microbial communities from the Joint Genome Institute, USA, that affect carbon cycling - Inoculated... | ecosystem: Host-associated > Plants > Roots >...
ACTGTAACTGTCTCCTCGATGCCAATGACCATACTGGGATAGCTGGTACTGATCCACAAGGCGCTGGGCGGAGCAGCATCCTGAGCCAGCACCGGCGAAGGCCAGCCAAAAGCCATCGCCGTTAAAAGAATTACGAAAAACAAAGATCGAAAGTGTAGCATAATAAGCAAGCCTCCTTTTCAAAGTATTGTTTAGCAAAGTAAGAGACCCGTAGGAACTCTTCATTACTGTGGTCCATTTTGCGCGTATTAATAAAACGCTTTTGTAAGATTTCCGTTTAATTTAATTAAATTTTCGATTAGTTTTTTGCGAGGATTAATTTATGATTTTGTTTCCCCGACGAAGCGCATGAAGGCTTGATTGCCAAGCAGGCGGCCGAGGTCGACATATTGAGCGGCGGGAGGCTGCGCCTGGGCGTCGGCGTCGCTCGCCGGGATGTAATGGCAGATCAGCAGCTTTGGACCGAGCCAGCCGCGCTTCTCGTAATCCTCGGCGTGCACGGTGTTGGGCGGCGACTGGCCGGCATGGATCGAGATCCGCATGTCGCGCTTGCGCGCCTCGTCCATGTCCTTGAGGTAGGTGGGCTCGGTACTCTGCGACAGCCCGCGCAGGTTCACGCCAAGCACGCGGTCCCAATCCTCGGCGCTGATCTCCAACGCGGTCTTGCGCACCACGATCCCGGCGTTGTTGACGAGGATGTCGAGGCGACCGGGGTCGCGCTCGAGCTGGGCCGCCGCGGCGGCGACGCTCGCGTCGTCGGTGACGTCGATGCGCAGCGGCCGCACGTCGAGGCCTTCGGCGCGCAGCTTCTCGGCGGCCTCCTGCCCGCGCTGCAACCGGTAGAGCTCCGTGATCTCGGGCGGGCGGAACCCACGGGAGAGGCTCAAATAGGCCATCGCGCTCGAGCCGAACAACGCGGCCGCGCACATGACCCTGGCCGACCTCTACAAGCGCGCGAAGAAGATGCCCGAGGCGGAAGCCGAGCTGGAGCAGGCGGTCGCGCTCGATCCGCAGACGCCGGACGGCTATCTCGCCCTCGCCCAGCTCCACTTCGAGCAGAAGAGCTACGACAAGGCCCGCGCGGTGCTCAAGCGCCTGGTGGCCGCGCGTCCGAATCTCTCTCAGGGCTACTACCTGCTCGGCCGGATCGGCATCGAGAACGAGCAGTGGGACGAGGCGATCGTCAACCTCAAGCGGGCCATCGAGCTCGATCCGGATCACGACGGGGCGTGGTCGGCACTCGGCTTCGTCTACGAGTCGCAGAACAAGCTCGAGGACGCGGTCTCGGTCTACAAGGAGGCGCTGAAGGCCAACCCGGACAACGCGGCCTTCGTGGAGCGCCTCGGCGACCTGCTCGTCAAGCTCGGCCGCTACGGAGAGGCCCAGAGCGAGATCGAGAGCCTGACCGAGTCGCTGCCGCGAGACCCGCGGGTGTGGCTCAAGCTGGGCGCGATCCACTACGAGCAGAAGCAGTACGACCGGGCAGTCTCCGCCTTCCGGCAGGCCGTCGCGCTCGAGCCCGGCAACATGCGCACGCGCTACTATCTGGCCACCGCGCTGATGGACGCGGGCAAGGAGGACGAGGCGCGGAGCGAGCTGGAGAAGATCCTCAAGGCCGACCCGCGCTCGGTGGACGCGCGCGTACAGCTGGGCTTCCTCTACGGGCGCGCCAAGCGCTACGACGAGGCGGTGGCCACCCTGCAGGAGGCGGTGAACCTCGAGCCCAAGCGCGCCGACCTGTTCCTGTATCTCGGCACCGCGCTGCAGCGGGCCAGCCAGTACGACCGCGCCGCCGCCACGCTGAAGGAAGGGCTGTCGGTCGACAACAAGAACAAGGATCTGCACTTCCAGCTGGGCGTGGTGCAGGAGAAGCAGCAGCACTTCGACGACGCGATCCGCTCGTTCCGGCAGGTCATCGCGATCGATCCCAAGCACGCCGAGTCGTACAACTACATCGGCTACATGTACGCCGAGAAGGGCACGAACCTCCCCGAAGCCATCCAGATGATCCAGCAGGCGCTGGCGCTGGAGCCCCAGAACGGCTACTTCATCGACAGCCTCGGCTGGGCCTACTACCAGCAGGGCCGGTATCCGGAGGCCCTGCGCGAGCTCAAGCGCGCGGTGAGCCTGGCCAAGGAAGATCCCGTGCTCTACGAGCACCTGGGCGACGCCTATCTCAAGAACAACCTCACCAACGAGGCGCTCGAGGCGTGGGAGAAGTCGCTCAAGGTGGACCCGGACGGTCCCACCGCCAGCCAGGTGCGGGACAAGATCAGGCAGACGCGGGAAGGCATGAGCCGGGTCAAGGGTGCCCCGCCCAAGGCCGAGCAGAAGTAGTCTTCCCGCCTTCGTCCTGGTTGCCGCCATCCTCGGCGGCTGCGCCACGACCGCGCCGCCGCCGGTGCAGCCCATCGCCGGGGAAGCCCGCGCCGCCCTCGCCCGCATCGAGGAGCATCGCCGCTCGCTGCGCGACCTGCGCGCGCTGACCGATCTGACGATCCGCCGCAGTGGACGGGCGCAGCGCCTGACCGGCGTGCTGCTGCTGATCGGCGAGCCCGCCGCCCTTCGCTTCGAGGCCCTCTCCCCCTTCGGCACCCCGGTGCTGATCGTGGCCGGGGATGCCAAGAGCGTCACGCTGTGGGAAGTCCTCGACAACCGCGCCTACATCGCGCCCGCCTCGCCCGACGCCAATCGGCGGTGGCTGGGCCTCGCCATGAGCGTGGAGGACCTGGTCGCCCTCCTGGGAGGGCGCGTCCGTCCGATGGCCGAGCCGACCTCGGTCGAGCTGCTCGCCTCCGACGACGTCGGCCCGTCGATCCGGCTGGTGGGAGCTTCCGGCGAGCAGCGCATCTGGTTCGACCCCGATACCGGGCAGGCCCGTCAGGTCGAGTGGACGGGCAAGAATCCAGCACGCGTGGTGTTCACGCCCTCGCCCCCGGACGGCCCGCCCGCCGGATTGAAGCTCGACACCCCGGACGGCAAGCTCGAGGTCACCACGCGGTATCGCGACCCTCGGATGAACATCTCGCTGGATCCCTCCCTGCTGACCCTGACTGTGCCGGAACACGTTAGAATTCAAGACTTCCGTTGACACTCTGTCGCGCTGCGTGCTAGCGTGTGCGGGCCTTGTCGAAGCGGTCACGGGGTAGCCGGGAGCTGGTGCTCCGCGCCTCGGCCAAAGTCAACTTGGCCCTCGAGGTGCTGGGAAAGCGGGCGGACGGCTATCACGAGATCGCAACGGTGCTGCAGGCGGTGGACCTCTTCGATCGGATCGCGGTGGAGACGGCCGACAGCCTGTCCCTTCACACGGACGACCCCGACCTGCCGACCGACGAAGGCAACCTCGTGATGCGTGCGGCCCGCCTGCTCCAGAAGGCCGCCGGCATCGAGACCGGTGCCCGGATCCGGCTGCAGAAGCGGATCCCGGTGGCGGCCGGGCTCGGCGGCGGATCGAGCGACGCGGCGGCCACACTCTGGGGGCTCAGCCGGCTCTGGAAGCTGCGCTGGCCGACGGCGCGCCTGCAGGAGCTGGCGGTCGAGCTCGGCATGGACGTGCCCTTCTTCCTGGGCGCCGGGCGAGCAGTGGCGCGAGGACGGGGCGAGCAGCTGGCCCCGCTGCCGGGCGGAGGCGGCTACGCGCTGGTGCTGGTGAATCCGCGGGTACCGCTGTCGACCCGCGAAGTCTACGGGCGGGTGCCGACGGGCTGGCGTGCGGAGCCGGTGGGCACCGACCGGGTGATCGAGGCGCTCCGCACCCGGAACGTCAACCGAGTGGCGGCGGCGCTGACGAACAACCTGGAGGGCCTGGTCGAGCCGGTGCTGCCGGTCATCGGCCGCATGAAGGCGGCGCTCTTGGCAGCGGGCGCGCTCGGAGCGATCATGTCGGGAAGCGGGCCGACGGTGTTCGGGATGGCGCGGTCTCTGGACCATGCGCGTCAGATCCGGAGCCGGGTGAGCCGAGCGGGCTGGGCCTGCTGGGCGGTGCGAACGAACTCGGGACCGGCGATCCGGGCGACGTGATTCCACTGGGGCGTCGTTCAGTGGCAGGACTCGGGGCTTTGGACCCCGCAATGGAGGTTCGATTCCTCCCGCCCCAGCCACTTCGCGGGGGTCGCGACGACGCAGCCCCGCAGTGGCTTGGCGAGGTGCAGTGGCTCGGCGAGGGGCAGCCGAAGGCGAGCCGGCAGTGGCTTGGCGAGGGGCAGCCGAAGGCGAGCCGAGCGGATATATAGAGGGGTCACGAGGGTCCGCGCACGCGGGCCGCACGACCGCCACGGAGACATCATGGCTTACGAGCTGAAGCTGTTCTCGGGCAACGCGAACCGGCCGCTGGCGGAGGAGATCGCCAAGACGCTCCAGCTCCCGCTGGGTGACGCGGACGTCTCGCGGTTCTCCGACGGCGAGGTCTACGTGCAGATCAACGAGAACGTCCGCGGCGAGGACGTCTTCGTGGTCCAGCCCACCTGCCCGCCGGTGAACGATCATCTGATGGAGCTGCTCGTGATGATCGACGCGTTCAAGCGCGCCTCGGCCCGGCGCATCACCGCGGTGCTGCCCTACTACGGCTACGGCCGGCAGGACCGCAAGGTGCAGCCGCGGGTGCCGATCACCGCCAAGCTGGTGGCCGATCTCATCACCGCGGCGGGCGCCCACCGCGTGCTCGCGATCGACCTGCACGCCGGACAGATCCAGGGCTTCTTCAACATTCCCGTGGACCATCTCCTCGCCGCGCCGCCGGTCATCCTGGACTACCTGGCCAAGAAGGACCTCAAGGATCCGGTGCTGGTGTCCCCCGACGCGGGCGGCGTGGAGCGGGCGCGAGCCAACGCCAAGCGGTTCAAGGCCGGCCTCGCCATCATCGACAAGCGACGCGACGGCAACAACGTCGCGGTGTTCATGCACCTGATCGGCGACGTCCGAGGCAAGGACGTGGTGATCATCGACGACATGATCGACACCGGCGGCACCCTGATCCAGGCGGTGGATGCGCTGCAGCGCGAGGGCGCGCGGCGCATCCTGGCCTGCGCGGTCCACGGGGTGCTGTCGGGGCCCGCGATCACCCGCATCAAGGAATCGACCCTGGAAGAGGTCGTCATCACGAACACGATCCCGCTCACTCCCGAGCGGCAGCTGCCGAACATGCGGGTGCTGTCGGTGGCCCCCCTGCTGGCGGAGGCGATCCGGCGCATTCACGACGAGGAATCGGTCTCGACGCTCTTCGTGTGAGCGGAGACCCGAGAGCTACTACCAAAGGAGCCGAGAGTCATGGAATTGCGTGAGCTGACCATCAAGAAGCGGGACGGCGTCGGCAAGGGCCCGGCCAAGCGCCTGCGGCGAAACGGCCTGGTGCCGGCGATCCTCTACGGCGGGGCGAGCCCGGTGAGCATCGCGGTGCCGCCGAAGGACATCCTCCGTCTCATCCACGGCCACGAGGGCAGCACCCAGTTGTTCCGGGTGACCTTCGAGGGATCCACCGACGGCACGATGGCCATCATCCGGGACATGCAGTTCGATCCGGTCTCGGAAAACCTCATCCACGTGGACCTGCAGGAAGTCGCGATGGATCGTGCCATCCAGGTCTCGGTGGCGATCCACCACGTGGGTGAGTCGGTGGGTGTGAAGGAGTCGCAGGGCATCCTGGAGATGGTGCTCCGCGAGGTGCGGGTCTCCTGCCTGCCCGGCAACATCCCCGAGTACCTGGAGGCCGACGTCACCGGCCTCAACATCCACGACGTGCTCACCGTCAAGGATCTCAAGGTCCCCGAGGGTGTGCGCGTGCTCAACGATCCGAACCAGGCGGTGGTGACGGTGGCCCCGCCGGCGGCGGAAGAGGTGGCGGCGCCCACCGCGGCGGTGACGACGGAAGCGACGGCGGCCGAGCCCGAGGTGCTCACCGAGCGCAAGCCCAAGGAGGAAGTGGCGGCCGAGGGCGACAAGGGCGGAGGCGAAAAGAAGAAGTAAGTGGCCCAGGCCATCGTCGGACTGGGCAACCCCGGACCGAAGTACCGCAACACTCGACACAACGTGGGCCAGCGCGTGGTGGACGCGCTGGCCCGCCGTATTCATGCGCGCTTCGAGCGCGACGGCGCCCACGCCGTCGCGCAGGGGCGCTGGCAGGGCGAGACGCTGCTGCTGATCAAGCCGGGCAGCTTCATGAACGTCACCGGACCTCCGCTGCTCCGCCTCGCTCGCAAGCTGCACCTGGGCCCCGCCGACCTCATCGTGGTCTTCGACGATCTCGACCTCCCGCTCGGCAAGGTACGCGTGCGCCTGAAGGGCAGCGCGGGCGGCCACAACGGCGTCCGCTCCCTGATCGCCGCCTTCGGCACCGACGAACTGCGTCGGGTGAAGATCGGCATCGGGCGACCCGGCCGTCCCGGCGAGGACCGCGCCCAGGTCTCCGACCACGTGCTGTCGCCCTTCTACCCGGAGGAGCACGAGGCGATCGCCGCCGCCTGTGACGACGCCGCCGATCAGGCGCTCCGGCTGGTGGAGCGGCGGTGACCCCATGACCGCCTCGACCACCGCGCTTCGCCTCTCGGCCGGCAGCGGCGGCCTCGAGTGGGCCGAGGTGCTGGATCTGCTCGCGCGCGAGACCCGCACCGCGATGGGTCACGAGCGCGCGCACGCGACCACCCCGGTGACCGATCTGGCCGCGATCCGCCGCGGGCTCGCGGAGACCGCCCAGGCGCGGGCCGCGCTGGCGCAGCAGGGTGCGCCGCCGCTCGACGGCATTCCCGACGTGCGGCCCACGCTGGAGGCCGCGCGGGTACCGGGATCCGTGGCGGAGGGCGCCGACCTGGCCGCCCTGCTGCCGCTCATCGAGGCGGCGGCCCGCCTGCGCGCGTACGGCCGCGCCATCGCGCCGGTCGCGCCCGATCTGGCCGCCGCGGTCGCGGGCGTGCCGCAGCAGCAGCCGCTGGCCGATCTCCTGGGGCGCTCGCTCGACCCGGACGGCCAGGTGCGCGACGAGGCCTCGCCCGCCCTGCGCCGGCTGCGCCAGCGCATCCGCGATCTGCGGCGCGAGATCGTCAAGCGGCTCGAGAGCTATTTCAACGGTCCCAACGCAGACACCACGTTCCAGGAGCGCTACGTCACGGTCCGCCACGGCCGCTACGTCCTGCCGATCCGCGCCGAGGCCAAGGGCCGGCTCCGCGGCATCGTGCACGACCGTTCGCAGAGCGGCGCCACGCTCTTCGTCGAGCCGGAGGCGATGGTCGAGGCCAACAACGACCTCGTGCAGGTGGCCCGCGAAGAGGAAGCCGAGGTCGTCCGGATCCTGGCCGCCCTGACCGACGCGGTCCGCGAGGCCCTGCCCGACCTCGACGCCCTCGTGGCCGGCATCGGCGGGCTCGATCTGATCTTCGCCCGCGGCGCCCTCGCCGAGCGCATGGAAGCGACCGAGCCCGCGGTCGGCGAAGACCGCGAGATCCGGCTGCTCGGCGCGCGCAATCCACTCCTCCTTGCCCAGTCCTGGAGGGTTGCCGGGCCAGCGGCCGGGCGAGGGGCAGCCGACGGCGAGCCGAGCGGATTAACGGCCGGGCGAGGGGCAGCCGAAGGCGAGCCGAGCGGATTCGCAGTCATCCCGATGGACATCGAGATCGGGGCGGACCGGCCCCTGCTCGTCATCACCGGCCCCAACGCCGGCGGCAAGACGGTGGCGCTCAAGACCCTCGGCCTGCTCGCGCTGATGGCCCAGTCCGGCTGCCACGTGCCCGCGCGCGACGGGGCGCGGCTGCCGGTGTTCTCGCAGCTCTTCGCCATCGTGGGCGACGATCAGAGCGTGGCCGAGAACCTCTCCACGTTCTCCGCCTTTGTCAAGCAGCTGCGCGAGGTGCTCGAGCGCGTGGACGACCGCTCGCTGGTGCTCCTCGACGAATTGGGCGCGGGCACCGATCCCGATGACGGCGCCGCGCTGGCCCAGGCGGTGCTGGAGGCGCTGGCCGGGCGCGGGGCGACGGTCGCGGCGTCCACGCATCTCGAGCCGCTCAAGGGTTTCGCGTCCACGTACCCGAAGGCGCGCAACGCCTCGGTGGAGTTCGATGCGGAGCGGCTCGCCCCCACCTTCCGTCTCGTGTACGACCGGCCCGGCCAGAGCTACGCGCTCGCCATCGGCGCGCGCCTGGGCCTGCCCGCGGCGCTCATCGAGCGGGCTCACGCCCAGCGATCGACCCAGCAGCGCCAGCTCCAGGAATTGCTCGCCCGCCTCGACGATCGGGACCGCCGCGACGCCGAGCGCGGCGCGGCCATCGAGCGGCGCGAGGCGGAGAGCGCCGGGCTGCTTGCCCGGGCGCAGGCCGAGATGGAGGCGGCGCGGACGAGCGCGCGCGAGACGATGGCCCGCGCGCGGGCCGAGGCCCAGCGCCTGGTCGCCGAGGTGCGGCGTCAAGTCAACGACGAGTGGGACCGGCTCAAGCGCGCCGACAAGAGCCGGCCCGATCTCGATCGCGCGCGCAAGCGGCTGACGGAGACCGCGAAGCGCGTGGGCGAGCCGGCGCCGGCCGCGGCCGCCGATGCCGCCGCGGCGCCGCCCGCGGCGGGCGATCGGGTCGAGATCACCCATCTCGGGCTCAAGGGCCACGTGGTGAGCCTCGACGGCGAGACCGCCACCGTGCAGGCGGGCGCGATCACGGTCAAGGTGCCGGCCCAGGCGCTGCGCGTGCTGGCGCGGGGCGAGGGAGTCATGTACTCTGCCCCCCGGATGGTGACGGAACAGGGGACCTCGCGAGCCCGGAGCACGGTGGCCGTCCCGGGCAAGAGCGGCGTATCGGTGGAGCTGCACCTCATCGGACGCACCACCGCGGAGGCCCGCGACCTGCTGGAGAAGTATCTCGACGACGCCTTCATGGCCGGCCTCACCTCGGTGCGCATCATCCACGGCAAGGGCACCGGCGCCCTCCGCCGCGCGGTCGAGGACCTGCTGAGCGGTCATCCCCTCGTGGCCGAGCACCGCCCCGGCGCGCCATCCGAAGGCGGCGCCGGCGCCACCGTGGCGACGTTGTCTCAGGGATGAGACCGCATCCGGTAGCGCGCACTCTCGGGGAGCGTGGGGGCCCTGTCCGGCCCCCCGCATCCGAATAGCCGCATGGCGGGCGGATTCTCCCAGCAGCACCTCGACGAGATCCGCGCCCGGATCGACATCGTCGAGATCGTCGGGCAGTTCGTGAAGCTCAAGCGGACCGGGGAGAACTGGAAGGGCCTCTGCCCCTTCCACACCGAGAAGACGCCCTCGTTCACCGTGAATCCGAAGCGCAACATCTACCACTGCTTCGGCTGCGGAGCCGGCGGCGACGCCTTCAGCTTCCTGATGCGTCAGGACCGCGTGGCCTTCCCGGAGGCGGTGCGCGCGCTGGCCGATCGGGCCGGCGTCGCCCTGCCCGACGCGGGCGGCCGCGCCCCCGAGACCGAGAGCAAGCTCGAGGGCGTGCGCCGCGTGATGGCCCTCGCGGCCGAGTTCTACACCCAGTCGCTCTGGGAGCGCGGCGGCGAGAAGGCGCAGGCCTATCTCGACCAGCGCGGCGTCGATGTCGAAGTGGCGCGGCGCTTCGGGTTGGGTTTCGCGCCAGAGGGCTGGAACGCGCTGCTCTCCGTGATGGCCCGGCAAGGCATCGGCGAGGAGGCGCTCGTGCAGGCCGGACTCGCGCTGCCCCGCCAGAACGGCCCCGGCTTCTACGATCGCTTCCGCGGCCGCCTCCTCTTCCCGATCCGCGACGTGCAGGGCCGCGTGGTGGCCTTCGGCGGCCGCGCCCTGTCGGGCGAGGAGCCGAAGTACCTCAACTCCCCGGAGACCGCACTGTACGTGAAGGGTCAGATGCTCTACGCCCTCGACGTGGCCAAGACCGCGATCCGGGAGCGGAGCCGCGCCATCATCGTCGAGGGCTACCTCGACTGCCTCATGGCGCACCAGCACGGATTCGACGAGACGGTGGCGGCGCTGGGCACCGCGTTCACCGCCGCGCAGCTCGGCCTGCTGCGGCGCTACGCCGACGAGGTGCTCGCCCTCTTCGACGCCGACGCGGCGGGCCAGAAGGCCTCGAGCCGGCTCGAGGAGATGATGAACGACGTGATGGATCTGCAGAACCTCGGCTGGTCGGTCGCGCGCACCGGCGGCTTCGAGAAGGCCGGGCACCTGCCGATCCGCGTGGCCCTGCTGCCCACCGGGCACGATCCCGACAGCCTGCTCCGCGCCGAGGGCGCCGCCGCGCTCACCGCTCGGCTCGAAGCCGCGCGTCCGCTCCTGTCGTTCGTGCTGGAGAAGGCCCTCGGCGAGGAAGACCTGGCGACCGCCCGCGGTCGCAGCAACGCCCACGCCCGCGTCGCCCTGATCCTCTCGAAGGTGGCCAATGCCGAGGAGGCCACCGCGCTGGCCCGCGAGGCTGCTCGGCGGCTCGGCGTGGACTCCACCCAGCTCTGGATCGAGGCGCAGCAGCTGCAAGGTGCGCGCGCGCGAGGGCGGAGACCGGAGCAGGTCGGCGACACGACGCAGGAGGCCGCCTCCGGAGATTCGTGGCCGCCGCCAGTTCCGTTCGAGCGCGATCTGGTGGCCCTGCTCTTGCAAGTTGACGAGGCCAGAGCGGAGCTGCTTCCCCTTCTCGAAGAGGCGGATGTCGTTCACCCGGGGCTACGGCTGGTGCTGAATGCGTTGCGGCGCACTCCCGATGGGGCTCCCGAAGCACTCATGGCCGACATGCCGGGCGACCGCGAGCGCGGGCTGCTCGCCGCCCTCCTGGTCGAGGAGCGGAAGTGGGTCGACACACATAGTCACGTCGCGGAGCTCAAGAGGCGGTACCATATCCGGCATCGCAAACATCGGGTACGCCAGGTGACGCGGGCCATCATTGACGCCCAGGCCGGCGGCGATCCGGCGCTGCCTGCGCTCGAGAACGAGCTGCGGTCGCTGCAGCGTGATCTGCAACGGGAGGCGGAGGCCGTCAGGGAGTTGGCCCTGGCGCGCCCGGGGCTGTCGACCCAGGGATCGGCAGACCCCCAGCGCCAGGCAGGGACACCCTAACCCCCACCAGGAGAACGGCGAAGCATGGCGAACGAGTCGAAGACGGCCGAAGAACCGAAGATCGAGGAGCTGGACAAGCTCATCGCGAAGGGCAAGCAGAAGGGCTTCCTCACCTACGACGAGGTGAACGACGCCCTGCCTTCCGATCTGGTGACCCTCGATCAGCTCGACGACATCATGCTGATGTTCGGCTCGATGGACATCGAGCTCGTGGACTCGACCAAGGCGGCGCGACTGCCGTCGGAGATGGCCTCGCAAGCCGCCGATCCCGAGCCGGACGACGAGGAGCCGGAGCCGCGCCGCATCGACCTGACCCCGGGGCCGGTCGGCCGCACCGAGGATCCGGTCCGGCTCTACCTGCGTGAGATGGGCAAGGTGGCCCTGCTCACCCGCGAGGGCGAGATCACGCTCGCCAAGCGGATCGAGGAGGGCAAGGACGAGGCCACCGCCGCCATCCTCTCCACCAGCCTCGCGGTCGAGAAGATTCGCGCGCTCCGCGAGGAGCTGCGCCGGAACGAAGCCCCGATCAAGGACGTGGTCGACTTCCCCGAGGAGGAGTCGACCGAGGAGAAGGAAGAGGCCCTCCGACGCTCGGTGATCCGCGAGCTGGGCAACGTGGACCGGCTCCTGCGCGAGCGCGAGACGCTCACCCACCAGTGGCGGCGGCTCAAGGCCAAGACGGGCGGCCGCAAGCGGGGCAAGGCCGAGCCGGCCTGGAAGAAGGTCGAAGCGCAGGCCGAAGCCAAGAAGGGCAAGGTCCTCTCGATCCTCCGCGGTCTCAACCTCCAGCAGTCCCTGCTCGATCTGTGGGGCGCCGATCTCAAGAAGCTGGTCGAGAAGATCCACCGGGCCGAGCGCGAGATCGCGCTGTGGTCCGACGGCCGCCGCCCGGCTCCGACCGCGGTGGACGCGTTCCTCTCCTCGCTGGCCGACGACGATCGTGACGACGGCGACCGCGACCTGTACCAGAAGGCGGCCGCGAAGTATCCGCAGATCAAGGACCGGCTGGTGTGGGTGGCCCAGCAGAAGATCAAGCGCTCCGAGGAGCTGGCCGACGCGCGGGCCGAGGAGCTGAAGAACATCGTCAAGGTCATCAAGCAGGGCGAGGCCAAGGCGGCGCGGGCCAAGAAGGAGATGGTCGAGGCGAATCTGAGATTGGTCATCTCGATCGCCAAGAAGTACACCAACCGGGGGCTACAGTTCCTCGATCTGATCCAGGAAGGCAACATCGGCCTGATGAAGGCCGTCGACAAGTTCGAGTATCGCCGCGGCTACAAGTTCTCGACCTACGCGACCTGGTGGATCCGCCAGGCCATCACCCGCGCGATCGCGGACCAGGCCCGCACCATCCGGATCCCGGTGCACATGATCGAGACCATCAACAAGCTCATCCGGACGTCCCGCCAGCTCGTGCAGGAGCTCGGGCGCGAGCCCACTCCGGAAGAGATCGCGGTGAAGATGGAAGTGCCGGTGGACAAGGTCCGCAAGGTCCTCAAGATCGCCCAGGAGCCGATCTCGCTCGAGACCCCCATCGGCGAGGAGGAGGACAGCCACCTGGGCGACTTCATCGAGGACAAGCAGGTGGGCTCGCCGGTGGAGAGCATGATCGGGCTCTCGCTGCGGGAGCAGACCAACCGGGTCCTGAACTCCCTCACGCCGCGGGAGGAGAAGGTGCTGCGGCTGCGCTTCGGCCTCTCCGACGGCTGCGAGCACACGCTCGAGGAGGTGGGCCAGGATTTCGCGGTCACCCGCGAGCGCATCCGTCAGATCGAGGCCAAGGCTCTGCGCAAGCTGCGGCATCCCTCGCGCTCCAAGAAGCTGCGGAGCTTCCTGGAGTCGTGAGCCGGAGTGGTATCATGACCGCCGGGCCCATAGCTCAATTGGCAGAGCCCCCGGCTCATAACCGGTCCGGTCTTGGTTCGAGTCCAAGTGGGCCCACCAAACTAGATATGAAATGGACCAGCAGCTCCAGCTCCTGATCAGCCTGCAGGCGATCGACACGCGCATCGGCGTGCTCGAGGCCGACGCCGCCCGCCTCCCCAAGGAGATCGCCGCCATCCACGCCGCCGTCGAGGAAGCCCGCAAGCAGGTCGAGCAGACCAGGACCCGCCTCGACGCCGCCCGCAAGGACCAGCGCGCCAAGGAGAAGGATCTCGAGGTCGTCCAGGCCAAGCGCGCCAAGAACGAGGCCCGCCTCTACGAGGTCAAGACCAACAAGGAGTACTCCGCGGTCCTGATCGAGATCGAGGAGATCAAGCAGGAGAAGGCCCGCATGGAGGAGGAGGTCCTCGTCTTGATGGAGTCGCAGGAGCGGCTCACCGGCGACATCCGCGAGACCGAGGCCCGCTTCAAGCAACGGGAGAGCCAGGGACGCAGCGAGGAGGCCACGCTCAAGGAGCAGCTGCGCGGGATCGAGACCGATCTGGCCGCGGTGCGGACCGAGCGCCGAGAGCTGGCCTCCAAGCTGCCCGCGAACATCCTGGCCGACTACGACCGGATCCTGCGCGCCCGCGGGGGGCTGGCCCTCGTGCCGGTGACGAAGCCGAATTTCTGCGGAGCCTGCCGGATGACGATCACGCCGCAGCGTCTGCAGGAGCTTCGCGCGCAGTCCTCGCTGATTCCCTGCGAGTCCTGCGGCCGCTACCTCTACTGGCCTTCCTGATCCCCCTCTCCCTCTCCCCTTCGGGGGAGAGGGCACGGTGAGGGCGCTCCGATCTCAACGTCCACGCCACCCCCGGTGATCATGTACACGGACGGCGCCTGCTCGGGCAATCCCGGCCCCGGCGGCTGGGGCGTCGTCCTGATCGAAGACGGGCGCGAGACCGAGATGTCGGGCGGCGAGAATCCCACCACCAATCAGCGCATGGAGCTGACCGCTCCCATCAAGGGCCTGCAGACCTTGACCGGCCGCCGTCGGGTGGCGATCTACAGCGACAGCGCGTACGTGATCAACTGCTTCCGCGACCGGTGGTACGAGCGGTGGCGCAAGAACGGCTGGCTCAACGCGCAGAAGAAGCCGGTGGAGAACCGCGACCTCTGGGAGGCGCTCATCGCGCTGGTCGAGCGGCACGACGTCACCTGGCACAAGGTCGCCGGCCACAGCGGCGATCTCCTCAACGACCGCGCCGACGCCCTCGCCCGCGCCGGCATCCTCCGCGTCGTCTAGCTCGGGGTCAGGTCTTGCATTACGACATTTCCACCGTGTGCCGTGTCGGCACGCGGGCCGAAAATGTCGTAATGCAAGACCTGACCCCGGACTATCCGATGTGGAGGCCGCCGTTGGGGGAGAGCCACTGGCCCGTGAAGTAGGAGCCGTCGTCCGATGCCAGGAAGAGCGCGGTCGAGGCGATCTCCTCGGGCGCGCCCATGCGGTTCATCGGCGTCCGGCTCAAGATCACCCGCTGCATGAGGGGCGAGATCGGCGCCGTCATCGGCGTGTCGATGTAGCCCGGGCAGATTGCGTTGACCCGGATCCCACGCGAGGCCACCTCGCGCGCGAGGGCCCGCGTGAAGGCCAGGATGCCGCCCTTGGCCGCGCTGTAGTGCGGCGTCGCGTCGAGCCCCATCAGGGCGGCCACACTCGACATGTTGATGATCGCCCCGCGGTTGCGCCGGGCCATCAGCCGCAGCGCCTCGCGCGTGCAGAAGAACGTCCCGTTCAGATGCACCCCGATCATGCGATGCCACGCCTCGTCGGACATCTCCTGCGTGACGTCCCAGTGGGTGGTGATCGGCTGCCCCGACATCGTCTCGGCGACGCGCGCCTCCGCCTTGGCGCTGATGCGCTCCCGGTCTCCCGCCGCGGTCTCCGCGATCCCCGCGTTGTTGACGAGGATGTCCAGCCCCCCGAATTCCCGGTCGATCTCGGCGAACATCCGCCGCACCTGCCCGGAGTCGGCCACGTCGGCCGCGATCGCCCGGCCGCGCGGCGACTCGGCGCGGGCCGCGATCGCCGCGATCGTCTCGTGCGCACGCTCCGCCGCGACGTCGTTGACGATGACCCGCGCGCCCTCCTCGGCGAACCGCACCGCGATGGCCCGTCCGATCCCGGAGCCGCCGCCGGTGACGAGCGCGATCCGGTCTTGAAGTCGCACGGCTAGCCTTCCATCGTGGGACGGGCCCGTTGGGCCGGCTCGCGCTCGCCGTCTGGACGATCAGGGGCTTGCCCCATGCTACCCTCCGGAAGGTGTCAGCAGATTGACATCGCCGGTGCACCGTACGTCCGCGCGGGGCCGGGAGTCAAGGCCACCGGCGCGCGAGATCTCGACTGCCGCGCGGCGTCACCGGATGGGGATGTCCCCGATGCTTATTCTTGCCGGAGCGCGCGGGGGCCCATGCTAAGACGAACCTATGCTCACCGATCACGAGACGCGACCGGACCATGAGGCTCCACGCGACGGCGAGACGCCGCGCGCGTCCGCCGAGACGCACGACGCGCAGCTCGCCGCGCAAAACGAGAACGAGTTCCCGACGCTCGAAGAGCCCTCGTGGCTCGACGACGATCTCGACGAGGACATGGAGCCGCCGCGCGACTCCGCGTTCCGCGGCATCTGGATCGGCGTCGCCGCCGCGGCGGCCACCTTCGTGCTCGTCTTCGCGATCCCGCACTGGCTCGGCTGGTACGACCTCGGCAAGCCCGGTCAGCACGATGCCCGCGAGGCGACGCCCGAGTCGGTCATCTCGACCGTGACCGCCAAGCCCTCGACCGGCGCGCCGGCCGAGGAGCCGCGCGCCGAGACGGCCACCCCGGCCGCGACGCCGACCGCGAACGCCACGCCGCCCCCGGCCCCGGCGGTGGCGCCCGCGCCCGCCGCGCCGACGCAGGACGCGCCGCCCAAGGCGCCGGTGCGCGCCGCCCCGCCCGCGCCCACGCCGGTGGCCGCCAGGAGCGCGACCCACGAGAAGTCGACGAAGCCCGCGGCGTCCAAGCGGACGTACTCGGTGCAGATCGCAGCCTTCAAGAACGCCAAGCAGGCCGGCCGTCTCGCCGCCCGCGTCAAGCGCGACGGCTATCGCGCCGACGTGCAGCGAGTCGAGTCCTCCGCGGTTCCGTGGGTGGTGCGGGTCGGCGGCTACGCCTCGCGCGAGCAGGCCGAGTCGGCGCGCGACGCGCTGGCGCGCAAGGGCTTCCGCGGCTTCGTCCTCTAGAGTCCGACCGGGTGGCCGCGGCCCCGCTCAGGACAGCCGCGGCCACCTGCTCTCGATACGCAGCCCGGCGCGCTCCACCTGACGGCGGGCCAGCACCTCGACCCGCTCGTACACCGCCCGCTCGTCCACCGTGGTGATCCGCCCCTCGTCGAGGACCAGCCGGCCGTCGATCATCACGCTGCGCACGCTCGAGCCGGTCGCCGCGTAGACGAGGTTGTTGAGCGGGTTCAGCAGGGGCCGCCACTCCGGCGCGTCGCGATCGTAGAAGACGAGGTCGGCGCGCTTGCCCGGCTCGATCGAGCCGATCTGGCGCTCCATCAGCAGCGACTCCGCCCCGCGCCGGGTCGCCATCTCCATCACCGTCTCGGGCGGCATCACGCCCACGTCCAGCCGCGCATCCTTGTAGAGGTTGGCGACCAGGTACATCATCCGCAGCATGTCGAAGTGATTGGAGCCGTTGCCGCTGTCGCCGCCCAGCGAGACGCACACCCCGCCCGCGATCATCTCGGGCACGCGTGCGTGGGCGGCGAGCCCCTTGGTGTGCTTGAGCCCCGCGGTGGGACAGTGGCTGACCTTGACCGAGCGCCGGGCGAGCAGGGCGATGTCGGCGTCGTCCAGGTAGACCATGTGCGAGAGCTTGGTGCGCGGGCCCAGCACGCCCCAGCCGTCCAGGGTGGCCAGCGGCAGGCGGTCGCGCGTCCGGCGCGAGGGGTGCGAGGCCAGGTGCATCATGCCCCAGCCCACGCCGGAGCGGTCCGCGAGCGCATGGGCGCCGCGGATCAGCGCCTCCGAGCAGGTGCCGAAGCCCAGCAGCAGCGGCCAGGCGCGCACCAGGCCCTCGCGGGAGTTGATCGCCTCCAGCATCTCCTCGTTGGCCCGCAGCGCCTGCTCGGTGGTCTGGCGCATGCGATCGGGCCCGGTCTCGAGATCCCACGTCCAGCGCCCCAGGATCGCGCGCATGCCGAGACGCTCGACCGCCTCGGCCACCGCGAGCACGTCGAAGAGCGTGCCCGCCTCGCAGAAGGTGGTGGTGCCGGTGCGGATCATCTCGATGCCGGCGAGCAGGGCCGCGTGCTGCTCGTCCTCGGCGGTCATCACCGAGTACAGCGGAATCAGCCAGTCGGGCAGGTAGCGATCCACCGGGATGTCGTCGAGCAGGAGCCCCCGGTTGAGGTGCTCCGACAGATGCACGTGGGTGTCGACGAACCCGGGAGCCACCACCAGGTTGCGGGCGTCGATCACCCGGTCGGGCGCGCGCGGCGGGCGCACGTCGCGGGCCGGGCCGACCTCGAGGATCTCGCCGCGGTCGATCAGGATGGAGCCGTCGCCCAGGATCCGACGCGTACCGTCGACGGTGATGACGGTGCCGTGCTCGACGAGGATCACGCGCGGCGCTGGACCACCCGATGGTGCTGCCGGCCGAGGCCGTCGATCCCCTGCTCCACCGTGTCGCCGGGCTCGAGATAGCGCGGCGGCTTGGCCCCGTGGCCCACGCCGGCGGGCGTGCCGGTGGAGAGCAGATCGCCCGGCCGCAGCGTCATGAAGCGGCTCACGTAGGCCACGAGCGCGCGCACCGGGAACACCATGTCCCGCGCGCTGCCCTGCTGGCGCCGCTCGCCGTTCACCGTCGTCCACAGGGCGAGGGCCTGCGGGTCCGGGATCTCGTCGGCGGTGACCAGCCAGGGCCCGATGGGCGCGAAGGTGTCGCAGCTCTTGCCCTTGGTGGTGCCGCCGCCGTGCTCCATCTGGAACTCGCGCTCGGAGACGTCGTTCATCAGGCAGTAGCCGGCCACGTGGTCCAGCGCGCGCGCCTCGTCCACGCCCTGCGCGACGCGACCGATCACCGCCACCAGCTCGACTTCGTAGTCGAGCTTGTGCGCGCCGGGCGGCCGGGCGATCGGATCGTCGGGGCCGCTGATCGCGCTGTTGGCCTTGATGAAGATGGTCGGCTCCTTGGGCAGCGGCAGCGAGACCTCCACGGCGTGGTCGGTGTAGTTCAGCCCGATGCAGACGATCTTGCCGATGCCCCGCAGCGGGCAGCCGAGCCGCGGGTTGCCCCGCACCGCCGGCAGGCGATCGGGCCGGGCCGCGCGCAGCCGCTTGAGCCCGGCGGGCGACAGCACCTCGGGCGTGATGTCCTCCACCACGCCCGAGAGATCGCGCAGCCCGCCGTCGGCGTCCACGAGCCCCGGCCGCTCCGCGCCGGCCCGCCCGAACCGCACCAGCTTCATGGTCGAGACCTAG
>Ga0209983_1000045_pt1 | contig 17797 bp, 17 predicted proteins | sample InoplaM1SPM_FD_187590 | JGI IMG/M metagenome (GOLD analysis project Ga0209983, IMG submission 187590) | Arabidopsis thaliana rhizosphere microbial communities from the Joint Genome Institute, USA, that affect carbon cycling - Inoculated... | ecosystem: Host-associated > Plants > Roots >...
GCCACCATGTACGTGGTGATCGTGGCCGCGGTGCTGGCCGGCTTCGACCTGACCGGCCTGCTCCACATGCGGGTGGGGCGTCTGCCGCTGCTGCTGCCGCTCGTGTTCGTGGCCGGGTGCGGGTTCGCCGCGCTCGGGCTCTGCTTCACCGCGCTGATGCCGACGATCGACCACATGAATCTGCCCGTGTTCCTGCTCGTGCTGCCGATGGGGCTGCTGTCGTCGACCTACTTCCCGCTCGAGCATCCGGTGCTGGTCGCGCTCAACGCAGTCAATCCGCTCTACCATCTGGCCCAGTGCTTCCGGGGGATCCTCATCGGCGGCCCGGTGCTCGGCCACCTGGGCGCGGTGGTCGGGCTGTCGGTGCTGCTGCTGGCCACGCTGGTGCCGCTCAACCTGCGCCTGCTCCGTCGCCGCGTGCTGGGCGACTAGGGCCCTACGGGCTCTCCACCCGCACCGGCGGCGCCGGCCGCACGAACGCGGCGCGAATGCGGTCGAAGCGCTTGAGGATCTCGCCGCGGAGCTGGCGGCGGCCGATCAGCTTCTTCATGTCGGCGCCGAGGCCGGTGACCTGCTCGGTGGCGACACGATTGCTCGACAGGATCACCACTCCGTCCTCGTAGGGCACCGCCACGCAGAGGATCTGGCTCGCGTCGTAGGTGTGGCCGACGTAGATCTGCCGCTCCACGTAGAGGGCCCGGGCGCCGGTCACGTCGGTCAGGTGATGGATGACGATCGGGTCGGGGCGGCTCTGGACCTGGCGCCTCACCCAGTAGAAGTGGCTGGTCGCGGTGGGACTCTGATCGGCCGGAAACACAAGCAGCTCGGCGCCGAGCCGCGGGGCCACCGACGTGGCGATGCGGGCATCGTCCGCGGCGGCTCGCAGGAGTGCGGCCGGATCGGCGCTGCCGCCGCGGCGCGCGTAGGGGGCGACGCCCTCGAGCCCGCGCGCGCGGAAGGCCTGCGCGCGCTGCAGCAGGACGACGCGCCACTGGCTCGCCGCCGCCTCGAGGACCGAGCCGCGATCTCCCGGGCGCACGCGGGCGCGCGCGGCGTGGAACGCCTCGATCTCGGCAGTGGACAGGTTGAAGCGGGGGCCCGGCGACGCCTCCAGCACCTCCTGGGCTTCGCCGATCTCGCCGCCCCCGAGGGTGAAGCCGCGCAGCGCGAGGGGCGTGGCGTCGGCGGGAATCGGCCCGGAGGCGGTGATGCTGGAATCGCGCAGCACCAGGTCGGGACTGGTCAGCATCTCGGCGACGCGGGCGAGGGCCACCGGCAGGTACATGGCGACGCCGGCGCCCAGCTGCACGTCGGTCGTCTCGGGCACCGCGTAGATGACGGTCTCGCCGGCCAGCAGCCGGCGGCGCTGGTCCGGGCTGAGCCGTCGGATGTCGAGGGTCTGGCCTTCGTCGGCGTCGGCGGCCAGGGAGACGGCCGGGATGACCAGCAGGCCGGCGAGCAGGGCCGCCCCGCCGAGTCGAGCGAGCATGCCGCTATCTTAGGTGACTTCGTCCGGAATATGGATGAGGCGACGCAGCCACGAGCCCGGGATCCGGGCGAGCAGGCTCCGGATCTTGCGCCGCGTGCTCTCGGCGAGGCGGCGCTCGAGGCGGTTCACCGCGCGACGGACCCGCTCGCTGGCCAGACCGAGGAACACGAGCCCGATCGCGTAGAACGGCAGGCCGGTGACCACCGGGATCAGCCAGCCGACCACGCCGGCCGCGAAGCACAGCACGGCGGCGGCCAGGAAGAGGATCCGGAGCCAGAGGGGGTGGCGCCGATCCGGCTCCCGGAACAGATCGGGGAGCGTGCGATGAGCAGTCATGATTGCGGCGTCCGATCGAGAGTGGCTCGAATTCAGCGTACCACGCGAGTCACGACGCGGCGGGCCGGGACGCAGCGCTTTCGCGCGGCGGCGTCCTGTGGCAGACTCTCCGCCTGTCCGGCGGCTCAGCCGCTCAATCCAGGAGGAGGTCGCGATGCCCGAGTCGGTTCCGTCGTCGCTCATCATCGACGCGTTCAAGGAGATCTTCCAGGCGGAGCGCCGGGGCAACGCCCGGCAGGATCCGCTCGGCTGGATCATCAGCGTCCCGGACACGCACCAGAAGACGGTGCTCGCCGCGCTCGACAAGGAGCGCAGCCTGCGGGTCATCACCTGCTCGACCGAGGACGACGCCAACGCGGTGGCGGCGGGGCTGTACATGACCGGCGAGCCGGTGATCGTGATGATCCAGCACGCCGGCCTCTACGCGAGCGTGAACACCATCCGCGGCATCTCGATGGACGGCAAGGTGCCGATCTTCTACATGATCGGCCTGCTCCAGCGCGAGAAGGACCGCGATCCGAAGGATTCGCGCCACTCCATGGTCCGCTTCGCCGAGCCGCTGCTCGACGTCTTCGGCATCCCCCACGCGCGGATGGAGGGCCCCGACGACGTCAAGCTGATCCCCGAGTACTACCGGAAGAGCCGCGAGCGGAGCGGGCCCGCCGCGGTGCTGGTCGGGCTGGAGACCGCGTGATGATGAAGCCGGAGCAGGTGCTCGCGGCGATCGCGGCGGCGCGCGGTGGCGCCATCTGCGTCCCCACCATGACCACCGGGCCGGCGTGGCGCAAGCTCGCCCCCGGCGATCTCTCGGTCGGGTGCGTGGGCTTCATGGGCGGCGCCGCCGCCATGGGCCTCGGGCTGGCCCTGGGCGCGCCCGATCGGCGGGTGATCGTCTTCGACGGCGACGGCTCGCTGCTGATGCAGCTGGGCTCGCTCGCCACCATCGCGGGCGCGGCCCCGCGCAACTTCACGCACCTGCTGTTCAAGAACGGGGTGTACCACACCTCGGGCTCGCAGGAGACGCCGGGCGGGCCGGGGGTGGACTTCGCGGCGATGGCGAAGGCGGCGGGCTACCGCAACGCTTACACGATCACCAGCCTCGACGAATTCACGAAACGGCTGCCCGGCTTCCTTGGCGAGGACGGCCCGATCATGGTGCAGCTCATCACCGGTCTCGCCGAGAGCACGCCGATGACCGCGGGGCCGAGCACGCCGTTCCAACAGCAGGTGGCCGACGTCCGGGCCAGGATTACCGGCGCGCGATAGCCGCGCGATCGAGCGCCGGCTTCGCCGGCACAATCTCTTTCGAAGGGAGAGGTTCGGAGGGGGCCTCGACGGCCCCCTCCGAATGCTACTACGCGTACACGATGCTCAGCGTCTCCGCGACCATCGCCGGCCGCGCGTTGCCCTCGACCTCCATGGTCATCTCGCTGGTGACGCGGAAGCCGTTGTCCTCCACCGGCTCCACCTTCACCAGCTTTTGCTTCAGCCGGATGCGCGCGCCCGCGGGCACCGGCGCGGTGAACCGGATCCGGTTCGACCCGTAGTTCAGCCCGCGCCGCCGCTTCTCGACGGACATGAGGGTGGGCGCCAGCCGGGGGAGGAGCGATAGCGTCAGGTAGCCGTGGGCGATGGTCTTGCCGCCGGGCAGCTCCTTCTTGGCCCGCTCCACGTCCACGTGGATCCACTGGTGATCGCCGGTGGCGTCGGCGAACTTGTCGATCATCTCCTGCGTGACGGTGAGCCACTCGGACGGGCCAAGCTCCTTGCCCACGTGCTGCAGCAAGTCCTGCGGCTTCTCGACCTTGAGCATGACGTTCCTCCCTCGGGTATGATCGGCGGGCGCCATTATCACCCAGCCCGCGTCCCGGAGGAAAGCAGCCGATGAGCTACGACGCGCCGTTCGCCGGACTCAAGGTGGTGGACCTGAGCCAGGGCATCGCGGGGCCGTACTCGGCCATGCTGCTCGCGCAGTACGGCGCCGATGTCATCAAGGTCGAGCCGCCCGAGGGCGACTGGTCCCGCGGCCTTGGCAAGCGCTACGGCGACCTGACCGCCTTCGCCATAGCGGCGAACCTCGGCAAGCGCTCGATCGTGCTCGATCTGAAGGCCGAGGAGGACCGCGGCATCCTCCGCCGCCTGGTGTCCGCCGCGGACGTGTTCCTCGAATCGTTTCGTCCCGGGGTCGCGGCGCGGCTGGGCTTCGGCTATCCGGACGTCGAGGCGATCAATCCGCGCATCATCTATCTCTCCGTGTCGGGCTTCGGGCAGACCGGCCCCGACGCGGAGCGGCCCGCGGTGGACACCGTGTTCCAGGCCTACACCGGGCTCATGTCGATGAACCGCGGCCCCGACGGCATCCCGCATCGCGTGCCGGTGATCGTGATGGACATGGCCACCGCGCTCGCCGGCTTCCAGGCGATGGCGGTGGCCCTCTACGCGCGGCGCGACGAGCCGCGCGGCCGCTACATCGAGTCGAGCCTGCTGCGCGGGGGCGCGACGATCCAGACCGTGTCGATGATCCAGCACCACCTGGAAGGCGGTAAGCCGCAGCCCGGCCTCACCCCGTCCGGCACCTTCCGGGCCAGCGACGGGTGGATCAACCTGACGATCCTGCGCGACGTCGACTTCCCGGTGCTCTGCGACGCGCTGGAAATTCCCGCCGCCAAGGGCGACCCCCGCTTCGCCACCAACGACCTGCGCTTCGCCAACGTGGCCGCCCTCAACGCGCTACTCGAGCCCGCCTTCGCCCGCCGCCCCGTGGCCGATCTCTCCGCGCGGCTGCGGGCCGCGCGGCTCATGCACCAGCGCGTGAACACCTACCTCGAGTTCCTCGACGACCCTCACGTGAAAGCCACCGGCGCGGTGACCTGGATCGAGCAGCCGGGCATCGGCCGCGTGCCCGTGCCGAGCGTGCCCGGCCTGCCGCCGCTTTCCGCGGGCACCCCGCGCGCGATCGCGCCCTCGCTCGACCAGCACCGCAAGGAGATCCTGGCCGAGCTGGGATTGGGCTCGGTGGGGTAGCCCGGATGCGCCGGCACGGAATCGTGGGCCGGGAGGCAGATTTCGAGAAGTATACCGGTCTATGTAGCAGTGAGAGCCCGAGAGCGGTGATACCAAACTCCGCGTTGAACAGGTCAAGTCCCGCCGGAGCGCCCGGCGACTCCGCCGAGTTAGACTGACCAGCCCGCAATGTTCGTTCGCTATCCAGATCTGGATACTTCACGTTCGCAGGCCGACCAGGCTAATGGAGGCCACGCGCGAATCGTGCGCTCCGATCTGAGAGGAACATGAGGATGCCGATTCGGTCCAAAGTCCATTTGTTTATCATCGCCGGTGCGATCCTTACCAGTTCGCTCGTTGCCGAGGCTCAGTCGGGTAAGGTGCCGAGGATCGGTGTACTTCTGTATGCGGCCGAGCCGAAGCCCGGACAAACCAGCCAGGTTCTCGAAGCCTTCCGCAGAGGGCTACGCGATCTCGGGTACGTCGAGGGACGGAACATAATCCTGGAATACCGCTGGGCCGGCGGGAGCAATCAACGGGCCGCCGAGCTTGCTGCCGACCTCGTGCGCCTGGACATGGCGCTGATCATGTCCGCTGGCACTCCGGCTACCCAGGTGGCCAAGGCTGCGACTACCACGATCCCCATCGTCATGACTGCTGTCGGCGATCCCATTGGGAGTGGCATCGTGACAAGCTTGGCTCGACCGGACGGCAATGTTACAGGGCTTAGCCTTCTCGATACGGATCTGGATGGTAAGCGGATTGAGCTACTGAAAGAGGCGGTTCCGGGGCTCACGCGCATTGCCATGCTGTGGAGTCCGAACGACCCCGGCATGAGTCTCGCCTTCGGCCGCGTCGAGGTTGCGAGCCGTACGCTTCGACTTGTCCTCCTAAGCTTGGCCGTTCGGGATCCGGCCGAGGTCCCGGGGACCCTTCAGGCCGCCGAGACGGGGCGAGCCCAGGCACTCATTGTGACGGCTCAGCCCTTCACGATCCGTCATCAGACCGAGATTCTGAACGTCGCTACCAAGCTGCGGCTTCCGGCGATGTACACTGACAGACGCTTCGTGGACGCCGGGGGACTGATGGCGTACGGGCCGAGCCTGGTCGACGTATATCGCCGCGCGGCGATGTATGCGGATCGGATCCTCAAGGGCGCCAAGCCGGCGGACTTACCCGTTGAGCAACCGACGAAGTTTGAGTTCGTCATCAACCGCAGAACCGCCGAAACCCTTGGGCTCGCGATCCCGCCAGCTCTGATCGCGCGAGCGGACCAGGTAATTGAATGATCCCCGGAGAGTTCGGCCTTCGAACTACCTGCTCCAGCGGACCACGGCTCGCGTTGCTCGCCTTTGGCCGCTGAGCATTGCGTTAGAACGACACAGAGGCCAGATAGTGGAGCCGGGACTCATCGGTGGGCTAGTTGGCACGGTGCTGGGGGTGTTGGGCGGTGCCGTCGGGACCTATTTCAGTATCAAGAATACCTCTGGGCCGCGCGAACACACTTTCATGATTCGGGTGGCGGTTGTGGCGTGGGTCGCGGTATCTGCGTTCGTGCTGGGCCTGCTGATGTTGCCGAGGCCGTTCAACTTTCTACTGTGGGTGCCGTACGCAATCGTACTGCCGCTGGGAATACTCTGGTGCAATCGGCGTCAGCGGATGATTCGAAGTGAGGAGGCCGGTTCCGGGGCTCCCGGCACGGGGCCGCACTGAGAGATCGGTGAAGGTATCGTCTACAACGCGTTGGAGCAAACGGCGGCGCTAACGGGAGCAAGCGTGTGAGCGAACGGCTGTGACTCGCTCGCGCAACGACCCGCCTACGGCAGGTCGGCGCGGCGCTCCACCCAGCTGATGCCTTCCGGGATCCTGAACTTGGTCACCGTGTCCGAGCCCTCGCTGTAACCGGTGAACCAGTCGTCCTGCTCCCACAGGACGCCGTAGGGCAACAGGAACCGGGCCAGCACGGTCGTGCCGCTCGGGCGCAGCCGCACCGGGGGGAGCGGGCGCGTCGCCAGGCCGTCCTTGTCCGGGATGTAGAGCGTGGCCGGCAGGTCGCCCCCGGGCCACGCGCCCCGGTGCCTCAGCCTCACGGTGTAGGCGCCGGCCGCGGCGCCGCGCAGCCAGAAGACCTCGAACGGTGCGGTGGCCGTGGCCCTCAGGACGCCGGGCAGCCGCACCGTCTGAACCGGACCGTCGAGCCGATCCGGCGTGGATCGCACCACGGCGCTTGCCTCGACCTCGAGCCCCTCGAGGCCCTCGGGCCACTCCATGATGAGGACACCGCTCGGCTTGCGCGGGCCGCCGGCATATACCGTGATCGCCTCACTCCGGCTGCCGGGCCCCTCGCCGGGCGCGGCCTCCGCTCGCAGATGGAGCACGGGGGCGAATATCGGCAGCACCTTGCGGAATCGCCCCTCGGAGACCTTCAGCGGGATGCGCCGGTCATTGGCGAGCAGCGAGAGCGTCGTGACGGTCTTGTCCTCGACCGTGCCCTCGACGACGATGACGGGCGGAGCGTCCGGGCCGAGAACGAAGCCGTCCCCGGGGCTCGTGAAGACGATCCGGCCCGGGCCGGCGGGGACGTACTCGATCGAGATGCTGCCCTCAGCCCTCGCGTCGCCGGGCCCGGTCGCCACCGCGCGCAGGCGGTTCAGCCCGGGCTGGAGCCGCACCGAGGCGCCGAAGGTCCCATCGCTGCCGAGGACCACCTCGGTCGGGGCCTCGTTGACGGAGAGGGAGAGCTGGTCAGCTGGCCCCCCCAGTACCCTTCCCGTCACGGGCTCGACCTGCCGGTGGGTGACGCGCGCTCGCGGCCCGTCGAACTCGAGGCCGAGGCCCCGCGCCGCGGTCCCCGGTCGGGACCCGGCGCCCGCGCCGCCAGAACCGGGCGTCCCGGCGGCGCCTGGCGCCCCGGTGGGCGCCGCCGTGCCGGAGGTGCCGGGCGTCCCGGCGGGACCGAGCGCCGTGGCCGGACCTGCTGTCGTGAAGGGACCGGATGTCCCGGACCGGCCAGGTGTGGTGGAGGCGCCGGCAGCGCTGGAGGTGCCAGCTGCGCGGGAAAGGCCGGGTGCGCTGGAGGGGCCGGGTGCGCTGGCAGGGCCGGGTGCGCTGGATAGGGCGGGTGCGCTGGCCGATGCCTCGGCCGAGCCCGGCTGGGGCGTCGCGAGCGAGCTGGCCAAGGTGCTCGGCGCCGCGCCAGCCGACGGCGCCATCGCCCCCTCGGCCTGCGTCGGCCTGTCTGCCGCCCGAGCCACAGCCGCCGCGGCCTCCCGACTATCACCGGCCACGGCACGCGGCCCAGGCGGCTCGTCCTCGGCGACCGGCTCCGGCGGCGGGGCTGGTCGAGGCGACGGCTCCGGAACCGGTGCCACCCGTGCGGCGGGCGGTGTCGGGCCCGGGTCGGAGGCGCGCGGGAGGGCCGGTGCGGGCGCTCCGAAGTCAGGCGCCGACAGCTCGGGCGCCGGCTGCTCCCTCGCCGCCGACACCTCGGGCCGAGCATCCGGGGATATCGGCTCTGCGCGCGCGCTAGCCGCGGGCGGCGCCTTCGGCGAGCTCTCGAGGCTCGGCGACGGGGTCGAGGTCTGTGGGGCAGTGAGCGCGGGTACGGACGCCACCATCGGCGGGCGCTCTCCGGGAGCCGGTGGCTCGGGAAGGGGCCATGCCGGGCCGACCGGATCCTCGCCTTCCGGCATTGGAGGCAGGCCGGATGGCGGGACGCGGACGGCTACCTCGCGCACCAGGGGCGCGGGCCTCTCGGGACTCGCCGGCGGCGGTGGTGCCGGAGACGGTTTCGGCTCTGGCTTCGTCTCGGCGCGGGGCGGGCTCTTCGCGGTCACGATGGGCCTCGCGGGCCTGGCCGGCGCTGCCGCCGGTGTCGGTGGGGTGGTGGCGCGGCGGCGTGGCGCCGGGACCGCCTTCTCCCGATCGGCATCAACGCGAGGCGCCGCCGTCGGCCGCGCCGTAGCGGCCGCCTTCCGATCGGCCTCCGGTGCGCCGGCGCGGGCCGCGCTCGCGGCGGCTCCCGCGGGGGCGCCCGGTGATCGGCGCCCGGGAGCCCGCAGCGGCTTCGTGACCGGGGGCGGTGTCGGGGCGAAGCCTGGAGCCGCGAGCGCGGCGGCTTCTGCTCCCGGCGCCGCCGGGGCGGACACGCCGGCACCGGTCTCGGAGATGGCGAGATCTGCCCAGGCTACCTCGGGCTCGGCGCTCGGCGCACCCGACAATGAGGCGGCCACCCAGACGAGGTCCATCGCGACGGCGATATGAAGCAGCAGCGAGCACAGGTACGCCAGGGTGAGTCGCCAGACGGGAGCACACCGGTCGCGCCGGCGTCGCGCGAAGGCTGAGAACCGGCCGAGCGGCCGCGCCGATTCGTGGGGCTGAGCGGGATCCTCGGAGGCGCTGTCCGGTCCGGCGTCAGGCGTGGTCATCCGGCTGCGACAGGCGGCGGGGCATGATGATTTGCTATCCCATGGCTCCGAGGAAGGGGGAGTCTAGCTACTCCGGATCGATCTGTCAACCAAGTCCCACGCGCCGACGGCATGCCCGACGTGGTTGGCGAGCGGCTGGATGTGGACTGGACCCGCTGGCTCGCGCGCGGAGACGGCCATGCGTCGGCCCGCTGGACATCCCGGTGAACGCGACGCGAGGCCTTCGTCAGCGGAACAGGTCGATCAGCTCCTGGAGCGCGACCATCTGGTTGCCCCGGGTGGACGAGGGTACCATGATGAGCGTCTTCACGCCGGCCGCGTACCAGGCCTCCACGCCGTCGCGCACCTCGGTCGGGCTGCCGTAGAGCGTGACCTGCGAGAGCCAGCGGTCTGACATCAGCGAGGGAATGCGGTCGTCCTGGCCGGCCGCGATCGCCGTGCGGATGGCCTGTATCTCCTCCGCGAAGCCGGCCTCGATCCAGTAGTTCTGGTAGTTCGGCAGCTTCACGTAGCCGACCAGCGTGCGACGGTTCACCGCGGCGGCGGCGGCGCGATCGGCGTCGATGCAGGTGGGCACCATGTTGCCCACGAAGAAGTCCGGGTTCGTGCGCGCGGCCTCGGGCAGGGCCTCGAGCGATTTCGGCATGTACGAGCGCGCCGCGTTGGCCCACACCGCTCCCTGGGCGATCTCGCCGGAGAGCGCCGTCATTTTCTTCCTGAGCGTCGCCAGCGTGATCGGAGGCAGCTCGCCCACCTGCTTCGCCCCGGTCTCGAGGTCCTGCACGAAGCGGCGGATGTCCTCGAGCGGCTTGCCCGGCTTGACGCCGAGCCGATCGTGCGTCGGGCCGTGACTGATGCCAATGCCGAAGCGGAAGCGACCGCCGGACAGCTCGTGGATCAGCGCCGCGGTCTGGGCGAAGTCGAAGGGGTGGCGCGTGTAGATGTTGGCGATGCTGGTGCCGATCGAGATCGAGCGGGTCGAGAGGGCGAGGGCCTCGCAGAGCCCGAGGCCGTCGCCGAAGCTCGGGCAGTAGAGCCCGCTGAAGCCTTCCTCCTCGAGGCGCCGGGCGACCTCGATGGTGGCCTTGCGGCGGCCGGGAACCGCCGCGAGGCTGACCGCCGGCTTGCGCGTCACGCCCACGGCACGGCTCCGCCCCAGCGGTTCAGCGACGTCGTCTCCGACGTGGGCCGCCGCTTGCTGGGGCCGTACTTCACGGCCGGATAGCCGAGCGGGATGCAGAAATGGAACGTCATCTCCTTCGGAATGTCGAACATGGCGTGAAAGCGGTCCATCACCTTGGCGTGCAGGGTCGTCGGCAGCGAGCCGATGCCGAGGGCGTGGGCGGCCAGCATCAGGTTCTGGCACGCGGGGATCACCGAGTTGGCGCCGCCGCCCGGCGCGGTGAAGGCGAAGACGATGCAGGGGGCGTCCTTGATGTCGTCGGCCAATCCCATCGCGGATCGGTGGTTCTTGTCGGTGAGCGGGATGTCCTCGGGCTTCGTCCAGCGGTGATCGTCCCAGCGCTTGGCCCACCAGGCCTCCTTGTAGAGCGCGCCGAACTCGCGGATCTTCGCACGGTCGTTCACGATCAGGAAGCGTCCCACCTGGTTGTTGCCGCCGTTCGGCGCCTTCACCGCGGCCTCGATGATCAGGTGGAGGTCCTCGACGGGGATGGGATCCGGGCGAAGCTTTCGCGTGGACCTCTGGGTGAACATGGCTTCCCCGATCGGCATCTTCAGACGGTCGGTCTGCATGGGCGCACCTCCTGTCGGTGGGGTCACGCGCCGAGCACGCGCCCGAGCCAGCGGGCGATGTCGGCGATCTCCTCGGCGGAGACGGAATGCGGCATCGGGTACTGGTGCCACTCGATCGAATAGCCGAGGGCGGCCACCTGCTCACGCCCGTGCTCGGCCATCGCCAGCGGGATCATCGGGTCGTGGACGCCGTGGGCCCAGAAGATCGGCGCGCCGCGATTCGCGGGTGACGCCTCCGCCGCCAGCGTGGCCGAGAGGGGCAGGTAGCACGAGAGCGCGAGCACGCCGGCGAGCCGCTCGCGGTGGCGCAGCCCCACCTGCAGCGCCATCGCGCCGCCCTGGGAGAAGCCGGCGAGCACGAGCCGGCCGGGCGCGATGCCGCGCTGCCGCTCGCGCTCGATCAGCGCCTCCACCTGCTGCGCCGACTGGCGCACGCCCGCCTCGTCCTCGCGCCGCACGCCCGCGAGCGCGCGGATGTCGTACCACGCGCGCATGACGTGACCCTGGTTGATGGTCACGGGGCGCAGCGGCGCGTGCGGGAACACGAAGCGGATGGCCGGGCGCTCGGGCAGCCCCAGCTCGGGCACGATCGGCTCGAAGTCGTGCCCGTCGGCGCCGAGGCCGTGCATCCAGATCACCGCCGCGGTCGGATCCGGCGCGGTCTCGACCTGGAGCGAATCGAGCAGATCGGCCATGGCGGACGTGCTACGAGCGGGGCAGCGGGGACGGACCGCCGGAGACTACCGGCACTCCTTCACCCAGTCGACGGCCTCGACGGTGACCCGGTAGGTGCCGGCGTCGGCCACCGGAACGTCGAAGAGCGAGCGGCCGCCCGAGAGCACGTCGCCGACCACGCGGCGGCGATACGTGCCGGTGACCGCGCCGTCGCCCCCGATGCGGTCCACCCGGAGCATGACGTTGGCGCCGTCCTTGATGTGGTCGTTGTAGAGGTAGCCCACGACGCGAGCTCGTCCTCCCGGCGCGGGCTCGACGACCCATTGAGGCCGCAGCGCGGCGACGTCCTGCGCCCCGACCACGCGCGGCAGCCCGTAGACGAGGCCGGCCGCCAGCACGAGCATCCCGATCCACCGCGGCATGGGCGGAGTGTACCGCGAATCTTGCCCCGTGGAGTAGAGTACGGGCGTGACCCGCCGTCGCTCCGGTTCCGCCTCGTTCGCCCTCCTGCTGGCGCTCCTGTTGACGACCACCGTGGCGGCAACGCCCGCCCGGCTCGATCCGGCGGAGCTCCTGGCCGATGTCACCGCGCTGACCGCGCCCGAGATGGAAGGGCGGGGCTCCGCCACGCCGGGAGGCGATCGCGCAGCTCGCTACATCGCCGACACGCTCGCGCGGGCCGGTCTTCGTCCCGGCGGCGATGACGGCACGTTCTTCCAGGGATTTCCCGTCGCACAGGTCCCGGGGCTGGGCCCCCGCAACGCGCTCGAGTCGACCGGCCCCGCGCCGCGAGCACTACCCGCGCCGCGAGCACTACCCGCGCCGCGAGCACTACCCGCGCCGCGAGCACTAGAGGTCGGCCGCGCGTGGACGCCGCACGGGGGCTCGGCCACCGGCGAGGCGGTCGGCGAGCTCGTCTTCGTCGGCCACGACGACTACGCCGGGGTGAACGCGCACGGTCGCATCGCGCTCGCGCTCTCGGGCGCGTCCGGGCCGCCGGCCGCCCGCGCCTCGCGGCTGGAGCAGGTGATCGCGGCGCGCCGCGCGGGCGCTCGCGCAGTGCTGATCGTCGACGACGCCCTGCCCGCGGTGACGGCCACCGGCGCGCCGGTGGCGATCCTCTCGGGCAGCATCGGCCGGGACGCGGTGGACGCGCTGCTCGCCGGCTCCGGACACTCGCTCGCCACGCTGACCGCGCCCACCGCGACCGGCGTCTCGGTGCGGCTGCGCGTCGACCTGGCCACCGAGCAGCGGCGCGCCGCCAACGTCATCGGCGTGCTGCCGGGGACGGATCCCGCGCTGGCCGGCGAGGCGATGGTGATCGGCGCGCACTACGATCACCTCGGGCGCGAGGGCGGCGACGTGTACCCCGGCGCCGACGACAACGCCTCGGGCACCGCGGTCGTGCTGGGACTCGCGCGGTCGCTGGCCGCCGCGCCGCCCGCGCGGACCCTGGTGGTCATCCTCTTCGCGGGCGAGGAGATCGGGCTGGTGGGCTCCGACTATCACGTGCGCCATCCGTCGGCGGTGCCGGTCGAGCGCATGGTGGCCATGCTCAACTTCGACATGGTGGGACGCCTCGAGGGCCGCCGTCTGCTCGTCGGCGGCGTGGACACCGGCAGCCGGTTCCGCGCGCTGGTGGAGGCGGCCGCGACGGAGGCCGGGCTCGACGTGGACCTGCGGCCGGCCGGAACGGGGCCGTCCGACCACACGCGGTTCCACGGCGCCGGCGTGCCGGTGCTCTTCTTCCACAGCGGCTCGCACGCCGACTATCATCGGCCGTCGGACACCGCCGATCGGATCGACGCGGCAGGCATGGCCCGCATCGCCCATCTCGGCCGCCTGCTGGTCACCCGGATCGCCGACGGCCCGCGCCCGGTGTTCGCGCGCGTGCCGGGCGCCTCGCGTGGGCGCGCCGAGCGCGCGGAGCCGCGCCCGGAGGCGCGCGGGGCCGGCGCGAGCGCCTTCCTCGGCGTCGCGGCCGATTCGCGCGCCGGCTGGGACGGCGTGCGGCTCGGCTCGATCGTGCCGGGCAGCGCCGCCGAGCGGGCCGGGCTGCAGGCCGGCGACGTGCTGGTCCGCCTGGACGAGACGGGACTGCAGGGCTTCTCCGATCTGCGGGCCCTGCTCGAGCGGCATCGCCCGGGCGAGACCCTCCGCCTTGTGTACCTGCGCGACGGCCTCGATCATTCGATCTCGGTCACGCTCGGCGCGCGCCCGTGAGCCTGGCGCTGGCGGTCACCGCCGCCTCCTGCCATCTCCGCAACCTGCGCACGCGCCTGCCATTCCGCTACGGCGCGGTCACGTTGACGCACTTCCCGCTGCTCCATCTCGCGCTCGACGTCGAGGCGACCGACGGCCGGCGCGCGCGAGGGTTCGCGGCCGACAACCTGCCCCCGAAGTGGTTCGACAAGAGCCCGGCGCGGAGCTTCCGCGACAACGTGGAGGATCTGCTCGCGTCGATCCGCTCCGCGGAGTCGGCCTATCTCGACGCGGCGCGGACGCCGCGGCCCGTCTTCGACGTCTGGCGCGACGCCTACGCGGAGTGCGCGCGGCGCGGCCCCGGGCTCGGGCTCAATGCGCTCACCGCCGCGTTCGGCTCGTCGCTGTTCGAGCGCGCGCTGGCCGACGCGGCGGGACGGCTGACCGGGCTGGACGTCGTGGGCCTGCTGCGCGCCGACGTGCTCGGCATCCGCCCGGAGGCGGTGCACCGCGGGCTCACCCGGGAGCACCTGCTCGCGTGGGCGAGCCGGCCCGCGCCCGAGGCGATCGCGGTGCGGCATACGGTCGGCCTGCTCGATCCGATCGTGGCCGCCGACGTGGCCGCCGACGGCTGGCTGCGTGACGGCCTGCCCCAGACGCTGGAGGAGTGCGTGTCGCGTCACGGGTTGACCCACTTCAAGCTGAAGGTCGGGGGCCAGGTCGACACCGACGTGGAGCGCCTGACCCGGATCGCGGCCACGCTCGACCGGCTCGTGGCGGAGCCCTACGTGGTGACGCTCGACGGCAACGAGCAGTACAAGGCGATGGCGGACTTCGCGGCGCTCGTGGCCGCGATCCGGGCGACGCCCGCCCTGTCCCGGCTCTGGCGCTCCACCGCGTTCATCGAGCAGCCCCTCGACCGGGCGATCGCGCTCGATCCGGCGGCCACCGAGGGCCTCGAGGCGCTCGGGCGGCAGGTGCCGATCATCATCGACGAGAGTGACGGCGATCTCGAGGCCTTCCCGCGCGCGGTGGCCCTCGGCTACCGCGGGGTCTCCACCAAGAACTGCAAGGGCATCGTGAAGTCGTTCGTGAACCGCACGCTGGTGGAGGCGCTGAGCGCGGACCGGCCGGAGCGCGCGCGTCTGTTCATGAGCGCGGAGGACCTGACCAACGTGCCGGTGGTGCCGGTGCAGCAGGACCTGGCCACCGTGCGGGCGCTCGGCATCACCCACGTCGAGCGCAACGGGCACCACTACGTGCGCGGCCTCGCGCACTGCTCGCGGGCCGAGCGGGCCGCGGCGCTGCGCCACCACGGCGATCTCTATCTCGGCGACGAGCGCGAGGCGTGGCTGCGCATCGAGGCGGGTCGACTCCGCGTCGGCTCGCTGGCGACGGCCGGGTACGGCGTGGCCTTCGATCCCGATCTGGCCTCGATGATCCCGCTCGACCGGTGGACGTTCGACTCGCTGACCGCCGGGCCGGGGGAGACGGGCTAGCCTAACCGCCGGCTGCCTCGTCGGCGGCGGTAGCGGCGGCGGCGTCGGCCAGCAGGGCGTACTTCGCGAGCGTGCGCTCGGCGACCGCGGCCGGGAAGTGGCCGGCGTCGATCCAGTCCAGCGTCTCGTCGAGCACTTCGGCGAAGTGGGCCTCGTGCCCCGGGTCGAGGCCGGCCGGGATCACGATCTCGTGAACGCCTGGCCCGCGTGGCGTCGCGACCGGCCCGGGCAGCTCCGCGCCCACTGCGGCGAGCGCCGCGTCGAGGGCGCGCGCGGTGGCCGCCGCGTCACCTCGCGCCTCGACCGTCACGCGCCGCTGGAATCCGGTCGCCGCGCTCTGCTCGACGCGGACCAGCGCGGCGCGACCGTGCAGGACGAGGCGGGAGGTGTCGCCACCGTCGGGCGGCGTCGAGATCTCCCAGCGCGTGACCGCGCGGGCTGTCACGCCGGCGAGCGCGTAGGTCAGCTCCGCGTTGCAGAAGACGCGGAGGCTGTCGCCCACGACGGCCGGGCGCAGGTCGGCCGGCATCGAGCGCGTGCCGGTGACCCGGCCGAAGACCTCGAGGGGCACGCGCGTGGACCAGCCCCGCGCGGCGATGAGGGTCGGCGCCCGGCTCGTTGACCGCGGTTCGGCATCGAGGAGCCACTGCGCCTGATCGACCAGGTGCGTCGGGATGTCCACCGCGCCGCCGCCCTGCGCGCGCGAGTCGAAGTACCACCACGGCCGGCGCAGCGGGGCGCCGTCCACCTGCTTCTCGAAGTGGTGGACGCTCTCCTGCTCGATCGCCGGCGTCGCGGTCGACGCGAAGCCGCCGAACAGGACGGAATCGTCCACCAGGCGCTTCACGAGGCGGGCGACCGCGTCGCGGCGGCCGGTCATCATCTCCCGCGCGATCGGGGCGGTGCCGAGGCTCGCGCGGATATCGTCGAGATCGCCGGACCGCACCAGCCACGGCTTGTCGGCCAGCACGTGCAGGCCGGCGTCGTGCAGCCGGCGGATCACGCGGGCCTTGCCGCCGTTGCGCCCGGCCAGCACCACCAGGTCGGCCGGTCGGTCCGCGAGGAGACGGGCGAGGGAGTCGTCGCCCACCTGCACGCGCGGGCGCCAGCGGGTCGGGCGCATCGCGCGACGGTTGAAGCGGTCGATCAGCGCGAGGAAATCGTCCAGCTCCGGGCCCGCGGCCGCGTAGACCGAGATCTCGGGCGACACGCGCGGATTGGCCTCGCGGAGGGTCAGCGTCGCGTGGAAGTGGCCGGGCTCGAGGAAGGCCAGCGCGTGCACGGGCGGAGCCTAGCACGACGAGCCGCCCACATTGCGCCTCGGGAGCGGCGGGCGTCGAGTACTATGGGCTCGCCGATGACAGGCGCCGGCCGCCTCCTGCACCGCTACCTGCCAGCCGCCGCGCTGTTCGCGGCGCTGCTCGTCGCCTGGCAGCTCGCGGTCAGCGTGCTGGGCCTGCGTGAGTACCTCCTGCCCGCGCCGCTCCGCGTGGTGGCCGCGATGACCGGCGACGAGATTCCCTGGCTCCGCCACGTGTGGATCACCTCGGTCGAGATCGTCGGCGCGTTCCTGCTGGCCGGGGTGGTGGGCGTGGCCCTCGGGATCGCGGTGGCGTGGTCGCCGGTCCTCTCGCGCGCGCTGGTGCCGTTCCTGGTGTTCGTCAACACGCTGCCCAAGGTGGCGGTGGCCCCGCTGTTCCTGCTCTGGCTGGGCTACGGCGTCCTGCCCAACATGCTGATCGGGGCGCTGATCGGGTTCTTCCCGGTGGTGATCAACACCGCGGTGGGGCTGACCCAGGTGGACGAGGAATTGCTCGACCTCGGGCGCGTGTTCAACGCGCCGAAGTGGAAGGTGTTCGCGACGATTCGCATCCCCAACGCCTATCCGTACATCCTGAGCGCGCTGAAGGTCACCGCGACCGCGGCGGTGGTGGGCGCCATCGTCGGCGAGTTCGTGGCCTCGCAGCAGGGCCTCGGCTACGTGATCATCACCACCCAGGGCAGCATGAACACCCCGGTGGCGTTCGCGGCGCTGGTGTGGGCGTTCGGCTGGGAGCGTGCCGCGCTGGCCGCGGTCGTGTGGGGAACGTATTTCCCTGGGCGGCTGTGGTGGACGGGCGGATCGATCTCGGACCGGTCATCTACGAGACCCTGGCCACCGCGCTCGATCCCTATCCGAAGCGGCCGGGCACAAGCTTCGAGTGGTCGCAAGGCAACCCCGAGGCGGCTGTGGAGGGCAAGAGCGGCCCATTTGCGGCCCTTGCCGCCCTTAAGCGGCGTGAGCGGGGCTAGGGCAGGGCAAAATCAGGTTGTCACTGGCCGCCTTTTAAGTCTATTCCGGGCTTCATTTCCGGGGGTTGCCGCGGCTGCTCCGCGGCTTGAACATTTCCTGATCGGCATTGAGAATGGGT
>Ga0209983_1000047_pt1 | contig 17718 bp, 15 predicted proteins | sample InoplaM1SPM_FD_187590 | JGI IMG/M metagenome (GOLD analysis project Ga0209983, IMG submission 187590) | Arabidopsis thaliana rhizosphere microbial communities from the Joint Genome Institute, USA, that affect carbon cycling - Inoculated... | ecosystem: Host-associated > Plants > Roots >...
CATGCGTGCGTTCCAGGGTCAGGAGGACGACCCCATGCGTGCCCGTTCGCGATTGGCCGCAACGATCCTCGGCGGTTGTGTCCTCGCCGCCACGGTGCCTTCTCTCGCCCGCGCGCAGTCGATGGAGTTGAAGTCGACACCGCCCGCGCGCGAACGCGTGGCGCCGGCCGTGCCGGAGCGCGGTCTCTACCCGCAGCGTCCGTCGCTGCCGGATCGTCCGAATTTCTTCGGCCCGCTCTCGCGCGACACCGGCACCGGCCGCGCCGGCATCGCCGGATTCAGCGTGCCGAATGCCCCGGTGGGCTCCCGCCTGGCGGCCCAGCCCGACAATCCCGGCTGGGCCGGTGTCGGTTTTGCGATCGAGTGGGGCCGCTCGGAGCGCGCGGACTAGCCCGCCGATGAGAGCAGCCCGCGCAGCTCGCGCGCGGCCTTCTCCACGAAGCGCTCGAGGCCCGAGGCGTCGAGGGCGCGGGGTGGTATCAGGATGAGGCGGTGCACCCCCAGCGCGGCGAACCGGTCCGCGCTCGCGCGATCCATCGCCTCGCCGCCGCGCGTGGGACGCGGCGTGACGCTGATCTGGAGCGGCCCGAGCTCGCTCGGGCGCTCGTAGCGCGCGGCGGCCGCCTTCAGGCCGTCGAGACAGCGGCGCGTCCCCTCCTCATCCAGCGCGAATCCGTACCAGCCGTGTCCCTGCTCCACCGCGCGTCGAAAGGCCGCGTCGGTGTGCCCGCCGATCACGATGGGCGGCAGCGGCTTCTGGACCGGCTGCGGATGAGCCTGCACGCCCGAGAACGTGACGAATCGGCCGTGATGCCCGGGCCGTGCCTGGGTCCAGATCGCGCGGATCGCGGCCAGGTACTCGTCGGTGGCCGCGCCGCGCGTTCCGAACGGGATGCCGAGGGCGCGGAACTCCGGCTCGAGATAGCCGACCCCCACGCCGAAGATGAGCCGGCCGCCCGAGAGCACGTCGAGGGTGGCGAGCTGCTTGGCCAGCACCAGCGGATTGCGCTGCGGCAGGATGATGATGCCGGTGCCGAGCCGGATGCGGGTGGTGTGGGCGGCGAGGAAGGCGAGCGCCACGATCGGATCCGTGATGCGATCCTCGGGCTCGAGCGGCGACGGCGGCACCCGCGGGTCCGGCAGGACGACGTGCTCGCCGCCCCACAGCGAATCGAAGCCGGCCGCCTCGGCCGCGCGGGCCACCCGGGCGGCGCCGTCGGGATGGCTGCACGGTCCCGAGGTCATCGAGAAGAGGCCCAGTGCCAGCGACATCAGCCCTCCGTGATGAGCAAAGCCCGCGCGCGCTGCCGCATGGCGTCGGGCAGCGGGGACGGGCGGCGCGCCTCCTGGTCGAAGTGCACGCCGGATTGCTCGAGCGTCGCGGCCATCTCGCCGCTCGGCTCCCGCGTCATGACGTGGAGCAGGCGCAGCGAGGAATTGCCCACGTGCAGCACGCCCGAGCGGACCCGCACCGAGTCCCCGGCCCGCAGGGGCGCACCCAGCTCGAGCTGGAACTCGAAGGTGGAGAAGCCGCGCTGCTCGGCGCGCATGTAGTGCGGCGTCATGCCGAAGCCCGCGATGGCGTGACCATTGGCGGCCGAGAAGCGATGGATGTAGTGCGAGAGCGCGGCCCCGCCGGTCACGTCGATCTCGACCGGCCTGACCGTGTCGTGCGCGCTGTCGCGAAGGCCCCGCGGATCCGCCGGCCGCGGCCGGCGCTCGCGGACCGGTCCGTCCCAGGCCACCCGCCGCTCGTCGATTCGCCGCTGGCGCGCCGGATCGAGCGGCGCGGCCAGGCGGACCCGCTGCTCCACCGTGGTGCAGAGCACGGCCTCGCCGGTATCGAAGAGCTTGTGGCCCAGCACGAGGCCGTCGGGCTCGGCGCCGATCACGCCGCTCTCCACGTGCATGATGTCGCCCACGCGGAGCTCGCGCTGGTAGCGGACGAAGCAGTCCACGGTGCGCGCCTCGGCGGGCGCAAGACCGAGGGCCCCCAGCAGGTTGTGGCCCGCATCGGCGATGCGGGCGAAGTAGTACGCCACCGTGAAGTGGTCGTTGTGATCCACTTCCCAGCGGAAGACCGTCCCGCGATAGGTCTCGAGCCAGTCGCCCACGGCGCGGCCGGCTAGATGTAGACCGCTTTCATCATGCCCGCCGGATAGCGGAGGCCGGCGGCGGCGCCCGCGGGCACCGCGTCTTGCAGCGCGGCGACCTCGGCGAGGGTGAGCGACACGTCGGCGGCCGCCGCGTTTTCCTCGAGGCGCGCCGTCCGCTTCGTGCCCGGGATCGGCACGATGTCGCGCCCACGCGCGAGCAGCCAGGCCAGCGCGAGCTGACCCGGGGTGCAGCCCTTCTGCTGCGCCATGTCGAGCAGCGGCTTCACGAGGTCGAGGTTCTTCTGGAGGTTTTCCCCGTGGAAGCGCGGGTGATCGCGGCGCCGGTCGTCGGCCGGGATGTCCGCCGCGGTCTTGGTGGACGCGGTGAGCAGGCTGCGGCCGAGCGGCGAATAGGCCACGAATCCGATGCCGAGCTCTCGGAGGGTCGGCAGCGTCTCCTCCGCCTCGACCCGGTAGAGCAGCGAGAACTCGGACTGCAGCGCGGCGATCGGATGCACCGCGTGGGCGCGCCGGACGGTGGCGGGGGCGGCCTCGGAGAGCCCGAGGAAGCGCACCTTGCCGCTCTCGACCAGCCGGCCCATCGCCCCGACCGTGTCCTCGATGGGCACGCTCGGATCCACCCGGTGCTGGTAGTAGAGGTCGATCGTCTCGACCCCCAGGCGCTTCAGGCTTGCGTCGCACGCCTGCGCGACGTACTCGGGGCGGCCGTTGACGCCGGGCGTGCCGTCCGGATTGCGCAGGTTGCCGAACTTGGTGGCGAGGACGGCGCGCTCCCGCCGGCCGCGCAGGGCCTTGGCGAGCAGCTCCTCGTTCTGCCCGAAGCCGTAGGCGTCGGAGGAGTCGAGGAAGTTGACCCCGAGATCCAGGGCGCGTTGGACGACCGCGATGGACTCCGCCTCGTCGCCCTTGCCGTAGACGTTGGACATGGACATGCAGCCGAGGCCGATGGCCGAGACGGACAGCGAGCTCTTGCCGAGGGTGCGCTGCTGCACGAGATCCTCCTCCGGATCGGAAAGTTGGTTAGGATACGGCGACCGATTCTATCCCAAGACGGAGGCCCCCGCGACCGGTGGTCCACGACGTCGGCCTGCTGCGTGACATCGCCCTCGGCATCGTCTTCGCCGCGATCCTGGGCCACGTGGCCCGGGTGATCCGGCAGCCGCTGCTCCTCGGCTACATCGCGGGCGGGGTCGCGCTCAGCCCCCAGATGGGCCTCGGGCTCGTCACCAGCGCGGAGAACATCGAGCTGATCGCGGAGATCGGCTTGATCTTCCTCCTGTTCATCATCGGCCTCGAGATCGACGTCCGGGAGCTGCGGCGGCTGGGCGGCTCGATGCTGAGCCTGGGCGTCGGGCAGTTCGTGATCAACTCGCTGCTGGGCCTGGCCTTCTTCGGGTGGCTCGGCTACCGGGTCGGGGGCGGCCACTTCGATCTGGTCTATCTCGCCATCGTCATCTCGCTCAGCTCGACCCTGATCGTGGTGAAGCTCCTGCGCGAGAAGTTCGAGCTCAAGATCCTCTCCGGCCGGCTCACGCTGGGCGTGCTGGTGGTGCAGGACATCTGGGCCATCGTGTTCATGGCCGTCCAGCCGAGCCTCCACGACCCGGGGGTGCTGCGCATCGCCGGCTCCATCGTGGGCGGCGCGGTGCTGGTCGCGGTGGCCTTCCTGGCCAGCCGCTTCGTGCTCGCCCCGCTGCTGGAGGTCTCGGCGAGCCGGCCAGAGCTGGTGCTGATCTCGTCGGTGGCGTGGTGCTTCGGCATCAGCTCGGTCGCCCACCAGCTTGGCCTGTCGCGAGAGATGGGCGCCCTGATCGCGGGGGTGAGCATCTCGGCGTTTCCCTACGGCTCCGACGTCATCTCCAAGGTGACCGGCGTGCGCGACTTCTTCGTCACGCTGTTCTTCGTCGCCCTCGGCATGAAGGTGCCGGTCCCGACCGGCGACGTGCTCGGGCAGGCGCTGCTGATCGTGGCCTTCGTCTTCGTGAGCCGGTTCATCGCGGTGATGCCGACGGTGGTCCTGCTGGGCGACGGGCTCTACGCGGGCGCGGTCACCTCGCTGAACCTGGCCCAGATCAGCGAGTTCTCGCTGGTCATCCTGACCCTGGGCGCGGGCTACGGCCACGTCTCCGAGCGCACGGGGGCGGTGGTGCTCACCGCGATGATTCTCACGTCGCTCATCTCGCCCTACGTCATCACCTGGAACGACCGGATCGCGCGGGTGCTCCTGCGCCCGTTCGAGCGCGGCCGGGCGGTTCCGGTCACCGGCGGGCCCGGGGCCCGCGCCCACGCTCCGCTGGAGATCGTGTTGCTGGGCCACTTCCGCATCGCCCAGGCCGTGCTCGACCTGGTGGAGGACAAGGCCCCCGATCTGAAGAAGCGCATCACGCTGGTGGACTACGACGCCCACCGCGCGCACGCGGTGGTGGCGCGCGGCTTCCGGTGGGAGTACGCCGATCTCGCGAACCCGGACGCGCTGGAGCACCTGGGAATCGAGGACGCGCGCCTGGTGGTCACCACGATCTCCGACACGTTCCTGCGGGGAATCAGCACGCGGCGTCTCGTGGCCAACCTGCGCCGGATGTCCCCGCACGCGGTGATCGTGATGACCGGCGAGGAGAAGACCGACGCGCACGACCTGCTGCAGGCCGGGGCCGACCACGTGCTGATCCCGGGCGAGATCACCGGCGAGCGCATCCTGGAGTTCCTGACCGACGGCGGTGCGTTGAGGGGACGCTAGGTCAGGCGCCGGCACCCCGAGCTGGCTAGGTGCGGGATCGCAGCGGCGTCCCGCCCCACCGCTCGAGCATCGCGAACTCCTCCACCGGCTTGCGCTTGAGCCGGGTGAGCGCCTTCGCGGGACGGCCGAGCGGTATCACCGCGGCCAGCGCGACGTGCGAGGGCAGGCCGAGCAGCGCCTGCACCGCCGGCTCCTGCGCGGCGGCGAGCGTGGTGATGGTGCCCGCGAAGCCTTCCTGGCGGGCCGCGAGCAGGATGTTCCAGGCGAACGGATAGATCGAGGCGCCGCTGATCACGCCCACCCGATCGAGATCGGCGTCCATCGAGGCGACCAGCCGCAGGTCCACCCCCACCACCAGCACCACCGGGGCCTTGAGCACCGGCTCGGTCAGGCGCGCGGGGGCCGGGGTCCGCTCGATGATGGCCGCGTCGACCTTCGTCCGCTCGATGGTGTTCCAGGGGCTCTCGCCCACCGCCACCTGAGCGGCGTAGCGCTTGGCCGCGGGCGCGGCGGCCCGCGAGAGGCCCTCACGGCTCTGACGGTCGCGCACCACGATCACCTTCCACCCCTGACGGTTGCCGCCGCTCGGCGCGAAGCGCGCACGGTCGAGAATCCGGAACAGCGTCTCGTCGGAAAGCGGCTCGTCGGTGAAATCGCGGCACGAGAACGTGGTCGTCATCACGTCGTAGAGCTCCATGGCGTCGCCTCCGGGGGATGAATATACACCGCCAACGGCGGTATAGTACGCGCCATGACGACCACCTCCGAGCCCGCGCTCTCGCTGCACGGCATCCGCGTCATCGACCTCTCCCGCGTCATCGCCGGACCGTGGTGCGGCGCGCTGCTCGCCGATCTGGGCGCGGACGTGATCAAGGTGGAGGACACCGGGCCGGGCGACGAGTCGCGCACCTGGCCACCCCACAAGGACGGCGAGGCCGCCGCATATCTGCTCTTCAACCGCAACAAGCGCGGCATCGCGCTGGACCTCAAGACGCCGGAGGCGGTGGAGGTGGTCAAGCGCCTGGTGCAGACCGCGGACGTGGTCATCGAGAACTTCCGGACCGGGACCATGGAGTCGTTCGGCCTCGGCTACGACGTGCTGTCCGCGATCAACCCGCGGCTCATCTACTGCTCGGTCTCCGCCTTCGGCCGCACCGGGCCGCGCAAGGACAGCCCGGGCTACGAGGCGTTGATGCAAGCCTTCAGCGGCATCATGTCCATCACCGGCGAGCCGGGGGGCCAGCCGGTCCGGGCGGGCGTCTCGTTCCTCGACCTCACCACCGGCATCCTGTGCGCGTTCGGCGTCTCCAACGCGATCATCCAGCGGCAGCGCACCGGCCTCGGCCAGCGCGTCGACGGCTCGCTGCTGGAGACTGCGGTGAGCCTGCTCGCCTTCCACGCCGAGGGCTATCTGCTGACCGGCGCCCTGCCGCGCGCGCTCGGCTCGGGGCACCCGTCGCTCTCGCCCTATCGCAACTTCAAGTGCCGCGATGGGCAGTGGATCTTCATCGCGGCAGCCAACGACCGCTTCTGGCAGAAGCTGGCCAGGGCGCTGGATCGGGGAGACCTGGCCGGCGATCCGCGCTTCGAGAAGAACCAGGGACGTGTGGCCCACCGCGCCGAGCTGGAGAGCCTGCTCGAGCAAACGATCGGCGCGCTCGATCGCGAGTCGCTGCTCAAGCGCCTGGAGGAGGCCGACGTGCCGGCCACGCCGGTGAACACGGTGGACCAGGTGATGAACGATCCGCAGACCGCGGAGCGCGGCATCGTGCAGCGCGCGATGCACCCGACGCTCGGCGAGATCCCGGTGGTCGGCACCCCGCTCCACTTCTCCCGCATGTCGCCCGGCGTCCGCCGCGCCGCGCCGCTGCGCGGCGAGCACACCGACATCGTCCTCACCGACCTCGGCTATACCCCCGCCGAGATCCGAACCCTCCGCGACAAGAAGGTCACGATCTAGCTGGGGTCAAGCTGGGGTCAGGTCTTGCATTACGACATTTTCGCCACGCGCGGCGGACGCCTCGCGCAAGAAAATGTCGTAATGCAAGACCTGACCCCAGCCTAGCCGAACTTGCGGGATTCTTCGCGGCGGTAGGCGCGCAGGGCGATGGCGAGGAAGAGCACGGTGTAGCCGGCGAGCCACGCGAAGGCCGTCGACATGGGCTCGGAGGCGGCGCCGACCGCGCTCCAGGCGAGCTGGCCGTAGTGATAGGCGGGCAGGTAGGGCGCCACGCGCTGCACGAAGCCGGGTAGCTGGGAGAGCGGCAGGAAGAGGCCCGAGGCGAAGGCCAGCGGCAGGTACACGAGGTTGGCGGCGGCGGGCGCCACGTTCGGTCCGGACAGGTAGCCGATCGCGAAGCCCAGCGCGATGAACGGCACCGAGCCGACCAGGAGCCGCGCGATCATGTCGAGCCATACCAGCGGATCCTGGCGGATGCCGCCCACCACCGTGCCGTAGGCGATGAGGACCACGAGCGACAGCAGCGCGTAGACCTGCGCGTTCAGCACCTTGGCCAGGATCGCGATGATGGGTGGCAGCGGCGTCGCCCGCATCAGCACGTCGACCTTCAGCGCCCGCTCGGTGGCCACCCCGATGCCGAAGCCGAAGACCATCACGCTGCCCACGCTGTAGGCCGCGAACGAGCCGAGCAGGTACGCGCCCAGGCTGGTGCCGCCGGCCAGGGTCTGCTTGACGTAGGGCAGGCCGAAGAAGGTGAAGAACAGGACGGGGAGCGCGACGATGGTGACGCTGAAGGCGGGGATGCGCCAGCGAATGCGCATCTCGCTCCACGTCTGGCGCAGCAGCATGCGGCCGAGCGGCGCCACGCCCGCGCCATGGGTGACGGCGCCCCCGCTCATTCCGCGGCCTCCGGGCGCCTGGTCAGCGAGAGAAAGGCCTCCTCCAGGTCCGCGCCGCTGACCTCCAGATCCACCACGTCCACTCCGCGACGGAACAACTCGCGCAGCACCGCGGCCGGCTCGTTGCTCAGCAGGCTCGCGCGGTCGCCGTCGAGGCTCATCACGCTGGCAGGCAGGCCGTCGAGGTCGGCGCGGGCGAGCGGACGGCCCGCGACCACCGTGATCTTCTTGCCGGGCACGCGCGCCTTCAGCTCCCGCGGGCTCGCGTCGGCGATGACGGTGCCCCGGTCGATCACCACGATGCGCCCGGCCAGCTCCTCGGCCTCGCGCAGGTAGTGGCTGGTGAACACGATGGTCTTGCCGGCGGCGGCCAGGGTCTGGATGCTCGCCACGAACGCGCGGCGGGCCTCCACGTCCATGCCCACGGTGGGCTCGTCGAGGAAGAGGATCTCGGGGTCGCCGCAGATCGCGAGCGCGAAGTAGAGCCGCTGGCGCTGCCCGCCCGACAGCGTGCCCACCCGCGCGCCCGCCTGCTCGGTGAGCCCGGCCATCGCGATGGCCCGCTCGACGGGCAGCGGCGCCGGATAGTAGGCGCGGAAGAGATCGACGATCTCGGCCACGGTCAGCACCGCGGTGGTGCCCGACTCCTGCAGCATCACCCCGCAGCGGCTCCGCGCGCGCCGGTCGGTGGGCGGCAGCCCGAACAGCCGCGCCTCCCCCGCGGTGGGCTGCCGCAGTCCGAGCATCAGGCTGATCGACGTGGTCTTGCCCGCCCCGTTGGGCCCCAGCATCGCCACCACCTCGCCGGGGCGAATGGCGAGGTCGACGCCGCGCAGCGCCTCCACCTGGCCGTAGCGCTTGCGCGCGCCGATGAGCGCGACGGCCGGCGGAGCGTCCGATTCACCCCTTGAGCCCGTAGAGCCTCCGGGCGTTGTCGGCGAACAGCTTGCGCTTCTGCCCGTCGCTGATGTCGCCGCGCTCGCGGATCTCGTCGAGCGACGCGGGATAGCTGTGATCCCAGTGCGGGAAGTCGGAGGCGTAGACGACCTGGTTCTCCCCGACCAGCTTCAGGGCCTGGGGCAGCAGCCACTCGTCGGCCTCGCAGGAGAAGAAGATGCTGCCGCTCCGCACGTAGTCGCTCGGCTTGCGCTTGAGCGCGGGCGCCTCGGCCGCGCGCTTGGCGTACTCGTCGTCCATCCGCTCCATCCAGTAGGGCGCCCAGCCGCAGCCCGCCTCCAGGAACGCGAGGCGCAGCCGCGGGAAGCGCTCGGGAATGCCCTCGAAGATCACCGAGGTGAGCTGGCGCATCTGCCCGAAGGCGTGCGAGCAGGTGTGGGCCTGGATGAAGCGCGGGAACAGCTCGAGCCCGCCGCCGCCCAGGTGCGAGCCGGAGGCGTGGATGCCGAGCATCACGTTGAGCCGATCGGCCTCCTCGTAGACCGGCAGGAAGCGCGCGTCGCCCAGGAGGTGACTGCCGTCGGCCGCGAGCATCGCGCCCACCAGCCCCAGCTCGGTCACCGCGCGCCGCAATTCGCGCGCGGCCGCGTCGGGATCCTGCACCGGCAGCAGCGCGACCGCCTGCAGGCGGGGGGTCTGCTTGACGAACTCCTCGTGAAGGAAGGTGTTGTAGGCGCGGCAGAGGGCCACCGCCCACTCGCGGTCCTTCAGGAAGGACAGGAACAGGCCGAGGGTGGGATAGAGCACCGCCTGCTCCATGCCGCCCCGGTCGAGGGCGCGCAGCCACTGCTCGGCGCTGCCGGCCACGTCGCCGAGCGTGCCGAGCATGCGCCGATCCCAGCCGTCCCAGGGGTAGAAGAGGAAGCTCTGCGGCCGCCGGTTGTAGGGCGCGTCGAGGTACTTCGCCACCTGCTCCTGCGACTCGGTCACGTGGCCGTCGGCGTCGATGATGGAGTACGCGGTCGGGCTCATCGGGTCCTCCAGCGCGCGATCGCCTCCGGGTTGACGCAATGGACAGGCGGCTCGCCCCGGCCGACCGCGAGGATCTGCGACAGCGCGAGCGCGAGGTTCGCCCGGCGCCCCGCCTCGCTGTGGCTCACGTTGTGCGGGGTGAGGATCAGCCGCTCGGGGTCGACCGCGCGCAGCGGGCTCGCCGCGGGCAGCGGCTCGCGGGTGAAGGCGTCCAGCGCGGCCCCCGCGATCCAGCCCTCGGTCAGCGCGCGGGCCACCGCCTCCTCGTCCGCGATCTCGCCGCGGGCGGTGTTGATCAGGATCGCGCCCGGCTTCATCGCGCGCAGCGCCTTCTCCCCGATGAGCAGGCGCGTCTCGTCGGTGAGCGAGGCGTGCAGCGACACCACGTCGCTCTCGGCGAGCAGGGTCGGCAGGTCGACCAGGGTGGCGCCGAGCGACCGCGCGCGCTCGTCCGAGACGTAGGGATCGCAGGCGATCAGCCGCACGTCCCAGTTCACGAGCCGCCGCGCCACGTGCGAGCCCACGCGGCCCAGGCCGACCAGCCCCACCGTCTTGCCGAAGAGGAATTCGCCGCGGTCGCCGCGCTGCGCCCACTCTCCGCGGCGCAGCTTGGCCTCGTTGTGCTTGATGCGCTTCTGCAGCATCAGGATGACCGCGATGGTGGCCTCCGCCACCGCGATGAAGTTCTCGGGAGTCGGGCTGTTGGCCACGAGCACGCCGAGGCGGGAGGCGGCGGGCACGTCGATCTTGTCGGTGCCGATGAACGGGACGATGACCAGTCGCACGGAGGCGGCCGCCTCCATCACGGAAGCGGTGATCCAGTCGAGATGCGAGGCCAGGACGACGTGGCAGTCGCGCGCCGCCGCTCCCAGGTCGGCCTCGGTGTAGGCCGCCCGCCCCGGCTGGTCCAGGGGACGGCCGATCACCACCTCGTGCCCGGCCGCGCGCAGGGGATCGAGCTCGCTCGGCGGACCGCTGGGCCCGGCGGCGAGAATCTTCACGGCTTCTTGCAGATCACGTTGAGGACGACCTGGCGCTTCTCTTCCTGAACGATGCGGAGCCCGCGCCGGAGCGCCGCCGGCAGGGCGGTGGGATCCTCGATCTTCTCGCCGTGGCCGCCCGAGGCCCGGCAGATCATCTCGTAGTCCGGCGACGGCTCGAGCGCGGTGAGCGGCATGGTGTCGGTGCGCACCGCCCAGCCGTCGCGCGCGTAGGTCTGCACCGCGCGCTTCACCGCGTTCCACGTGCGGTTGTTGAAGACCACGAACAGCACCGGCAGGTTGTAGGCCCGCGACACGAAGTGCGACGCGGTGGGCGAGCCGAAGATGTAGGCGCCGTCGCCCACGCAGCAGATCACGTTGTGGTCGGGGACGGCCAGCTTGGCCCCGAGCGCGGCGCCGAGCCCCCAGCCGAGCCCGCCCGAGGGCGGAGCCGCGAAGTAGCTGCCCGGCCGCGTGAACGTGCACTGGGTGGCGTCGAGATCGTACTCGTTGACCACGATCGTGCGGTCGTCCACGACCTCGCCGATCGCCCGCGACAGCCACAGCATGTCGACGGGGGTGTCGGCGCGGAGGCTCTCCGCCTTGGCCCGCGCGGCCTCGCGGCGATGGGTCCCGGCCTGCGTCCACCGCTGTCGCCGCGCGCTCACCGCGGCGCGGTCCACCCGCTTGCCGATGGCGTCGGCCAGCGCGGCCAGCGACAGCCGCGGGGTGCCGGCCAGCGCGGCGTCTATCGGGAAGCCGCGCACCGGGTAGCGCGAGAAGAGCGGGTCCACGCCCAGGTGGATCACGCGCGTCTCCGGCCTCGGGCGCTTCACCTGCGGGAACCACGGCACGTCGGACTCGATGACCAGGATGGCGTCCGCCTCGTCGAGGTGCGGGGCCGCCTCGAACCCGCCGTGCAGGTCGTGATCCTGCGGGAAGTTCACGTAGGTGTGGAACTGGTCGAAGACGGGGGCCCCGAGCGTCTCGGCCAGACGCACCAGCGCGGGCACCGCCGCCGGGTCGCGGCCGGCCGCCTTGGTGATGATGATCGGGTTGCGGGCGCCGGCCAGGATGGCCGCGACCTCGTCCACCGCGGCGGGATCCGGCAGCGTCGCGGCCGGCACCGCGGCGCGCGGCGGGTCGGAGTACTCGATGGCGTCGTGCCGCTCGGCGAGCACCTCGCGCGGCAGGGTCAGATAGACCGGTCCCCGGGGCTCGGACTGAGCGAGCGTGAGCGCGCGATCCACCACCGTCTCCAGCTGGTCGAAGCGCTTCAGCTCGTAGTCCCACTTCACGAACTCACGCAGCATCCCGGCCTGGTCGAACGCCTCCTGCGCCCAGTGGATGGGCCGATCGCGGCTGCCGTCGGCCCCGGCCTCGGTGATCGGGTTGCGCCCGGCCGAGAACAGCACCGGGAGGTTCGAGCGCGCCGCGTTGATCACCCCGCCCGCCGCGTTGCCCGCGCCCACGATGACGTGGACCATCACGACCTGGGGCCGCCCGGTGACCATGGTGTAGCCGTGGGCCATCGCCACCGCCGGCACCTCGTGCGGCACCGTGATGGGGCGCGGGCTCGCCTGGCCCTGCGCGCTCCGGCGCGCGTAGGCCTCGATGATCGGCGCGAAGTCGGTGCCCGCGTTCGCGAAGAAGTACTCCACGCCGCGGGCGGCCAGCAATTCCAGATACGCGTCGGCGGTCGATTCGACGGTCGCTCGTTTCGTCATGGTGCTGGGGAGGGTAGCGCCGGGCGGTGGGGTGGTCAAGAACCCTGCAGTTGCCGTACAGTAGGCCCCCATGACGACCCGATACGACCTCGTGATTCGCGGCGGGCTCGTCGTCGACGGCACCGGCGCGCCGGGCCGGCGCGGCGACGTGGCGGTGCAGGACGGGCGGCTCGCGGAGGTCGGCGCGGTGAGCGGCCGCGGCAAGCGGGAAATAGAAGCCGCGGGTCTAGTGATCGCGCCCGGGTTCATCGACCCGCACACCCACTACGACGCGCAGATCACCTGGGATCCGCTCGCCTCCTGCTCGTCGTGGCACGGCGTGACCACGGTGGTCATGGGCAACTGCGGCTTCACGATCGCCCCGTGCCGGGAGGCCGACCGCGACACGCTGATGCGCATGCTCACCTACGTGGAGGGCATGCCGCTCGAGGCGCTCACCCGCGGGATTCGCTGGGGCTGGGAGACCTTCGCCGAGTATCTCGACTCGCTCGAGCGGATCGGGCCCTGGACCAACGTGGGCTGCTTCATCGGCCACTCCGCGATCCGCCAGTACGTGATGGGCGACGCGGCGTGGGAGCGCGAGGCCACCGCCGACGAGATCGCCGGCATGGGCGATCTCGTCACCGACGCGATGCGGCTCGGCGCGGTCGGGCTCTCGTCCACCACGAACAAGAACCACGTGGGCGACCGCGGCCGCCCGGTCCCGAGCCGGGTGGCCCACGACGACGAGCTGACGAGCCTGGCGCGCGCGATGGGCGCTTCGGGGCGCGGCATCGTCGAGCTGACCATCGGGGGCACGCGTCCCAACCGCGTCGCCGAGGTGGATCGCTTCGCCGAGCTGGCCCGGGCCGCCGCTCGCCCGGTGACCCTGGTGTCGCTGCGGCACAATCCGTCGCGTCCCGAGGAGCATCGCGCGATCCTCGCGCGCGTCGAGGCGCTCGCGCGCGACGGCGTGGCCATCTATCCTCAGGTGACGACGTCGCCGCTCACCGCCACCTTCGACCTCTCCAGCGCCTTCGTGTTCTTCCGCTTCCCGGTGTGGAAGCGCGTGCTCGACGCGCCGGTCGGCGGCTGGCGCGCGATCTTCCGGGACGCGGCCTTCCGCGAAGAGTTCCGCGCGTCGGTGGGGCGCACCACGCTCTTCCGGGGCGACACCGCGCCGCTGCGGGTCGCCGCGGTGGGCGCCGAGCGCTTCCGGGCCCTGATCGGCCTGCCGGTCAGCGCGGTCGCGGCGCGCCGAGGGCAGGACGTCGTCGACGCCTTCTTCGATCTCGCGCTCGAGGATGACCTGCAGACCCAGTTCACGGTGGCCACCATGAACACCGACGCGGCCTCGGTGGCCGAGATCTTCACCCACGAGCGCTCGCTGATCGGCCTCTCCGACGCGGGGGCCCACCTCACCCTCTTCTGCGAGGCGGGCCAGACCAGCCGCCTGCTGGGCCAGTGGGTGCGCGAGCGCGGAGCGCTCTCGCTGGAGGACGCGGTACGCCGCATCACCTCGATGCCCGCCGATCTCTTCGGGCTGCGCGACCGCGGCCGTCTCGCGGCGGGGCTCGCCGCCGACATCACGGTGTTCGACCCGCGCACCATTGCCGACCACGAGCCGGAGATGGTCCACGATCTGCCGGGCGGCGGCCCGCGCCTGGTGCAGCGGGCGAGCGGCATCGAGTGGTCGTTCGTCAACGGGCGCCCGGTCATCGAGGCGGGGCGGATGCCGGAGGCGGCCGGCCCCGACGGCGCGCGCGGCCCCGGACGCCTCCTGCGCGCGTCATGAAGTTCGGCATCTTCTACGAGCACCAGCTGCCCCGGCCCTGGGGGCCGGACAGCGAATACCGCCTGCTCCAGGACTCGCTCACCCAGATCGAGCTGGCCGACCGCCTCGGCTACGACTACGCGTGGGAGGTGGAGCATCACTTCCTCGAGGAGTACTCGCACTCCTCCGCGCCCGAGGTCTTCCTGGGCGCGGCCACGCAGCGCACGAGCCGGATCCGGCTCGGCCACGGCATCGTGCAGCTGCCGACCAACCATCCGATCCGGGTGGCCGAGCGGGTGGCCACGCTCGATCTGCTCTCCGGCGGCCGCGTGGAGCTGGGGCTCGGCGAGGGGCAGGGCCCCGTAGAGCTGCATCCCTTCGGCCGCCGCGTGAGGGACAAGCGTGACGTCTGGGAGGAAGCGGTGCGCGTCCTGGTGCCGTGCTTCACCCAGCAGTCGGTCGAGCACCACGGCCAGTACTTCGACTTCCCGGCGCGCAACGTGATCCCGAAGCCCCGGCAGAAGCCGCACCCGCCGCTCTGGGTGGCGTGCTCGAACATCCAGACCATCGCCGCCGCGGGGCAGTGGGGCATGGGCGCGCTCGGCTTCCAGTTCGTCTCGCCGGAGGCGGCCCACGCGTGGGTGAACCGGTACTACACGAGCCTGACCCGCGACCTGAACCGGCTCGCGGATTATCCGGTCAATCCGAACATCGCCATGGTGAGCGCCTTCATGTGCGCGCCCACCGACGAGGAGGCGCGCGAGAAGGCGGCGGGCTGGACCTTCTTCGTGTTCTGCCTGTCGCACTACGGCCGCCACGGCATGGCCGAGCCCGGCACCGGCGACATGTGGAAGCTCTACCAGGAGTGGCGTCACACGCCCAAGGCGCAGGAGACACTCAAGGCCGGCCTCATCGGCTCGCCGGAGACGATCCGGCGCCGGCTCGTCGAGTTCGAGGCCACCAACGTGGACCAGGTCATCCTCTTGAATCAGACCGGGCGCACCAGCCACGAGGACATCTGCTCGAGCCTCGAGCTGTTCGCACGCGACGTGATGCCCGAGTTCCACGCGCGGGAGCCGCAGCACCAGCGCTGGAAGGCCGACGTGATGGCCGGCCGCGTGGCGCTCGAGGCGCTCGACACCGAAGAATTCACGGTCTATTCCCACCAGAACGAGGACATCGTGCGGCTCACTCCCGAGCAGCTGAAGCAGAAGATGGCGGCGAAGGAAGCGGAGCGCCGGGCATGAGCGGCATCCGCATGCGGCAGATCTGCCTGGTGGCCCGCCGGCTCGAGCCGGTGGTGGAGCAGCTGCAGTCGGTGCTCGAGCTGCCGGTGTGTCATCGCGATCCCGGCGTCGGCAAGTACGGGCTCGAGAACGCGCTGTTCCCGATCGGCGACAAGTTCCTGGAGGTGGTCGCGCCGGTGCGCGACGGTACCACCGCCGGCCGCTATCTGGACCGGCGCGGCGGCGACGGCGGCTACATGGTGATCACCCAGTGCGACGATCTGGCGCCGCGCCGCAAGCGCTGCGAGGCGCTGTCCGTGCGCATCGCCAACGAGATCGGCTATCCGGAGTACCACGAGCTGCAGCTCCACCCCCGCGACGTGGGCGCCGCGATGCTCTCGTTCGCCTGGCAAGCGGGCGCTCGCGCGCCGGGCGGGCCGTGGCACCCGGCGGCCTGCCACGGCGAGGGCGAGCCCGGCGGGGGCGCGAGCCTGATCCGGGCCATGACCGCCGCCGAGCTGCAGAGCGAGGACCCCGACCGGTTGGCGCGCCGCTGGAGCGACCTGATCGAGCGCCCGGTGCGCGTGCAGGACGGCCAACGCCTGATCGCCCTCGATGACGCGACGCTGCGTTTCACCGAGGCGACCGACGGGCGCGGCGAAGGCCTCGCCGGCCTTGACCTGATGTGTGCCGATCCGGCCCGCCGCGGCCTCGTCCTCATCAGCGGGATCCGCTTCCGCCTGCTCGCCTGATCGGTCGCCGGCGGGCGCCGGTGCCGTCCCGTGGACATCGGACGCCCGTCCGTGTCAGTCGAGGCCGGATGGGGGAGTCCCGGCGCCCCCTCTCCCGCCGCGATTCCATACACTTGGCCACCACTCGACGGTGGCAAGAATGTTGCCGCTATCGGAACCGCCATGCCGCGGCGCCTGCTCCTGCCTCCGATCCTCGCCGTCCTCCTCGTGCTCCTGATGGGCTGCAACGGTCCCGACTCGCGGGTGCGCGGCACGGTCCAGTCGGGGGATTCGGCGGCCCGCCAGCGCGCCCTGCGCGAGGCGCTGCGCTACTATCGCGCCGCTGCGGTGGCCGAGCCGGCCTCGCTCGACGCCCAGACCCGCCGGGGCGGGATGGCCGAGGTGCTCGGCGAGTTCGACGAGGCCCTGGACGCCTACGCGCGCGCCGCCCGCATCGAGCCGTCGGCGCGCGCCTACCAGCGCGCGGGAATCCTCGCGGAGCGGATGGGCAGCACCGCCGTGGCGGTGGAATACCTGAACGCCAGCCTCAACGCCCCGCCCACCCGGTCGGAGCGCATGGCGCAGACCGGGCTGCGCTGGGTGGACGGGCTGCGCCGATCGCTCAACGCCTCGCGGATCTCCCGCATGCTGCCGGACCGGGTGCTCCGGACGCTCGACGTGGGTCGGGTCGTTCTCGGCGGCGCCGCGGTCGACCACGAGGTGACCGCGACCGCACTGTTCGCCACGCTGGTCGAGTCCGGCGACACCGCCCGCGCGCTCGATCTGGCCCGTGCCCGCGGCTGGGTGCAGGAAGGCGCCGACTACTGCGCCGCGGGCTCCGGGCCGCGCGACCCCGAGATCCGGGCGCTGGTGGGGATGCTGGCCGCTCCGGAGCGCACCGACTGTCTGCTCCGCGTGGGTCGCTCGCTGACCGACGACGGCAGGGTCCGCCTGGCGCGCACGGTCCTGCTGGACCGCAGCCGTAGCTCGGCCGATCCGCGCGTGCGCCGCGAGGCGCTGGCGTTCATGGGCCGCCGGCTCCCCGCCCACGAGGTGCCCAAGCTGGCCGAGGCGTTCAACATCGCCGGCTACAACCTGCAGCATCGCTTCGGCGACGCGGGCGGCGCCGCCGCCGCGTACCAGCGCGCCATCGCGGCGGACGCCAAGTTCTCCTGGCCCTACGCCAACCTCGGCCGCCTCTACATGGACATGGCCCAGCACGAGGTGGCGCTCGAGTGGCTGCGCACCGCGGTCCGGATCAACCCGAAGCACGTCCGCGCCTACGTCAACCTCGGGCTGTCGCTGCAGCTGCTGCGGCGCGACGAGGAGGCGGTGCCCGCCTACCGGGCCGCGCTCGCGCTGGATCCCGACGACGCGTTCGTGCACGCCAAGCTCGGGCGCAGTCTCCTCAAGCTGGGGCGGGACGCGGAGGGACTCCAGGAGCTGCAGGTCGCGGTGCGCCTCGACTCGAGCCTGACCGTGGAACGCGAATTCCTGGTCCGGCGCGTCGCGGGCGATCCGCGCGGCCTTCTCCTCGCTGTCCACCGGACCGTCGCTGCCGGGCAGCACCGGCACGCCGGCCTTCTTCATCGCGCGGCGCGCGCGCGCCTTGTCGCCGAGCAGCCGAATCACCTGCGGCGTCGGGCCGATGAAGCGGAT